>WNGB01009650.1_pt1 | contig 13489 bp, 14 predicted proteins | sample 5400681 | NCBI WGS metagenome assembly WNGB01 (sample SAMN13153367, study PRJNA577476) | soil metagenome | isolation source: 115 cm soil or saprolite under grassland replicate 2 | place: USA:California | collected 2016-06-15 | reverse complement strand
AACGGCTGCCGTTTCGCTCGCACGCCTACGACGGGCTCTTCCAGGTGCCCACCTTCGACGAGGTGATCGAGCTGGCGCAGCAGCTCGGGAAAGAGCTCGGACGTCCGATCGGCATCTATCCAGAGACGAAGCATCCGACGTATTTCCGCGGCATCGGTCTCCCATTAGAGGAGCAGCTGCTGGCCTCACTCGACAAGCACGGATGGAATCGCCATGACGCGCCCGTGTTCATCCAATCCTTCGAGCAGGAGAACCTGCGCGAGCTGCGGAAGAGGACCAAGGTCCGCCTGATTCAGCTGGCGAGTGGTCCGTCGATGGTGACGCCGGAAAGATTGAAGGACATCGCCACCTACGCCGACGGTATCGGACCGGAGAAGCGCCTGGTGATCCCGGTCAACGCCGATGGCTCACTGGGCCAGCCGACCGACCTTGTCGCGCGCGCGCACGCTCTCGGCCTGCTCGTACATCCCTACACAATCCGCATCGACAAGGAGTTCCTGCCCGCCGGGTATGCCGGAAAACCGGAAGCGGAGTTCGAGCAGTTCCGCTCGCTCGGCGTGGACGGGATCTTCACGGACTTTCCTGACGTCGCCGCAAAGGTCTACAAACTCAACTAGACCAGGGTTTGCAGAAGATTTACCGCGCGTTACGCGACTGTACGGGCGTGCCCTGTTCACATCACTGCGCGCAGGACACGTAAACGACGCAACCGCACCAGAGCGTGACTGTGTACGACATGGCGAGCCTCACATGACGGCGTGCAGCGAAAGCCGTTGTTATTCGTTCAGGACGAACAACTTGTACTGGCCGCCTGTTGCGTCAGAGAGAACGGCGTGTGAAATCGCCGGAAACTCAGCGCCTTTTGGGGGTGTTGCCCGACGGAAGTTTACAGACTGTTTACATTGGCCGTTCGCTGCCATGGAGTACAAGATCAGATCAATCTCATCTCAATAGGAATCATCTACCGATGTTTGCGAAGGAACTCCGGCACGCCGGACACGTCAGGAAATTTTCTATCCGCGATACAGGACCCAATGGCTGGGAAGTGCGCGACGAACAGGACAATCGCGTGCTGAAGCAGGTGCGCTATACGGACTGGCACCGTGTCGAGCGCGCGTTGAACATGTTCAACCTGCAGATCGACGAGCTCGAAAGCAACGGCTGGAGCGCCGCGCCTATTCGTTGAAGCGATAGCCGAGGCCGATCACGGTCTCGATCTGCTGGCCCGCGGCGCCGAGCTTCGCGCGCAGGCGGCCGACGTGGACGTCGACGGACCGTGTCTCGATGAAGCGGTCGTATCCCCAGACACGCTCCAGCAGCCGATCGCGTGACAGGACGCGATTCCTGTTCTCAACGAGGAAGCGCAGCAGCTCGAACTCCCGCCGCGTCAACCGCACCGGGTTCGAATCCACGGCGATCGCCACCGCGTCGAAGTCCGCCTCGAGGTGCCGTCCCTTGTACGTGCTCGCGCGCACGTCGTTCACCAGCCCTTTGCGGCGGCGCAGGACTGCTCGCACGCGCGCCCCCAGCTCGCGCAGGCTGAACGGCTTGGTCACGTAGTCGTCCGCTCCGAGATCGAGACCGGCCACGCGCTCCGACTCGGACGTCCGCGCCGTGAGCATGATGATCGGCAGATGTCGGGTCTCCGGGCGCTGCCGCAGCATCCGGCAGACCTCTTCGCCGCTGATGACCGGAATGTTCAAGTCGAGTATGACGAGATCCGGCTGCCTGCCTGATATGGAACGGAGCGCTTCGTCGCCGCGACCGACGACTTCCACTGATGCGTCCCCCGAGCGCTCGAGCGTATGCTTGATGAGGCCGGCGATGTCCTGCTCGTCTTCGACGACGAGCACCCGTGGAGGTGTCACGGAACGCAGAGTAGCCGCTGCCGTTCTCACGAGTGTGACGCGCCGGTTACCGGCGGGTTAAGACTAGCTGCCACGCTGCATCCTCTCCATCCGTGCGGTTGCGAAGCGCGCCAGCAGCGAGCAGGTCAGCACTATCGTGACCAGCACGAGCGCGCCCGCCCACGCCTGCCGGTGCCAGTCCTGATATGGGGCGATAGCGTACGTGTACACCTGCACGGTCAGAGTGGCGATCGGCTGCCGCGGATCGGTCGTGAAGAACGCGTTGTTGAATGCGGTGAACAACAGCGGCGCGGTTTCGCCGGAGACGCGCGCCAGCGCGAGGAGCACGCCCGTCACGATTCCTGGAAGGGCCGCCGGCACGACGACGGTGAACACGGCGCGTGCCCGCGTCGCGCCAAGCGCGAGTGCACCTTCGCGGAGCGTATTCGGCACGAGCAGCAGCAGCTCCTCCGTGGTGCGCACCACGAGCGGCAGCATCATGATCCCGAGCGCGCAGCCGCCGGCCAGGGCGGAGAAGCGGTGGAAGGGCAGCACCGCAACGGTGTAAGCGAACACGCCGACCACGATCGATGGCACACCGTTCAGCGTGTCGGCGGCAAAACGAATTGCCGATGCCACGCGCGTGCCGCGATATTCCGCGGCATAGATGCCGGCCGTCACGCCGATCGGAATGGCCCCGAGCGCCGCCAGCCCTGTGACCATCAGCGATCCGAGAATGGCGTTCGCCATGCCGCCGCCAACCTCACCCACTGGTGCGGGCATGTGCGTGAAGAACGCCCAGTTGAGCGACGAGATGCCCTGCGCGACGACGTAGAAGAGGACGAGGGCGAGTGGAACCAGCGCGAGCAGCACCGCGCCGGCGCACAACACCACGATTCCCTGAGAGAGAAAACGCCGCCAGGTGTTCCGCATCAGACGCTCTCCGTCTGCTGCGCCAGCACGCCGCGCCGGCGGCGAGGCCTGTCCTGGTGGCCAAGCGACCAGATGAAGGCGCGCGAGATGATGTTGATGATGAGCGTCATAACGAACAGCACGAGCCCGATTTCAATCAGTGCGTGCAGGTGAAGGTCGTCACCCGCCTCCGTGAACTCGTTCGCGATGACCGCAGCCATCGTGTATTGCGGTGCGAACAAGGACGCCGAGACCCGCGGTGTGTTGCCGATCACCATCGTGACCGCCATCGTCTCGCCGAGCGCGCGGCCAAAGCCGAGCATCACGGCGCCGACGATACCCGTACGCGCGTAGAACAAGGCCATGCGGATCGCCTCCCACTTCGTCGCGCCGAGCGCGTACGCACCCTCGCGCTGCGCCTGCGGCACCGCACGCAGCACTTCGCGGGCAATCGACGAGGTAAATGGGATGACCATGATGGACAGGATGATGGCCGCCGCGAGCATGCCAATCCCGAGCGGCGGACCGCTGAACAGCGGCAGCGCGCGCATCCACTCGGGCGTTCCCGTCTCGAGGTGGCGGACGAACGGGACGAGCACGAACATGCCCCAGAGGCCGTACACGATCGACGGGATCGCCGCGAGCAGCTCGGTCAGGAATACGAGCGGCCGCTGCAGCCATCCGGGGCAGAGCTCGGAGATATAGACAGCGATGCCAAGCGCCACGGGCGTCGCGATGAGAAGGGCCAGAACCGAGGAATATAACGTGCCCCAGATGAAGGGACGCGCGCCGAACTGGCCGGCCACGGGATCCCAGATTTCCGTCCGCCAGAACTGCCAGCCGAATTCGCGGATGGACAGGCGCGATTCCCACCCGAGCTGCCAGCCAATCGCCAGGACGGCGGCGATGACGATCACTCCAAACACACCCGTCCCGACGCGGAACAGAATTTCGTCTGGACGGGTCTTGAGTTTCATGGCCGCAGCCGCAAGGGCCGCGCTACTGCACCTTGATTGTGGCGAGGGTCTTCATTTCCATGTCGACTACCGCCTTCGGGAGCGGGGCGTACCCGAGATCCCCGGCGTACTTCTGGCCATCGGTGAGGGCCCACTTCATGAAGTCGACCATGACCTTGGCCTTGGCCTTGTCGGGCGCATTCTCGTACAGCAACATCCACGTGAACGACGAGATCGGATACACGTCATCTCCCGGCGCGTTCGTGATAGAGACGCGGAAGTCGGCCGGCATCTGCTTCGCGGCGGAGGCGGCCGCCGCAGTGACCGAATTCACGTTCGCTTTCACGAACTTGCCGTTCATGTTCTGCACGGATCCGTAGGCGATCTTGTTTTGCAGCGCGTAGATCAGCTCCACGTAGCCGATCGATCCGGGCACCTGTATCACCTGTCCCGCGACACTTTCGTTCCCCTTGGCGCCCACGCCCACGGGCCAGCTGACCGAGTTCGCCACGCCCACCCGCTTCTTCCACTCAGGTGAAACCTTCGACAGGTAGTCGACCCAGATGTAGGTCGTGCCTGAGCCCTCGGACCGGTGCACCACGACGATGTCGCTGCCGGGAAGGTTCACGCCGGGATTCAGCTTGGTGATCGCCGGGTCGTTCCACTTGGTGACCTTGCCGAGGAAGATGTCGGCGAGGAGTGGCCCGCTGAACTTCAGCTCCTGCGAGACGCCGGGGATGTTGTAGACGGGGACGTCGGCGCCGAGCACGGTCGGAAAGTGCACGATCTTGCCGGGCGCGGAGAGCAGCTGGTCTTGCGTCATCGGCCCGTCGGTCGCGCCGAAGAACACCGTCCGCTTGATGATCTGCTGGATGCCGAAGCCGGATCCCTGCGACTGGTAGTTGATTTCGACGTTGGGGTGCAGCTTGTTGTATTCGCTGAACCACTTTGTATAGATCGGATTGGGGAACGTCGCGCCCCCGCCGTTGATCTGCACCTTCTGCGCCGCGAGCGTCACGCCCATGAGGGCGGCGATGCCGAGCGCGCCATATACGACCTTCTTCATGACTGTGTGTCTCCTTAGAAATTGACGAGCGCATGCACGGCGATCCGCCGCTGCGTGGGCTGTGCCGGCGAGAAGCCGTCGAACGTCGCGTTGTCCACATCGAATAGGAGCGCGCTCGACACGTTGCCCTGGTGCGGGAACCAGTAGGCGACGCCGGCAATCGTGCGCTCGCGCACCTGGCTCTTCACCGACTTATTCGGCACCGTGTGGTCGAACCGCAGGAGGCCTTCCCAGCCGCGCGCGGTCTTCGGCGTGACGAATACCGACCATCCGCGTCCGTTTACCGCCGTTTTGGTTGCCGACGTCTGGTCCTTCGTCGCCAGGTACTCGAACGCTGCGTTGACATAGGGATGCTCGAACGTCGCGGCAAAGAGCGCGCGCGTCCTGTCGGCGTTCTTGACGTAGGCGTCCTTATTAATGAATCCGGTCAACCGGAAACCGCGGAGCACCGGGTGCACGTGCAGCGGACGCAAGGTGCCGCGGAACATGAACGACTTCTGGTCGTTCACTTCGGGCTTGTTGTAGTTCTCGCCGTTGAAGAACCCGGTCTGGATGTCGCCGTAGTTCTGCGGCAGGTTGTAGCGAAAAGCGGCGCCCACGTCCGCCGAGGACTGGTAACCCTCGCGCTCGTTGTAGATCGTGCCCTGAAAACGGTACCGGTACACGTTCTCGAAGAAATCGAAGTACGGGTTCTGTTGCATGCCGAAACGCGCGAACGAGCCCCTCGCCATGTAGTCGTCGAGGTTCCACTGCGCGTAGGCGTACTTCAGCCGGAACGTGTAGCTGCCATTCAGCGAGCTGCCGACGCCGGTCTCGCGCGTGATGTCCGGCGTAACGCGGAACGCGATGCTGTGCGAAATGTTGCCGGTGACGTTGATGTAGCTGCGGCCGATCTGAAAGGCGTTGAGCGTCACCTCGTTGCCGTCGGCATCCTTGATCTTCGGCTTCTGGTTGATCGTGTAGTCCGCAAAGATCGTGACCCCCACCTTGATCGCGGGGGTGTCATCCGGCGGGGTGTATCCCGCCGCTGGTGTGACCTGCGCCGCGCAGGGAGCCACGACCGCAAAGGCAGCCGCGCCGGCCATGCCGGCGATCCCCAACAGACGACGCAAACTGAACTGACTGCTGAACACGCGCTTCCTCCTTGAAAACTACAGGCGACGGGTTTCGCGCACATCACCGCCGTGTTTCCGATGGGTAAACACTCACGGCCGGCCGGCGACTTCTCTCAAGCCGGCTGGAGCATACGTGCCCGACGTTTCCTCGCGACGACGCGCCGGTTACAGCGCGGTTAAATGATCCCGTGTAAACGGAGTGTAACGACGATCTGGTAGGATTCGAGCGAGTTCGAAGGGGGATGGGCGTGGCATTCAGACTGATACCCAAAGAAGAGCGGTTTTACGACGATTTCACGGCGATGGCGGAACAAATCCGCGTCGGCGCGGTCCTGCTCGGCGAGATGCTCAAGCCTGACAAGCCGATCTGGGACAAAGCGGACGAGATCAAGGAGGTCGAGCACAAATGCGACTTCCTGACCCACGAGATCATCCAGCGCCTGAACCGCACCTTCGTGACCCCTCTCGACCGTGAGGACATCCACGCGCTGGCCCGCTCGCTCGATGACGTGATGGACGCGATCGACGCGTCAGCGTCCATCCTCCGCCTCTATCACATCGACAGCGTTCGGCCCGGCGCCCGCGAGCTCTCGCGTCTCGTCCTCGATTCGGTCGAGCAGGTCGTCCGCGCGATGCGCGCGCTCGACAAGCGCAAGGGCGTCGCCGAGTGCGCCGTCGAGATCAACCGCCTCGAGAACGAGGCGGATCGCGCGCACCAGGCGGCCGTACAGGCGCTCTTCAAGGACGAGAAGGACGCGATCACCGTCATCAAGTGGAAGGAGATCCTCGACTTTCTCGAGCAGGCCACCGATCGCTGCGAGGACGTCGCCAACGTCCTCGAGGGCGTCGTCGTGAAGCACGCCTGAGCGGATGGATGCAAACCTTGTCGCCGTCGTCGCGCTGATCTTCGTCGCGCTGGCGTTCGACTTCATCAATGGCTTCCACGACGCCGCGAACTCAATCGCCACCGTCGTGTCGACGCGCGTCCTCAGTCCCGGCAAGGCGGTGATCTGGGCGTCGTTCTTCAACTTCGTCGCCGCGTTTGCATTCGGCACCGCGGTCGCCAAGACCGTCGGATCCGGCCTGGTCGACATCAAGATCGTCACCTTCTCGGTGATCTTCGCCGCCCTGGTCGGCGCGATTCTCTGGGATGTGATCACGTGGTACTACGGCCTGCCCACAAGCTCCTCGCATGCCATCATCGGCGGCTACGCCGGCGCGGCGGTGGCGAAAGCGGGGATTGTCGCGATCATCCCCGCGGGCTGGACGAAGACGCTGATCTTCATCGTCCTGGCGCCGCTCATCGGTATGGCCATCGCGTTCTGCCTGATGGTGATCTTCCTCTGGATCTTCCAGGCGTTTTCCCCGGCACGCGTGGACCGATGGTTCCGGCGGATCCAGCTGGTGTCCGCGGCCGCCTACAGCCTGGGCCACGGCGGCAACGACGCGCAGAAGACGATGGGCATCATCGCGGGCGTACTGTACGCGGGGGGCTACATCACGCAGTTCCGCATCGATCTGTGGGTGATCCTGATGGCGCACGCGGCCATCGCGCTCGGCACGCTGTCAGGTGGATGGCGAATCATCCACACGATGGGGTCGAAGATCACGAAGCTGCAGCCCATCGGCGGCAGCGCCGCGGAAACCGCAGGGGCGATCTCGCTGTTCACCGCCACGCATTTCGGGATTCCGGTCAGCACCACGCACACCATCACGGGGGCGATCATCGGCGTGGGCTCGATCCGGCGGCTATCCGCCGTTCGCTGGGGCATCGCGGGGCAGATCGTCTGGGCCTGGGTGCTGACAATCCCGCTGGCCGCCTTCATCGCGGCGGTCACCTACTACATCGTCGCCTTCACGATCGCGCCCTAAGGCGCGATCGTGAAAGGCGCCGCAGTCATGCGCAGCAGGACGGGCCGCAGCAGCTCGCGGCCGGTTTGCTCGCTCGAACGAACGCGCTGAGAAACCGTCCCTCGACCTGCGGCGCGAGGACGTCCACATCGAGGGCGCTCTCGGTCAGGAACGCGCGCGCGTCCTCGACGTCATAAACGCGCCACGGTTCGATCTCAACGTTCTCGAAACCTGCGGCGCACTGCTGCGGTCGGTGGCGGTCGACCCGGCGCTGCAAGGTACGGGACTCGGACATCGACTGACCGATGCGGCGATCGCGCGCGCGCCGAGCGCGGCATCACATCCCTCTACCTGCTGACCATGACGGCAGAGCGTTTCTTTCCGAAATTTGGTTTCGAGCAGATCCGGCGCGACGAGGTGCCCGACTCGCTGAAGGCGTCCGTCGAATTTCAATCGGCATGTCCTGCAAGTGCGATCGTGATGAGACGAATCGCCGCGTCGCGCTAAGCCGGAAGATCGATCGTGAACACGGCGCCGTGTTCGGCGCGATTGGCGGCGCTGACGCGGCCGCCATGCAGCTCCACCAGGTGCCGCACGATCGATAGCCCGAGGCCTGTACCGCCAGGATCCTTTCCCTCGCGCGTGCGCGACTTGTCAACGCGGTAGAAGCGCTCGAACACGCGCGACAGATCGGACGGCGGAATGCCGGGACCTTCATCCATCACGCTGATCAGGATGCGGCCCCCCTGACGTCGCGACTGCATCACGATGCACGTCCCGTCGGGTGCGTGGTTCGCCGCGTTCTCGAGAAGATTGCGCAGCGCATCCTGGAGTTTGGCCGGATCGCCTTCGACGGTCGTTGCGTCCGGCGCCACGCGGCGTTCGACGCACACGTCGCGGGTTTCCAGGAGGGCCGCGAGATCCCCTTCCACTGAATTGAACAGGCTGTCCACCGAGCAGGGGACCCGCTCGAGAATTTCCTGGCCGGCATCGAGGCGCGCCAGCCTGAGGAGATCGCGGACCAGGCGCTCCATCCGCATCGTGTGCCGCGAAACAATCTCGAGGAACCGTCGCCCTTCTTCAGGTGTGGCGTCGGCAAGCGCCTCGACATAGCCGCGGATCGCGGTCAGCGGCGTACGCAGTTCGTGTGACACGTTCGCCACGAAATCCCGGCGGATGCGATCGGCCCTGCGCAAGTCGGTGATGTCGTGGAGGACAACGACGGCGCCGCGCCCCGGGGAAATCTCGACTGGCGCGGTCCGCGCGATGAGAATCATGTTGTCGTCACGCAGGCCGCTCAGCTCGACGCTTTCGGTCGAGCGCCCGGCGAGCGCCGCCGCGATCTGCTGCGCGACGGCAGGCTGGCGCACGATCTCGGGATAATGCCGCCCCTCGACCGCCGCATCGATCTGCAGCATGCGCCGCGCCGCCTCGTTCGCCAGCTGCAGCCGTCCGTGTTCGTTGACGACCAGCACGCCTTCGATCATGCCCGACAGAATCGCGGCCATCCGCGCGCGGTCCGCCTCGAGGCCGGCAAGCCGGCCGGCAAGATCGCGCGTCAAGGTATCGAGCATGCGCGCGACCGTTCCGATCTCATCCTGTGCGTAGTCCGGAACGGTTGGCGCGAAATTGCCCGCCGCGTACCGCCGCGCGCGTTCGTCGATCGAACGCAGGCGCCACGAGAGCGGCGCCGAGAACACCCATGTGAGAATGACGGCCGCGGCGATCCCGATGACGAAGCCGAGGGCCGCCAGCGATCGAACCGACGCAAGCTGCCGATCCACGTCGGTGAGCGGCAGCGCGAGCCGCACGAAGGCGAGCAGCGGCATGCCCGCATTTCTCACCGGAATCGCGACGTACATCATGTCGGTCTGGACGGTCGTGCTGTGACGCTGCGCGGCACCGATCCCCTGCTGGCGCGCCTCGACGATCTCGGGACGATCGCCGTGATTCTCGACGCCGCGCAGCTGCTCCGCAGTCAGATCGGAGTCGCCGACGACGCGTCCATCCGCGGCAATGAAAGTGACCCGCGCGCCCAGGATCTGTCCGATCGTGTCGGCCTCGCCATCCAGCTCCAGCTCCGTCGCCGCGGTGCGATGCGACAGGATCTCGGCCGCCATGCGCGCTTCGTTCGCCAGCTCGCGCTCGATGCGCCGTTCCAGGCTGCGCCGCACCGACCACGACACCAGCGCGGACGCGACGAGCACGGCCATCGCCGCGGCGGCCAGCGCGGTCAGGAAGATCTTGCTGCGGAAGGTCATCGATCGTCGAGGCGATAGCCGAACTGCTTGATCGTGACGATAGCATCGGCGAGTACCGGAAGTTTTTCCCGCAGACGACGGATGTGCACGTCGACGGTGCGCGTGCCGCCGGTGTACTGGTACCCCCACACGTCGGTGAGCAGCAGATCGCGCGAGAGCACGCGGCCGCGATGTTCGACGAGGTACTGCAGGAGCAGGAACTCCTTCGCGGTCAGCTTCACTTCCGCGTTGTCCACGTCAACCGAATGCCGCTCGATGTCGATATTGATCGGGCCGTAGATCAGCCGGCCCGTCGTCCGCGCGGAAGAGCGGTTGATCCGGCGGAGCAGCGCAGCGACGCGCGCGGTCAGCTCGCGCGGGCTGAACGGCTTGGTCACGTAGTCGTCGGCCCCGAGCTCGAGGCCGGCGATGCGCTCCGACTCCGCGCCGCGCGCCGTCAACATGATGATCGGAATCGCGGCGGTCGCGGCATCCGCGCGCAGCGCCTGGCACACCAGCAGGCCGTCCATGCCGGGCAGCATCACGTCCAGGACGATCAGATCGGGCGCTGATTCCTTGACTCGCGCGACGGCCTTGTTGCCGTGCGTGACTGTCTCGACGCTATGGCCGGCGCGCTGCAGGTAATGTGCGACCAGCTCCGCAATGTCTTTCTCGTCTTCGACGACGAGGACGCGGCTCATGTGGGGGACCCGCCGCGTGCGACGCCCGTCAGAAACTCCACCGGCGCGCCGCCGAGCGCCTCGCGCAGATCGCGCAACGACGCATAGCGCTGGTCCGGCACGCGGCGCACGCGCACGCGGACCGGCACCGGGGCCGCCGGCAGCAACGACGGCGTCATCGTGACCGCACCGTGTTCGCATCGGATCGCACGGCCGAAGCGCTGGCGCGTCTCGGTCCAGCCGTGACAAAAGGCGAGCGACAGCAGGTCCGCCACGCCGACCAGCGGATAGTCGCCGCGCAGCGTCTCGAGCGGCACACCACTGCGGTCGAGCAGTTCGTCACGACGCTTTTCGATGGTGTCGAAGAACGGATCCCAGTCCGCGGTGCCGCGGTTGCTGCTGTAGACGAACACCGCGTGCTCGGCGATCAACGCCGCGGCGTACGTCGACCGCGGCGCAACGGCATCGATCGCGAGCGGCCACACCGAACGCTTGCTGGCCGCTGGTACGCCGATGAAGTCGAGCGCTTTGCCGGTCGCCCCATCGAACACCAGATCCTCGTCGAGCTCGCGCCATCCGCAGTCGTGCTCGAACGCGGCCAGGTGGATGTCGCCACGGCGCGGATTGGCGGCAAACCCGTCGAATTGCGTGACGAGGTCGGCCGCCGCGGCGGCGTGATCGGGCTGCGTAATAAACAGGAGCGAACCGTGTTGCGGGCGGATGATCACTATAGATGGAACGGCTGAGCCATCGAGAGGACAGTCGATTCTCGCATGCGCTCACCCCGGGCGCAAATTGCTAACGAATTCGCGCCATCACGCTGGCATCGGCGTTGATGTAAGGGTGAGCAGGGGCCGCCTTCGCTCAGGCTACGGGGGCCAGGAGGAGATCATGGCACTGCAGAACATTGGACTCAAGAGCGCGGCCGGCGCCGCGATTATCGGACTGGGGGCGCTCGTCGCCGGATGCTCTCGCGACGCCGCGAATACGGCGTCGGCCGCGAACACGGCGGCAGCGCCGGTGACCGTGACGTGCGAACCCAACCAGCGGGCAGTCGTGCGGCAGGTGCCGGTGAACGGCGCGCTGCAGTCGCAGGTGCAGTGCGAGTCTGTCGTGCCTGGCGCGGTCGCCGGAACGTTCGGCGCGGCGGCGCCGCTGAACTACGCGACTGGCGCACCGGCCGCGATGCCGGTCGGGTACACGACGTATGCGCCGATCGCGGCGACCGAGCCGACGCGGATCGTCCGCACGGCGTATCCGCGGCAGGTCGTCACGCGTGAAGTCGCGCCACGTCGTGTGAGCTACCAGCCGGTCGAGCGCGTGTATCGTCCGAAGCGCTCGGTGAAGAAGAGCGCGGTGATCATCGGGTCGTCCGCGGGTGTCGGCGCCGGCATCGGTGCGGCCATGGGCGGCAAGAAGGGCGCGGGTATCGGTGCCCTGATTGGCGGCGGCAGCGCCGCGATTTGGGACCAGATCACGCGCCGAAAGTAAGAAGAAGGCGGAAGAAAGAAGACGGAAGAAAGAAGACGGAAGAAAGAAGACGGAAGAAAGAAGACGGAAGAAAGAAGACGGCGCCGGGGGCAACCCCGGCGCCGTTTTGTTTCTCGGCCACCGTCTGTGACCTACAATGGTCCGGATGATTCTGTGGCTGGTCGCGCTCCTGTTCGGGGCGTCGCAAGATGTTCTGAAGAAGCCGATCGAGACGGCCCACCTGACGATCGTCACGTCGACGGTCCCCCAGACCGCGGCACCAGGCAAGAAATTATCGCTCGTGGTCGACGTCACGCCCAAGCCGAAGATGCACGTGTACTCGCCGGGGCAGGAGGGCTACATCGCGATCACCCTGACGCTCGACGCGAATCCTGCGTTCACGGCGGCGAAGGCAAAGTACCCGGCGGGCGAGAAGCTGGTCATGCCGGCGCTGAACGAGACCCAGCTGGTCTACGCGACGCCGTTCAGGATCGCGCAGGACATCACGTTGAAAGCGGGAATCGCGGAGAGAGTGACGGTCAAGGGCACGCTGCGGTACCAGGCGTGCGATGACAAGGTCTGCTACCTGCCGGTCAACGTCCCGCTCGCATGGACGGTTAGTCGCTAGGCCGCGGCGACCCAGAGCACACCGAGGACGATCGAGGACAGGCCGACGAGCGCGCCCGCGCCGTGGCCCACCCGTTGCAGCGCCCGCGTCGAAAGAATTCCTGCGAGCGCGACGCCGAACAGCGACATCGACGCCACGATGCCGACGGCGAATACTCCGATTAGGGCAGCGAGCAGCGGCAGCGGTTCCGCGCCGATTCGATTGCCAAAGGGCGTGAGCATCGCGAGTGCGCGCAGGCTGCTCACCGCGAATGCCGCTCCGATCATCGCCGGCACGTGCGAGTGATTGTGCGAGGCGGGCGCGTGCGTGCGCAGGTGCTGCAGCGTGACCAGCCCCATGACGATCAGCAGCGCGCCTCCGAGCATTTCGCCGCCGCGTTCGACGTGCGGCGGAATCGTCCAGCCGATCAGGACGATGAGCCCGGCGCCGGCGGCGAGAAGCACCGCGTGTCCCAGCGCGAAGCGCATGGCCACGGCCAGCGCGCGCGAGCGGCGCGTCGAAGGCGCCGCATCAATCGCGCCGTCGACAGACAGCGCGGCAATGGCCATCAGGTGATCGCCACCCAGGCCGTGAAGAAACCCAAGCGCGAGAGCAGATCCAAACAGAAACAAGCGAACCAATTATAACTGGCGAACCTCAATCCGAAATCGAAAAGGGGAGTGACGTACACCACAGAGCCGCAAAGTCACAGAGGAAGCACAGAGCTGCGAAATGTTAAGAGATA
>WNGB01018526.1_pt1 | contig 13492 bp, 13 predicted proteins | sample 5400681 | NCBI WGS metagenome assembly WNGB01 (sample SAMN13153367, study PRJNA577476) | soil metagenome | isolation source: 115 cm soil or saprolite under grassland replicate 2 | place: USA:California | collected 2016-06-15 | reverse complement strand
CGGCCGTCCGGAACATCTCTACCGGCCGGTCGCCTCGACGCCGCAGACATAGGGTCCGGTCGGCTCGGCGCCGAACCGCAAGAGCAAGCCAAGACCGTTGCCGTGGGTTGCGACCCGCTGCCGGAAGCAGCGCATGTAACCAGGGCTAAGGTGGGGCTGCCATCCGTTGCGGGACCTAGTAGTGCTTTGTTAGTTCGTTGAAGGGTCCGGTCTCGGGGCGGCGAACGGTGTCCGCGTTAGCGGTCATCGTTCGAGGAGGAGACGGATGGAAGCTGCGATGGTGGAGATGTCGGCGAGCGAGCCGCGCGAGCGGTTGCTCGCGTTCGTCGAGGGGGTGGTGCGGCCGCTGCCGCATGTGCGTCAGCGCGAGAACGCGCTCGTGTATGTGCGCGGGCTGATCGAGCAGGGCGGTCGCAAGAGCTTGCAGCCGACGTTGTTTCGGCTGGGCGAGTCGCCGGCGCGCTACGAGTCGGTGCAGCAGTTTCTGGCCGACTCTCCCTGGGAGCCGGGGCTTTTGATCGGTGCCTGCGCCGAGCGGGTGGCGCCCGAGCTGGGTGTGCTGGCCTGGGTCGTCGACGACACCGGCATCGCGAAGGAGGGCAAGCACTCGCCGGGGGTGAAGCGCCAGTACTCGGGCACGCTGGGCAAGATCGGCAACTGCCAGATCGCGGTCAGCCTGCACGCGGTCGGCGAGCGGGGGACGCTGCCGCTTGGCTTCTCGCTCTATCTGCCGCAGGAGTGGTGCGTCGACGAGGAGCGGCGTCGGCGGGCGAAATCCCCGCCGGCGTCGTCTTCAAGACGAAGCCGCGGCTCGCGGGCTCGCTGGTCGAGCAGTCGATCGCCTGGGCAATCCCGCAGGCGCCGCTGCTTGCCGATTGCGCCTACGGCGACGACACCGCTTTCCGCACGCGGTTGCACGCGCTCGAGCTCGAGTACGTGCTCGCCGTCTCCGCCCAGATCAGCGTCTATGGGCCGGAGACGACCTTCGCGGTAGCCGCGCGCAACGGCAGCGTCGGCCGGCGGCGCAGCGTGGCTCGGCCCGACCGCAGACCGGAGTCGGTGCGCGCGCTCGCGGAGCGGCTGCCGGCGAAAGCGTGGAAGACGCTCCCCTGCCGGACGACCCCGGCCGGTGAGGATGTCTCGAGCCGCTTCGCGTTCGTCCGTGTCGTCGCGACGCACCCCGGCCGTACCGACTGCCTGCCGCCGCGCTGGGAGTGGCTGATCATTGAATGGCCCGCTGGTGCCGACTCGCCCAGCGACTACTGGCTCTCCAACCTCCCCGCCAACACGGCGCGCGAGCGGCTCGCCCGGCTCGCCCGACTACGCTGGACGATCGAGCTCGACTACCGCCAACTCAAAGGCGAGCTCGGACTCGATCACTACGAAGGGCGAAGCTACGCCGGCTTCCACCATCACCGCGCGCTCGTGACCTGCGCACACGCCTTCCTCACGCTCGAACGGCTCGACCCAAAAGCCCAGCGGCCGGCCTAACACTGCCGCAGGCCGTGCTGCTCCTCCAGCCCGTCCTGCGCTGCTGGGCCGGCCGCTGCCGCACCTGCAATCAGGAAGTCAACCTCAACAAGCTCACGCTCCTCCATCGACGCGAGTAACAAAGTCCTACTAGAGGCTTGATGTGAAAGTCGGCTCGGTTCCGCAGGGACCCGCTGTTCGACGAAGAAGGGCTTCCAGACATCCCCTCGAGATAGGAGCTCGAGATGACGGATCTGGAAGCCCTTGTCGTTGCAGCGTATGTGTTCGCTGACGAGTATCGGGTCGCTGCCCGGCAAGGCCGGCCGGCGCTGACAAGCGACGCAGAGCTGGTCGCGCTCGCGGTCTGCCAGGCGGCGATCGGATCGAGCTCGGACCGGCAGTTCCTCGGCCTGGTCGACCGGGTGCTGCCCGGCTGGTTTCCGCATCTGCCCGATCAGTCGCAGTACAACCGCCGCTTGCGGACGCTTGTCGAGCTGATCTCGCTCGTGCAGCAGCAGCTCGCGCGCTGGCTCGACGCGGGCGGCGTCCGGTTGGCTGATGGCACCCAGCTCGCGGTCGCCAGCTACCCCGGCTGCCAGCAACGATCCGACTTCGCCGGCTTCGCCCGCTACGGCTACTCAAAGTCACACCACCGCTTTGTCTGGGGCGTCCGGCTCGTGCTCCTGACCGACGCGCGCGGACTGCCGCTCGGCCACACGATCGTGCCGGCGAACGAGAAGGAGTACGAGCCGCTCGCCGACCTCCTGACCGGCACGCCAGCCGAGGTTGTGATCGCCGACAAAGGACTCTGGGGTCGCCGCTACCAGGCACGACTCGCAGCCGACGACGTCCGGCTGCTCACTCCCGACCGGACGCGCACCGCCGCCAACATCGGCAGGGAGCGTGCGCTCGCCTCGCTCAGGCTGGTGATCGAGAGCGTCTTCGCCAACCTCAAGGGCCAGATGCGGCTCGAGCGCCACCTCGCCAAAACACCCGCCGGGCTCGCCGTCCGAATCGCGCAACGCATCCTCGCGCTGACGATCGGGATCCTGCTCAACACCCTCGCCGGTCGCCCCGCACGCGCCCTCGCCGCCTACGACGGCCGCTAAATCACATCAACCTCTAGTAGACGGCGGGTGTTTCTGGCTGCGGTTCGAACACGCGTCACGCTCCTTGCTCGCGTGCCGCTGCAGCGAAAGGAGCCTGGGTAGCAAAACGCAGGCCTGAAGGGCGCGTAGGGTTCGCAAATTCGGTCGTGGGGGATTTGCGGGCGAATCGTGCTTCGCAGGCCCGGGTATCCGAAATCCGCGGATGGCCTCAGCCGAATACGCTTGACGGGGAACATACGACCGACGCCTCAAGTCGCCCACTCGTCGGTCTCGATGGGTTCGCCGCCGCTACGAGTCGCGAGCCGCAGCCGCGCCGGGTCGGCAGGCAATGACCGAATTTACGAACCCTACGCGACTTCGTACTCCATGCACTCCTGCAGTACCGCCAGCCCGGCACCGACCGCCAGCGCCAGCAGCCCCTCCTTCGCCGACTCGGCGATCTCGAACATCACGAGCTGCACCTGCTCGGGCAGCACCAAGCGCTGCTGCTCGGCCTCGGCCGATCCGACCTCGACCAGATGTACCTTCTTCACGGTGGATCCTCCTGTCTCGATGGACATCAGACACCCGTCACGGTCACAACACGACCGGACAAGGCGGGAGGACCGCCACCTCAACTTCTACATCGCGCGGGACAAGCTCCTGTCGATCGGGCGCGGAGTTTGCAATTCCCTCACGAAATCCGCCTAACCCGGTAACGCGAATAGCGTCGGAATATTCACTAGGAGCGGACATTGGGGGTCACGATGGAAAGCACAGGTAGGCATGGCCGCCGCTTGCCACGACGAGCCGGGATGTTGGTCGCCGGCGTTTTTGCCGTGGCAGCGCTGATCCCGTCAGGAGGGTCTGCGCGAGCCGAGGCACCGCCGAAGGCGACAGGTGAGCCGACGATCTCCGGTAGGCCGATTGAGGGGAATGTTCTAACAGCGTCGAATGGGTCCTGGAGCGGAACAGGCCCGTTCAACTACACGTACCGCTGGCTCCGCTGCCCGGCGAGCGGAAGCGGCGGCAACGGCGAGGGCTGCACTGCGATCTCCGACGCCACCTTCAGGCGCTACACCGTGCGGCAGGCCGACGTCGGCCACCGACTGCGCGTGCGTGTAACTGCCGCGAACTCGGAGGGGTCGGCGACGGCTACGTCCAACGCCACGGGTGTCGTCCAGTCGGCCGCGGCTGCGGGACCACCGCGAAACACCACGCCTCCGTCGATCAGCGGGACGCCGCAGGTCGGACAGACGCTGACGGCGAACAACGGCACCTGGGTCGGGCAGCAGCCGTTCACGTTCACGTACCGCTGGCGTCGCTGCGACCGTACGGGCGCGAGCTGCTCAGACATCAGCGGCGCGACCGCGAAGACGTACGTCCTCACCTCGGCTGATGAAGGCACGACGCTCCGCGTTCGCGTCACGGCGCAGAACGCGCGCGGCTCAGCGTCGGCGACCTCGGCGCCAACGGCCCTCGTCGCCAAGGCCGACGTGCCGGCCGGTTCCAGCGTCTCGATCGACGATGTGTCGCTGCCGAACCGGCTGCTGGTGGATCGCGTCGCGTTTTCGCCGCAACCGCTGCGGTCACGCCACACCTTCACGGCGCGCTTCCACGTCTCCGACAGCCGCAACCACTCGGTCACGGGGGCGCTCGTCTTCGTCGTCGCGCTCCCGTTCGGCACGACCACCACGCCGCCGGAGGCAGCCACCGGCGGCGACGGCTGGGTGACGTTCCGCCTGCGTCCGACGAACAGGGTTAGGTTCGGCCGCCCAGGCGGAATCCAAATGTTCGTCCGGGCTCGGAAGTCGGGCGAACGGCTGATCGGCGGCGTGTCGACGCGCCGCCTCGTCAATCTCAGCATCCGCTGATCGGGAGTAGGCGAAAGCGGAGGCCGTCGCAAGGCGGCCTCCGCCGCTCGCCGCGCCACGCTGCTGGCGGTAGACGCTCCGCCACATACGCGTAGCCGCACAACGTCTCGCAGTCCAGACCGGTCACGTGGATCGCCTGCGCCGCGCGTTCACCGAACTGCGCCTCCCCGTGCAGCAGGCAGTCCCCGATCCAGACCGCGACGCACGATGCAGACGGCAGAGCGGCGCTCATCGTAACCGCCGTGGGGGTCAAACGTTGATTCGTGATCTGCTGAGGATTGCGTAAGGGTTTCGTTAGCGGCGGATGTTTTTGCTCTCGACACGGCGCCGAGCCTGTCGGTGACCTGAAGCAGGATCTTGGAGGTAGTGGTTCGCCGGGCCGTGCCGAAAAGGCGACCGGTTCTCGTGTTGATATGGAGGCCGGCCGGCAAGGAACCGCGAAGGATCTTCCACCGGCGAGGCGCGACCCCGCCTGCCACACGGAGGCGAAACCGGAACGCACGTCCTACCTTCGCGGTAGCGCTCCGCGTCACGATCCTGAGTTTCTGGGCAACGACAAGCTTGAAGTCGAACGCGTCCGTGAAGCCGAGCGTGTCGGTCACGGCTACGTTCACGACGACCGAGCCGGCGACAGTCGTCATGTTTTGGGGTGGGCCCGCGGACGCTTCGCCGCTGGCACCGAGCGCTGCTCGAGGGAGGTCGCAGAGGCCGCCGTCGCAGGCCTGGCCGTCCCCCGCTCGCGGCCGAGACGCGCGGCCTAATCGAGCGGATGGCGCGGGAGAACCCTCGCTGGGGCTACATGCGCATCGAGGGTGAGCTGCTGAAGCTCGGGATCAGCGTCTCCGCGACCACGATCGCGACCGTGTTGCGCAGGTCGGGGCTGGGGCCGGCGCCGCGGCGCCTCGGCCCCAGCTGGCCTGAGTTCCTGCGCGCCCAAGCGTACGGCCTGCTCGGCAGCGAGCTGCGATCTTCGGTCGGAGCAGGTCGGGAGGACGACGCGTCCGTGCGAACGGGGCCGGTACCCGATGGGGAGGCCCGCCCCGTGGAAACCGACGACACACTCTCCGCGGTCGATGCTGATGAGCCTCGCTTGCTTTCTCGCCCGCTGGCACGTCCGTGGCCGCTCAGCGCCCCCGCGGCGCTGCGTTCTCTCGACGATTGGAGGACCGAGTGCCGGCGGCGATCGCATCGATCGCACGCCCGCGACGGACCCCCACGGGCGGCCGGCGCTCGACCGCAACCAACGGTTCTGGCATGCGCGAAGCCGTCGCCGCGTCGCCCTACCGTCCGGACGAACCAGCTCTGCTTCCTCCCGTCGGCTCCAGGGCTCTTCACCCACACCGTTTCGGCGCAATGGATCGACCACTACCCCAGCTGGCAGCCTGAACCGAATTTCTTTACCCCACAGGCGCCGGCGCTACCCGGCGCGGTCGGGCGTCCAGTCGACCCTGTCCGTCGAGGCTCGCGCCTTGGGCGTAGCTACCGCCGCAAGAGCGTGGGACGTGCGGGTGAGGTGACGTCCCTCTGCCGAGGGAGCCATGCCCGGACTGGCCACTACCACAGTCGCGCGTGCCACCGTGATCTCGAGTGATGGGCGGGTCGTGGGAAAGCGCCCGGGCGTTCGGCTCGCCGCCCGGCCCTCGAGGAAGAAGAAACGCGCCCGTGCTCGACGTGTTTGCACCAGCGGTCGGAACCGTGATTGACTTCATTCGGCCGGGAGTCGCCGCAGGCACGGGCTGCGGGAAGGGCGAAAGTGAGCTGCGGCACCCTGGCGAATGCGGCCGACCCCGGTTCCACCTGCGGCCTGGGCTTTTCACGGGGAGAGGGGGGACTGATCGGCCGCTGCGCGGAGGCCGGACGAACGGGCCGAGCAAAGGAGCTCCGCGCCTCAGCGCGTAACCCCGAGACGGGGGTTGGCCCTCGTCTGACGCGCGTTGGTGTCGCCGCAGTCGCCCGCGCGCTCTCCCCGCGAGGGCCTCCCCTTGAAGAAGAGCCCGGCGTGGGCGGCAAACCTGCACTCAGCCGACAAGGCCTTACGACGGCCTTACAGGCGCGCCAGACCCTGCGCCCTAGAGCGCAAGAACTCGCGAACAGCGGCGTCCACCCTAGAGGAGCCCAGGCGCGGGGCAGGATTTGCGTGCCGCAGGCAAATCGGCCCCAGGATTGACGGCAGCTTGGGCTCCTTCTAGGCCGGTCTGGGGTTGCGGTCGAGCGCGTATGACGGGGACGGGGCGGCGTTCGCGTCGCCGCGGTGTCAATCCGCGGGGGCTTGAGCGCTCGACGGAGATGTTCATCCCCCGCGTCGCCCATCACGGACAGGCCACCCAGGCCTGGACTTCTGTTTCCGTAAGGCATTAGCTTGACGGCATGTGGCGTGCCGCCGTCGCACTGGCCATCGTCGTCGCCGTCTCTACCTTTGCGGCGGTCCGCTCGCCGCAGAAGGCGCAGCCTGCGGCGGCGACCGAATGCTCCGGCGAATACCGCTGGGACATCAAGACTCTGTCTGACGACGACGCGGACGAGGTAAACCTGCAACCGGTCAACGCTGGCGTCGCGGACTTCTGGGACACGGAGAAGCCACCGGGCTTCAAGTCCAGTGTCCGCACTCCCGGGCTGGAGATGACGACCTATCGGGTCAAGGCGAACCTGAAGGAAGCGCGTTGGGTGAACGAGCCGCCGACCGCGACGAAGAAGGGCGGCGACCTCGACATCCACCTCGTTATCGCGGCGCTCACAGACGAATCCAAAACGATGGTGGTCGAGTTCCCGTTCAAAGAATGCGTCCACGCGGTCCCGCTGCTCAAGAAGCGCATGATCCGGGCGCGGAACGCATTCATGACGAAATGCAAGGGCGGCGAGCCGCGCAGACAGTTCCATCACCTGAGCGGGACCGCCGTCATCACAGGGGTCGGCTTCTACGACCGCCCGCACGCGATCGGATCCTCCAAGTTCGGGGTCGAACTTCACCCGGTGCTCAGGTTCAGCAGCGCAAACTGCGCCTGGTTGGACTGAAGGACCAGCGGCCAGATGGCCGCCGTGGCCCTGCGTTTAGCAGCCCCACGTTGCGTGCTAGCGGCTGGCGCGCCGCCGGGGTCTCAAGGCGAGGGGCGCGAACCCCGGAGACGCATCGGTGCCCGCTAACCCTTCCCGAAACTCTGACCTTCCGGAGCCTCAGCGGCCCACCTATGACGTCGCAGGGGACAGCACATGGCCGACTGACGAGGGCTCTGCGCGACCGCCACCTACGTCGCGCGGAGATGGCCGCCCGCAAGATGGGGAGCGTCAGCCTCGACGATGCGCACCTACACCCTACGAACTCAGCGCGCGCTACGCAGGCTCAGCGTGCGCTCTAACTTGGCCCAGTCTCACTCGTTTATGAACCTGAGTTGAAAGTCGTATTTGGGCGGGACAGGCCGCCCGGCTCGCGTGTGGGAGCATCTCGGCGGCGTGCGGTGACGAGGACTCAATTCTCCCTGCAAGCTGGCGATTCAGCCGGGCGGACCGAGTTTGTGTACCCCACGGGTCACGAGAATCCCCCGCTCACGGGTAGCGACGCTGTCATGGATCCGTGGACGTACACGGAAGCCGACGTACGCGACATCGGTGCGCTCGGATACACCTACCTCTAGCGATTGACGCCAAGGGTCGCCCACGAGCGGTGGGTCGAAGAGACTTCGACGATGGCCGATAGTCACGATTCTGCGCTGACAATCTCTCGTCGTGTCATAGAGCCACGCAAAGAGGGAGAACGTGACTCTGCTCTACCCCGCTTGATCAGCATCCCGGCCTTCGCGAACTGGTACGAGACGGTCGCTGAGCGAGCAGAGCACCTCCGCACGGAGGTGATTCAGCCGTCCGCGGCCTGAGAGCTGGGGCGCGCCCTCCCAAGCCGCTCGGCCCGAGTTGAGCCCGCGGGGTCGAGCCTGCGGGTAGTGAGAGGCGATCTCCTCAGCCGCGTGGTCAGCTTGTGCCCTGGCGCGAACTCGCGCCACTCGGGAAGCTCAGCTGGGAACGATGGGGGAGCTCATCCCTTCGTCGTGAAGTATGGGATGACTACGGTCAAGGCGAGCGCAATCCCAGTAGCAAGGCCGACAACCGACGAGGACACGTCCAGGAAGGCGACCGGCAAGAAGAGAACACCGAATCCGAGTGCGATCACCGACGCATGGAGGAAGATCACGCGCGAGAGCGCGAGCGATGATGCCCAGTTCGTGAAAGCGGACAGACGGCGCTCTTGCATCGTTCGATAGATCGAATGCGGCTGCGGCGGTGCCATGTCCGGCTGCTTGCCAAGAAGGGCGACGTAGGCCGTCGCCAGAACCAACGCGACACCGAGGAAGATCGCGGGCACGATGCCAACCGCATCGATCGGCGCTGCTTGCGCATCCTTCGTCACCGAGAACGCGACGCCGAGGATCGCCGTGTACAGGGTGTCCATTGGTCTTTCTCGCGCTCCCACGTTCGCCCTTCGACCGCGACGCGCTCGGTGACCACATCGCGAAGCTGCGCCGCGTACTCGCTGATCTGCCCCTCGTACAGGACTTTGAGGAGCTCGAGCTCCCGCGTGTCATTCGCAGGATCGGTCCGCGGAAGAGCTGGCCAATCACTCACTTGCCGCTGGCTCCCCTTCGACCTGGGTCTCGGCGGCAGGCTCATCTCCCGACAGGGAGGTCCATGACTCGGACTCAACCTCGGTTGCCAACTTCGGCGAGACGGTCGGAAGCGCCCAGCTCGTCGGGCTGAGTGGATCGCCGTTCACAGTGTGCGGGATCGCGGTCTTGTGGATCAACCCGAACTCCGCGGTCACCTCGAACTGGTCGGCGGGAAAGGACGCGTGCTCGCCGTTGCAGTAGATCTCGCTCATGCTCCACCTCCGCTTTGGCTGCTGTCGTGCGCGTTTGAGGAGCCGTTAGCACTCAACTCTCAGCCCACCTTGAGCTCGAAGCTACTCGCGCCCTCGAGGAACGAGAACGTGAGCTGACCGGCGCTCTTCGACGCCGCGTGTCTCACTTGCCGCTCGACCGCCCGCATCACTGCGCGGTTGTCGGCGCCCTCGGTCGCCTTGCTCGAGCTGTTGAAGTGAAAGACGAAAGGCCGGCCAGCCTCGGGGTTCGTGCTCCGCTTCGAGGGAGGTCCCAAGCGTGAGTCGAGGAGCGCGCGCACGACGCGCGTGTCCGGATTGTCGTGCTCGCCGTCGGCGCAGAAGATGTAGTGGTCGGCGGTCACCTTGCGCGCGAACGCCTCGTCGAGGTTGTTCTCGCTTCCGTGGTGTTGGACCTTGAGGACGTCCAAGTGGACTCCGCCGGCCGCCGACAGTTTCCCCGCGAGCGCGAGCCCCTTGAGGATGTCTGCGTGGTGGCCGTCTCCGGTCAAAAGGACGCTCTTTGCGTCCTCCTCGACGAGGAGCATCAGCGAGGCGAGGTTCGGGGCCGTCACTTTGCTGCGGTCACCGAGCTTCGTCGTCGCGAGCGTGAGCCAGCCGCGGAGCTGCTCGAACTCGCTCGCGTGCAGATGCTCGGCGTCGCGATCGAGTGAGCGGCGGAGGTCGTCGAGCTGGTCCTGGTTGTCGTCGAGCCACGTGTTCCACTCCTTCCGCAGGACGGCCAGGTCCTCGGGGAACGGCCCAACGACCGTGATAGTCAGGCTTCCGAGCGTGATCGGTTGCGCTCCGGGGTGCGCGAAGGCGAGCTTGCCCGCGAAGGGGCCATTCACTTTGATGTTGAGCTGCTCGGGGCGGACGCGGCGGGAGAGCTCGATCCCCTCGGCGACGCTCGTCGCGAGCTCGCGCTGGAGCTGCGCCTGCGTCTTCGCCCATTGAGCCGTTCCGAGCTCGAGAACTCCGGCCCGGGTCGCGAGCATGTCCTCGATCGGGCCCGTGTTCTTCGAGATCGCCTCGTGGAAGGGGTTGTGCCAGAGGTTCTTGACCGTGGGCGGGCGTGGCTGCTTCGGCTGCTTGAACGTCGTGTTTCCCGACTGCTGCTGGAAGTCGTAGACGCGCCAGGCGACGAGGTCGTCCATCAGCTGCAGGATCCCCGCGATGTGGTCGTCGTCGATGTGCGAGAGGTAGACGAGGTCGAGGACGGCGCCACTCTGCTCGAGAGCGCCGAGCGCGGGTGCGACGTGCGTGCGGTAGGCATCGCGCACGCCGCCGTCGACGAGGATGTTCGTCCCGTCGTTCGCCTGCAGGAGCAAGCAATCGCCCTTCCCCGCCTGAAAGACGGTGAGCTTCACGTCACGTCCCGGCGGATGCGCATCGTCTCTGCCTCCTGCAGGCAGCGCTCGGGGTCGATCTCCCCCGCGCCCGCGTCGTCACGCCAGCGAAAGTCGGCGCCTGGCAGCGGGCGCGCGGTTCGGCGAAGGACGCCGCCGATCTGCGCGGCCGTGAGCGTCGGGTTGACCGAGAGCATGAGCCCGCACAGTCCCGTGACGAAGGGGCTCGCCATGCTCGTCCCGCTCATCGCAATCCAGGGGTCGCTCGGGTCGGAGAAGCCTTTGGCGGCGACGATGTCGGTACCGGGGGCGGCGATGTCGGGCTTCTCGCGTCCATCTCTGGTTGGCCCCTGACTCGACGTGATCGCGATCTTGCGGGCTGCCTCATCGAGGTTCGCGACCCCGACGATCCGCTGTCCGCAGGCGAGCGAGCTGATCGTGGAGCGATCGACGTACGAGTGCTCGGAGAAGAAGGAGGGAAAGACCCAGGCCTCACGCTCGCCGATCCGGCCGACCTTGCGCGGGTCGTCGCGCTCGATCCAGGCCTGGTAGCGACCGTCTCGGACATCCTCGCCCCGCAGGCGCACGAGCCACTCCCCCGCGCTCACCCCGACGACACCGGCGTCCGAGAGGAACGGGCTCAGGTAGATGGCGATCAGGTTCGCGCCGTTCGCCGGGTGGTAGAGCTCGTTGTAGACGCTCAGGAAGCTCCCGTCTTGAAGCTCGCGGTTCTGAATGAACTCTCCGGGCTGCACGAGCTCCGTCCACTCGCCGCCGGGAGGACGCACCTGCACCGAGAAGCGATCCGCGGGGCCGTACCAGATCTCGAGCTCGTTCTCGGAGATGTCGGCGATCCCGTTTCCGACGACGAACCACTCGATGTCGCTTACGAGTTCGCGCGCCGCGATCTGCCCCTCGGCGTGTACGCGGCCCATGATCCAGCCAACGTCGCCTTCGGTCTCAGCTCGCTCCTGGCCGGCGTTGCCGGCGGCAACGCAGAGACTGCGGCCGGGGCGGGTCAGCGAGGCGTCGACCCAGCGCGTGATCGGCGCCGAGTCGTCGTGGGCGTGCCCGTTCGTCCCCAGGCTGATGTTGATCGCGATCGGCCGCTTGAGCTCGTCGGCCACCGCCAGGAGGTAGTCGACCGCGTGCGCGAGTCGCGTCGAGTCGTAGAAGGACATACGCCGATCGAGCTCGTCCTCGGGGATCGAGACGAGGACGGCCACGATGCCGGCCGCGCGACAGACGCCGCGGTTACCGGCCGCGATGCTCGCAACGTGCGTGCCGTGTGATCCTGTCTCCATCTGCGACTGCGGCTCGAGCGTGGTCGCTGGGAGCCCGGTCGGCTTTCGACTCGCGCTGATCGCAGCATTGAGCTCTGCCGCCATGAGCTCGGCGCCGTAGTTGAAGGGAGCCGTGTGCCGGTCGGCGGGCGTTGGTCGCGAGGATCCCCCTTGGTCCCAGATGCGCAGGAAGCGCGTCTTTCCCTGGGCATCGAGGAAGTCGGGATGAGCGAAGTCGAAGCCCTGGACGTCGATCAAGCCGATGAGCGCGTCGGCTCCGAAGCGGTGCAGGCGCCCGTCTCCGATGCGCCGCTCGCTGACCTTGGGTGCGCTCACCCGATCGGCGCTGACAACGGGTTGCGGTTGAGTGAGCGGCTGTCCCAGCTCGACGAAGCGGACATCGTCGCTTTGCTGGAGACGCAGCGCGTCCTCGAGTGCGAGCTCGGCCGTCGCCAACGAGCCCTTGACCGCGGTCATGAATGGAAGCTCGAGCGGTGGGCGCTGCTGGTTTACCTCGTCGGTCGCCAGCTGCACGAACACGCTCACAAAGGCGTTCGCGGTGCGACGCAAGCGCTTGGGCTCGACCCGCGCCGGAAGCACAGCTCGCTCGACCGGCGTCGCGTCCTGAGCTCGGCACACAGGCACCCGCTCTGCGAGGCGCTCGCTGACGGCGACCGCGGCTGCGTGCTCCGCGCGAACGACGTTCACGTTCGTGTCGCCGTCGGCCACCATGCGAAGCTTGGGCTGCAGACGGCGAAGCGTCTCACCGCTCTGCTCGCGCTTGCGCGGCGCCCTAGCCACGGTGACGGAGGCAGCACGTGGAAGCGCCGCGGTATTTAGGTGCGCCGGGACGCCAGACGGGCACGAAGGAGAGCTGACGGCTCACGTTGCTCGTTGTGGCGATCGTCACATCACATCTGACGCTCGTCAAGCCGAGTGCTCGATACGGGATGGATGACGCCGAAAAACTGAGAGGGTGACCGTGGTGATCAGCTACCTCCACCAACTGAGCTGAGACTCTGGCTCTTGCGCGCGGATGTCGCGGTTTGTTGGAAGCGCGACACGCTTCCTCGGTGGGGCGGTTATCCGATTGGGCTATGGGTTCGATGGTTCAGCCGGTCAGGCGATTGCGACCGTGTAGGTCTGCAGCTGATGGGTCTGTCAAGCGCGGTCGGTGCCGGGTCGTTCCGGCCGGTGCGCGGCCGTGAGCGTTTGAGCGCGCCGGTCGCGGCGAGGGCGAAGAGGAACCCGCCGAGGGCGATCAGGACGTCCCCGACCGAGTAGACGTTGGCGAGCGGTACCCAGCCGGGCGCCGCCCAGCGGTCGACGAGCCAGGGGAGGTGGGGCGTGAGCAGTGCGGCGCTGTTGCGGCTCTGCTCGAAGTGGAGTCCGGCGGCGTGCAGTGGGGCCGGCAGCGCCGGCATGTGGCCGCCTTGCAAGCCTGATCTCGAATCGACCCGCGTACCGACTCGTTCAGCCTCAGAAAGACGCGAGCGGGCTCAAGGCCCGCCCGCGTCTGCCGGAGGCAGCCTCGTGGAGGCCGTTCAGGCGGGCGTGCCCGCCCGGC
>WNGB01013522.1_pt1 | contig 13493 bp, 9 predicted proteins | sample 5400681 | NCBI WGS metagenome assembly WNGB01 (sample SAMN13153367, study PRJNA577476) | soil metagenome | isolation source: 115 cm soil or saprolite under grassland replicate 2 | place: USA:California | collected 2016-06-15 | reverse complement strand
GACGCGTGTCGTCTGGACATCCTCGATCGGCTTGGCTCCTCGGGGCCGCTGCCGTCGCGCGATCTTCCGGACACCTGCAAGGTGCCGTGGCGGTCGACCGGGTGGACCAACAACCGCAACGTCACGCAACTGCTGGAGTTCATGGTGCTGCGGGGCGAGGTCGCGATCACTGGACGCCGGGGCGGCGACCGGCTGTGGGACCTGGCGACCCGGGTCTACCCAGATGACCCGGTGGTCGGAAGGGATGAGGCGCTGCGCATCCGCAACGAGCGGCGGCTGCGGGCTCTGGGCATCGCGCGCGCCCGGGGACCGGAATGCCCGGTCGAGCCGGTGGACGTGGGCGAGGCGGGCGTGCCGGCCGTGGTGGAGGGTGTCAAGGGCACGTGGCGAGTCGATTCTTCCTTGTTGGGCCAACCGTTCTCGGGGCGTGCGGCGCTGTTGTCCCCCTTCGACCGGCTGATCCACGACCGCAGGCGCACGGTCGAGCTCTTTGGGTTCGACTACCAGCTGGAGATGTACAAGCCCGCCGCCAAGCGCCGTTGGGGGTACTTCGCGCTCCCGATCCTGTACGGCGACCGGCTGGTGGGGAAGCTCGACGCCACCGCCGACCGCGACGCCGGGGTGCTGCGGGTCGACGCGATCCACCAGGACGTGCCCTTCGACAGGACCATGACCGCCGCAGTGGATGGCGAGATCAAGGACCTGGCTCACTGGCTCGAACTGGACCTCATGAAACGCGGCTAGGTCCCGATATGGTGATCTGACCGTCAAGTCCGTTTTCCACAGGACATAGCCAGGGCGTAGCCGCAGCGGCTGGTTCCGGGCTTCGACCCGATGGAGCTGAGTGAGGTCAGCCCGGGTCTTCGGCCGGCCGACCGCTCACTATGTGCTCGTCGGTGGGACCGTGGTGGTCGGGGGCTCGGTGGTGGTCGCCGCCGCGGCGGTGGTGGTGGGTGCCTCGGTGGTGGTCGGGGCGGTGGTGGTGGTCGGGGCCGCCGTGGTGGTCGTGGTCCCGGTCGTGGTGGTCCCGGCGGTGGTGGTGGTCGAGGACCCCGGCGCGGTGGTGGTCGGCGCCGTCGTGGTCGGCGCACGTGTGGTGGTGGTCGGGGCGGTCGTCATCGTCGGCGGCGGCGGCGGCGTCGGGCTGGTCGGCGGCGGCGCGGTCGGGGGCGGCAGCGGGGCACCGGGACGCGGGACGCCGGGGACCACACGGGTGGCGCCGATGTAGCCCTCCCGCCAGATCGAGGCCACCATCACCACCGCCCCGGTGTGGGGGGCATGCACCATCAGGCCGTTGCCGATGTACAGCCCGACATGGTGGATGGTGGCCGGGTCGCGGGGGTCGTCGGCGTAGAAGACCAGGTCGCCGGGGAGCAGGTTCGACACGTCGACGTGGGGGCCGGCGTTCCACTGGTCGCGCGAGGTCCGCGGGATCGCGGTCCCCGCGGCGCGGTAGGCCGAGCTGGTCAACCCCGAGCAGTCGAAGCTGTTGGGGCCGACCGCGCCCCAGCGGTAGGGGTCGCCGAGCTGGGCCAGCGCCCAGCGGACCGCCGCCCTGGCCAGCGGGCCGGCCCGCAACCAGGACTGCACCGACCCCACCCCGGAGATGTAGCCGGCGTAGGCGGCCCGCCTGGCCGCCTCGGCGCGGGCGCGCTCGGCCTCCAGGTAGCCGGCGAGCTTGCGGTCGACCCCCGCCAGGGTCGTCTTGAGCTGGGCGACCAGGACCTCGACCTGGCGGCGCTCGTCGGCGTAGCCGCGGTGGACCCGCTGGACCTCGGCCAGGTCCAGCGCGATCCGCTCGCCCAGCGCGTCGACCTCGACCTTGCGCTGGCGGACCTCGTCCACGACCGCCGCGTACGCCTCCAGCGCCGCCTTCTGCCGCGGCAGCCGCTGCAACGGGTCCGGCGAGCCGCCGTCCCCGACCAGCTCCGACAGCAGCCACTGGGGGCCCTGCATGTAGGTGGCCCGTGCCTGCTCGTCCAGCCGCTGCTGGGCGGCGGCGAGCTCCGCCTGGGCGGCCTGCTGCCTGGCCCGCGCGGTCGTCAGGCTGGCCTGGATCACCCGGCGCTGCTCGTCGATGCCGTTGAGCCGCTCGGTGAGCCGCTCGATCGCGGTGTGCTGGGCGTCCAGCTTGGCCTGCAGCGCCTTGGCCTTGGCGACCAGCGTGGCATCGGGCGGCGCCGGAGCTGCGGCCGCGCCGGCGGCGCCGGCGAGGACCACGACGAGGGCGAGGAGGACGGCGATCGGGGCACGCCGGCTGATCCGGAACGCCGCGCAGCCGCCGTTGGACATCGCCGCTCGCCCCCAATCGACCGATCCGGCGGCATCCTACCTGATCCTGCCGGTTTTACACCCCTCAGATTGCGTAGGGAGGATGACGCAGCGACGTCTGGCGACGGTCAGAACTGCTGGCGCTCGGTGGAGCCGGCCAGGGCCAGGGTCGAGGCGCCGCCGGCCGAGATGGCGCCGGCGACCGCGTCGAAGACGCCGGTGCCGACCTCCCGCTGGTCCCTCCAGCTCCAGCTCGAGCTCGCGCTGCTGCAGCCGGACGTAGGCGGGCATGCCCTCGGCGGCGTAGCCGTGGGCCAGCTCGAACATCGAGGCGTTGAGGGCGTGGAAGCCGGCCAGGGTGATGAACTGGAACCGGTAGCCCATGGCCGCCAGCTCCTTCTGGAACCTGGCGATGGTGGCGTCGTCCAGGTGGCGGCGCCAGTTGAACGACGGCGAGCAGTTGTAGGCGAGCAGCTTGCCCGGGAACCGGGCGTGGACCGCCTCGGCGAAGCGGCGCGCGTCCTCCAGGTCCGGCGTGGACGTCTCGCACCACAGCAGGTCGGCGTAGGGGGCGTAGGCCAGCGCCCGCGCGACGGCGGCGTCCAGGCCCGGCCGGACCAGGTGGTAGCCCTCAGCGGTGCGCTCGCCGCTGAGGAACCGGCGGTCGCGCTCGTCGGTGTCGGAGGTCAGCAGGGTGGCGGCCAGGGCGTCGGTGCGGGCGATCAGGACGGTGGGGACGCCCGCCACGTCGGCGGCCAGCCGCGCCGCCTGCAGGGTCCGGATGAACGCCTGGGTGGGGACCAGCACCTTGCCGCCGAGGTGGCCGCATTTCTTCTCGGAGGCGAGCTGGTCCTCGAAGTGGATCCCGGCCGCGCCGGCCTCGATCATCGCGCGGGCCAGCTCGTAGGCGTTGAGCGGCCCGCCGAAGCCGGCCTCGGCGTCGGCGACGACCGGGACCAGCAGCGACCGCGCCGCCCCGCCGTCGAGCCGCTGGACCTGCTCGGCCCGCAGCAGCGCGTTGTTGATCCGGCGGACCACCGCGGGGACGCTGTTGGCCGGGTACAGGCTCTGGTCGGGGTAGACCTGCTCGGCCAGGTTGGCGTCGGCCGCGACCTGCCAGCCGGACAGGTAGATGGCCTCCAGCCCGGCCTTGACCATCTGCACCGCCTGGCCACCCGTCATGGCGCCCAGCGCCGGCACGTGGTCCCGCTCGCCGAGCAGGGCCCACAGCCGCTCCGCTCCATGCCTGGCCAGGGTGTGCTCGGGCTGGACGACCGTCCGCAGCCGCAGCACCTCCTCGGCGCCGTAGTCGCGGCGGATCCCCCGCCAGCGCGGGTCCGACGCCCATTCCCGAGTCAAATTGTCCATGCTCGACGATAGCGCGGCGGAACGCTATTGATCCAATCATTTGTCGCTATGTGTATGATCGAAGATGTCGATACCGCCTGGTCAGGCGGGCTCCTCGAGCATCGCCAGGAACCGCCACGCGACCGCGGCGGTGCCGGCGCCGTCACGGCGGCGGATCGCCACGATCTGCCGCCGCACCGGGCCCCGGCCGACGATCCGGACCTCCGCGAGCGTCCCCGCGGCGACCTCCGGGGTGATCGCGATGTTGGGCAGCAGGGCGACGCCGAGGCCGTGGGCGACCATCTGCTTGGCCGCCTCGATGTTGTCCAGCTCCATGACGGTGCTCGGCAGCACCCCGGCCTCCCGGAACAGCGCGTTGGTCAGCTCGTGGTAGCTGGAGGTGCGGTCGAACAGGATCAGCGGCTCGGCGTCGAGCTCCTCCAGGCGGATGCCGGCGCCGCCGGTGAAGCGGTGGTCGGGCGGCACCACCAGCACCAGGTGGTCCTCGTAGACCGGGATGCTCTCCACCTCCGGGTGGTGCAGCGCGCGGACCAGCCCGACGTGCACGTCCTCGGCCAGGACCATCGCGAGCACCTCCTCGGAGTGCCCGGTCCTGACCGCCAGGCGCACCCCTGGCGCGACGGTCAGGAAGCGCCGCAGCAGCGACGGCAGCACGTAGGTGCTGACCGACGGGACCGCCCCCACCTCCAGCGGTCCGGCCTCGCCCCGCTGCAGCTCGGTGACGGCCGCCTCGCCCTGCCGCAGCGAGCGCAGCGCCCGCTCGGCGTGCGGCAGGAACGCCCGGCCGGCCTCGGTGAGCTTGAGCCCACGGCCGGTGCGCAGGAAGAGCTGCTCGCCCAGCTCGGCCTCGAGGTTCTTGAGCCGGGCGGTGAGGGTCGGCTGGGTCACGAACAGCGCCTCGGCCGCGCGGCTGACGTTGCTCAGCCGTGCGACCTCGAGGAACGCCTCCACCTGGGCAAGCAGCATGCGCCAAGAATACGGCGTGGCGCCGGGCCGGGGGGTAGGCTGCACCCGCAACATCCGCCGCCTCAGAGGAGCCCGGAGCCAGATGGGCATACCAAGCGCCTCCTACTCGATCACCATGCGGGTGCACCTGGGCGCCGACCCGCTCGGCATCGGGAGGATCACCACCGCGGTCGGCGAGGCGGCCGGGACGGTGGTCGCGGTCGACATCGTCGAGTCCCATCCCGATTCGCTGGTGGTCGACCTCACCTGCAACGCCGCCGACGCACGCCACGCCGACGCGATCACCCGGGCGGTCAGCGAGGTGGAGGGCGCCCGCGTCCACAACGTCAGCGACCGCGTCTTCCTGCTCCACCTCGGCGGCAAGCTGGAGGTGACCTCCAAGGTGCCGCTCCGCACCCGCGACGACCTGTCGATGGCCTACACCCCGGGGGTGGCCAGGGTCTGCCTGGCGATCGCCGAGCACCCCGAGGACGCCCGCAAGCTCACCATCAAGCGCAACACGGTGGCGGTGGTCACCGACGGGTCGGCCGTGCTGGGGCTCGGCAACATCGGCCCCGCCGCCGCGCTGCCGGTGATGGAGGGCAAGGCGGTGCTGTTCAAGCAGTTCGCCGGCGTCGACGCCTGGCCGGTGTGCCTGGCCACCCAGGACACCGACGAGATCGTCCGCACCGTCGAGCTGCTGGCTCCCGCCTACGGCGGCGTGAACCTCGAGGACATCGCCGCCCCCCGCTGCTTCGAGGTCGAGCGCCGGCTGCGCGACTCGCTCGACATCCCCGTGTTCCACGACGACCAGCACGGCACCGCGATCGTGGTGCTCGCCGCGTTGCGGAACGCCCTGCGGGTGGTCGGCAAATCGCTGCCGGAGGTCCGGCTGGTGCTGTCGGGCGCCGGCGCCGCCGGGGTCGCGATCATCAAGATCCTCCAGGCCGAGGGCGCCGGCGAGATCGTCGCCTGCGACCGCGCCGGCGTCCTCCACCCCGACCGCGACGGGCTGGACACCAGCAAGCGGTGGGTGGCCGAGCACACCAACCCGCAGCGCCGCCGGGGCAGCCTGCGCGAGGCGATCGCCGGGGCCGACGTGTTCGTCGGCGTGAGCGGCCCGAACGTGCTGGACCCCGACGACATCGCCACCATGGCCGACCGCGCGATCGTGTTCGCCCTGGCCAACCCGGACCCGGAGGTCGACCCGGCCGGTGCCCGCCGCCACGCCGCGGTGGTGGCGACCGGCCGCAGCGACGAGCCCAACCAGATCAACAACGTGCTGGCGTTCCCTGGCGTGTTCCGCGGCGCGCTCGACGCCGAGGCGCGCGCGATCTCGGAGGCGATGAAGGTGGCCGCGGCGCGGGCGATCGCCGACCGTGTCCACGACGACGAGCTGCGACCCGATTACATCGTGCCGAGCGTGTTCGATCGCGCCGTCGCCCCCGAGGTCGCCGGGGCCGTCCGCCAGGCCGCCGAGGCCGACCGCCACGGCGCTGGGGGTCCGGGGGGCTCGAGCCTGGCCCCCCGATGAGCGGTTGACCGTGCCGGCGGGACCGCCCGGCATCGACGAGGCCGGGGTGACGGCCTGGTTCCAGGCCGAGGTCCCGGACGCGCGGCCGCCGCTGCGCTTCGAGCGGCTGCCCGGCGGTCGCTCCAACCTCACCTACCGGGTCCGCGACGCCGCCGGCGGCGACTTCGTGCTGCGCCGCCCGCCGCTGCACGGGGTGCTCCAGTCGGCCCACGACATGGCCCGCGAGCACCGGATCATCGCCGCCCTCGCCGCCACCGAGGTGCCCGTGCCCGCCGCCCTCGGGCTGTGCGAGGACCCGGCCGTCACCGGCGCCCCCTTCTACCTGATGGCCTACGTGGACGGCGCCGTCCCCAGCGACGAGGCGACCGTGGTCGCCGCGTTCGACGAGCAGGCCCGCGCGGCCGCGGCCGACTCGCTGGTGGACGCCCTGGTCGCGCTCCACGGGGTCGACCCCGACGCGGTCGGGCTCGGAACGCTCGGCCGTCGGGAGGGCTACCTGGAGCGCCAGCTCCGGCGCTGGAAGCGCCAGCTCGAGCAGTCCCGCACCCGCGAGCTGCCCGTCCTGGACGAGGTCCACCGGCGCCTGGAGGCGGCCGTCCCCGCGCAGGTCGGTCCCGCACGGGTCGTCCACGGCGACTACCGCCTGGACAACGTGATCCTCTCCCCCGCCGGCCGGGTGCTGGCCGTGCTCGACTGGGAGCTGTGCACCCTCGGGGACCCGCTCGCCGACGTCGGCCTGCTGCTGGTGTACTGGGCCGAGCCGGGCGACACCGCCCTGCCGCTGGGGACCGCCCCGACCAGGCTGCCGGGGTTCCCGCCACGGGCCGCGCTGACCGCGGCCTACGCCGCCCGCTCCGGCCGTGCCGTCGACCAGCTCGACTACTACATGGCGTTCGGCTACTGGAAGCTGGCCGTCATCCTGGAGGGCGTGTACGCGCGCTACACCGCCGGCGCCTACGGCGAGGGCGACGACACCTGGCGGGCCTTCGCCGGCACCGTGGTCCAGCTCGCCGACCGCGCCCTGGAAGCCACCACCCACGCCGGCCGCTGACCAGGAGCGGTCAGGAGCGGCGGGTGATGCCCGTCTCCGTGGGGGCGACCATGGCGGCGAGCTGGCGGTCGCGGAACCAGGGCCGCAGGGTCAGGTAGGCGGGCGGGAGGTGGCCGTAGAGGAGGACCCCCTGGCCGGGCGAGATCCAGCGCAGCGCGTCAGCCGGTGAGGTGGAGCGGGCCCGGGCCGGCGCCCCCTCCTGGTCCTTGGCGGCCTTGGCCAGCGCCGCCGGCGTGGCCAGGTGCCGGATCGTCTCGTCCTCCAGCAGGTGGGAGAGCAGGGCGAGGGTCGGCGGGTCGGTGACACCGCTCAGGATCACCTTGGCGCGGTGGTTGGAGAACACCGCCTCGGCCCGGTCGTCGTAGCGGGCCTGCATCTGCCCCAGATGCCGGAAGGTCGTCACGAGCTGCACGCCGTGACCGCCGGCGCTGGAGGCGTAGACGTCGAGCTGCGGCAGGGCGGCCGAGTTGGCGGCGTCGTCGATGACCACCAGCAGCGCCGGGTCGATCGGCGCCGACCGGTTGCGGGAGCGGTCGAAGGCGAGCTCGATGACGTCCTGGACGAGCGCGACGGCCAGCGGGCCGAGACGGCGCTGCTCGTGGGCTGGCAGGCACACGTAGGCGGTGTTGGCGATCCCGTCGAGCAGGCGCTCGGCGGTGAACCGGGTCGCCACCGACGCCTCCTTCACCGACGGGTCGGTGTAGGCGGCGATGACGCCGAGGACGCCGGCGTAGACCTGGCTGCGGCGCTGCTCGGGCACGGCCCAGATCGACTGGAAGGCGTCGCCGGCGGCCGGCTCCCCGGCCACGTTGATCGCGGCGGTGATCTCGGAGCGGTCCTGGCGTTGCGCCCAGCGCAGCACGTCGCCCATGGAGCGCCCCGAGATCGCCGCCGCCAGCAGCATGGTCGCCAGGAGGTTGGCGGTGGCGCCGGGGATCGCCTCCATGTCCCGCTCGCTCTGCCCGGACACCCTGCTCGCGTTCACCAGCGCCAGCGCCGTCCGGTAGGCGCCCTCCCAGGTCTCGCAGCGGGGCAGCGGCGACCAGGTGTTGGCCTCCATGCCGGTGGCGCCTGCCGGGTCGTACAGGTACACCTCGCCCCGCTGCCAGCGACGGCCGATGGTCGAGCGGATCAGGTCGGGCTTGATGCAGGCGGCCAGCACCGGCCCGTCCCACTCGAGGATGGCCGGGATCGTCAGCCCACTGGTCTTCTGGCTCTGGGTCGACCCGAGCGCGATCACCGACTGCAACGGCTCGGCGGCGACCAGGCGGCCGTTGATGCGGCCGAGGGTGACCCGCCACGGGGTCGGGCCACGGACGTACAGCTCGCGGAAGACCTGGGGCCGGGCCCAGCCGGCCGGACCGACCCGGTCGGGCGCCGGCGCGACCCGCTCCACCAGGCTGACCCTGCCGATCCGCCGCCGCAGCGCCCGCAGCGCGGCGCTCAGGTAGATCCAGGCGGTGACGGCGATCGCCAGCAGCACCAGGAACGTGGCCCAGAACAGCACCGGGCCTGGCAGCAGCGACCTGGCGGTCTTCGGCCAGGCGGCCGCCGGGTCCAGCGGATGGCGGGGCACGTTGACCACCACCTGGCCCATCTCGGCGAGGGTGACCTTCGGCCACTTGCCCGAGTGGACGTAGGCGGCGACCTCGCCGGTCAGCCACAACGTGAAGGAGGCGCCGAGCACGATGCCGATGACCAGCAGCAGCATCTGGTCCAGCGGGCCCTCCCGCCGGACCGCCGGCCGCAGGCTCATGACGCCGAGTCGGCGGCCTCGGCGGCCTCGGCGGCCAGCCAGGGCGCCGACCGTGGGCCCATGTTCGCGTCGGTGTCGACGATCTCGCGCTCCAGCAGCGGGTCGATGCGGTGCTGCACGATGAACGAGCGGCGCCCCACCCGCCACAGCGCCTCACCGCGCTCCAGGGTCGGGATCTGCTCGACCTCGGTCTGGGTGAGGCCGAGCAGCTCGCGGGCCTGCTCGACCTCGCCGGGCGACTGCCGGTAGATGACCCGCGTCTCGGAGTCCTCCAGCAGGCCCTTGGCGAGCTGGACCTGCTCGCTGGACTGGTCGCCGGCGGCGGTCAGGTCCGAGAGGCGGTGCATGACCGCGATGTTCTGCACGCCGTACTGGCGGGCGAGCTTCCAGCTCTCGCGCAGCCAGCGGGCGATGGCCAGGTGCCGCAGCACCACCCACGCCTCGTCGAGGACCACGATCCGGCGCACTCCGTCGTTGCGCGCCCACGAGCCCTGCAGCCATGCCGCGGTGCAGGCCATCAGGATCGGCCGGGCCTCGTCCTTGACCTCGCGCAGGTTGAACACCACCAGCCGCCCCGACAGGTCCAGCCCCGGCGAGGTCGGGCCGTCGAACATGCCGCGCAGGTCGCCGGCGCCCATGCGCCGCAGCGACAGCGCGAGCTGGCGGCCGTCCTCGGCCAGCCGCGCGGTCGAGGTGCGCAGCTCGTAGGCGGTGGCGTCGGAGGGCTCCAGCAGCCGCCCGACCACCTGCGGGATGATCGGCTGGGAGTTGCGGTTGTTGGCCTCCACCACCGCCTCGTGGTGGGCCCGCTCCAGGCAGGCGTCCTCCTCCGGCCGGAGGTTGCGCCCGAGCATGACCTCGGCGATCGACCGGAGCAGGGCGAGCTGTGCGTCCCCCCCGATCATCGGGTCCAGCGGGTTGAGCCGCAGCGCCCCCCCGCTCGCGAACCGGATCGGCTCCACCCCGCACATGGCGGCGAGCTGCTCGTACTCCCCCTTCGGGTCGATCACCCACGCCGTCCGCCCGAAGAGCAGCTGTCTCCAAAGAAACGTCTTGACAAGTGAACTTTTTGCGTAGCCGATCTGCCCGATCACGAGCATGTTCGGACCGGTGATCTCCTTGCCGTAAAGAGTCCACGCGTCGTAGCAGAACGAGCCGCCGAAGACGTCCCGGCCGATATAGACGCCCTCGCTACCGAGGCCGCCCTCGGAGATGAACGGGTAGGCGGCCTGGAGGTGCGCCGTGGTGACGCGGTGGGCGGGTCGGCGAGGTTTGATCCTCACTTGAGCCCACGTCCCATCGGCAATGTGTAAGAAAATGTCAATTCTTGTTCGCCGTCGCAGCGCTGGAGCTCCAGGCGGGCCTGGCCGGCGGCGTGCTCGACCTCACCGCAGGCCTCGGCGAGGGACTCGGGGCTGTCGGCGGTGACGGTGATGTAGCCGGAGAAGCGGACGTCGGCGTGGCCGTCGGCCAGCTCCTGCTCGCGCCTGTCCACGGCGTCGGCCTGGTTGCGGCGCTTGGCGGTGCCGAGGAAGCCGAGCTTCTGGCGCAGCTCCTCGTCGGCGACGTCGGCGGTCTTGGCGAACCCGACCGCCCGCATCGCCTTGAGCGGCGGCACCGGCTCCATGGTGACCGCCACGGTACGCATCGACCGCGTCTGCACCAGCAGCGGCGCGAGGAAGTCCGGCCCGACCTCGATCCGCGGCCACTCGGCGATCCAGTAGGTGGCGTGGACGACGTCGTTGGTGCGGTAGTAGCCCCAGCGCTCCTCGCTGCGCATCGGCCAGGCGTTGCGGGGCGAGACGCCGTCCTGGCGGTCGGGGTCGACGCTGGCCAGCCTGGCCAGGTTGGCGCGGGCGTGCGGGTCGTACGACAGCCGGATGGTGGCGGCCAGCCGCCGCGGTCCGAGCGCGTGCAGCACCTCGACCTCGGCCGACTCCAGCCGCCTGGCCATCGTCTCCAGCTCGCGGGCGAGCACCAGGCAGGCGCCGGTGTCCTTGCCGCCCGCCTGCTTGATGGCGCGGCCCGCCTTGCCCGCGTTGACCTGCAGCACGATGAACAGCTCGTGCTGCTCGGTCACGGGCGCGGCGGCGTGGGTGAGGCGCAGGTAGCTCTGCAGCGGCAGGGCGTCCAGCCCGATCGATGGGTCGATCGCCTCCTTGAGGTAGCGGCTGAGCGCGTCGGGGTCGTCGGGGGCGGTCCGCTCGATCCACTGGACCCGGCTGATGGGGCTGCCCTCGCGGGCCAGGCCGGCGATCACCCCGGCCCAGCCGGCCAGCCGGTGCGCCTTGTCGACGGGGTCGAGCAGCACGAACGAGCGGGCGCGTGCCTGGATGACGGCCGAGAAGGTGCCGGCGGCCCGGTCGGCGAGCACGCCGAGCTCGACGCCGCGGAACGGGAAGGCGAGCAGCTCGACCTTGCCGATCGAGTCGGGCAGCCGGACGGGCTCGTCACCGCCGGCGAAGTGGGTGCCGGCCTCGGGGGCCGCCGAGCGGTAGCGGCTTCGCCCGGTCGCCTTGCGGGACAGGAAGATTCCGATCACGGGCACCCATTCGTTGAGGGTACGGCCATGCAGGGGCACGAAGGTACCAAGACCGCCCAGGCTCAGCATCAGCGCCGCGAGGACCAGCCCGAGGCCGCTCTTGAGCGCCTGGACGACCACGATGGTGAGGAACACGGCGGCGCCGAGCACCAGGACCTGCCCGGGGCGCAGGCTACCGATCAGGCCGCGGCGCTCCAGCGGCCCGAAGCGGTAGCGGACCTCCAGCGGGCTACGCATCCGGTGCTCGCTCGAGCTCTGGCAGCTTCAGCGGGCGGGTCCCGCCGGCGCTGCCGCCGGCGTTGACCGGTCCCGGCCGCACCGCGGTCCGGCCGGAGGCCGGCGGCGCCGACTCCCCGCCGACGTCGCCGACCGAGCTCATCGCCGCGAAGCTGGAGGTGGCGCGGTTGCGGGCGGCGGAGACGGCGCCGACGGCGGCCGCGGCCGGGGCGGCCCAGCCGGCGGCCGGGGCGGCGGCCGCCGCCGCGCCGCTGCGGAAGCGGGTCTGGATCATCGAGGAGACCACCGAGGAGCTGGTGGTGAGCGCGGTGGCGCCCTGGGTGGCCTGCCGGAGGGCCGCACGCTGGTGGCCGGCGGTGACCACCGCCGCCTCGGCGAGCGGGATGAGCTTGAGCAGCGCGATCGGGGTGAACGCCGCCATCAGCAGCAGCGCGCCGCCGGCCAGCACCCCCTCGAACTTGTCGCCGAGCCCGCCTCGGGCCAGACCGGCGGCGGCCAGGTTGACGATCGCCACGATGAACACCTTGGCGAAGATGATCGCGATGAGGAACTCGATCAGCCGCCGGCACCATTTCCAGCCGGCCGGCCAGATCATCGCCGCCAGCGCCAGCGGCAGGAACAGCACCGAGATGTAGATCGCCGCGGCCCGCAGCAGCAGCTCCAGCCAGATCGACAGCGCGCCGAGCACGACGATCAACGCCCCCAGCAGCACCCCGAACACCGGCGCGGCCGGGTTGAGGGTCCCGGCTCCCAACGCCGCCAGCGAGCTGCCCGCGTCGGCCATGAACTTCTGGGCGTCGGCGGAGGCGTTGTTGCTGAGCGCCGCGCTCATCCAGTCGCTGACGTCGATGAGGATCTGGGCCATGGCAGGGCCGACGGCCGAGAGGATGGCGGCGATCGGGAGGTACACGAAGGCGGAGCGGATCGCCTGCATGCCGTCCGCCCGCACGATCGACTGGGCGACCGACACCAGCAGGATCGGCAGGGCGATCACCACCGCCAGGGCGAGCATCACCCGGTACTGGGAGGTGAACCAGCCGGGGTTGACCACGTTGGGGCTGGTGGTGGTGGTGACCAGCGCACCGATGCGCTCGAGGAAGAACTTGCCGGCGGAGGCGACCGCGGCGGTGAAGCTGCGCAACGCGCTGTCGCCGGCGGTCTGGACCACGTTCTGGGCGGCGCCGGTGACCGTGTTGGTCACCGCCCGGCCCGGGTTGGTGCCGAGCTGGCAGACGTTGCGGGCGACCGGGTTGGGGATGGTGTCGCAGCGCTCCTGGCCCGGGTTGGGCTGCTGCGGCTGGGCCGGGTCGGTCGGCTGGGCCATGGCGGCGGGGGCGAGCACGACCAGCAGGGCGAGCAGGGCGACGAGCACAAGGACCGCGCGGGCCCAGGCGCGCCTACGATCCTGGTGCATAGGTGAACTCCTTGAACTCCTGGGCCTCGGGGATGAGCTGCGAGGCCGCGGTCGGGGTGGCGGTGTCGGCGATCGGCACCGGCCCGTCGGTGGTGGTGGTCTGGAGCTGCTTCCAGTCGCCGTCGACCCAGCGCAGCTCGACCGTGGTGGTGCCCCATGCCTCACGGACCGGCACACCGTCCGGCGGCCCGCCGAGCGCGCCGAGGACGCTGGTGACCCAGATGGCGACGGTGGCCCGGTCGCCGGTGTACTCCTTCAGCCGCCAGCCGACCGGGACGGCGCGCAGCAGCACGGTGCCGTCCACGGCGCTCCCGTCGGTCACGCCGAGGCCCTTGCGGAGCGAGGCGACCGCCTGGTCGAAGGCGCGCTGCTGGC
>WNGB01009646.1_pt1 | contig 13494 bp, 9 predicted proteins | sample 5400681 | NCBI WGS metagenome assembly WNGB01 (sample SAMN13153367, study PRJNA577476) | soil metagenome | isolation source: 115 cm soil or saprolite under grassland replicate 2 | place: USA:California | collected 2016-06-15 | reverse complement strand
TTCCCCCGCACATGTTTCAGGTGCCGATCCAGGCGGCGATCGGCGGCAAGATCATCGCGCGCGAGACCGTGCGCGCGCTGCGCAAGGACGTCACCGCCAAATGCTACGGCGGCGACGTGACGCGCAAGCGCAAGCTGCTCGAGAAGCAGAAGGAAGGCAAGAAGCGCATGCGCCAGTTCGGCAAGGTGGAGATCCCGCAGGAGGCGTTCATCGCGGCGCTGAAGGTGGATGTGTGACCGGCTCGGCTCATGTGGCCCCTCGCCGGTCCAACTCCTGATCCGGCATCGCCACGAAGATCAGCACGGCGATGCAGGTCATGAGGAACCGGAACGCGCTGGGCACGCCATTCCAATGCTGGGACTCCCACATGCCGAACCACTCGCCCCCGATCACCATGAACCCGACGTGCCACAGCAGGAAACCGAGAGTTAAACCGACAATCGCGAATTTTTTGGCTCGATTGAACGAGCCCGCGTCGGCATGCAGCCGGCGCGCGAGCGCGGCCGCCCCGACCCAACACAGCACTGCCGTCGCGGCCTCCGCAGCGATGATGACCGCGTAAGCCAATTCCTGAAGCGTCGGATTGGTGATCGCCCGGTACCTGATCCTGGACGATGGAAAGATCGTGTCCATGGACAGCACGTGCTGAACGAAAGTGAGGTTGGTGTCGTAATCGGTCAGGTTTCCGAAGGTGACCAGAGTGGCGAATAGCGCGATGGCCGCGACCGTTGCCGCCTTTGCCGCACGAATGGCGATCATCGACGTCTCCAATGACTTTGCATCATGACAGAGGATTGGGCCTGCATTCGGACGCGCGTGCGGCGGGGGGCGAGACTATGTGCGCGCCCCTCATGTATCCTGCAACAAGTGTCCATCGACCGGCGAGCACCATGACCCCGACAGTGAACAGATACGGCCTAACCACGATCCTCGCGCTGCTCCTTGTCTGCGCGGCGGCGACCACACGCGCCGAGGATATCGTTCTCAAAGACGCCGCATCCATGACGGGCACGGTGATGTGGCTAAGCTCCGGCGCGCCCGGTCTTGTGTTGGCGGTGGTGCGCGGAGAAGAATCCGTCGTGCTCGGCTTCGGAGAGACGCGCCCGGGCGGCAAGGTCGAGCCCGACGGCCGTTCCATTCTGCGCATGGGCTCGATCGCCAAGGTGATGGCGGGCCAGACGCTCGCGAGCATGGCGGCCGACGGCACGGTGAAGCTCGTCGACCCGCTCGCCAAATACGCGCCGTCCGGCGCCAAGGTCCCGGCATTCGCGGGGCGAGAGATCACGCTCCTCGATCTCGCGACCTATACGGCCGGCCTGCCGCGCGAACTGCCGGACGCGCCGGACCCGCAACCGGGGCAGAATCCGTTCACGGGCTTCCAAGCGGACGCCTATTGGCGCTGGCTCCCGCAGGCAAAGTTGCCTTATGCGCCGGGCTCGGGCGCGATGTATTCCAATCTCGGCTTCGGCCTGCTCGGCGAGGCGCTCGCCAAAGCGGGCGGCAAATCCTATGCCGCGCTGCTCGCCGAGCGCGTGGCAACGCCGCTGGGCATGGTTGACACCACGACCAAACTTTCCGCCGCGCAGACGCCGCGCGCCATGACCGGCATCGATCTCGACGGGAAGGAAGCGCCGCTGTGGGAAACGCCGACGGCAATGGATCCATCCGGGAATGTCTTCACTACCGGCGACGACATGACGAAGTGGATGCGCTGGCATCTCGCGGTCAACGATGCCGCGGGCGCCGAGGTGCGCATGATCGATCACGCCCCTTACCGCTGGCACGACGGGCTCAACGCTGCGGTCGGGGTCGGCGGCAAGGACATGGACGCGCTTGGGCTCGGCTGGATCATCTCGCTTCCCAAGGAGAAGCGTCCGTTGATCATGGCGAAGAGCGGCGGCATCGCCGGCTTTATGACCTACGTGGTGCTGGCGCCGACGCGCGGGGTTGGCGTTTTCGTCGCCGTCAATCGGCTCAACTTTTCCATATTCGAAGGGCTCACCAGCGCCGCGCACGAGCTCGTCGCCGATTTGGCGCCGCGCTGAGGCGTTCGGGCAGAGCGCTCTCGTCGAGACCTCGCGATCATGTCGTCCTGCGACCTCTTGACCATCGGCCACTCCAACCTTCCGGCCGATCGTTTCATGGCTCTGCTCGCGAGTGCCGGCGTGACTGCCCTCGCCGATGTGCGCTCGATACCCTTCTCGCGCTGGTGCCCCTGGTTCTCAGGCAAGGCGCTGGCGCAGCGGCTTGCGGGCGAGGGTATCGCGTATCTTGCGCTGGGTGAGCAGCTCGGCGGCCGGCCGCGCGATCCGAAGCTTTATCGCAACGGCGTCGCCGACTACGAGGCCATAGCTGCGAGGCTGGAATTCCTCGCCGGTCTCGAGCGAGTGGTGGATGAGATCGCGCACCAGCGCGTGTGTCTGCTGTGTGCCGAGCGCGAGCCGCTCGACTGCCATCGCTGTCTGCTGGTCGGCCGCGCGCTGACCGAACGCGGGCTGACGCTTGGCCACATCCGCAGCGACGGCACCATCGAACCGCATGCGGCAACGGAAGACCGCTTGCTCGCGCTAGCCGGCGACGACGCAGATCTTTTTCGCGATCGTGCCGAGCGCCTCGCCCATGCCTATCGCCGCCGCGCACACGCGGTGGCGGCGCGTTTGAAGGCTCAAGCACGACGGTAATTCGTCACCTTCCCAGCTCGTTCGCGTAGATCGTCTCGGCCGCATTCCGCTTGACGGGACGACTCCCGCGGTTTACCCGGCCCATATGGAGCCTGGCGCTGACTCGAAAGCCGGCGCAAGCTCCGAGGGGGCAACTCTCGATCGGGGCAAGCATGACGATGATGAAGGCGCCGAGCGGCGCACCTCGGCGCAGAATCGCATTGCGCGCCGCTCTATGGCTGTTGGCTGCATTGCTCCTCCCCTTGAGCGCGGCCGCGCAGGATAAGGGCACCGTCAATCCGAAGCCGTTGCCGCAGCTCGCCAAGCCGGACGATCCCACAACGCCGGCCAAGGAGCTGTTCGCCCGCAAGCCCGCGCCCGCGCCTTTGCAAGCGCGCACCATCGGCTTCTATTCAAAGGGCTGCCTCGCCGGCGCCGTAGCGCTGCCGATCAACGGTCCGACCTGGCAGGTGATGCGGCTCTCGCGCAACCGCAACTGGGGGCATCCGAATCTGATCGAGTTCCTCGAGCGGCTCGCCGCCCAGGCGCCCAAGACCGGGTGGCGTGGGCTCCTCGTGGGCGACCTGTCGCAACCGCGCGGCGGCCCGATGCTCACCGGCCACGCCAGCCATCAAGTGGGCCTGGACGCCGACATCTGGCTCACGCCCATGCCCGACCGCGCGTTGACGCGGGAGGAGCGGGAAGAAGTGTCGGCGACCATGATCGTCGCCGAAGACCGCAGGGACGTCGACCCGCAGGTGTGGACGCCGGCGCACACGGCCTTGATCAAGGCCGCGGCGAAGGATCCGCAAGTCGCCCGCATCTTTGTCAACGCGGCAATCAAGAAGGCGCTCTGCCGCGAGGCCGGCAACGACCGGCACTGGCTCGGGAGGGTGCAGCCGTGGTGGGGGCACGACTTTCACTTCCACGTCCGCATCAACTGCCCCTCCGACAGCCCGGAGTGCACGCCGCAGCCGCCGCGGCCCGCCGACGACGGCTGCGGCGCAGAGCTCGACCATTGGTTCACTGAGGCGGTGTTGCACCCCAGGCCGTCGCCGATCCCGGCGAAGCCCAAGCCGCCGCTCAAGATGGCCGATCTGCCTGACGCCTGCCGTCAGGTGCTGCTGGCGCCGTAGCCTGCCACAGACGGCCAAAATTCCAGGGACACGTTGAAGTTGCAGGGCTCCCTGTAAAGAACAAGGCGGAAACAGGAAGCGGAGCCGACGGCCGTCTCCTGCAGCCAGTGGTTGCGCAAATCGGACCAGCTTGGTGGGTCGAACGGCATGCCCTTGGGGGCTACCAAAACCCGCAGCGGCGTCTGCCGGCTGGCGCAGTTTCGGTGAGTACATTTTTCTGGAAGATTCTCGTTACGCCAGTCAACAGGAAAATGCGCCGCGCAAGCGATTTGTTGGCATCCGCTGACTGGCTCGGCACGCATTGATGGGTGTCGTCCCCGCGAGGGCGTATTGGGCTAAGTTTGGGAGCGTGTCCCGGGCGCAGCGCAGCACAAGCCATAAGCGCGTTTACGCGCGTCTTCGACGCGCTATGGCGAAGTGGTACGCTGCAGACACCGATCTCGGGTTTACCCGAGATCGGCACTTAAATGCGCGCAAGTCGGGCATGCCCGACTTGCGTGGATCGTCACGGTCCGTGGCGGTCCCGGATCGGCGGCGCACCGCTCCACTTCGTTTCGCGCTGCACCGCATCCGGGACACCTGGCTAGTTTAGCGCCCATGCGCTTCGCGGGGACGACGGCATACGAGCTTGATGGCTCGGTCTTGCGAGAGTCGGCGTCCGGTTCCGGTCGTGCGTTAGAGGAGCCTGCACTGATTTCGCTCCGCTGCAAAGCGCTGTAAACTTGGACCGATGGCCGAAGGCGCCGCGACCAACCCCAGCGCGCGCGAGCTTGCGATCCTGCGCGAGCTCGAGAAAAAGGTGCTGTGGCTCGCGAGCTGGACCATCCACCACGCCAACCACCAGCGCGAGAACGTCGACGGCGTGAAGGTCGGCGGGCACCAGGCCTCCTCCGCCTCGCTCGCCACCATCATGACCGCACTCTACTTCGACGTGCTGCGCCCGCAGGACCGCGTCGCCGTCAAGCCGCACGCCAGCCCCATCTATCACGCTATCCAATATCTGCTCGGCCGCCAGAGCCGACAGAAGCTCGAGGACTTTCGCGGCTACAAGGGCGCGCAGAGCTATCCCTCGCGCAGCAAGGACGCGGACGACGTCGATTTTTCCACCGGCTCGGTGGGCCTCGGCGTGGCGCAGACGCTGTTCTCCTCGCTCGTGCAGGATTACGTGCGCGCCCACGGCTGGGGAGCGCAGCGGCCCGAAGGCCGCATGATCGCGCTCGTCGGCGACGCGGAACTCGACGAAGGCAATATCTTCGAGGCGATCCTCGAAGGCTGGAAGCAAGGCCTGCGCAATTGCTGGTGGATCATCGACTACAACCGCCAGAGCCTCGACGCGGTGATCCGCGAGGGCCTGTGGGCGCGCTTCGAGGCACTGTTCCAAGCCTTCGGCTGGGACGTGGTCATTCTCAAATACGGCACGCTGCTGCAGCAGGCGTTCCGCGAGCCGGGCGGCGAGCGCCTGCGCCAATGGATCGATAATTGTCCCAACCAGCTCTATTCAGCGCTCGTGTTCCAGGGCGGCGCCGCCTGGCGTCGGCGGCTCCTCGACGAGATCGGCGACCAAGGCGACGTCACGCGGCTGATCGAGGCGCGCTCCGACGAGGAGCTCGCGCGGCTCATGACCAATCTCGCGGGCCATGATCTGCCTTCACTGATCGAGGCGTTCGGCAAGGTCAATCACGACCGGCCGATCTGCTTCATCTGCTACACCATCAAGGGCTTCGGGCTGCCGTTTGCCGGGCATAAGGACAACCACGCCGGCCTGATGACGCCGGCGCAGGCGGAAAGCTTGCGCGCCGCGATGAATATCCGCCCGGGGCATGAGTGGGACAAATTCGAAGGGCTCGAGATCGCCCGGACGGAGCTGGAGCAATTTCTCGACCGGGTGCCGTTCGCCGCCGGAAGCCGCCGTCACGACGCCGCGCGCATCGAAGTGCCGGCGGATTTGCCGGTGACGATCCAGTCGGTGATGTCGACGCAGACCGGATTCGGCGCGCTGCTCAACGAGCTCGGCCGGGGAAAGAACGCCATCGCCGAACGCATCGTCACCGCGTCGCCCGACGTGACCGTCTCGACCAATCTCGGGCCCTGGGTCAACCGGCGGGGGCTGTTTGCGCGCGAGTCGCTCGCCGACACCTTCAAGAGCGAACGCATTCCCTCGACGTTCGCTTGGGATTTTTCCCCCAAGGGCCAACACATCGAGCTCGGCATCGCCGAGATGAATCTGTTCATTCTGCTGTCCGCGCTCGGTCTTTCGCACGCGATCAACGGCGAGCGCCTCATCCCGATCGGCACGCTCTACGATCCCTTCATTCAACGCGGGCTCGATGCGCTCAACTACGCCTGCTACCAGGACGCCCGCTTCATCCTGGTGGCGACGCCCTCGGGCATCACGCTCGCGCCCGAAGGCGGCGCGCACCAGTCGATCGCGACCCCGCTCATCGGCATCGCCCAGGACGGGCTCGCCGCCTTCGAGCCGGCGTTCGTCGACGAGCTGGCGGTCATCCTCGCGTTCGCCTTCGACTACATCCAGCGCGACGCCGAGGCCGAAGCCTCCGAGCGCAACTGGCTGCGCGACGAGACCGGCGGCGCGGTCTACTTGCGTCTTTCGACGCGCCCGATCGAGCAGATCAAGCGGACGATGACGCCGGAGCTGCGCCAGGCGATCGTCGACGGCGCCTATTGGCAACGCCCGCCCGGTCCGAATTGCCAGGTCGTCGTCGCCTATGCCGGCGCGGTGGTGCCGGAGGCGATCCAGGCGGTCGGGCTGATGGCCGAGGACCGCCGCGACGTGGGCTTGCTTGCCGTCACCTCGGCTGACCGGCTCAATGCCGGTTGGACCGCGGCGCAACGCGCGCGCGAGCGCGGCCTCGTGCACGCCCGCTCGCACATCGAAAAGCTATTGGCCGATGTGCCGTCCCACTGTGGGATCGTGTCGGTTATCGACGGCCATCCGGCAACCCTCGCCTGGCTCGGCGCCGTGCACGGCCATCGCGTGCGCGCGCTCGGCGTGGAGCATTTCGGGCAGACGGGCTCGATCCCGGAGCTCTATCGGCACTACGGCATCGACGCCAATGCGATCGTGGCCGCGGCGGCGGCGCTGACGCCGGGCCGTCCGATCCGCCATCTCAAAGCGCTGCCGTAATAGGGCGAGCAACGAGATGAGATCGGTCGTGCATTGGCTCGTCGGTGCCGCGCGACTCGTGCACAGCAGCAAACAGCATCTCTATTCGATCACCTCTGCGGGCGACTCTTCGCCCATTCGGTGTATTTCTTGGCCTTGGCGTGAGTCTCGGCGAAATAGTTGGCGTATTCCTCGCCCACCATGATCTTGATGGCGAGGCCCTGGTTTTCGAGCTTGCTGACGTGCTCGGGGTCCTCCATCGCTTTCTTCAGCACGTCGCGCAGCTTGCTCACAATCGGCTCGGGCATGCCCTTCGGTCCCGCGATCCCGCGGGTCGAGCTCGAGATGACGGTTGGGTAGCCCAATTCCTTCATCGTCGCCACGTCGGGCAGGAACTTGGAGCGCACGTCGTCCATGACAGCGAGCGCGCGGATCTCACCCGACTTCACTCGCGGCGTGATGGTGCCGACATTGTCGAAAGCGACGTCAATATTGCCGGCCATAATTTCCTTGAACTGAGCCGCGCCCCCTTCGAGGTGCACGAGTCGGAAAACGGCGCCAGGCGCCGCCTCCTCCGTCATCAGGATGGCGAGATGATCGTCGGAGAGGATGCCGGTGGTGGCGGCGCGGATGGTGTTGGGCGATTTCTTCGCCGCATCGATCAGGTCTTGAACCGTCTTGTAGGGGCTGTCCGCCCTGACCCAGATCACTCCGGGATCGAGCACCTGATTGATGATTGGTGTGAAGTCCTTCTCCGTGAAGATGGCCTTGCGGTCCGGGTCGAGGATGACCGTGTTGGTGGCCGGCAAGTTGATGAAGCCAAGGTAGTAGCCGTCCGGCCGCTGGCGTACGAGCTCGGTCCAACCGACCTGGCCGCCGGCGCCGCCCTTGTTCACCACGACAATCGGTTGACCCAGCGATTTTTCGGCAATCGCAGCGACGATGCGCGCGGCGATATCGGTCGAGCCGCCGGCCGGGTACGCGACCATGAGCTGCACGGGCTTGGTGGGAAAGTCCTGCTGCGCGCCGGTGCTGCCGGTCGTTGCGGCGAGCGCCAAAATTGCACCGATGGTGGCTGTGACGATCTGAGACATCATTGACGTTCCTCCTTCTGGTTGATTGTCATTTATGCGTTCGATTGACGCACCTCAGGCGGCGACGGGCGCAGCAGCGAGCCAACGAGGACGACGACGGCGGCAAGCAACAGCCCGAGGCATAGAGGCCGCGTGTAGAAGATCGAGAAATCGCCGCCTGACATCTCGAGCGAGGTGCGCAGCGATTTCTCGATGAACGGTCCCAGGATCAACCCGAGAACGAAAGGTGCGAGCGGAAGATCGATCTTGCGCACGCCATAGCCGATGATGCCGCATACGATCATGACGCCGACATCAAACACGCTCTGCTGCAGGCTATAGGCGCCGATGACACAGAACAGCAGCGTCCCGACGCACACGTACTGATAGGGCAGACGCAGCAAGCGGGCCCACAAGCCCACGAACGGCAGGTTCAAGATCAGGAGGATGACGTTGCCGACCATGAAGCTTGCAATCACCGCCCAGACCAGGTCGGGCCGCTCCTTGAAAAGGAAGGGGCCGGGGGTGAGGCCGTTGATGATGAAAGCGCCCATCAGCACCGCGATCGTCGGCGAGCTCGGGATGCCGAGCGTCAGCAAAGGGATCATCGCCGCGTTGGCGTAGGCGTTGTTGGCCGTCTCGGGTGCGGCCACGCCCTCGATGGCGCCGTGGCCGAACTGCTCCGGCGTCTTCGAAAGACGCTTCTCGAAGACATAGGCCACAAAGGTCGGGATGATGGCGCCAACGCCGGGGATCAAGCCGAGGAAGAAGCCGATGCCGGTGCCGCGTGCGATGGCTCCGAACGAGCGGCGCCATTCCTCGCGCGAGGGTAAGAGCGACGTGAGTTTCGTCTTGATCGCCTCCCGGTAGGGCGCCTCGACCGTGAGCAGGATCTCGGCGATGCCGAAGAGACCCATCACCACCGGAATGAAGCCGACTCCATCATAGAGACTGGGGATGCCAAAGGTGAACCGTGGCGCTCCGCGCACGGGGTCGATGCCGACCATCGCGATCAGTAGCCCGAGCACGGCCATGACGAGACCGGTCAACAGCGACTGTCCGGAGAGACCGGTAATGAGACACAAGCCCACGACCATCAGCGCAAAGAACTCAGGGGGGCCGAAACTCAACGCAATCCGCGCAAGCGGCGGCGCAACTACGATCAGTGCAATAGTGGCGGCGACACCGCCGACGAACGAACCGATGGCGGCAATCCCGAGGGCGGTGCCGCCGCGGCCCTGCTTCGCCATTTGATAGCCGTCAAAAGTAGTGACGACCGAGGCCGCTTCTCCCGGCACATTGATCAGCACCGAGGTGATGGTGCCGCCGTACATGGCCCCATAGTAGATGGCGCTCAGCATGATGAGAGCGCCGATCGGATCGAGCGTAAAGGTAAGCGGGATCAGGATCGCGGTTCCTGCTGCCGGCCCAAGCCCTGGGAGCACGCCGATCAGCGTGCCCAGGAAGCAACCAATCAGCGCGAAGCCGAGGTTTTGCAGGCTTGTTGCCGCCGCCAAGCCCGCCAGGAGATGCTGGAAGGTGTCCACTCTGCATCCCTCTCAGAGTCCGACCGCGCCGATCGGTAGCGGTACCTTGAGCCAGTAGAAGAAGACATGGAAGACGCCGAAGCTTCCCGCCAACGCGGTGAGCAAGATGGCGAACGGCGAGCGCGCGCCAAGCGCAAACAGGAGACCGGCTATGAAGAGCAGCATGGTCAGCCGGAAGCCCAGCGGCTCGAGCAGTGCGGCTGCAGCTCCGAGCGCGATGAGCACGCGGCCGACTTGCCAGGCCGCCTGCCGGCTCGGCAGAATGCTCCCGGTATCAATGTCGTGGCTGCGCGCGGTCTCGGCCAGGATGGCGACCGTCAACGCGGCCCCGAGCAAGCTCAGCCAGAACGGAAAAAAGCCCGGCCCCGGACCCAAGGCATCCGTGAGCGAGTAGTCGAGCGAGGTGACCAGGGCAGCCGCGAAGATGCCCAGCAGGCAGACGCACGCAACGAGGCGCCCGCGTCGCACAGTTCCCCCCATGGATTTGTTGTTGTTGAACGAAGGCTAACACGAGCCGCGCGGATGGGACAATCGATGCCCGCCCACCATCTTGGTCGTGGGCTACCGCGATTTCGCCTTCTCGCCGGCAGTGCGCGCATCGCAGAGCCGGAGATTTCCTGACTCGCAAACCGCATTGGTGCGTCGTTGCAGCGGCTTGATCAGCGAAGCGACTTTGCCAATCATGCAACGAATGGTCGGCGCGGCTCACCCCGACCACGAGGGAGGACGAATATGACCATCAGCCGGCGTAGTTTCCTGACAACCACAGGTGCAGCAGCGCTGTCCATGGTCGGACAAGCTCCGGGCTTCGCGCAGCAGTTTCCCACCCGCGGGATCTTGGTCATCGTACCGTATGCGGCGGGCGGCGGCAGCGACGTGTCCGCGCGGCTGCTCGCCAGGGATCTCGAACCCCTCCTCGGCCAGCCGGTGACGATCGAGAACCGCGCCGGCGGCGGCGGCTGGATCGGTTGGGGCTCGCTCGCCGCCTCGAAGCCCGATGGCTACACGCTGGGATACATCAACGCGCCGAGCATGTTCGCGGGCTATCTCGACCGAGCGCAAGGCGGCGGGCGTAAAGAGAACCTGGAGAGCTTCACGCCGCTGATCAATCACGTCGTCGATCCCAATCTCTGGGCGGTTCGGCCGGACAGCAAGCTCAAGACCGTGAAGGACGTGCTGGACGAAGCCAAGCGCCGCCCGGGCACGATCACGCTCAACGGCGGCGGCCACGGCACTGACGATCACGTCGCGGCGCTGGGCATCGGCGCCAACACCGGCACGAGCTTCCAGATGGTCCACTTCCGCGGCACGCCGGAAGGCAAGACGCAGGTGCTGGCCGGCAACATCGAGGTACTCGCGTGCAACGTCAGCGAGGTCGCCGAGGACATCAAGGCCGGCCAGTTCCGCGTCCTCGGCGTGATGTCTGCAGAACGCTCACCGTTCATTCCCAACGCGCCGACGTTCCGCGAGCAAGGATTCAATGAACTGTGGTCGGTCTCACGCGGCATTGCGGCACCGGCGGGCTTGCCGAAGGACGTGGAGGCGGCGCTGATCGGCTTCCTGGAGAAGGCCATCAGCTCGAAGGAACATAGGGCCAAGGCCGAAGCCTTGGCGCTCGACCCGCAGATCATCAAGGGCGAGGAATACCGCAAATTCCTCAAAGACAACGAACAGGCGACCAAGAAATTGATGGGTTGGTAGCCGTTGCGCGGCCCGCAAACATGCCGGTCGCGCTTTGCCTGGTGGTGCGCCGCGAACGGGCCGATCAGTGCTCTGCCGCGTAGGAGCCGCGCCTTGCGTCCGTTGCCTCGATCGTCGGCATCAGCAGCCGGGCCAGCGTCGGGATCACGAGCAGGCTGCAGATCGGCGACAGCAACATGCCGCCGACAATCACGCAGGCCAGCGGCTGCTGCACCTGGGAACCGATGCCGGTGGAAACCGCGGCCGGTAGCAGGCCGATGCACGCAGAGAATCCGGTCATGAAGACCTGGCGCATGCGGGATCTGCCGGCGCTGATGATCGCCTGCTCGGTTCCCATCCCGTCCTCGAGCGCGCGGCGGATGTAGGACACGAGCAAGATGCCATCCATCGCCGACACGCCGAACAGCGAGATGAACCCGACGGCGGCCGAGACGCTGGCATTTAGCTCCGCGACGTACAGTCCCAAAATTCCGCCGCTGACCGCAAATGGAATACCGGAGAGTGCGATCAGACTGTCCCGTACGGAATTGAACAAGCCATAGAGCAGCATCATGATCAGCAATAGGCTGAGCGGCACGATGAGAGCCAGCCGCTTCTTGGCCTCCACCAACGCGCCGAACTCTCCCGTCCATTCCATCCGATAGCCCTGCGGCAGCGGCACGGTCTGGGCCAGATGAGCCTGTGCCTGAGCGACCGTGGAGCCCAGGTCGCGGTCCCGCACGCTGTATTTCAGCGGAATGAAGCGTTGGCTGTTCTCGCGATAGATGTAGGAGGCGCCTGTCTCCACTTTGACCTCGGCGACGTCGTTCAACGCGATATAAGTGGTGGGCGATTTCGGATCGGCATTCGGGACCGCGACCGGGACCGTGCGGATGGCGTCGACGTTATCGCGATATTGTGGAGCCAGTCGGACGGTCAAGGCGAAGTGCATCTCGCCTTCGAAGACACGCGTGATTTCTTGCCCGCCGATCGCGGCTTGTACGACCGCGTTGATGTCGCCGACCGAGATGCCGTAACGCGCCGCCTTCGCGCGATCGATGCGAATCACCAGGTTCGGCTGTCCGATGAGGTTGAACGCCGCCGGGTCCCTTACGCCGCGCACCCGTGCAATTTCGGCTTTGACTGATTGGGACAGGCGTTCCAGTTCGGCGAGATCGCGTCCGAAAATCTTCACCGAATTCTCGCCCTTCACGCCGGACACTGCCTCCTCGATGTTGTCCTGAATGTATTGCGAGAAATTGAAATCGACACCGACGATCTCGCGATTGAGCCGTTCGCTCATCTGCGCGATCAATTTCTGCTTGGTCAGCCCCCACGGCCATTCGTTGAACGGCTTCAAGGGCACGAAGAATTCCACCAGAAAGGAGCCGTCAGGATCGGTGCCGTCCTCACCGCGACCCTGCTCGGAAAACACCGTCCGCACCGGCTCGTAGCTGCGGATGATATTGCGAACGCGTGCAACGGTCTCTATGCCGGCGTCGAGCGCGATCGTCGGCGGCATCATTCCGCGGATCCATAGGTTGCCCTCTTCCAGCTTCGGCAGGAACTCGGTGCCGAGCCTGCTCGCGAGCATCCCGCAGATCGCAAGAAATGCGAGGGCGATCATTGCCGACAGACGGTAGCGACGCACGGCGAGCGGCAGGATGAACTGATAGACCTTGCGGATCTGGCGCACCACAAAGGTTTCGACCTCGGTGACCCTCTCAGGCAGCAGCAGCGAGGCCATCACCGGCGTCACGGTGAAGGTGGCGATGACCGCGCCGAGCAAGGCGTAGGCGTAGGTGCGCGACATCGGACCGAAGATCTGGCCTTCCACGCCCTGCATGGTGAACAGCGGCAGGAACGCCGCGATCGTGATGATCACCGAGAAGAAAATCGGCCGATCGACCTCGACCGCCGCCGCCAAGATGCGGCGCAATTTCTCCGACAGTCGTGTGTCGGGATCGGAGACTTCGCGGCGCACGGCGTGCGCGAGATGGCGAAAGATGTTCTCCACCATGATGACGGTGGCATCGACAATGATGCCGAGGTCGATCGCGCCAATCGACAGCAGATTGGCGGACTCTCCTCGCAGGACCGTAATGATGACGGCGAGGAATAATGCTACCGGAATAGTCGCCGATACGATCAGTGCGGAGCGCAGATCGCCCAGGAACATCCATTGAATGAGAAAGATCAGCACCACGCCGAACAGCATGTTGTTAAGGACCGTCCGCACGGTGATCGCAACAAGGTCGCCGCGGTCGTAGAAGG
>WNGB01020101.1_pt1 | contig 13495 bp, 10 predicted proteins | sample 5400681 | NCBI WGS metagenome assembly WNGB01 (sample SAMN13153367, study PRJNA577476) | soil metagenome | isolation source: 115 cm soil or saprolite under grassland replicate 2 | place: USA:California | collected 2016-06-15 | reverse complement strand
GTTTCCTGCCCTTCCAGAAATTCGCGCACGGCTTTGCCGGTCCCGAAGGGGACCCGGTCTGAGGAGCGCGGCGAAGGAAAGACCGTGGTCCCGGTCAAATCACCGAAACCACCGAGCGGAATGATTTTGTGGAGGAAATAAAAGTCTTCGCCCGCCTGGCGGCGGTTCATGCCGCCCTGTTTGCAATAGGCGGCGGCGCGCACGGCCATGCAGGAACCCAGGGTGTGGTGCGCGTGCGGAAAACCGGCGTAGCGCAATGCCCGCACGTAGTAGCGCAGGTGCAATTCATAGGCGGCGATTCCTTCGTAAACCTGCCGCGGCAACGGTCCCTTCAGCGGATGCTCGAAATAGATGCTGCAACCCGGACTCTGCGGATTCCGCCGGAAGTACTGTTCGATAGCAGTCAGATAGTTGGGTTCGCAGCGGCAGTCCGCATCGTAGCCCACAATGAGTCCATGCGGCCGCCCGACGTCATCCAATCGTCGCAACGCTTCGTCCATTCCGATCTTTCGCGCCAAACCCACACCGGCTTGTTTTGGAGGCAGTTCAGAAAGGTGAATCGTATGGAAGGCAAACTGCGCGTCGCGATGTTGAGCGACCCATTCCCCGGCCTCCTTGAGGGTCGCCTGATTTTGCAAACGGATTTCCTGGGAACAATGCGCGGATGAATTGACGACGACAATCACCTCGACCGAACAGTCCGGGCGTTGGCATCGCCAGAGCGACTCCATACTCCCGGTCAGGTCAGGCTCGTTAAAGCAGGGAACGGCCACAACGAGGCCCAGGTCCGGCGCCGGCGACGAGGCGATCCGCCGCTCACAAAAACCGAAGCGTTGAAAATAGTGGTCTGTTTCCAATGTGGGCATGGCCATTGGGTCCAGACTGCAACCCGGAATGGCCCTCCGTCAACAGGAAGACAACTTCGCCGGGCCGCGAGGCCCGCGACAAAAATATTCACCCGGGCAGTTTTCCTGCGCATTTCATTGGCCAACATTTCACACTTTGCAAAGTGTGGAACATTCCCGCCCTGCCACCCCGCCGCCAACCGCGTCGGCGCCCGCCCGAACGTCCCTGGTTGCGCCGCGCTGAATCGAGTCATGCGCATTGCCAAAAGGTCCTCCTGCCAGCCATCCTTGTCCCATGAAATACTCACTCGACCTGGCCGCACCCACCCGCCCCGAATGGGTCAGGACCGTCCTGGAGAATTTTCCCGCCTTCCTGCAGGACCACGCCGATTGCGAGCGGAAAGCGTCCGCAATGGCGATGAGTTTTGTCGCCAAATATCCCGACCGCGTCGAAATCATCCCCGAACTCATCGAAACGGCGCTCGAGGAGTTGGCCCATTTTCAGCAGGTCTATGCCCACATGGCCAATCGCGGCGTGCGCCTGGCCAAGGAAATAACCGAGGACCCTTACATCAAGGCGCTCCTCGGCCTTTGTCACACCGACCCGCTCCATCGTTTTCTCGACCGCCTGCTGCTTGCGTCCATCATCGAATGCCGCGGCGCCGAACGTTTCCGCCTCGTTTGGGCCGCAATCGAAAACGACAATGAGCTCAAGGAATTCTACCACCGCCTTTGGACCTCGGAGGCGAAACACGGCAATATTTTCGTCAAAATGGCTCTCCATTACTTCGAGGAAAAGACCGTCTATTCGCGGCTGAAAGAACTGAACGAAGCAGAAGGAAGAATCATTCAGTCGCTGGAATTGCGAGCAGTCCTCCACTAAGACACGGAACGAGTGTGGCGCAACTGACCCCGATCGTTGTTGAAGCCTACGCCGGTTACCAGGCCGACGAAACGCCGCGGCGCTTCCTTTGAGACGGTCGCTGGCTGGAGGTCGGGGAAGTTGTGGACCGCTGGTATCAAGGCGCGGGCAACCCGGAGTGGCCCATCGCCGACTACTTCAAAGTCGTGGCCGAAGACCTGCGCGAATACCTGCTCAAACATGACCGCGAATCGGACCTGTGGTTTCTCGCCCGTCGTTGGTAGGTCTTGAAAAGGCCTGCAGCTCTTTCGCCGCGGCTCGCGCCAATTGCGGGGCATGCGGCGTATCCGAATGAATGCAGAGTGTCTGCGGGCGCAGGGTGATGCGTTTTCCTGATCCGGCAATGATTTCGCCCTTTTCCAAGAGCCCACGAATGCGCCCGACGACGAAATTCTTTCCGGTCAGCAGCGCGTTCGGTTCGTTACGCGAAACGAGCGTGCCGTCGTCCTGATAGCCCCGGTCGGCAAAAGCCTCTTCCCACACGACCACTCCGGCCCGCCGCGCAATGCGCGCGACGCGCCCTGCGGCGCACGCGTAGATTTTCGCTCGCGGCCAGAAACGTTTGACGACGACGACATAGCGTTTGGCCAACGCGTCATTTAGTTCGCTTGCATGATAAAGAGCGCCATGCAATTTGACGTGATGAAGCGGGAGGCCGTTGGCCCGGGCGAGGCGTTCCAATGCGCCGATCTGGTGCAGGAGCAGCAGCTCCAATTCGTCCGGCTCAACCTGCACCTGGCCGCGTCCGAAATCGCCGCGGCTCCACGGTCCCGGATGCGCGCCCAACCGCACACCCTGTTGTCGGGCGAGACGGACGCACGCCTCCATCGCCTTCAAATTGCCCGCGTGCCCGCCGCAGGCCACATTGGCCGAGGTGATCCAGCGCATCAACACGCGCGTCCGGCCGATCGGTTCGCCCTCACCCAGGTCGCAATTGAGGTCGAGTCTCATGAAACAAGCTGAAACCGCACTTTCACGCCGGGCCGGCACTGTGCCAGCCACGATAAATCCGCCGCCTCCACCAGGCCGAGCTTGGGATAGCCGCCCACCGTCGGCCCGTCGCGCATCGTCACAATCGGCTGGCCGTTCGTCGCCACCTGAATCGATCCAACCACCACCGGTTCGCTCAGAATCTGCGCCTTCGACGGTCTCAAGGGCGTTCCGTCCAACCGATATCCCACCCGGTCGCTTTGGGAATTGACGGTCCAATCCTGCGCGAAGAAAAGCTCGCAATCCGCCCCGCTGAAAAAATCCCGTTGCGGCCCGGGCCACACCCGCAATCGCGGCGGCGAGTCGTAATTGCGCTGCTCCTGCCAATCGACAATCCTGCCGGCGACACCGCCGGGCAAGACAAACTGCGCGCCCACCCGGTACAGGACGTCTCCGCGAACGAATGGTCTGCCCAACTGTCCCCGCGCATAGACGCTCGCGCTGCCGAGTCTGCGTGGGCCTTCAAAACCGCCCTCAACGGCCAGGTAAATCCAGACACCCGAGTGCCCCGGGGAAAATTCGAGCAGGTCACCCGCGTGTATTTGCACGGCGCGCCAGGCGGGGACGTTGCCAGCCGTCGCCGACCCGGTGATCGCAATCCACGTGTCGCTCAGCCCCTTCAGTTTCGCGCCCTGCAAGAGAAATTCCACGACCGGCGCGTCCGGCGGATTGTCCAGCAACCGGTTCGCCCACCCGGCCGCGTGGTCGTCCATCACGCCGCCGGGCGGCACACCGAACCGCCGCCAACCCACGCGTCCGCGGTCCTGCAGGGTTGCCCCCAAACCCGGCTCGAGGACTTCGAAAACTGCGTAGTGCATCGGAAACGCTTCAGTCCGTCGGCACGAATTTCACGCGGTCGCCTGGCTTGAGCAAAAACATCGCTTCATCGGGCCGGGCCGGATCGAAAATTTTCAGCGGCGTATGACCGATGATGTTCCAGCCTCCCGGGCTGTCAGTCGTGTAAATCCCCGTGTGTGCTCCGCCGATCGCCACCGAACCGGCCCGCACCCTCGGCCGGGGAGAGGCCAGCCGCGGCGTGTGCAGGCGCGGGTCCAGTTCGCCGAGGTAGGGAAATCCGGGCGAGAAACCCAGCAGGTAAACTTTGTAAACCGGGGCGCAGTGCAGCTCCCGCACTTTGGCGACGCTCATCTGCTTTGCCTTCGCCAAAGCCGTCAGGTCCTCCCCGCTGTAGCGGACCGGAATCTCGACGGTTGGTGTCGCCGGCAATCTGGACCGCGCGGCGGATTCGAAACGTCTGGCAAGTTCCTCGGCCATCTGTTCCACGTTTGGCACGAGATTCGGGTCGAACTCCAGCAGGATCGAGGTGAAAGCGGGAACGAATTCAACGAGACCACAGGGCGGATGCCGCTCCAGGTCGGCCACAATCCCGCGTTGGCGGGCCAGCGCTTCCTCGCCGAGTGTTTCGCTGAATCGAAACAGAAGCGCGTGCGGGCCGTAGGAAATCCAGTTCATCTGTGGCTCGCAGACTAAACCGAAGCGGAACGAATTGAAAACCCCAATGACAATCGCCAAACCAATGACGAAGCTCGATTGACGAATGACGAATGACGAAAGACGAAAGAAGCCCGAATGCCTGAAATCCGAATCAGCGAGTCAGGTCTTTCTGTCAAGTTTGGCATTCGGATTTCGGTATTCATTCGACCTTCGTCATTCGAGCGAGGCCAGCAATTCGTCGATGCTTGTTTCAGCAAGGCTGGTTGTTTGGTCCGCCGCGCCATAGTAAATCCAGACACGCCCGTCCTCGAACTGAACCACGCCATCCGTGAAGACAACCCGACCGAAAAAGCCTTTGGTCTCGTAGTCGGCCTCCGGTTCCAGCAACGGTCGCGACGCCCGCTTCAATACACGCGCCGGATTGTCCAGGTCCAACAACAAGGTGAAAAGCCGATACGTGCCCTTCTTGCTTGCGCCGTGATAAATCTGCAGCCAGCCGGCGGGCGTTTTCAGGCAGGGCGCGCCGCCGCCGACCCGTTCGTCCTCCAGGCCATTGTCGCGCGGCCGAACCAGGCACTGGTGCCTGCCCCAGTGGATGAGATCGGGCGATTCGGCATACCAGATGGAAGGCCGGCCAAACCCGCTGTTGTTTGGGCGGTGCAACGCACAGTAGTGACCGTTGATCTTTTCAGGAAACAGACAGACGTCTTTGTTCTGCGGCGGGAAAATAGTGCCGTGCCGATCAATACTCCTGAAGTCGCGCGTTGATACCAGCGACGTTGCCCAGGAATCCGGCGAAACACAGGTGTAGTTGATGTAGAACGTGTCGCCGAGGCGGGTAATGCGCCCGTCTTCGACGCCGAAACTCTCGGTCGAATCCGCCGGGAAAAGGAACGGTTCATCATCGACGGTGAAATGGACGCCGTCCCGGCTGCGCGCCAGGCGCAAGTGGCTGAGGGTCGAAAGATACGTCTGGCCGCGATAGACGACGTAACGGCTGTCGCTGAGATCCACGTCCGGATCGCGGCGCGACAGGCGCAGGATGTCCGGCCGGCCGATGCCGTCGGCAAAGCGCGCAATCGGGACAGACACTTCGTCCGGGCCGGCTTCGCAATCCTCCGCCACGCGCAGCAACAAAAAAATTTCGTCGCCAAAAAGAGTGGCCGCGGGATTGAACACGCCGCGGACCCGAAAGCCGGGCGCCGAAGGCCGGACCATTTTCGGCGTGATGAGCGGATTGGCCGGATGCCGTTTCATGGCGCTGAAGACGAACGGATGTTTGGCCGTTAGCTGCTACGGGGTCAACAAACCACAAATGGGCGCGAACGAACACGAATCGAGTCACAACCTGCAGACGCCAGTTTGATCCCGGTCAAAAGGCTCGCTCAACCCTGGGCTGTTACAACGATGTCCCGGCTTGACTCTGCCCGTTCATATTCGTGTGGATTGGCGCCCTTTCGTGGTTGGAGAGTTTTCGTTCAGGCGATCGTTTCCGCTTCGACCAGACCGGTGTAGGCTTCCGTGACCATTTCCGCCAGACGCATTTCCTGCAGGGCCAGCAGAAACGCCAGCGTGGATTCCGCGCCCTGGTTCAAATTCACGCGGTCCACGTGCAAGGCATCGTAACAGCCGCCGGTGGCCGCGTCGTAGAGCGACTGGCCCAGGTCGTTGCGGCCAACAAACCATTCGAAGGCCCGGCGCGCCTCGTTGAGCCAGAATTTGTCCTGCGCGCACTGAAATGCCTGCAAACAGGCCGAAACGGTGGCGCCGGCCTCGATCGGTTGTTGATCGAATTTCGCCCGTTGACCGTCCCGGGGATAGAATCCGTTGGAACCGATCGGGCGAAAATGTCCCGCCTCCGCCGTTTGCGCCTGCAACAACCAGCGCAGGCTGCGCAGTCCGATCTCCAGCGCTTCCGGCTGGTTGGCGAGCCGGCCGCCGACCAGCAACGCGTGGGGCAAGGTCGCGTTCGCGTAGGTCAAACCCGGCTCAAACCACGGCCAGTCATCGCTGCCATGCTGCCGGAAGCCATCCAGCAACCGTTGCGTCAGCATCCCGCGCAACTGGTCCACATGCCGGTCGCCGCTCATTCGTTTGAGATACTCGCTGATGCCGACCAGCCCGAAGGCCCAGGCGCGCACCGAACCCGAGTCGGCAATGGCGCTCATAGCCCGGTTGAAAAGCTGCGACGCCCACATTTGGAGACTGCGCCGACGCGAGCGGCCCACGCAGGCACCCAGCGCCCACAGCGCCCGGCCCTGGGCGTCGTCCGAGCCGGCCACTTCCTGCCAGCGCCGGTCGAAGCTCATAAAGTTGCGAAACGATTTTCGCTCCGGATCAAAGGCGTAGTTGAGGAATGCCGCATAAGCCGAGCTCAGACATTGCACCTCCAACGTGTCGTCGCCGGTCTCCTCCAGCAACACCGTCAACAACAGCGCGCGCGCGTTGTCGTCCGTGCAGTAGCCTTCGTGATAATTCGGCAGCGAAAACGTCGCGTGTTGCAGGATGCCGGCGTGGTCGGACAACCGCTTGAGATGATCGATCTGCAATGCCGGCAGGGTGAGCCGGTCCTGTTCGAGCGTCTTGATGGAATAACGCTTGATCGCGCGGCCCATGCGGGACTGGCGCGCCTTGTGGAACGAGGCCACGTATTGATGGGCGACCTGGCTCCAGGTCATTTCCCGGCCCATCAGATAAGCGCGCTTGCGCATCGCATGGCGGTTCACTTCATCCCGCAAAAGCGCAATCAACTCCCGGCCAATCGCCTCGCTGTCGCGGAACGGCACCAGGACGCCGCGCCCGTCGGCGAGCAGTTCTTCCGCGTGCCAGTAAGGCGTCGAGATCACCGCCTTGCCGCAACCGAAGGCGTAGGAGAGCGTGCCCGAAACGATCTGGCCGGGGTTCAAATACGGCGTGACGTAAACGTCCGCCACACCGAGAAACTCCTTGAGCTTTTCCAACTCGACGAAGCGATTGTAAAACACGACGTGTTTCTTGACATTCAAGTCGCTCGCCAGCCGCTCCAGGCTCAATCGATAGGTCTCGCCCTGTTCCCGCAGCAGGTTCGGATGGGTGGCGCCCAGTATGATGTAAACCAGGTCCGGACAGAAGCGGACCACTTCAGGCAGTGCGCGGATGACGTATTCGATCCCCTTCCCCGGCGAAATCAGGCCGAACGTCAGCACGACCGTTTTGCCTTCGACGCCAAACTGGTCCTTGAAAAAGTTCGGATCGACAAATGGCATGTCCGGTATGCCGTGCGGGATGAGGTCCACTTTTTCCTTCGGCACACGATAGATTTCCCGCAACATGCGCAGCGCGCGTTCGGTCATCACCACCACCCGGGAAGACAACCGCGCGACCTCCTGCAACACCCGGCGCTGGTCGGCGCCCGGCCCTTCCAAAACGGTGTGCAGCGTCGTCACCACGGGAATTTGCAGCTCGCGCAACAGCGTCAGGATATGGCCGCCGGCCGGCCCGCCGAAGATGCCGAATTCGTGCTGCAAACAGACCACCTCGGTGTCGCTGAAGTTCAAAAAGTCCGCCGCCCGTTCATACGATTCGAGGTCCTGCTCGACCAGTTCGAAGCGCGCCTCCTCCGGGTATTCGTAGCCTTCGGCAAGGTCGTTGACCGGGACGACAAAACATTCCACGCCCGCATACTGTCCGGCCACCGCCTGACAAAGGTCGTGCGTGAAGGTGGCGATGCCGCACTGGCGCGGCAGGTAAGTGCCGATGAACGCGATCCGGCGGGGTTGTGCGGCTGGACTCATGTGTTGTTCAAATCGATTTCACGCCGGCCCCGGCCCGAATTTCAGGAGCGCTTCCAGCAACTCTATCAGCGGCACGGTGGCAAATCCGCTGCACTGATCGCTCATGGCGTAGGGCAGGATCAAATGTCCCGCGTGCGTCATGCCGCCGCAACTGTAAACCACGTTCGGCACATAACCTTCCCGCTCGCTCTCGGTGGGACTCAGCAGACAGGATTTGTTTCGTGTACCAGAAATGCGGCAGCTCGGAATACATCAGGTAAATGTTTTCGTTGTCCTGCCGCGACAACATGGCGTAACGACCGTTGATTTTGCGCGGGAACAGCGCCATGCCTTTGTTTTGCACCTCCGGCCCGTTCAGCGTGTTGATCCGGAAGTGAACGAAATCCCGCGTTTCCAGGAACTGCGGCAAAACCACCTGGCCGTCATACGCGGTGTATGTCGCGTAGTAAATCGTGCTGCCGTCATCCTCGTGAAAGGCGACGAAGCGCGCGTCTTCAATTCCTTTGACCTCCGCCGGGCTGGTCGGGAAAATCACCCGTTCCGAAAGCCGCTCGGTCGGATCGAAGTGGATTTCGTAGTTGGCCTGGGCCAGCGACAGAATCCCGCGCGCCGCGTCCGATTGATCCCGGGCAAGGGATCGCGTCCGCCGCTGCTCGCGCTCCACCACGAATCTCAATTGCTCGAAGGCGAACGTGTCCTCGAGCAACGACAAAATTTTCTGCGCGAAATCATTCAGCAGTCCCAGCTCGAAAAGCTTTCGCTCAAACAGTTTCTTGTCGTACGACGGATTGGGCACCACCTCGCCGGCGGTGACGAAGCGTGTCGGCGTCTTTACCGTGATCCGCGCGTCGCGGTCGATCACCCCGGAACGCAACACGATCGACGAGATGTGTCCCTCGCCGGTCGCGCGCAAACTGATGATGAAGCGCACGCTCCCTTCCGGGACGTCGGACTGGTCGGGGTGCAGCACCATCGACGGGTTGAACAGCGCCGCCGCCTCCAGCGAATATTCCTGCGTGAAATAGGCGCCCAGCAACAACTGTCGCGCCTCGCTCAGGCGCTGGTCGGTGATGAGTTGATCGCGGAGCTGTTCGTATCGTCTCAGGAAAAAGACGCGCAATCGCTGGTGCCGCTCCGCAAATTCGCGCAACACTTCCTGCGCCCGCCGTTCCGCTTCCGGCTCCGACAGCGACATCACTCGAGCGATGATTTTCAGCACCCGCTCGCGGCTGGTGAAGTCGAAGGGGCGAAAAAACACCCGCGAACTGTCCGGTTTGAGAACAATTCCAGTGCGTCGGATTCTCATAGCGCTGATCTTTCCTCGCCTAGTAAACCCCTTGACGCAGATGTAATCAAGCAAACTCAAAACCACGAATAAAACCCGCAAAGAACTTGAGGTGATCGGGAGGGGTCGCGCGATGCAGGGTGCGTTCAAGCAAAGTGAGCGAGCCGGAGCGGGGACGGCTCGTCCCTGTAATGCGCCGTGCCATTGACAAGACGCGGGGACGAGGCCGTCCCCGCCCCATTCTTGAACGCAGCCTGCGGCGTGGGGGCCTTGGCGCCGTTTGGGCTTGAGGCCGGGCAAGGGGGCTGCATACTGGCCCCGACAACGGTGAAAAATGAGCCCGACCAACAACCCATTCTCCGTTACCCGCGGAGCATCAAAAAAGCAGCTTCCTGTCACCACTCTGTTTGAGGCACAACCGATGATCCACCCAAACGTGCTCGATGCTTACGAGCAGGCCGTCAAAGTTCTAAAGGATCACGACATTCCATTCAGGGCCACCGGCGGTATTGCCTTGAATCTGTTCAATGCCGGAAGACCGACCAAAGACGTGGACTTGATTGTTTCACGCCAGCAGTGGCATCAGGCCAGGCAGGCACTTCAGTCCATTGCGACTGATGTTCAAGGAATCATTTTTGGCCTCCCCGACGAACCTGAAAACGGTTTGGCTCTCATCGGCCCGCACGGTGTTCCGATCGAACTTTGGCCGGAAGGGACGACTCATAAACAAATCGCGTTAATTCGCGGCAAACACCGCGAACATCCTGCCGGTGATATCGCGTTTACCCTCAAGGGCGACGACTTGGTCGAGTTGTTAAACAGCAAGCTTGCCTCTTACCTTTCGGCTAGGGACCGTCTGCGGGACGCCTCAGACGTGCAGAGTTTGGTTGCAAAGCACGAATTGCCGCTGGAATTTGACGCGCAGTTGGCTCCGGCGGTGCGTTCTGCTTATCGACGAATTTGGTGCGGGGAAATGTAGAGGTTCATGGCAGACGAATACGAATTCATCCAGCGGCGTGCCGCGACGTGCAAAAATGGGCATTCGTAGCGAGAGTTTCTCGATACATGCCCGGTAGATGAATTCAAAAATAGCAAATACCAACAACCCCTTCATGAACCAGCGACGTTCAGCCGGCGCTGTTGGACTCGTCATTCTCAAACAATGATGTGCTGAAGTATCGCTCCGCACGGTCGCAAAGGAGCGTGACGATCTTGCCGGCCGAACCGAGTTCTCGAGCGCACTTGAGCGCCGCCGTCACGTTGGCGCCGGAAGAGGTCCCCACCAGCAGTCCGAACTCACGACTCAGTCGCCGGGCCATCGCAACCGCCTCAGCGCTGGTGACCTTGACTTCACCGTCAATGGGCGCCGAACGCAGCAACTCAGGAATAAAGCCGTCTGCCACGCCTTCGATTCGGTGACAGCACGGCATCTCACCGCAAAGCAACGCGGCCTCCGCAGGTTCCATCGCGAAGATTTTCGCTTTGGGATAGCGCTGTTTTACGGCGCGACCCACTCCGGCCAGGGTGCCACCGGTGCCGTAACCGGCCACCACGGCGGCAATCGGTCCGGGCACCTGACGCAGGATTTCCTGACCGGTGGAATGCTCGTGGTCTTCGGCATTCAAGGGGTTCTCAAACTGCCGCGGGAGAAAATATCGGCTGTCCTTCGCGGCCATTTCGCGCGAGAGATTTATGCCCGTCTGGTAACGGCCTTCGCTCTTGAAGAGGATCAGCTCCGCGCCTAATTGCCGGATCAGCCGGCGTCGTTCCTGGCTTGCTTCCGCGGACATCAGGATGGTGACCCGATAACCCTTGGCGGCGCCGATCATGGAAAGTGCGATGCCGGTGTTGCCACTGGTGCATTCGAGGATGATCGAGTCCGGGCGCAGCAACCCCTGCCGTTCAGCGTCGGTGATCACGGCCCCGGCAAACCGGTCCTTGATACTCCCGCTCGGATTGAGGAATTCGCATTTGGCGTAAAGAGTCACACCCTCCGGTTCAAAGTGCAGTGCGGCCGTGGGGGTGTTCCCGATCAGTGACAACACGGCGGCGCACCGCCCGGGGTCCGGGTGGGAGGATGAGCTCACCCTCGGGTGCAAATAATCTGCTGATTGTTGATTCATTAAGATTTAGGTCAGCACCGGAAAAGATTCACGAGCATATTGTGCGACGTCAGGGTTTACTCCTCGTCCGTGGGCGCAAAGCCGCGCCGGAGACAGTTTTCGGTGATCACCCGTGGGGCGAGGAAATGCTGGAGGTATTCGCCTCCGCCGGCTTTGGTTCCGCCACCGCTCATCCGGAATCCGCCGAACGGCTGGCGTTCCACAATCGCCCCGGTGATGGGACGGTTGATATAAACATTTCCACACATCATTTCGTTCTTCACCCGTTCGATGTTCGCCGGGCTGCGGGAATAGCAACCGCCCGTCAACGCAAATTCGCAATCATTCGCCAGCGCCAACGCCTCAGCGAAGTCGCTCGCTTTGGTCACCGCCAGCACCGGGCCGAAGATTTCCTCGCGAAAAATCCGGCAACCCGGAGTGACGTCGGTAAAGATCGCCGGTGACACATAACAGGAATTCGCGTCCTCGGGCACTTTGCCCATCCAGGTCAGCTTTGCCTCCTTGCGTCCGACTTCGATCATCTCGAGAATCCGTTGTTGAGCCTGCCGGTCAATCACCGGACCGATCATCGCGCCCGGCTCCTCCGCCGGGCCGACCCGCAGACTCTCCGTTGCGGCAATGAGCCGGCCCAGAAACCGATCGTAGTTGTCCGCCAGCACGACGAGCCGCGACAAAGCGCTGCATTTCTGCCCCTGATAGCCGAAGGCGCTTTGAACCACGCCCAGGACCGCTTCATCCAGGTCCGCGTCACCGTCCACAATGACGCAATTTTTGCCGCCCATTTCGCAGACCACTTTCTTGAGGTTCATCTGCCCGGGCGCCGTGCGGCCGGCGGTCTCCCAAATCTTCAGCCCGACTTCCTTCGAGCCGGTGAAGGCCACAAAATCAACCTTCGGATGCGCCACCAGGTGGGCGCCCACCTCGGAACCGCGCCCGCTGACGAAATTGACGACTCCGGCCGGCAGCCCCGATTCGATCAACAATTCCATCAGCCGCGCGGCGATGACGGATGTTTGTTCCGAGGGTTTGATGATCACGGCGTTCCCGGCGACAATCGCCGCGCTCATCATGCCGGTGAGGATCGCCAGGGGGAAATTCCAGGGAGCAATCACCACGCCGACGCCTCGCGGCCACCAGTGCTGACGGTTGGATTCGCCGGCCACCCGCTGCGTTCGTTTCGGTTGGCCGAGCGTCCGCATCTCTACCGCGTAGAAATTGCAAAAATCAATCGCCTCAGCCACATCCGCATCGGCCTCCGTCCAGTTCTTGCCGGCTTCCAGAATCTCCAGTGCGTTGAGTTCCGCCTTGTCCCGTTTCAGGAGAACGGCCAATCGCCTTAAGAGCGCCGCGCGTTCCTCCACCGGAACGCGCGCCCATTTTTGTTGGGCGCGGCCGGCGGCTTCCAGCGCCCTCTCGGCCTCGGCGATTGTGGCCCTCGCCACATAGCCGACAATCTCCTTTTGATCAGCCGGGTTGCGCGAAGGCGTCCATTCACTCGTGGGCACAGGTTCGTTGTTGATAATCAACGGATGCTTCGGGCCAAGACCGGCACGAACCTTTTTAATGGCGTCGCGGATTCGTTCGCGCTCGGTGGCGATATTGAAATCGGTATGGGGTTCGTTTTTGAATTCGGTCGCTGCCCCATCCCGCCCGCCTGATGGCCCTGCGTCGGCGTCGCGGGGCGCCTCCAGCAATTCCCTTGGGTTTTGCAGCAACTCTTCCCGGCTCGCTCCTTTGGCAAACTTGCTCGCGAGAAAGCCCTCGTTGCTGGTGTTTTCCAGCAAGCGTCGCACGAGATAAGCCATCCCCGGCAGCAACTCGCCAACCGGCGCGTACTCGCGCACGCGGCAATCCAACGCCAACAGGGCCTTCTTGAGCGAATCGGCCATGCCGTGCAGCATCTGGAACTCAAAATTGCGCAACGGCACGCCGGTCTGTCCGGCCTGGGCAAGGACATGCGCGATACTTCGAACATTATGCGAGGCGAAGGCAGCGGCAATCGCATCGTCGTTTTCCAACAGATATGTCGAGAGCCTTTCGAAGTTCGCGTCCGTTTGCGCCTTGCGCGAAAACACCGGGACAGGCCAGCCTTTCTGCTCCGC
>WNGB01013437.1_pt1 | contig 13496 bp, 9 predicted proteins | sample 5400681 | NCBI WGS metagenome assembly WNGB01 (sample SAMN13153367, study PRJNA577476) | soil metagenome | isolation source: 115 cm soil or saprolite under grassland replicate 2 | place: USA:California | collected 2016-06-15 | reverse complement strand
TATAGCTCCAGCTGCTGAGGCCAGAGGCGCGGCGCCACGTTGCACCGCCGTCGACCGATACCTCCACGCCGCCTACGACGCCGCCCGTATCGGTCGCAGTACCACGGATGGTCACGCTGCTGCCGCTCGGGAGGGTGGCGCCGGCGGTGGGCGAGGTAATCACTGAACTGGGCCTCGTTGTATCCGCGGACGCGCTCGCGGCAACGAGCCCGGACTGAAGCGTCGCTGGCTGCACTCCCATGTCGGCAAGCAGGTTGACTGTGGCTTGGCGCATGTTCTGATCGACGGTCGAGGAGCCCGAGTCGTGATTCGCATCCAGGCCCCACGACCAGCGGGTGAAGCCGGCCCCGAAGATGAGCGCGCCACTGGAGTGCCGGTACATCGTGCTACTGTGAGTGCCCGTGCCGCTCCCGTAGGTCGAGCCATAGTCCTGCAGGTAACCGCTGCTCAGCGAAACCGTGGTCGCAGACAGGCGGATGAGTCCAGCGGGACGGAAGCCGTTGTCCAGATCCTCGTCCCACTCATGGCCCAGCGATCCAGGCGACAAAGATAGGCTTGCTCCAGGAGCAAGATTTGCGACCGCGGTATTGCGCCAGAAGCGCAGGTTGCTGAAGCTCGAGGCGACACTCATTGTGTCGCTCCTTGGCCCGTTGACGGAGAAGATGACCCCGGCAAGAGCGTTTTCGGGTTGGCCTCCGTCCGCGGGTGGACTGAAACGCGGATCGCGCCAGGTGCCCGTCCACGTGGGTGGATCAGCGGGGTCGATCACGGCGTTGGCATGCGTCTCCTTGTAGCTCACCAGAGTGCGATTGGCGGTGTTCCGACCATCGATGCTCGGCTCCCAGCGCGTCTTCCAGAACGTCTGGTTGCCGCTGAAGAACGCCAGATTGATACCTGCCCCACGCGCCGCCTCGACATTTGCTCGCTGTCCCGCGGACCAGTATTCGTCGTGGCCGACGGACATGAAGACACGGTGATTCTGGAGGAGATTGCCGCGACGATCGGTGTCGACCCCGCTGAAGTAGCTCGTGTTGTAGCCGTTGGCCTCCAGCCATCGGATCATCGGGTACTCCGCGTCCCACACAAAACTCCTTTGCCCCAGGTTCTGGATGTTGGCTCGCGTGTTGAACGGCCGGTTGTAGCTCACCTTGTAGGCTCGGTGCGCTGCCAGACCGAGGCTGAGATCGACATACAAGCTCGCGCCGCCGTAGCTGTTGTACGCCTGCCAGGTGGGATCAGAGGTCTGAAACAGCAGTGGACTGCTGCTCGCGTCATCTCGGACGACAAAGAACATGTGGCTGGCGCCGCCTGTGTCCGTGCGCACCAGCTTGACAAAGTACACGCCGGAGACCGCCGTCGTTGGTACTGTCCATGAGGCAGACTCGGCCCAGTTGCCGCAGTCGACCAGGCCCACCGATGAGTTGACCAGACACGCTGGTTGGTTCTGGGGGAGCGTTACCGAGGGCAGCACGGTTGCGATCTTGCGAGCGCCAAGCCCCTGGTAATAGCCCATGCGATAAATGTTCAACGTATAAGCAGTGGCTGCGGTCCTGATCTTGAAGTGGACCGTGTCGCCCCGGTTGATGCTGATATCAGTCGCGAAGCCCTGGATGCTCGGGTCGCCGTCGTCTGCCGACGGTAGGTCCCACTGGCTTGCGGGGTTGCCTGGGAGGGAGTTCTCGCACGCCACCGGACTGGCGATGGGAGGGTCGCAAAAGCTGGAAGTCGTTTGGAAGGTGAGGTCGCCGGACGTCGTGAGATTCCCGCCCGCGTCGGCGCTTCTAACCCGATAGTGATACAGAGTGCTAGCGGCCAATCCACTGAGAGACACGGAATGGCTCGTCACGAGCGCCGAGTTCCGTGGCGTGGACGAACCGTACGAAGGGGTCAGACCGTACTCAATCTGGCTATCAGCGGGCCTGTCCGTCATCCAGGTCACGGTTGCCGCCGAGCTAGTCACCGAGCTCGCCTGCACGCCCGTTATAGCCGGTGAGAGGCCATTGTCGTAAACCAGGTTGTCGAAGTTCGTGTTCCAGCCGTTGGAGCTAGCGATGGTCACGACGCTGCACGTCCCCGACCAATTAGTGGGGATCGTTACGACCTGACCTGGCGCTACCTGCGCCTGTGACGTGGTCTGGCCTGCACAACTCATGGTGACCGTGCTCTGCGTCGTGCCGCCGTTGTATACGTCGACCTGAATTAGCCGCTGGGGAGTAAGGAATGTGAACGGGGCGCTCGTAGGGCCAGCACCGTTGAAGCCAATGCTGTTGGTGGTGAACTGCTCCCACGGCCCCGCGAGATACCAGACGTTTGTGCCCCAGTCCACGACACCGCTGGGATACTGCCCATTAAGTGCCCGGTTCGGGTTCGTCAGATCGTTGAACGTGATGGTCTCGGAGGCAGCCGCGGTCGAGTGTGGCAGAGGCAACGCAACCAAAACCAGCACGAGGGCGAGGAACACAGATCGAGATTTCATTGTCCGATTACTCGACGGGAGAGGCGTTCAGGACGACCAGGTGCCGGGTTGGCGTCTAGCAGCACGACGGTTGCGCCGGCCCGGGCTTGTTGATAGATGTGAGACTCGTGACCTCTATTGATACAGATGCGAGGTTGAGTTTCGGTTTCACCACGGCTAGGTCCGCGTTGCCCAGATCGTCCTGCGCCTCACGAAAAAAGGCGAGAAGATGGCCTGGGTCACCCTGGGCGGATGCAACGGGCGCTATCGAGGCAGCCGTCTTCCCACAGGCCGTCAGGCCGATGCCGCCGACGGCGACGCGCTACTCCGCGAAGGCGCGTTCCTGGTGGCGCGCGGTCGGCTCTACCAGGAGGAAGCGACAGGCAGCAAATTGTTCATCGAACGGCTTCTCGCCAGGCGTGGGAGTCGGCAGCCAACGCGCGCATGTCTCGCTCAAGCTAGGCCGCCCTCAGCGACTGTTCCAGTCCAGGTGAAGCCGCGGGCTCCTGCTCGCCGCCGAAGGCTCACAACTGTCCTTTACCTCGGGCTGGCGATTGCTTTACCGCGCGGTGCGATAAAGCCTCCGCCTCGATGGGGCCGGCTGCGCGCCGGGCTTGCCCGTGCGCCCCCTGACTCACGTCGATCAACCCTCGCGGAGCTCATAGTGATTCACCTACTCCACGCAAGACGAGCGCTCAAGTCGCTCAGGATCATGATCAGCCTGGCGGTAGGCCTGCAGGTGGTGCTTCCCACCACGGCCGCGCCGACCCTCGCTTCGTCCGTGACCTCCATGACCATTGGCGGGACAACCAACATCGGCGGGACTCAATATGCCAAGAGCGGCACCGCCCTTACGCTTTCGGTCACTACGAGCGCTGACACGAAGTGTGTCGACGTCCCGTCGTCATTCGCGGGCAACAAGGTGTCCGACAGTGGTCAGTCTTCGTGGACGTTCACGGGCATGGCGGGCACCGGCGAGGGCCCGCAGACCGTCATCGTGACTGCGTACGCCAACAAGAACTGCAACGGCAGTGGCGGCGGGCAGTCCGGTTCTGCATCGACTGTGTACGTGCTCGACAATGCAGGTCCCTCGCTAACGGCTCTGCTATCACCCACGCCCAACATGGCGGGCTGGAACAAGGCCAACGTTAACATCGCGTGGACTGCCACCGACAGCGGGTCCGGCGTGGCTAGTGGCCCGAATCCGACCACGGACAACGTCACGGCCGAAACCGCGGGCGCGACGAAGAGCGCCAGCGCGAGCGACCGGTTGGGCAACAGCAGCACTTCGTCGGTGACCGTGAAGCTGGATAAGACTGCGCCGAGCATTACCCCCAGCACGAACCCAGCCGCCAACGCCAATGGCTGGAACAACACCGACGTCGTCGTCAGCTTCACGTGCGACGACACGTTGTCGGGCACCAAGAGCTGCTCCAACGCCACCACCACGTTGTCGAGCGAGAGCGCCAATCAAGCAGTAACCGGGACCGCCGTCGACAACGCCGACAACTCGGCCAGCAGCACGGCCACGGTCAAAATCGACAAGACCAGGCCAGTGCTGAGCGGCGCACCGACGACGAGTCCAAATGCAAACGGCTGGTATAGCGCGAACGTGGCCGTCCATTGGACGGCGTTGGATGGCCTGTCGGGCATCGATCCGGCTACGCAGCCCTCTGATACGAGCCTGACCGGTGAAGGCCAAGGGCTGACTGCTACAGCAAGTGTGAGCGATAAGGCCGGTAACACCACGACCGCGACGAGCGGCCCGGCCGTCAATATCGACAAGACCGCACCCAACACCACGGCGACCGCGCCCGCGAACTGGAACAACACGGACGTGACGGTCACGCTTGCGCCATTCGACAGTCTGTCGGGAGTAGCTACCACGCATTTCATTCTGGACGGTGGCGCACCGCAGGCTGGTACGACCGTCGTCATCGGTACCGAAGGTGTGCACAGTCTCGCGTACTGGAGCGTCGACAAGGCCGGCAACAGCGAGACCCCGAAGACGGTGCAGGTCAAGATCGACCGCACGCCGCCAACAATTAACCACGCCCAGCTTCCGACGCCAAACGCGAATGGTTGGAACAACACGAATGTCACGCTGACGTTTCAGTGCGCCGACTTGCTGTCTCCGATCGTCGACTGCACGTTGCCGCAGACGGTTGCGACCGAGGGGAAGGACCAGACGATTACTGGCACCGCTCGGGACGCCGCTGGTAACACGGCGTCAGATCCGGCCACCGTCAGCATCGACAAGCGCGCGCCGACGATCAGTGCGCTGCCTGACCGACTCCCCAACACCAACGGCTGGTACAGGGCCGACGTCACGGTCAACTTCACCTGTGCCGACGCCTTGTCGGGCATCGACATCTGCCCCGCGGCCAAGACACTGGGCGAGGGTGCAGATCAGAGTGTGAGCGGGATCGCCACTGACGGTGCAGGCAATTCGGCCACGGCTGCGCTGGGCGGACTCAGCGTTGACAAAACGGCTCCGCTGCTTGTCGGCGCGCCGACCACTGCGCCCAACGCCGCGGGCTGGTATCGGGGTGACGTCACGATTGGCTGGACCGCCGTGGACGCGCTGTCCGGCATTGCCGGCGCGACTCCTGCCGACAGCACGATCAGCGGCGAAGGAGAGGATCTGTCGGCAAGCGCGTCGGTGACCGATCGGGCCGCCAACAGCACGACGGCGACCGTCCGCGGCGTCAACATCGACCGCATTGCTCCGACGACGCAAATCGACATCGCCAGTCCGCTGGCGAGCGGCTGGTACGCGGCTGCCCCGACAATCGCGCTGAATGGCGTGGACAGCCTATCGGGCGTCGCGGCGACCTTCTATGCGGTCGACGGCGAAACCCCGCAGACCTTCGGCGGCCAGTTCGTGTTCGCCCAGGGTGGGACCCATACGCTCACTTTCTGGAGCACCGACCGGGCCGGAAATGTCGAAAACGTCGCCGCGCCCGGCCACAGCATCACCCTCAAGATCGACAACATCGCGCCGGTGATCAGCGGCAGCCGCACCACGCCGCCCAACGCCTTCGGCTGGAACAACGGTTCCGTCAGCGTTGCGTTCGCGTGCGATGATGCCGAGTCTGGTATCGCTACCTGTACACATTTGCTGTCGCTGACGACGGAAGGCGCGAACCAGGATGCGCTCGGCCAGGCGATCGACAACGCCGGCAATATCAATAGCGCACTGGTCGGCGACATCAACATCGACCTGACCGCGCCAACGCTCTCGGGATCGGCCACGACTCAGGCAAATTCCGCTGGCTGGTACAAGGCCGACGTCACCATCCACTGGACGGGCGTCGACAGCCTCTCGGGCATCGACCCGGCGAGCCAGCCGCAGGACAGTCTGATCGACGGTGAGGGCGCTAATCTGGGCGCAGGTCCGGTCACGATCGCCGACAAGGCAGGCAATCAGTCGCTGCCCGCCTCAGTCATCGGCCTGAAGATCGACCGCACGGCCCCAATCACGCTGGCAGACGGCCCAAGCACCTGGATCAACACAGCCGCGACGGTCAAGCTCGCACCCGCCGATGCTCTCTCGGGTGTCGCAGGCACGTACTACGCGCTGGATAGTGGCGCACAGCAGACGGGTACCTCCATCTCCGTGGCCACCGAAGGCAGCCACGGCATTCGGTACTGGAGCGTGGACCAGGCCGGCAATACCGAGACGCCTCAGAGCTTCACGGTGCAGATCGACAAGACCGTGCCACAGGCGAAGGCCAGCATCACGTGTCAGGGAATTGAGTTTGGTTATTGCCAGGGACTCAACGCACCGGTAGCACTGTCGGCCACCGACGATGCCTCGGGCGTGCGAGCCATTCACTACGTCCTTGCGGGGCGCGACGAAGTCGTGGAGCCGGGCGATGCAGCCGCCGTGACGGTTCCGCTGAGCGATGCCGACGCGGCCAAGCTGTCCTACTGGGCGGTCGACAACGCGGGCAATGCCAGCGAGCCGCAGATGCTGGCTCTCAAGGGCGATGACGTCGCGCCGACGATCACCGCGAACGTCAATCCGGCAGCCAATGCCGATGGGTGGAACAAAACCGCCGTGTCGGTGAAGTTCGAGGCCGAAGACAACCAGGGCGGCTCGGGTGTCGCCTCAGTCAACGGTGACCAGACGCTGATCTCGGAAACGGCGGGGACCGACGTAGTCGGCTCGGCCAGCGACCGGGTTGGCAATACGGCGAACAAGACGGTGACTGTGCGCATTGACCAGACGCCGCCCGCTATTGCGGGTGCGGCGACGGCGGAGCCCAACGAAAACGGCTGGTACCAGGGCAAGGTCACCGTCCACTTCACGTGTGTCGATCGCCTTTCGGACGTAGCCACCTGCTCCGATGACGTCGTGCTTACCGATGACGGCACAAACCTGTCAGTTGCTGGTACCGCCGCGGATAAGGCGGGCAATACGGCATCGGCGACCCTCAGCGGGATCAACATCGATACCGTGAAGCCCGTCGTCCAGGTTGGCGGCGTAGCGACTGGCGCGGTGTACATTCGTGGCTCGGTGCCGCACGCGACGTGTACCGCGACGGACGACCGTTCGGGCATCGACGGCGAGTGCACGCTCGCAGTGAGCGGCGCCTCCGCCAGCGGCACGGGCCAGATCACGGTCACCGCATCAGCCAAGGACAAGGCTGGCAACCTGAGCGACCCGGCCGCGATTACTTATACCGTCTATGCGTTCGACTTCGGCGGCTGGCAGCAGCCGCTGGCGTCGCCGATCCAAACCTTCAAGGCTGGCAGCACGATCCCGGTGAAGATTCAGTTGCTCGCCAACGGGAAGTCGGTCCAGGCGCAGGTTTCGCCCAAGCTCGCATACAGCACCGACGGCGTGAGGTTCGTGCCCGCGACAAGCGCGGGTGGCGCCAACGTTGGAGACGCCTTCCGCTGGGACAGCGCCGCACAGCAGTACGTCTTCAACCTGAAGACGACTGGCCTGTCGGCCGGGAAGCTGGTACTCAAGGTCACTCTGGAGGATGGGTCAGCCGTCGATGTGACCACCCAGCTCACATTGAAATAGAGCGCCTCCTCCATACACACGAGAGCCCGTCGGCCCACCTGGGTCGGCGGGCTCTCGTCGTTGGTGACACGGATCGCGCCTTCAGGCATCAGCGGTCCGGGTGCTCCACAAAGAGAACACCGGCTTGACCGCCGCTTGACGGTCGCCTGACGGCGCGCGGCGAGGCTCAGGCGATGCGGATCAAGCAGCGGCCCCGCGTGGCCGGCATCCCGGTCGACATTGACTGGCGTTCCTTCTCGCTCGGCGCAGTCCTGCCGTTGCCCTATCTGGCGCAAAGTCTGCCTGCAGATGAGCGTGTCCTCGATTGGCTGCCAGTGCTGCTTGGTGCAGGTGTATTGGCCGGCATCCTGCTCGCACTGGGTGGCCTGTTCCACGAGCTGGGGCACGTCGATGCAGCGCGGCTCGTCGGCCTGGCCGCGGAGTCCATTCGACTCGGGTTCGCGTCTCGTGTGACCGTGTTTCCGGGTGAGGCACCGCAGTCGCTTGGCCCGCGCACCACCCTGATTGTCGTTCTCGCCGGGCCGCTGGCGACGCTCGCCTATGCGGCAGTCTGGATCGCGATGCGTCCGTTGGTTGCCGATGTCCCTTTGCTCGGTCCAGTCTGCGACCTACTGATTCTTGTGCACGTAGCTCTGGCCGCGTTCAACCTGCTGCCCGTCGGCCCGAGCGATGGCCGCCTGGCGCTTACCGCCGCAAACCGTCTGCTTCGATCGACCGCGCGCCCGGCGCACTGACTTCTCCGCGAGCCATTGAGCGCCTCCTCGGAATTCAGCATGGCAGCGGTCGTAGCCGCTTGTATCGTCGGCGTGGCGCTGGGCCACCGGATGGTCGGCAGCGGTGGCGCGCACTGGATCACGCGGCGAGATGCTTCTATTTGCGGCCTATTCGTGGGCTCTCTTGCGTTGGTCCTGGGTATGCCTGCCTTGCTGCCGCTGGTCATCGCGGGCGTCACCGCGTTCAACCTCATGTTCGCGTTCTTCCTTGCCTGGGGCCTCTCCTCGCAACGCGGTGTCGTTGGTGGGATTGGCGCACTCGCCGCGCTGCTGGCCTGGGTTGCCGCGGCAATTGGTACGGGCATGATGCTGCGCGGAGTCTCGCTGCTCGGCATGCCTGCCCTGCTCCTTGCCGCGTTGCCAATCGTGACCGCGGTCCTGCTGCTGCGTGAACTGGCGACTGGTCGTGCCTCCGCCGGAGCCTCCATGACCAGTAGCCTCTGGATTCTCACTATGTTTCTGCTGCCGGCCGCACTGGCTCTCTTGTCCCAGCTGATGGCCGAAGGCGCCTGACCGCGACTGTCTACTCGGTCTTTACCTCTACCTATCAGCGCCATGACAGCTCGAGCCTAAGCTACTCGGGCCGGTGAGCGGTCCGCCTTCGATGCACTAAGGCAGTCGCTCCGCACACATTACGGAGGTTGAGAGACAACTCGATGCGTTGGAATTCTTCACATCTGGCAGCATTTGGCGCCGCCGCGACGCTGCTCATTACAGGCGCGCTGCCGCAAGCGGCGGCCGCGCAAACACCACCACCCTGTACGTTCAAACTCGGCTTTGCGAGTCTGGCAGAGTCAATGGGGGATGCGGTCGGCAGCTGCCTGGAAAACGAGTACTTCAACCCGCTGAACGGGAACGCCGAGCAGCATACCACCGCTGGTCTGCTGTACTGGCGCAAGTTAGACGGCACGACCGCCTTTACAGACGGGTACGAGACGTGGCTCAACGGACCATACGGACTCCAGGTTCGGCTGAATACCGAACGCTACGACTGGGAACCTATCAATCCGCCCGCCCTTTCGGCGCCGCGCCCAGTGCCTCCCCCGGCGCCAGCTCTGTCCGTTCCGGACCAGACAACCTCGCCTGAGGAGTGGCTGGCGATTGCCAAAGAGTGCGAGGATTACCGAGCGGTCAACCTCACGAACGCCGACAAGCGTGGCTTCGACTTCTCCTGCGCGGACATGCAGCAAGCGAAGATGTCCGGCGGTGACTTCACCGAGGCCAACTTTACGGACGCCAAGCTGATCGGTGCTACGGCTAGCAAGAGCACGCTGTACCACGTGAACCTCACCCGAGTGGTTGCTGATTTCGCCAAATTCAGCCAGGCGAATCTCAGGCAAGCCGTGCTGCGGAACGGAAGGTTCTTCCGCGCGGATTTCTCAAGTGCCGACTTGCGCAATGCCGACCTCCGCGACGCTGACCTGAGCCACGTCAACCTCAGGTCGGCCGATCTACGCTGCGCCGACTTGCGTGGTGCGGATCTCACCGGAGCTGTACTGAGTTATGCCAATGTGGTTGGCGCAAACCTGACCGATACGCGGCAGGACCTCGCAATCATGAACGGGATCATCGGTCTTCACACCGCTGTCTGTTCGTAGTCAAAGGCTGAAAGCAACGAACAACAGAGTGGCCGCCCTACGCGACCTTGATCGGTCAGCGTAGGGCGGCCTTGTCCGTTAACGGCCAGCAGCCTCAGCACCAGAACAATGTGATCAATCCCCCGAGGCACAGGCCTGGTCCGTATGGCAGGTAGTCGCGGCGCGATCTGCGCGCTAGCAGGAGTCCGAGCGCAAACACACCACTCAGAAGCACGCCGAGGACGAGCGCTCGCACCATGCACGACGCAGCTGCCGCGCCAACCATCCCAGCAATCGTGATGTCCCCGCGCGCAAGTGGTTCTCCCCCGCGGTACAGCACACGGCCCAGCAGGTAGAGCACCAGCACAGCCAAGGCACCTCCGGCCGCGCCCAGAAGGCTCGTCCACCAGTCGGCGTTATGCACCCGCCAGCCGAAGGCGAGCCCCAGCGCCAGTCCGACGCCAGCAACCAGCGTGTAGACGTACCGATGGCGCAGGTCTGTGATCGCCACCTGAATCAACGGCAGGGACAGCACGCCCGTGCCCACCCAGCGCCACCAGTCATGGTCCAGGAACCACGCCGCAGCCGCCCACGCAAGCGCCGCGGCGCCTTGAACCAGCGGGTCGCGCAGCAGCAGCCCGCACGCCGCCGAGGGCAGGTCATCCTTCTTCTGCAGCCAGTCAGTTGCCCATGCAGAAAGCCAACCAAGCGCGGCGCCAACTAGCGCGGCGGCCAGGCTCGCGAGGACACGTTCTCCCATTCGACCCTTTGAGAGTAACCGGTGATCGTCGACGCGGGCGACACGTGCAACGACAACGGCTGCATACGCGACGCGTTACGTGGGCTTTACTCACTCCTCATACATTCCAATCACGCCGCACGACAAGCCAGCCCGCAGGGACAAGGCAACCAACCAAAGCGGCGCTCGACGACGGAAACCCACGCACAGGGGAAGGACATCTCTTGAAGAGTCTTGATTCCTCGCACCAGGAGAGAAACGCAAATGTTCAGCACCATCTCGAACCTCGTTATCGCCCTGCAGACGCGTCGCAGCGAAGGCCAGGCCATGGTTGAGTACGGCCTGATCCTGGGCCTGGTGTCCGTGGCCGCCGCGGCCGTGCTGGTCACGATCGGCACGGACGTCGAGGCTGTCTTCACCAGCATCGAAGCCTCGCTGGCGGCGGCCGCCGCCTAATACCGCTACGCGCGCCGCTCGGGCATCCAGTTGCCCGAGCCGCCCAAGCCGTCACACGTGGCCTGCATTCCACCAGGAGTGCAGGCCACGTCCTTACTGAGTGAGCCTGAACTCGGAGTCCAAGGAAATGATGCACACGCGTCGACAGTCTGCCCAAGCGGTGATCGAGCTGGCGCTCGTCATGCCCATCATGCTCTGGTTCGGGCTGGGCGCGCTGGATTACGGTCGCGCATTTCATACGTACCTCGGACTCACTAACGCCGCGCGTGAGGGTGCCCGACGGGCAACCCTGTTAGCCCCTGACTGTGATGCGTACGTTGTCGCGGAGATCCACAACGCGGTTCAAAACGAACAATCTGATCTCTCTGTGTCCGACAGCGCCATCGGCGTGGATTGCTCGCTGGGCGATCGTCGCACGGTGACGATCAGCAATTACCAGTTCGTGCCTGTTACTCCATTCATCGGGGGTGCGCTCCAGACAGATCCCACAGGCGTGACGTGTCCCACTGGCACGCTTTGCTTCACAACGCGGGCGACGCTGCCGGTGATGGGTCAATGATGCGCAGGTTCTGCGGGCGCGCCCAGGCAACGGTCGAGTTCGCCTTTACGCTGCTTGTCTTCCTGCTGCTCACCGCGGGCGTCGTCGATCTTGGACGCGTAGCGTGGGCCTACAACACGGTGGCTTATCTCGCGCGTGACGGGGCGCGCTATGGTGCCGTTCCAAGCCACAGCACGTCAGATATCCAGGCCTATGTCCAGAATCGCTGCTTGGCCATGCTCGGCGGGACCTGCTCCGTCTGGTCACCGGCGCCGCCACCAGCTCCGTCATCCAATACGGCTGCGATTGGTGTGACGCGCGGGACCTGTGGCGGCGCGTCTCCCGTCGTTGTCACGGTGAGATACGAGGCGACGGTGGTCCTGGCAACACTGTGGTCCGGCGCGTCCACTGTACCGCTGCAAACGACCTCGCGAATGTACGTCGAATCCGCACCGCCTGGAGGCTGCCTTTCATGAAAATCATTTTCCTAGCGCTGCTGATGGGCACCGGGGTGCTGTTCGGGATGATGGCGATGGTCGTCGATCTCGGCTTCGATATGGGCCAGCAGGGCGCCATGCAGAATGCTGCCGATGCAGGTGCGCTCGCCGCGGCCAAGCTCCTGGCTAGCTCGGTGGCTAACGCAAGCCCGATCAACTATGTCGTGAGCGACAGCGACGTGCACAATGCCGCTGTGGAGTTTGCGACATATAACCGCGTTCTACCGACACCCGTTCCGACGCCCGCGCCACCAACGACTGGCCTGACTGCGACTTATGAGACCGCACTGGAATATTTGCCTTGGGATGGCTCGACGTGCGTGTCGAAGAATGGCGATGGAACTCCCTATGTCACGGGGATATACACGGCCAGTAGCAGCGCCGGGCTCGTCGCCCAACTAGGCGGCACTCTGAATACGCTTCCATCCAACCAGTTGGGTAGTGTCCCGAGCGACACGTGCGGCGTCCGGGTGGTGGTGCGAATGACGCACGAGGCCCTGTTTGCGCATGCGAACGGTACCTCGACTGAGCAGGTGAGCGCGTCGGCTGCAGCCCGCGTGTTCCCGGCCAATCCGCCCACGACCTTCTCCAACGTCTGGCCAATCACCCGCTGGCTCAACGCGCCGGGCTGCACGTTCTCGCTGAACTCGGCGCCCTGCACGTTCTGGGACAGCCAGGGTCCGCCGAACGGTCCGTTCAAATTGATGGTGGATATGTCGCGATACTCCGCGCTCGTCTACCCCAACCCATTGCGACCGCAGCATATCGACGATTATGACCATACGTACCCGGGCAACTCGGCGAACCGGCAGACAGACCTGGCGAACTGGCTCAGGTACAGTTGGCGCGGCCAGCTGAACGTCGGTGATTCACGATGTTCGGTCAACAGCACAGCGATCCTGCAGTTTTCGAATTGCACCAATAGTCGACTCGAAGTGTACAACGGCACGCTCGGCAGCAACGTAGGTGACAACATGCGTGCCTTCATCGACTCCCATTCGGAAGGAGTCGACACGTCAGTCAATAATCTTGGCAATTTTGTGACAATGCACGTCTTTCTGTGGCGCTACGGTGAAGCGAACATCAACACCACAACGGACGTTGCCAGCACGGTGTGGACTAATGGTAGCTCGGCCAGTATCGAGCGAGTCATTCTCGACCAGGCGCGATGTTTTCGTTTCTACGACCAGACTGTCAGCAACAGCCAGGCAAGCGGCTATTACGTGAGCTGCCCAAGCACCAGCCCGCCGATTGAAGGCGGACCAAGCACCATCGCAAATACCGTCGGCTTCATCGACTAAAGGAGATTAAACAAGGTGAGGAAACGTGCTGGACTCTTATTGATTGCGACCGGTCTTGCACTGGCTGGCTTGACAGCCGTGCTGGTGATCGGGATCGCTCAGCAGGCCGCGAAGGCTAGTAC
>WNGB01024853.1_pt1 | contig 13498 bp, 9 predicted proteins | sample 5400681 | NCBI WGS metagenome assembly WNGB01 (sample SAMN13153367, study PRJNA577476) | soil metagenome | isolation source: 115 cm soil or saprolite under grassland replicate 2 | place: USA:California | collected 2016-06-15 | reverse complement strand
TAGTGGGACCATGCACTGGATGAACGGGCGAGCCCGGCTCGCGGCAGTTGCCCTTGCCGTGATCGCGGCCGTCGTGGCGGGGGGCCGCGGCGGCGGCGGAGCGGCCGGCGACAAGGCCGGCGGCGCCGGTGAGCCGGCGGTGCTGCGGATGGCCAACGCCTACGGCGACCTGGACGTCGTCCCTGCGGTCCAGGACTTCGTGTCGCGAGTCAAGGAGCGTTCCGGCGGCAACCTGCGTATCCAGGTCGCCAGCACCTGGGGTGACTACGCCGACGACGCCGAGCAGCAGGTCGTGCGCGCCGTGGCCGCCGGCAAGGCCGACCTCGGCTGGGCGGGAGCACGGGTGTTCGACACGATGGGTGTCACCAGCTTCCAGGCGCTGCAGGCGCCGATGCTGATCGACAGCTACGCCCTCGAGCATGCCGTGGTCGCAAGCGACCTCCCCGGTCAGATGCTGCAGGGCTTGACCAAGGTCGGCGTGCGGGGCCTCGGGGTTCTCCCCGATGGCCTGCGCAAGCCGATCGCCGTCAAGCATCCCTTGCTCGGCGTGGGGGACTGGCGTGGGATCACCTTTGGCACTCTGAAGTCGGCGGGCCAGGCCCAGGCGATCCGGTCGCTCGGTGCGACCCCGATGGAGGTCTTCCGACGCTCGCGGAACGAGGCGCTCTTGGACGGCAGGCTCCAGGGGTTGGAGATGGACCTGTTCGTCTACGAGCACGGCGGCCCGGTGCAGCCCGCCCCGTATGTGACCGCGAACGTCACCCTGTGGCCGCAGATGGACGTCCTGCTGGCCAATCCGGACCGCCTGGGGAGGCTGACCGGGCAGCAGCGAGGGTGGCTGCAGCAAGCGGTCCAAGACGCCGCGGGCCGCGTGTCCGCCTTCGCCGACCGCGACGCCCAGAGCCTCAAGAACGCGTGCCAGTCGGGCGCCCGCTTTGCCAACGCCTCCCAGGCCGACCTGGCGTCGTTGCGCAACGCCTTCGCCCCGGTCTATGCCAGCCTCGGGCAGGACCCCGTGACGAAGGCGTTCATCCAGCGGATCCAGGCGCTGAAGCAGTCCACGCCGGCAGGGGCGCCGCTGGCCATCCCAGGCGGCTGCACCGGCAAGGCGCCCGCCCATCCCGCCGCGAGCACGGGGACGGCGCCCGCCGACCTGAACGGTACCTACCGCTACCTGCTCACCAAGGAGGACGCGCGCAAGGTCGGCGACCCGGAAGTCGACCAGTTCCCCAGCCTCATCACGGTGAAGCTGCGGGACGGAAAGGTGGAAGGCGGCTGCTTCGGCCAGGGCTCCACCTACGCGGTCGACGGTGACCGGATCACGTTCGACACCCCCGAATACGGCTACAGCATGACCTTCACCTTCTCGGTGGAGGGCAAGGGCAACCTCCACCTCACCCCGGCGCCGTCCATGGAGAAGGGCGACGCGTTCCAGTGCTCGTACAAGCCTTGGACGAGGATCGGCTAAGTATCGCCGCGTGCGCTCACCGCGCCTGGCCGCCAAGGGGGATCTCGGCGGCCAGGCGCGTGCCGCGTCCGGGGACGCTTTTCACTTGGAGCGTTCCACCGAGGGTCTCGACCCGGTCGGCGAGGCCCCGCAGGCCCGATCCGTGCGCGGGATCGGCCCCGCCGACGCCATCGTCGGCGATCTCAACCCGGACCCGGCCGTCGCCGACGGTCACGGCAACGGCGACGTGTGCGGCGGCGGCGTGCTTGGTGATGTTGGCGAGGGCCTCGGCGCAGACGAAGTAGGCGGCCACCGCGACCCGCTGGGGCAGCCGGGTGCTTGCGACGTTGAGGTCGACCGGCAGCGGGAGGTCCTTGGCCAGGGCCGCCAGCGCGTCCGCTAGCCCATGCTCGGACAGCACGCGCGGGTGCAGCCCGTGCCCGAGCCGGCGCAGCTCCTCCAGCGTTCGGGTGAGCTGGTCCTCGGCTTGGTCGAGCTGCTCCCTCGTTCGCTGGTCGGTGGTCGATCGTTGGCCGCGGCGCAGGGTCGCCGCCAGCTCCTCGAGCCGAGCCTCGGCCCCATCGTGCAGGCGGCGCTCCAGCCGCCGACGCTCCTCATCCCGTGCCGCCAGGATCCGCCGACGCGACGCTGCAAGCTCCACGACCCGGGCCTGCACCTCGGCTCGGAGTCGGGCGTTGGCGGCGGCGAGCTGGGCCGCGGAGGTGACCGCCTCCAGCAGCCCCGGGTCCTCCAGCACCGTCGGGTCGTGGACGAGCGCGGCGACCGGCTGGCCCTCGCGCTCCACCATGGTCACCGAGCGTCCCGAACCGGCATCGGGCACGGAGAGCACGCGGCCCTCGGCGTCGACGAACACCGCCCGGTCGGAAAGCCAGTAGCCGATCTCAAGCGACGGGTCGCCGAGCGCCCGGGACAGCTCGCCGCGGAGCGTGCCCGAGCGGGCCTCGCCGAGCTCGACGACCAGATCGGCGACGGCCGCCCGCTGCCACGGGGCGACCAGCAGACCCGCCAGTAGACCGCCGGCAAGCACGCAGAGCGCCACCCCGTAGACAAGCAGCGTCGGGCCGCTGACCTCCTCCGGAGGCAGCAGCAGACGAGCTGCCGCGGTTCCGGCAAGCACCAGGCTCAGCCCGGCAGCGGCCTGCAGGCCGATCAGGCGGGCCCGTCGGGCCCCGCCAACCGCCCGAACATAGTCGCGGGCGCAGACAGCCACCAGCAGCCCGGCCAGCAGGATCGTAGCGGCCTCGCTCCGCCAGATCGGCGTGATGACCGCCGCCGCATAACCGACCGCCACCGCTCCCCGGACAAGCCGCGACCCTGGCCGCCCGGATGGGTAGGCGAGCACCAGCTGCACAAGGGGCCCGCGGTGCAGGTACACCAGGTGTGCCGCCACCCAGGCCACCGCCGGCACACCAAGCTGTGCGAAGTTCCATACAAACCAGGTGAAGCCGGTCGCCGCCATCAGCGGGCCGGTGCGGCTCTCCGGTCGCCGCCTCGAGGCGATGAGCCCGGAGCCGATGAAGGTCCAGCCGACGGCCAGGTCAGGGATCCAATGGCGCGGATCGTCCCATCCGAACCCGACCCACTCGGCGGTCAGGCCGACCACACCGCCGGCCAGCAAGACCAGGCCAAGCCGCCGCATCGTCGCCCTCAGCCGATCAACGCGGCAAGGGCCTCCCCGGACAGCCCGCTCTTGGGGATGAACCCACGTGCAGGCGTCGCTTGGAGGCGGGGCCCATAGGCTGCCGCGTCACGGCTGGAGATCAGCACGACGGCGGGCGCATCCGGCGCCGCGGCGAGCTGCTCGGCGACGGCGAGGCCGTCGAGATCCGGCAGCTGGATGTCGAGCAGAACGATCTCAGGGCGCAGGTTAGCCACGGCCTTCACGGCCCCCGCCCCATTGGCCGCTTCGCCGACCACGTCGAAGCCCTCGGCCTGCAGCAGCGCCCGAGCGGAGGCTCGGAAGGCGGCATGGTCATCGACGATGAGCACGGTTGGACGCATGCCGGTGATCGTCCCACATGCCACTCGTGGCCCACACTGTGGCCAGCACCGATATCGTGATCGGGAGCCACCCCAGTGCACCCAGCCAGGATTGCCTGATGTTCCCGCCGCCGAGCGGCCCAGCCTTGTCGCTGGAAGGACAACCAGCTGTAAGAAGGCGGTAATTGGCTTGGAAGTGCCTGGGTTGCTGCTGTGCTCGGCGGCGGCGTTTGCCACCCACGCTACTGGTCGAAAGGCGGCGTGAGCCCCTACAGCACCGTCCGATCGCCGTAGATGCTGGTGGCCAGCCTGCACGCTCGACAGCCGATAGCGGGGTGCTCACGGCGCGGCGGATGCCGGGTCGGCAAGGGCTTTCTTGGGCGTCTCCGCCGAGGGATACCCGGCCACCGAAGGAGCAGGCTCCGGTGGCCGGGGTGCACCCAGTCTCAGCCAGTGCAGGACCTCCCGGTCGATACGTCATCACCGGTCGGGCCGCTCCCGACCGTTCTGTATCGCGTCCATCTGCTCGCTAGGTTGCCAGGGGGTGTGGCCCCCAGTCGGGAGTCACATCAAACGTCGGGGAGCTCGTGACTTGTTGGACGTTGCTGCCATCTGCGTTGGCGGTGTAGATGCCCTCCTGCTCGGTGCCGGAGCTGGTCGTGGTGAAGAGCCCGAAGGCGATCTTCGTGCCGTCGGGCGACCAGCCGGGGTCAAACGCCCTGGAGAAGCCGCCGGTTGCGAGTGGAATCTTCGCCAGGCCGGTACCGTCCGGGTGGACGACATAGAGCGAGCCCCTTCCCCCGAACAGTATCGTCGTTCCGTCAGGCGACCAGCTCCCGCAAAAGCAATAGCCCGCGAGGCCCCAAGGGGTGATCCGCAGCAGGCCGGTGCCGTCGAGGTTGACCACGAAGAGCGCCACGTTCGCCTTGGCAGGCCGGGTCGGATCCATGCGGCCGAAGAGGAGCTGCTTGCCATCCGGCGAATAGTCGCCCGGGATATCGGCGCCGTCGGGGTTCGACGTGATCCGTGTCAGGCCGCCACCATCGGAGGAGCGGATCGCGTAGACGCCGTTGCGGCTTGGGTCGGTCACGCCGAAGCTCTCACAGGCGAGCCTCGTGCCATCCGCGGACCAGGGGCCGCAGTGGACCTCGAGGGTGGGGTCGGGTGGCGCGAGCTCGCGGAAGCTGCCGGTGTCGGGGTCGACGATGTGGGCAGCCATCCCGTCGCCGCAGCAGAAAATCGACACCTCGCTGCCGTCCGGCGACCAGTGGGGATTCTCGGCTCCCCTGGGGAAGAGCTGCTGCTCGTGGCTTCCGTCCGGGTTCACCGTGTAGGTCACCGTGCCGCCCAGCCCCGGATCGAAGCGAGCGAACACGATCCGGCCGTTCGGGCCGGGGACCTTCGCTTGGGCAGGCGACGCCGAGATCGCCATGCTGGCACACAGCGCGATGGCCGTGAGCCATTTCATCAGATGCCTCATGGATGCTCCTTGCAGTTCGCCAGGGTGGGCCGAGGCCCTGACTCGTCGGTCCTTGCCGGTGCCCTTGTCCTTCCGCTAGTCCCTGGCTTAGCCCGACGACAAGCTTCGGTGCGTCGGCAGGCCGAAACATCCGAGGTGGCTTCAGTATGTGGTTGCGGCTGGCCACAGTTCTTGACCCTCCATCGGGGCGCTGCGCGCGGCTGCGGATCGGGCCAACCCCACCCTTGTAGGCTAGGACAAGGCCGCCGCGACCCAGCAGGAGGCGGCCAAGATCGGCAGCGAGCGGACCGCCAGTACGGTCGGGCTCTGCTCGACGAGCTGCCAGCCGAACCTGCGAGCCCAGCGGGCGGCTGGCCCGACTGCGGCAGGCCAAGGCGCGGCGGAGGTCGCGTCCTGCCGAGCCCGGTTGGACCCGGCCGTCGACAGCACACGCCTATTCACCGCCAGCCCCGACAGGACCGACGGGCAGCAACTGTTCCCCGATCCGACGCTGAATGCCCAATGGAGAAGCGGCTGATCAGCACCCGGTAGCATGGTGTCAGTCGTGCGGTACAAGGCTTCGGAGCAGGCTGATGGTCAATGGGGTAATGACCTGCGTCGCCTCAGCGGTCATGCAACGGATCGAGAGAACACATAACTTCGCTGAAAGAAAACCGATAACTTCGGCACCTACGGTCACAAGCGACCTGCAAAAACGAGCATCTGCACAGCGGTTCCCGGTTGTTCCATGGTAAGGATGGGGTCGCCGGTTCGATTCCGGCGGGGGGCTCCACACACTAGCTGACCAGCGCAAACGCTGGGCATCCTCCCGTTCTGGGTCGGTTCTACGGGACGGAGAGCACATCCCACGTAGGGATGAGGTCTACGAGGTCCACATCGTTGTGATCCTGCACAGACCGTCTGACCAGCACTTTCGTCGCAGCCTCAGGCTCTGCCGAAGTGGCGCGCTGGGCCGCACAGCGGTCGTAGAGCGCATAACTTTGTTGCTGGCCTTGACGGGGCGCGGCCAGCCCTGAGCAGCGAGCGGCCCCGGGATGGGGTGCTTGGGCCGAGTTCCCTTCGGTGTCCGTGGACCCTTGCCCTCATCCCAGGGCTGCAGCTTGGTCCGTGATCGCCTCGCCGACCCGGTCCAGGAAGTCCTTGAGGGTCGCCTCGGCCACGCGGTGCAGCAGTACCCGGTCGACCGCCCGCCCGACGGCGCCGAGGGGCGGACGGTAGCGGGCGCTGATGGCCAGCTGGGTCCGGTCCTGGCCGAGCGGGCCGATCTCGATGTCGGCCTCCAGCCGGGGCAGTAGTCCCTCCAGCCCAAGCGGCTCCCAGGTCAGGGGTAGCGACGTCATGGAGGGGAAGCGGACCGGCTCGCCGAGTCGGACGGCGACCCGCCGGCCGAGCCGGTCGCCCAGCGGCCCGACCCCGACCTCAGCGAGCAGGCCGTCGCCGCGCTGCTGGGCTTCGCCGGCCAAGGCCGCCACCCACTCGGGTGGCGAGCCGAGCAGCGCCTGCTCCACCCACTCGTGTGGGAGCGGGAGTTCCAGGTAGTAGCGAACGAACATGACGAGCAGGGTGGACGCGCTGGGGCCTCGGCCGTAGGGTCGGAAGTCCCGGCAGACGCGGGACGTTTGCCGCGTAGCCCGGTCCGCCGTCAGTGAGGGATCAACCCGTGCGCTGGACGGCCGCTGGCATGAGCTGAATGCCAAGACCGGCTCGCCGAGCGCAACCTGGGCCGCCTGGCCCTTACCGACCCCGCCGGGCCGGTGATCTTCCCGGTCAACTATGCCCTCGACGAGGGCGCGGTCGTCTTCCGTACCGATCCGGGCAGCAAGCTCGACGCCATGGCGGGTGGCGCAAGGGTCCAGTTTGCGGTCGACGAGGGCAGCCGGACCGGCTGGAGCATGGTCGTCCGTGCCAAGCCGCCGAGGTCTCCGAGCCGGCCGACCTAGACCGCTTCCACGGGATGCCGCTACCGCTGGGCGCCGGCTGCGAAGGTCCGCCACGTCCGCATCCGGCCGATGTCGATCACCGGCCGGCGCATCGTCATGCCGGCTAACCTCCCTTTCACCTGGTAGAGCTGACGTCCACCGTCCCAGGCGGTACCGCGACAGCCATGATGGCGACACTGGTCGGGCGCAGCGGCGGGCTCGTCGCCACCTGCTGGTGGCCAGCTTCGTCGCCTACCTGGCCGTCGGCGGGATGACGCTGAGCATGCCGGGCGGGCCGGCTTCCTCGAAGGGCCGACCGGCACGCCGGCTGTGGGCCTGTCATGGTGGAGCTGCACAGCCGCTACCTGGGCCTGGACCTGCGTACCCCGCTGGTCGCCTCGGCCTCGCCGCTGACCGGCACCCCGGACGGGTTGCGGCGGCTGGAGGCGGCCGGCGCGGCCGCGGTGGTGCTGCCGTCACTCTTTGAAGAACAGCTGACCCTTGAGGCCGACCAGGTTGGGCGGCTGCTGGAGGGTGGGGCGGGCAGCCTGTCGGCGGCGCTGGCCCTGGACGACTACAACGCCGGGCCGTTCGGCTACCTGGCGCTGGTCGAAAAGGCCAAGGCCACCCTCCAGGTCCCGGTGATCGCCAGCCTCAACGGCGTCACCCCCGGCGCCTGGGTCGAGCACGCCAGGCTGCTGGAGGAGGCCGGCGCCGACGCTCTGGAGCTCAACATCTACTACGTGTCCTCCCGCCCGGGGCTGGGCGGCTCGGAGGTCGAGTGGCGGTATCTCGACCTGGTCCGTTCTGTGCGCCAGACCATCGGGATCCCGCTGGCGGTCAAGCTCAGCCCCTACTTCAGCTCGGTGGCCAACATGGCCCGCCAGCTGGTGGAGGCGGGCGCCGACGGGCTGGTGCTGTTCAACCGCTTCTACCAGCCCGACCTGGACCTGGAGACCCTGGAGGTGACCCCTCGCCTGGTGCTGTCGACCTCCGAGGAGCTGCGGCTGCCGCTGCGCTGGATCGCGATCCTCTACAAACAGGTCCCCGCCTCGCTGGCCGCCACCAGCGGCGTGCACACCGCCGCCGACGCGGTCAAGGCGCTCATGGTCGGGGCGGATGTGGTCATGATGACCTCGGCGTTGCTGCGCCATGGACCCGAGCACTTGACGGTCGTCGAGGCCGGCCTGCGGGAGTGGCTGGAAGGGCGCGGCATGCCGTCGGTGGATCTCCTACGCGGCTTGCGCAGCCAGCGCTCGGTCCGTGACCCGGCGGCGTGGGAGCGGGCCAACTACATCACCATGCTGGCCGGCTACCCCGACCAGGTCCACACCGAGGCTCGCTGACATGCCAAGCATTTCGCGTGCCGCCAGCCGCTCGCTGGACGAGCCGACCAAGCGGCCCCAGGGGTACAGCCCGCCGGCTGCAGCACGGGCGGCGTCCTGCCCGAGACAGGCGTGCTTGCACCGGGCATGGCAGCCGCCCCGGGGCCGGATGGCCCGCAGGGCGCCGGACGTTCGCCCCTGGCCCGGTCGCCTCTGGTGAGGCCAGCCTACGTCGGGGCGGTGGCGCCGCCGCCAGCAGTGCTGATCGAGCGCGAAGAGGTGAACAGTGTGCGGGAGGTCCGCTTGCAGGAGCTGACCAGGGAGGAGTGCTTCCAGCTGCTGGCCGGCCGGCACCTGGGTCGGGTGGTGCTGGTCGATGACCGCGGGCCGCTGGCGCTGCCGGTCAACTTCGTGCTTGACCACTACACGGTGCTGTTCCGCACCGACGAGGGAACCAAGCTGGAGGTGGCCAGCCGCGGCGGCCGGATCGGGTTCCAGGTCGATGGGGTCGACGAGGCGACCCGCACCGGATGGAGCGTCCTGGTCCGCGGCGAAGTCACCGAGGTCACCGACCCGAGCGAGCTGGCACGCGTGCGTCGCCTGCCGCTGTACCCCTGGGCGCCTGGCGCCAAGGCTCGCTACGTCCGGATCCTGCCGACGGTGCTGACCGGGCGGCGGATCGCGCTGCCCGAGGACGCGCCGTGGACCTGGTGGGGCTAGCAGCCAACTCCGCACACGGCATTCGTGTGCGCTGACAGTGAGGTTCGGTCATGGGCGCAGGCATCGAGCACGAGACCTTCGATGAGGTTGACTACGCCCGCTTCGGCGAGCGGCTCACCCAGTGCCTGGCGATGCTCGGCCGACTGCTTGCGCGGCCCGGCTTCGGGGTGGGCCCTGCCACCCTTGGGGCCGAGCTGGAGCTGTTCCTGGTTGACGACACCGCCCGGCCGCTGCTGCTGAACCAGGCGGTCCGCGCGGCGGTGGATGATCCCCGCGTCAACCTGGAGCTGGACCGGTTCAACCTGGAGCTGAACGCCACCCCGACGCTGCTGACAGGTCGTCCGTTTGCGGTGCTGGGGGAGGAGCTGCGCCTGCTGCTTGAGCACGTCGCGGATGCGGCCGGGAGGCATGGGGGCCGGCCGGCGCTGCTTGGCATCCTGCCCACGCTACGCCGCGCCGACCTCCACCCTGGTGCGATCAGCGACCTGCCGCGCTACCGGGCGCTGGACCGTGGCCTCCGCCGGCTGCGCCAGGTCCCCTTCCGCATCCGCATCACCGGCGCCGACCCGCTGGAGCTGACCAGCGACGACGTGGCCCTGGAGGGCGCCGCCACCTCCTTCCAGGTGCATCTGCGGGTCGACCCGGCCGCGTTTGCGCACACCTACAACGCGGTCCAGGTGGCGACCGCGCCGGTGCTGGCGGTGGCCGGCAACTCGCCCACCTTCCTTGGCCACCGGCTGTGGGAAGAGACCCGCATCGCGCTGTGCAAGCAGTCCATCGACGACCGCTACGGGCGTGGGCCGCGCCGCCGGCTTGCCCGCATGGCGTTTGGCACCGGCTGGCTGCGGGGCGGGCCGCTGGCGCTGTTCGCCGAGGGCGTGCGCCTGCATCAGCCGCTGCTGCCGGTCCTTGGCGACCACGACCCGCTTGGCGACGAGGACGTAGGGCAGGCGCCGCCCCTGGCGGAGCTGCGGCTGCACCAGGGCACCGTGTGGCGCTGGAACCGGGCTATCTACGACCCGGCCTTGGGTGGGCATCTGCGCATCGAGATGCGGGCCCTGCCCGCCGGGCCCACCGTCATCGACATGCTAGCCAACGCCGCGTTCCTCGTCGGGCTCTCGCGGTGGCTGGCCAGGCAGGACCAACACTGGACCTACAGGCTGTCGTTTGAGCGCGCCGACCATGGCTTCTACCGGGCCGCCCAGCACGGCCTAGCCGCCGAGCTGACCTGGCCGTTTGGGCAGGACGGCGGGCTGCGCACGCTGCGCGCCGCAGGACTCGTTCCCGAGGTGTTGCCGGACGCCCGGGACGGGCTGGTGGGTGCCGGCGTGGCCGCCGCCGAGGCCGACCACCTGCTGGGGGTGATCGCCGCCCGGGTGACCAGCGGGCAGACCGGCGCGGTGTGGCAGCGCCGGATACTGGCCGCCCTTGAGCCGCGACTTGGCCGCCAGCGCGCGCTGGCGGTCATGCTGGAGCGCTACCTGCAGTACGCGGCTACCAACCAGCCGGTCCACACCTGGCCCACCAGCCCCTGAGGCGTGCACCCGGGTCTTGGCCGCAGCATCGAGCACGCTGGCCAACAGTCCCATCGGCGGCGGGCCGATCGGCACTCATACGCAGGGGCCAACCCGGCGGATGTTCCGCACATCCCCAAACACGGAGGAGGCGTATGAGCTTCACAACCCGCGAGTGGTGGGGTCTCATCCACGGGATGGGGCTGGGTGCGCTGTTCCTGCTCGCCTTCGCCGGTGGGCTGGCCGGCCTGTACAGCCTCAGGCCCGCCCTGATCACCCCCGAGGGGGTGGTGGAGCGGATGCGCCGGCTCAAGGTCGGCGTGGTGGCCATGGCGGTGGTCGCCTGGCTGACGGTGCTCACCGGCACCTGGATCGTCTACCCCTGGTACCGGGCACAAGGCCCCGACAGCCCGAGGTCGCAGCTGCTGGCCGATGAGGCCACCAAGGGCTGGCATGAGTTCGGCATGGAGTGGAAGGAGCACGTCGCCTGGATCAGCCCCATCTTGGCCACCGTGGTGGCCTTCATCGTGCTGTACTACGGCACCAACCTGATCCGCCACGAGCGGGTGCGCCGCACCGCGATCATCCTGTTTGTGCTGGCGTTTGTGTTCGCCGCGGTGGCGGGGGCGTTTGGGGCGTTCATCACCAAGGTCGCCCCGGTCAAGTAGGAGGCGGGTGGCATGGCAGACGCAACCGAGCAGCGGCCGGACGCCGAGCGCCTGGCGCGCATCGAATTCGAGGACAAGCCGGAGGGGCCGATCGCGGCGGCGATCATCGCCGGCGGCATCGGCGCGGCCGCGCTTGGCGTGGTCACCACCCTGGCCGAGGCAAGCCAGAGCGTCAAGGACTGGCTGCAGTGGAGCGATGCGGTCGGGCCGCTGTCGGGCAAGACGATCATGGCGGTGCTGGTGTGGCTGGTGGCCTGGGCGATCCTGCATGTCACGCTGCGGAGCCGGCCCTATGAGACCCGCCGGGCGCTGGTCGTCTCGCTGATCCTGATCGGCCTGGGCGTGCTGGGGACCTTCCCGACGTTCTTCCAGCTGTTCGCGAAGTGAACGCATAACTTCTCCGAAGGAAAACCGATAACTTCGGCCCTTACGGTCGAGCGTGACCTGGGGAAAGGGCGGTCCGCACAGCGGTTCCTGGTGGTTCCATGGTAAGGATGATGTCGGCGGTTCGATTCCGCCGGGGGGCTCCAAGGCGCTGACCAGCGGAAACACGGTCAGCCCTTCGTTCGTGGACTGCGGAGGGGCGTATAACGGATGGAGAACCCTTCCCTTGTCTACCGTTTGGGTTCATGGACGAGCCCGGCCGCAACCGGCTGGGCTCGGGGCGGTGGCGGTTCTCGCCGCGGTGACGGCGACCGCGACGGTGTGCGGCGCCACCGCCGGGCCCCGTCGCTGGCAGCGGTCTCCCAGCGGGTGGACGGTGTGCTGGTCGAAGGATTGGTTGTGCTGAGCGTGCCTGTGACCGTGACAGTGACCGCAGACCAGGGGGGCCGGTGGCCCAGCTGGCGGTCGCGGATGCTACCGAGGTGCCGAGCGGCATCTGACCTACATCCGTGAGTGGCTGCGTCAGGGCCGAGGGACTTGGAATCGGCGGGCCGTGGGCGTTTGGTAGGGATTCGCGTCATGGGGGAGAAGAGGAGAAGGCTTACGAGCATGGGGAAGGCCACGCGGAGCCGGCGGCAGGGCGTCAGCTTGGACGACATCCGCGTCTACCTGACCGCGCAGCGCAAGGACGAGCTGGTCGAACTGCTCATGTCGCAGGCCGCAGTAGACGTGCGCCTGCGTGAGCACCTCGAGCTGGAGGTCGCCAGCCAGCGGCCGGACGGACTCGACCTGACCGCCTTCCGCGCTGCCGTCGACCGGGCCGTGGATGCGGGCGGCGACTACGTGGACTACTACGCGGCCCATGGCTACGCGCATGGTATCGGGGAGGTGGTTGACCGGGTCGCGGCGCTGCTCGACCAGGGCCATGCCGAGGCGGTGATCGAGCTGGCCGAACACGCCGTCAAGCGGGTGGAGGAGGCGATCGGATGGACCGACGACTCCAACGGCGAGCTGGGCGACCTCCTCGAACAGCTCGGCGAGCTCCACCACGACGCTTGCCTCCAGGCCCGTCCCGACCCCCAGAAGCTAGCCAAGCGGCTGTTGGAGCTGGAGCTGGGCACCGAGTACGACACCTTCCGCGGTGCCGCAGCCGCCTACGCGGACGTGCTGGGCGTGGAGGGTCTGGCCGCCTACCGCGGGCTCGCGGCAGCCCGTTGGGCGCGGGTGCCACCGCTCGGCCCTGATGACGCGTCGAGCCTGCGCTACCAGAGCGGGCGGTTCCGCATCACCTACCTGATGGAGACCCTCGCCGAGTTGTCCGGCGACGTTGACGAGCGCGTCGGGGTGTGGCGTCGGGACCTTTCCAGCGCCTACCAGTACCTGCGCATCGCCGAGGCCTACCGCGCGGCCGGCCACCACGACCAGGCTTTGGAGTGGGCGCAGCAGGGCGTGGCCGCCTTCCCCAAGGGCACCGACCGGCGGCTGCGGGAGTTCCTGGCCGATGAGTACCACCGCCGCGGGCGCCAGGACGAGGCGATGGCGTGCGCCTGGGAGGCGTACGTCGAGTATCCCAGCCTGGAGACCTACCAGCGCCTGCGCGTGCACGCCGAGCGCGCAGGAGCGGGGCCGCGCTGGCGCGAGCGGGCGCTGGCCCACCTGCGCGCGCTGATCGCCAAGGCCGGGCGGAGCGGTCGGCAGACCTGGCTGGGCCGCTTCTCGGACCGGTCCGAGCTGGTGCGGGTCTTCCTCTGGGAGGGCGACACCGAGGCCGCCTGGCGCGAGGCCACCGAGGGTGGCTGCTCCCGCGACCTGTGGCTGGCGCTGGCCGCCGGCCGCGAGCAGGACTACCCGGAGGACGCCCTCCCCGTCTACCGCGACCAGGTCGACCGGACGCTGCAGTTGACCGGCAACGCCGCCTATGAGGCGGCCGTCGACCTGCTTCGCAAGATCCGCGACCTCATGGCCCGCCTGGGCCGCCAGGCCGACTTCGCCGATTACCTCGCGTCGCTGCGCACCGCCCACAAGCGCAAGCGCAACCTC
>WNGB01011738.1_pt1 | contig 13498 bp, 14 predicted proteins | sample 5400681 | NCBI WGS metagenome assembly WNGB01 (sample SAMN13153367, study PRJNA577476) | soil metagenome | isolation source: 115 cm soil or saprolite under grassland replicate 2 | place: USA:California | collected 2016-06-15 | reverse complement strand
ACGCTTCGCCGACGCCCTCACGGGTGCCGACGCATGACTTGGGGCCACCGTGGATCGCTACTCCTTCGGTGTAGAGCTCTCTCATCTCCTTCTCCATGCCGGTTTATCCCGGCGCACACAACCAACACCGTCCGCACCGGGCGCTCCGCCTGGGACCGCCGGATCCCATCGCCGGTCTGACGATCGACAGCCAAGGCCCATCAGGCAGCGTGCACCGACGCGACCGGCTCGGCGGCGTGATCCACGAGTATGCCCAGGTCGCATGAGCCGGATGAGTTATCGGCACCCACACGGGGGGCCCACGTGGTCAGGGCCGAAGGTCCCGGACTGACCGGATCGCTGTCAGTACAAACTAGTCGGCCGCTGCTCGGCCGATCCTTCTCTGCCGGCATCGCCGGCTGGTCGGCGGCGTAGGTGGTGGCGGCCGTGATCCAGCGCTCTCGCCCCGCACACCCCAGCACCAGTGGGGCCTACACCGACGACAGCGCGAACGCCGCCCTGTAGATGGCCAGACCGGCCAGGAACTGCCTGCGGGTGGTCGGCACCATCGCCGGCGCCAGCCGATGCAGCCGCTCATCATGCATCAACCGCCACCTCCAGCAGGCGTTCGAGGACGCCATCCTGGTGGCGCTGGCCATCGCCACCATCGCCGCTCTGGTCACCGCCCTGGCCGCGAGCTGGCTGCTGGCCCAACGGCTCACTCGGCCCATCCGGACCCTCGCCCACGCCGCCGGGCGCATCGGCCGCGGCAGCTACCAGGCGCGGGTCCCGGTGCCCCCCTCCGGCGACGAGCTGGCCGCCCAGGGCCGCGCCTTCAACCAGATGGCGGCGGCGCTGGAGGCGACCGAGCGCCACCGCCAGGCCTTGCTCGCCGACCTGGCCCACGAGCTGCGCACCCCGCTGGCGACCCTGGAAGCCTATGTCGAGGGGCTGGCTGACGGGGTGGTGGCGGCCGACCAGGAGGCCTGGACGGTGCTGCAGGCCGAGCTGGACCGGTTGCGTCGGCTGACCGAGGACCTGACCGCGGTCTCCCGGCCGAGGAGCACCAGCTGGACCTGCGCCCGAGCCGGGTCGACCCGGCTGCGTTGGTGACCAGGGCGATCCGGGCCGCCGAGCCGGCGTACGCCGACAAGGGCGTCGCCCTCCAGGGCAGCGTCGACCGCGGCCTGCCCAAGGTCAGCGTGGATCCCGACCGCCTCGGGGAGGTGCTGGCCAACCTGCTGGGCAACGCCCTGCGCCACACGCCGGCGGGTGGTCGCGTCGACCTCACCGCCCGGGGACTTGGCGATGAGCTCGAGTTGGCGGTGGCCGACAACGGCGGGGGGATTCCCCCCGAGCTGCTGGAGCGGGTGTTCGAGCGCTTTTTCCGGGTCGACCCGGCCCGCACCCGCAACACCGGCGGTGGCAGCGGGCTCGGGCTGACCATCACTCGGGCGATCGTCGAGGCCCACGGCGGCCGGGTGTGGGCCGAAAGTGCCGGCCGCGGCGGTGGCGCCCGGTTCGTGGTCCGGCTTCCCGCCATCTCCACCGGGGCCGACGGCCGGCCGGCCCAGCGAGCCGGGGGTGACGGGGCGCGGTAGGCAAGCCGCAGTGGCCATCGTCTGCGTGCCGATGGCCAACCGGCACGCCCGGGCGCCGCAGCCACCGTCGTGGGCCGCGAGGCCTTCCTCACTGCCGCCCGGTCGGGCGAGCTTGAGCCGAACGGCCCGATAGCACCAGGCCATCCGGCCCATTCAAGATACCCCGGTAGGGTATAGCCTAACGGTGAGAAGCCGCTACCAGCGGGGACGAATGCTCGGAGGTGTGGCATGCGCGCCGTCCATCCCTTTGGTCGTGTCCCGCTGGTGCGCCGCAATCTCCTGGCCGAGCCGCGCCGGCTGCTGGCTGGGGTCGCCGGTATCGGCCTGGCGCTGATGCTGATCCTGCTCCTGGGCGGCCTCTGGGCCGGCATCCAGGCCCAGTCGGCCCAGTACGTGGACGCCACCGGCGCCGCCCTGTGGGTCCTCCCGCCGGGCACCCGGACCCTGTTCGCCGAGGGCACCCAGTTGCCCACCAGCACCCTGGCCACCGTGCGAGCGATTCCCGGGGTGGACTGGGCCGCGTCCGCCTGGGGCCAGTACGCCGTCCTTAACCTGCACGACACCAGGGCCGCGGTCGTGCTGGTCGGCTCGACACTCGGCCAGCCCGGTGGAGCGTGGGCGCTGGCCCGCGGGCGGGTCCCGGCCGCCGACGACGAGGTCGCCATCGACCGGGTCCTGGCCGCCAAGCACGGCCTTTCCCTAGGTGACCGGCTGGCCGTGGCCGACCGCAGCTACCGGGTGGTGGGGATCACCCGCCACGCCGGGTTCATGACCGGCTACGTGTTCGCCACCCACCGCGCAGTCGAGACCCTCCTGGGAGCGGCCGGTAAGACCAGCGCCATCCTGGTCGGCACCGGCCAGCCCACCACGGTCCGGGCGCGGCTGGCCGCCAGCGGGCTGACGGTGCTCGGCACCCCCGAGCTCCGCCGCACGGCAGTTGAGCTGAACACTAGGGTGTTCGGCTCGCCGCTCAAGTTGATGGTGGCGATCGCGTTCGCCGCCGGGGTGTTGATCGTGGCCCTCACGGTCTACGCCCAGGTGGCCGAGCGCCGCCGCGACTACGGCATCTGCAAGGCCCTGGGCGCCAGCAGCCACCGGTTGGCCGCCCTTGCCCTGGTTCAGACCCTGGTGCTGTCTGGCATTGGCCTGGCCGCCGGCGGGCTGCTGCTGGCCGCCGGGCGGGCACTGCTCGGCTGGCTGCGTCCCCAGTTCGAGGTGGTGATCACCCCCGGCCTGCTGGCCCAGGCGGTGGGGGCGGCACTGATCATGGCCCTGCTGGCCGCGATCATCCCCGCCCGCCGCCTGGCCCGCCTGGACCCGGCCACCGCCTACCGAGGTGCATGACCATGGCCACCACCACTTCCACCCGGCGATCCCAGCGGTCCGGCAACCGCGGCAAGCGGGTATCTGCGGCGCTGCTGGGTGGCGCGGCCGTGGCGGTCGCGCTGGTCGGTGCGCTGACCGCCTGGGCCGCCCAGCTCGGCGGCGGCGCCTGGCTACCGGTGCTGTTCCCATTTGCCGTGGTGCTGCTGGTGCCCATAGCTGGGCTCCTGTTGCTGCGCAGCGTCGAGGACACCGACGAGCAGGCTCAAGCATCCAGCGGGCCCGGGCTCCAGCCCGCCTCACGCTTGGATCGGGTCCGGTCGGGCCGTGGGGTGCCGCTGGCTCGCCGCAACCTGTTCCAGGACCGCCGCAGGGTGCTGCTGTCCACCGGCGGGGTGGCCGTGGCGCTGCTGCTGGTCCTGGTCCTCGGGGGCATCTTCGCCGGGGCCATGCGCCAGCTCACCGGCTACATCGACCGCTCCGGCGCCGACCTGGTCGTCTCCCAGGCCGGGGTGACCACCATGCACATGAGCGCCTCGGTGCTGCGCCCCGACATCGCCGACCGCGTCCGGGAGACCCCCGGGGTCGCCTGGGCCGAGCCCATCCGCTACACCACCGGCATGGTCAGCTCCCCGGCCGGCCAGTCGGCCAGCTACGTGATCGGCTACGACCCCACCGCCCGCCACACCGGTCCCTCGCGGCTGGTTACCGGCCGTGCGCCTGCTGGGGGCGAGGCGGTCTTGGACCGCCAGGCCGCCGACCAGCTCGCCGTCGCCGTCGGCCAGCAGGTCGGCATCCTCGGCCGGCCGTTTACGCTGGTCGGGTTGTCGACCGGTGGGACCAACATCGCCAACACCACCGTCTTCATCGCCACCGCCGACTTCGCCAGGCTGCGCGGCCCCGCCCAGGCCTATGTGCTGGTCGGCGCCCGCCCCGGCGCTGACCTGGGGGTGCTCCGCGCCCGGCTGGAGGGGATCCCGCCCGGGGTCAGCGTGCAGACCAGCCGCCAGTTCGCCGCCTCCGAGCGGCGCATCGTCACCGACATGAGCGCCGACCTGATGCGGATCATGTCCGGCATCGGCTTTGGGATCGCGCTGGCGGTGATCGCCCTCACCCTGTTCAACGTCACCGTTGCCAAGACCCGCGAGTACGGCGTGGTGAAGGCGCTCGGCGCCCGCCCTGGACGGCTGGCCGCCACCGTCGTCGCCCAGGCGGCCTGGTCGGTCACCCTCGCCCTGGCCGCCGCGACCACCCTGGCGCTGCTGCTGGCGGCGGTGATGGGCCGGGTCAACCCGGCGCTGGCGATCTGGATCGCCCCCGACAGCGTGCTGCGCACGGGCTTGGGCGCGCTGCTGGTCGGGGTGGCCGGCGCGGTCCTTCCCATCCGGCGGGTGCTACGCGTGGACCCCGCCGCCTCGTTCCGGAGGCCAACATGACCAGCCACACCGTGACCATCCCTGCCAGCCGCGACCCGGCCTTGCACGTCACCGGGCTGACCAAGACCTTCGGGCGGGGAGAGCTGGCCGTGACCGCCGTGGGCGGCGTCGACCTGGACGTCCACCCTGGCGAGGTGGTGCTGATCATGGGCCCCTCGGGCAGCGGCAAGACCACCCTGCTACTGATGCTCGGCGCCATGCTGCGCCCCACCGCCGGCGCCATCCAGGTCGGCGGCCTGGACATCGCCGGTGCCCCCGAGCGGCGCCTGCCAGGTCTGCGCGCTCACCGCTTCGGGTTCGTGTTCCAGGACTTCAACCTGCTGTCGGCGCTGACGGTGGCCGAGAACGTGGAGCTGGCCTGCAACCTGGCCGGCGTCACCGGCCGCCCCGCCCGCCAGCGCGCCCGGGCGCTGCTGGAGCGGGTCGGGCTGGGCCGGCAGCTCGGCTTTCGGCCCGAGCAGCTGTCGGGTGGGGAGAAGCAGCGGGTGGCGATCGCCCGGGCGCTGGCCAACGACCCGCCGCTGATCCTGGCCGATGAGCCCACTGCCAATCTCGACAGCGCCATCGGCCGCCAGGTCGCCCGGCTGCTGCGCCAGCTGGCCACCGAAGACGACCGGGCGGTGGTGATCGTCAGCCATGACAGCCGGCTGGAGGAGATCGCCGATCGGGTGCTGTGGCTGGAGGACGGCGCCTTCCGGGAGCTGGCCACCATGGCCACCGACCCGGTCTGCGGGATGGCCGTTCCCCAGCGCGACCACCCGCACCTGCAGGGCGACGGCGTCGTCTGGTGGTTCTGCTCGGTCGCCTGCCGCGAGGAGTTCGCCGCCGACCCCGACCGCTTCACCTTCCCGCCACGGGCCGTCACACCAGCGAGACGAGACGAGCCCGATCGACCAAGCCGCCACCCACCGACCACGAGGATCAGCAACCAGCGACCAGGAGCAGGTACCTACCCAGGAGCGGTAACGGACACGAGAGGACGTGCATGATGCGCGGCTACACGGCGGACAAGGACAAGCTGCAGGCCCGCCTGCGCCGGATCGAGGGGCAGATCCGCGGCCTGCAGCGCCTGGTCGACGAGGACACCTACTGCATCGACATCCTCACCCAGATCGCCGCGGTCAACGCGGCCCTGCGCGGGGTGGCGGTGCTGCTGCTGGACGACCACCTGCGCCACTGCATGCGCGACGCGGTCCGCAGCGAGTCGGACGGCGACGCGATCGTGACCGAGGCGAGCGAGGCGATCGAGCGGCTGCTGAAGTCCTAGCAAGACCCGGCACCCCACTCATCCAGCGACGGAGACCCGACATGACCACAGTGACCATCACCGTCCCGACATCCACCGCGGCCACTGCAAGCACGCCCTCGAGGACGCGCTCGCCCCTTGCCGGCATGGTGTCGGCACGGGTCGACATCGCCGCCAAGGTGGGCGGCGTAGGCCGTTCAGGCCAAGGGAGGCATGAGGGGGACATGACCGGAACCGAGATCCTGGTCACGGCGGGCGGGCTGGCCCTGATCGCCGGCCTGGCCACTTCTTCTTCGGGCCCAAGGAGGCCCGTCGCGCCGCGGTTCGCGGCGGCGTGCAAGAGATCCAGATCATGGTCAAGGGCGGCTACTCGCCCAACCTGATCCGGGTGCAGGAGGGCGTCCCCCTGCGGCTGGTGTTCGACCGGCAGGAGAACAGCGACTGCTCGGCGCGCGTGGTGTTCCCGGACTTCGGGGTCAGCAGATCACTCGCCGCCTTCGGCCGGACGACGGTCGAGCTGCTACCCACCAGAGCCGGCCAGTTCGGCTTCGCGTGCGGGATGAACATGCTGCACGGAACCCTCGTGGTCGAAGCAGGAGACGGCGACGGCGCCGCGCCCGCCTCCTCGGATCGCCCGGGCGCAACAGACGTGGCCACCACCACCACCACCACGGTGCCCGCCGCAGCGGCGCACACCCACCAGGTCGCTCGGGCGGTCGGTGTCGGACCGGTCCGCCAGGTCAAGGGGACCAGCCGGGTGGAGTTCGGCCTGCGCGGCGGCGGCGTCACCTGCCCGACCTGCGTGCGGACCATCGAGTCGGTCCTGGAGGGCCTGCGCGGCGTCGACCAGGTGGGGGTGAACTTCGGCGCCGAGCGGGTCAGCGTGGCGTTTGATCCGGACCAGATCGCGGTGCCGGACATGCAGGCGGCGATCGGGCGGGCCGGGTACCGGGTGCAGCAGCGACCCGAACCCGGGTCGGAGGAGACCGAGGACGCCGAGGCCGCGGCGCGCCGGGCCGAGATCCGCGACCTCACCTGGAGAGTCGTAGTCGGCGCCGTCCTGACCACGCCGGTGCTGATCGCGGTGATGGCCAGGGAGATCTTCGAGGCGGCCTGGGTCCCCGAGCTGCTCATGAACCGGTGGGTGCAGCTGGCCCTGATCGCCCCGGTGATGGCCTACACCGGCTGGCCGATCCACCGCACCGGCTGGCTGACGCTACGCCACCGGACCGCCGACATGAACACGCTGATCACCATCGGGACCAGCGCGGCCTTCGTCTACAGCCTGGTGGTGACGATCGCCCCAGGCGCCTTGCCCGAGGACCTCCGGGAGGTCTACTTCGAGGCCGTCGGGGTGATCCTCACCCTGATCCTGCTGGGGCGGCTGATCGAGGCGCGCGCCAAGGCCGGGACCGGGGAGGCGATCCGCAAGCTGATCGGCCTGCAGGCCCGCACCGCCCGGGTCGTCCGGGATGGGCAGGAGCGCGAGATCCCCGTGGAGGAGGTCGAGCTCGGCGACGTGGTCGCGGTCCGTCCCGGCGAGAAGATCCCGGTCGATGGGGAGCTCGTCGACGGTCGGTCCTCGGTTGACGAGTCGATGGTCACCGGCGAGCCCATCCCGGTCACCAAGGGGCCGGGCGAGGCGGTGATCGGGGCGACGATCAACCAGACCGGGGCGTTCCGGTTCCGGGCCACCAAGGTCGGCAAGGACACCATGCTGGCCCAGATCATCAAGCTGGTCGAGCAGGCCCAGGCCTCCAAGGCGCCGATCCAGCGGCTGGCGGACCTGGTGGCCAGCTACTTCGTGCCGGCGGTGATCTTCATCGCCATCGCCACCTTCGTGGTCTGGTTCGACTTGGGCCCCAGCCCGGCGCTCACCTTCGGGCTGGTCTCGGCCGTCTCGGTGCTGATCATCGCCTGCCCCTGTGCGCTGGGCCTGGCCACGCCGCTGTCGATCATGGTGGGGACCGGCAAGGGTGCCGAGCAGGGCGTGCTGATCCGCTCGGCTGAGGCGCTGGAGACCGCGCAGCGGCTGCACACCATCATGTTGGACAAGACCGGCACGATCACCAAGGGGGAGCCGGCCCTCACCGACGTCCGGCCGGTCGACGCCATGCCCGAGGACGAACTGGTCCGGCTGGTGGCCTCGGCCGAGCGCTCCTCGGAGCACCCGCTGGGCCAGGCGATCGTCCAGGGCGCCGAGCAGCGGGGCAGCAGCCTGCTTGAGCCGAGCCAGTTCCAGTCGGTGACCGGCAGGGGCATCACGGCCACGGTCGATGGGCGCACGGTGTGGGTCGGCACCCGGCAGCTGCTCGCCGAGCAGGGCGTCGACGCCTCGGGGTTGGAGCCCGAAGGCGCGCGGCTGGCCGAGCAGGGGAAGACGGCGATCTATGTGGCCGTCGATGGCGCCCCGGCTGGCGTGGTCGCCGTGGCCGACACCCTGAAGGAGGACTCGCCGGCAGCCGTCCGGGCGCTTGAGGATCATGGTCTTGAGGTGGTGATGATCACCGGCGACAACCGGCGCACGGCTGAGGCCGTCGCCCGCCAGGTCGGCATCGGCCGGGTGCTCGCCGAGGTGCTGCCCGCCGACAAGGCCCTGGAGGTCCGCCGCCTCCAGGACGAGGGCAAGCTGGTGGCCATAGTGGGCGACGGGATCAACGACGCCCCCGCGCTCGCCCAAGCCGACGTGGGCATCGCCATCGGCACCGGGACCGATGTAGCCATCGAGGCCGCCGACGTGACGCTCATCTCCGGCGCCCTGGACGGCGTGGTGACCTCGATCACCCTGAGCCGGGCGACCATGCGCAACATCCGCCAGAACCTGTTTTTCGCCTTCGTCTACAACATCCTGGGGATCCCGGTGGCGGCCGGCGCCCTGTACGCGGCGACCGGGGTGCTGCTCAACCCGATGATCGCCGCCGCGGCGATGGCGCTGTCCTCGCTGTCGGTGGTGACCAACGCCAACCGCCTCCGCCGGTTCCGACCCGCCGGGCTTCCCGCGCAGGGCAACACGGCAGATCGTGTGAACGTGGAGGTCCACCAGCACCGGGAACACAAGGAGGAGCCGATGGCGACGGTGACCGACCCGGTGTGCGGGATGGAGATCGACCCGGCCACCGCTGCGGCGAGCCAGGAGTACGAGGGGAAGACCTACTACTTCTGCTCCCAGGCGTGCCACCAGCGGTTTGTGGCCACACCGGAGCAGTACACCACCTGAGCGGGCGGTCCGGTTCAGCCGGCTGGCGTTGGCCCGGGCATTCCATGTTCCTGGAAACGGCGCGGAATGCCCAGAGCGGGATTCGCGAATCGAGATTGCGGTCTTCGCGCGAGCGCGGAGGATCGCGACACGGTCGACAAGGACCAAGTGCAAGCGGTGGGATGCCCCGGACCTCGCGGGGGCGGTTCGCGCGGCGCTGTTGCGTCTGGCCGGGTGAGGCATGCTAACCCCTGCCGTCGGCCTCCGGTCAGATCGGCAAGGCCAGCTCGTCGAACGCGACCGCCAACCGCTCACCGCGAACCATCCTCACTGTGACGCTGGCCGGGTCGGCCGCTGGCGCCGGGTGCGAGTGGCAGGGTCGGAAGCCGGAGCACAAGGCGGGCGCCGCGGCCTTGGCCGGCGCTCTCGGCCCAGACCCGCCCACCGTGGGCCTCGACGATCGCCCGGGTGATGGTCAGCCCGATCCCGCTGCCATCGCCGCCGTTGCGGGTCCGGGCCGGGTCCACCCGGAAGAAGCGCTCGAACACCCGCTCCAGCAGCTCCGGCGGGATGCCCTCGCCGCTGTCGGCCACCGCCAGCTCGAGCTCCTCCCCGCGTCCCTGGGCGGTGACCTCGACCCGGCCCCCCGAAGGCGTGTGCCGCAGGGCGTTGCCCAGCAGGTTGCCCAGGACCTCCCCGATCCGTTCGGGGTCCACGCTGACCTGCGGCAGGCCGTTGCCGACGCTGGCGTGAAGGGCGACGCCCTTGGCCGCAAAGGACGGCTCGGCGGCCTGCACCGCCGCGGCCACCAGCACACGCGGGTCGACCGGACCGGGTCGCAGGTCCAGCTGGTACTCCTCGGCCCTGGACACCGTGGTCAGGTCCTCGGTCAGCCGGCGCAGCCGAGCCAGCTCGGCCTGCAGCACCGTCCAGGCCTCCCCATCGGCCGCGACCACCCCGTCGGCCAGCCCCTCGACATAAGCCTCCAGGGTGGCCAGCGGCGTGCGCAGCTCGTGGGCGAGGTCGGCCAGCAACGCCTGGCGGCGACGCTCGGTCGCCTCCAGCGCCGCCGCCATCTGGTTGAAGGCATTGGCCAGTGTGGCGAGCTCATCGGCGGAGGCGGGCACGGGCACCCGGGCCTGGTAGCTGCCGCGGCCGATCCGCTCGGTGGCATGGGCGAGCGCTCGGATCGGCCGGACCAGCTGCAACGCCAGCAGCCAGCTGGCTGCCAGGGCGGTGACCACGGCGGCCGCGGTGGCGACGGCCAGCGCCAGCAGCAGGGCATCGCTGAAGGCGCGCTCAAGGTGGCGGACGACATCAGGTGGCAGGACCGCCAGCGCCTGGCGGGCGTGGGTGCGAAACAGCCCCGGTGCGATCGCCAGCGCCACCAGGGCCAGCGTCAGGCTGCCGGCCACGATCACCAGCAGCTGCGCGACGAACAGCCGGGCAGCCAGGCCGCCTCGGCGGCGGCCGGTGCTCACGCGCCCGGGCCCATGCGGTAGCCGACCCCCCGGACGGTGCGGATATAGCGGGGGTTGCGGGGGTCGTCGCCGAGCTTGCGGCGCAGGTTGGCGATGTGCACCTCCACCAGATGCTCGTCACCCACCCAGTCCGTCCCCCACGCCCGCTCCAGCAGCTGGCGGCGGCTGAACACCACCCGCGGCCGCTCCGACAGCGCGTCCAGCAGGTCGAACTCCAAGCGGGTCAGCTCGACCGGGTCGCCGCCACGGCGGACCTCGCGAGCGGCCAGATCAACGACGAGGTCGCCGAAGCGGCGCACCGGCGTCGGCTCGAGTCGGGTCGCGCGCGGTCGCCGGCGCATGGCGCGGACGCGGGCCATCAGCTCGCCGGGCGAGAAGGGCTTGGTGACGTAGTCGTCGGCGCCGGTCGACAGGCCCACGATCTTGTCGGCCTCCTCGGCCCGGGCGGTGAGCATGACGATGTAGGCGTCGCTGAAGCTGCGGATGCGCCGACAGGCCTCGATGCCGTCCATGCCCGGGAGCATGAGGTCCAGCACGATCACCTCGGGGTCCTGCTCGCGGGCCAGCTCCACCGCCTGCTCGCCGTCGCCGCAGACGGTGGCCTGGAACCCCTCACGCTCCAGGTAGCCGGCCAGCAGGCGAGCCAGCGGCGCCTCGTCCTCCACCACCAGCGCGCGCGGCAACGAGGCGGGCCGGTGCCCGCCCTGCCCTTGGGGGCAATGGCCGGTCATCCCGAGAGTGCCGGGACGCCCAGGAGGTCAGCGGCCCAACCCGACCGGTCGCCGGTCGGTCGCGCGCAAGGTGTCGAGCCGACGGTGGTACTCCTCCTCGTCGATCTCCCCGGCCGCGAACCGCTCGGCCAGGATCCGCTCGGGGTCGGGCCGCTCGTGCCGGCTGTCATCCGAGCGGCGGAACAGCGCCACGATCCCCCAGATGAGCAGCCCCCAGAAGCCAAGCATCGTGAACGTCATGAGGGCCCAGCCCCACCAGCTCCAGCCATTCCATCCCCACATCATCGCGGGTTCCTCCTGTCCTCGAGTCTCGATCACCTCGGTCGTGTCGACCCAGGTGGCCTGCGACCAGCCTACGGTGCTCAGGTCAAGTCCCGGGTCGGCCAATCCTCAAGATTGGCTCAAGGTGGGGCGCGGGCCGGCCCCCGGTGGCTGGTCCTGCCGCCGCCGGCCAGATCGCAAGGCCTGGCGTGCGGCGTGGGGCCACATGCCAGCAGGCAGCGGACGACCGCGACGCTGACCAAGGGTGCGCCAGAGCGGCGCCGCCGGGAGGGGGTCGCGCTCGGCGGATCTTGACGAAACCTTGAGCGTTGGCCGGCGGCGAGCTTGAGGTGGCCGACCTACGGTGCCCGTGAGGTCTGGAACCAGACCAGGGGCAGCCCCTTGGGACCGTGTTCGGCCCGCGCGGGGCGGGCATCCGGTGTGGAGGTGATGACCATGAACAGAGGGCCGGTCATCGGCGTCGCCCTGGCGGCGGCAGCCGCTGTTGTGCTGTTGGCCGGGGTGCCCGTCAGTCGCCTGCTGACCTTGCTGCTGGTGCTGGCGTGCCCCTTGATGATGGTGTTCATGCACCGCGGCGGCCACGGTGGACATCGTTCCCACGGCGCTGAGCACACCGAGTATGATGGTCGGCTGGTTAGTCATGGTGGTCCTAGCCGTCGTGGTCGTGGCCCTGCTGGTCTGGGGCGTATCGACTCCGGGGAGGGCCTGGTGGGCTCGCCGCGACCAGGACGCCAAGGAGCGGCCGGCGCTCCGGATTCTGGAGGAGCGCTTCGCCAGCGGTGAGATCGACCGCGAGGAGTTCGAGCGGCGGCGCATGATCCTCGCGCGGCCCTGACCGCCAGCATGCGATCGGCGAGAAGGAGGGAGTTGTGATGCTCCGACGACTGGTTGGCGTGGCGGTGCTTGGGGTGGGGCTGGTGGTTGGCACCGCCGTGCCCGCGCTCGCCGAGGACGTCGCCCCTGGTGGCGGCAACGCCTTCGGGCAGCACGTGGCGGGCATGGCACCAGAGCATGCCGTCGCGCATGGGGCCGACTTCGGGGCCTGTGTCAGCGCGATGGCCCAGGGCCTGGCCTGCCCCCACACCCACCCTTAGGACACGACAGGCCACAGCGCGGCAGGCCCCGCCAGGGTGACCCGCGGACCGATCAAGGCTGGGCCTGAGCAGGCACGGGAACAGCCGACGTGCACCCGTGTCGGCGGAGCCAGAAAGAAGCAGGACAACGCCAGCTTCTCGGGATGGTCCAGCGATCCACCGGCCACGCGACCCGACCCGACCCGACCCGACTCCTACCGTTACCGGCAGCGACACGGGGTGGCGCGATGCCCCAACAGCCGCTTGCAGACTGCGCCTACTGCCGCAGCGCGGGCAGCATCTCCAACGGCTCCTGCATGATGTGCGACGCGGCCGGGCCGCGGCGATCCTCGCACCAAGGCGGCCAGCCGCCGTCGCTGGCCGCGGGGCTGCTGGCCGAGCCTGAGCCCGGCCGCCGCTCCCAGCCGGCCCGTGCACGCGCATGGCGGCCTGGCTGGGGCCGACCGGCGTCCCACCCACCAGGCTCACCGGCTCACCGTCGCTGGCAACATTCCGGCAGCCACCAGCACGGCAGGGTGTCGGTCGCGCTCCCGGGCGACACCGTCAGCCTCGTCGTTGTTCTCTAGCCCGGGGCATCGATACCGGGAGGATCCGATGACTGCAGGCCAACCGGAGCCGCCAGCGGTTGATGCGACGTTTGTGCAAGACATGGTCGCGCGTGGGCTGGAAGCCTTCAACGCGCACGACGCCGAACGATTCGTCGCTCTCATGACCGAGGACGTCGTCTTCGACCACAGCGCCCATCCCACGACGATGCGGGGACGCGCCCAAGTGCGTTCGTTCTACACCGACTTTCTCTGGAAGGCCTTTCCGGATCTACGTCTTGAGCCGGAGGACGGGCCTTTCCTGCATCCGCAGGCGCCACGAGCCGCCATGGCTTGGCGAGCAGTTGGCACGCACACGGGCCCGATCGATCCCCCCGGTCTGGCGCCCACCGGGAAACGGACGGAGGTCTCAGTCAGGGAAATCGCCGAATTCCGCGATGGACGCGTAAGTCGGCTGCAAATCGTCGTCGACATGGCCGCTGTCCTGCGTCAACTCGGCGTGCTTCCCGCGCAGGGCAGCCGCGCGGAGCGAGGGATCGCCGCGCTACAGCGGCTACAGATAAGGATGTCACGCCGTGCGCGAT
>WNGB01012240.1_pt1 | contig 13500 bp, 14 predicted proteins | sample 5400681 | NCBI WGS metagenome assembly WNGB01 (sample SAMN13153367, study PRJNA577476) | soil metagenome | isolation source: 115 cm soil or saprolite under grassland replicate 2 | place: USA:California | collected 2016-06-15 | reverse complement strand
TGCTGCCGCAGACGGTGACGCTGCCGCACCAGTCGGAGCCGGCGGTGAAGGCGCTGCTCGTGCGGGCGATCCACAACGGCGGCTGGGTGGCGTTTCTCATCCAGTGGAAGGACCCGACGAAATCGAACCGGGTGATCCTCGACAACTTCGGCGACCAGGTGGCGATCCAGCTGCCGGTCGACATCAAGGCCACGCCGCCATCGCCCATGATGGGCAACTCGGGCGGACGCGTGAACATCATGCAGTGGCGGGCCGCCTTCCAGAAGGACATCGAGGACGGCCACGCGCCGACGATCCGCGATCTCTATCCGAACTCGTGGACCGACTACTACCCCGACGAGGTCCTCGGTGCCACCGACGCCCGCCCGTACGCCGGCGCGCTCGGCATCGAGAACCCGATCTCGCGAGGCACCGCGACGCCGGTGCTCGACCAGATGGCCGAGGGCTGGGGCTCGATGACGGTGAAGCCGGACCAGCACGCGCTCGGGCGAGGCGTCTGGAAGGACGGCACCTGGAGCGTCGTCATCACGCGCCCGATGGTCTCCGACGACGTCAACGCTCCCCGGCTCGTCCCGGGGGACCGCGCGGTCGTCGCGTTTGCCGTGTGGGAGGGCGGTCACCGCGAGGTCGGCGCCCGCAAGGCGTGGGCGCCGTGGACGCCGCTGGTGATCGCGCCGGCGGCAGCACCGAGGAAGCCATGAACGACGAGCTGACGATCACCGACGCGCTCCGCCGGTCGTCAGTCTATCGACTCCTCGCGATGGCGTTCGCCTATCCCACGCCGCCACGCCTGGCGGCCGTGGCCGGAGGCGCGACCGAGGCCGCCCGCGAGGCGCCCACTGGGCTGGCGGCCACGCTGTCCATGCTGGCGAACGCCGCGCGCGGCGCCGACGTCGGTGGGCTGGCCGGCGAGCACGTCGGTCTGTTCCAGCGCGAGGTCCGGTGCCCACCCTACGAGGGTGCCTACGGCCCGGCCCAGATGGCCGGGAAGGCGGCGCTCCTGGCCGACATCGCCGGCTTCTATCGCGCCTTCGCGATGGAACCGGCCGCAGGGCAGCCCGAGGTCGAGGACCACGTCAGCGCCGAGCTCGAGTTCATGAGCGCGCTCGCGCTCAAGGAGGCGTGGGCCATCGCCGAGAGCCACACCGACGGCCTCGAGGTCACCCGCGACGCGCAGCGCGCGTTCGTGACCGATCACCTTGCCCGCTGGGGCTCGGCGTTTGCCGAGCGTGTCACGGCGACCGCGACGCCGGACTTCTACCCGGCTGCTGCCGCGGCGCTGCGGGGCTGGCTCGAGGCCGAGTGCACGCGGCTCGGGGTGTCGCCGGCCCGCCTCGAGGGCGTGAGCAAGGCCGAGGACACCGCATTCGCCTGCCCGATGGCGCCGGTGCCGAACGATGCCTAGGGGGGCATCATCGCGAGGGGCCGACGCACTGAGGCCGTCGGTCTCGCGGTCGTCGTGGCGGCCGCTGTCGCCATTCAGCTGGTTCGCTACGGCCGCGATCACGCGAACCTGCCCGTGCGAGGCCTCGAGGCGACGTTCGGCCGGGGCAATGGCTAGTCCAAGCGCCGTCCGGTGACGAGGGCGCGACGGCTCCGCCGGGGCGTCCCCAGCGGTTTGGGGGTCTGTTCCACGAGACTCAGCGCGGCGTCAGGATCCGTCCGGGACGGGCGGCGCCCATGCGGCCACCGTCGACGACGACGGCGCCGTTGACGAGTACGTAGGGGATGCCGGTCGGATAGCGATGGGGCTCTGCATAGGTCGACTCGTCCTTCACCGTCGCCGGGTCGACCACCGCGAGATCGGCGAAGTAGCCCGGCTGCGGTCTCCAGCGAGAACAGCTTGCGCTCGCGCGCGTACTCGCCGAGCACCCGCGGGAACGTCCCGTAGGTCCGCGGGTGCGGCTTGCCGGGACGGTCGCCGTCGCCCTCGTAGAGCGGGATCGAGTCGGAGCCGATCATGAGCGCGGGATGCGCGAGCACCTTGGCCACGTTGTCGATGGACTGCGAGAAGCTCACCATGCCGACGGTGCACTTCTCCTCGAGGAGCAAGTTCATCAGCACCTCGGCCGGCGGCTGTCCGGCCTGTCGCGCGATCTGGGCGAGGTTGAGCCCCTCCAGCTCGCGACGGCGGCAGCTGGCGATGAACACCTGATCGAAGCCGATGCCGCCCTGCGACACCGTGCCCCACCGCTCGCCGTCGATCAGGCACTCCTCGACAATGCGCCGGCGCGTCGTCCGGTCGGCCAGGCGCTCGAGCAGCCTGGCGATGCCGCCGTCGTGGGCCCAGGCCGGCATCATGTTGTCGAGCTTGGTGCTGCCCGCGTTGTAGGGATAGACGTCGCCCAGCACGTCGACACCGCGAGCCCGCGCCGTCTCGAACAGCCGGAGCGCAGCGTCGATCTTCGGCCAGTTCTCCTTGCCGGAGGCCTTCACGTGCGAGACCTGCACGCCGACGCCGGCCTCCTCGCCGATGCGGATGGCCTCGTTGATGGAGTCGAGCAGCATCGAGGACTCGCCGCGGATGTGCGAGAAGTAGTAGCCGCCGCGCGACGACATCGACTTGGCCAGCGCGATCAGCTCCTCGGTGTTCGAGTACGCGCTGGGCGCGTAGACGAGGCCGGTGGAGAAGCCGAAGGCGCCCGCGTCCAAGGCCTCGCCGAGCAGGCGCTGCATCCCCTTGACGTCGTCGGCACCGGCCGGGCGGGCCTCGAAGCCCATGGCGGCGATGCGGAGCGCGCCGTGGCCGACGAAGTGCGCGACGTTCACCGACGGGCGCATGGCGCGGAGCGCGTCGAGGTACTGCGCGAACGTCTCCCAGCGCAGATCGAGGCTGGCGCCGATGCCGCCGGCCCAGCCCCGAACGATGTCGCGCTGGTCGGGGCGTAGCGGCGCCTGGGAGAACGAGCACATCCCCACCACCTCGGTGGTCACCCCCTGGCGGATCTTCGACTCCGCCGAGGGGCACGCGAAGTAGAAGAGGTCGGAATGCGAGTGCATGTCGATGAAGCCCGGCGTCACCACGTGTCCGGCGGCGTCGATGACGCGCTCGGCCGGGCCGCTGAGCTGCGGCGCCACGGCGACGACGCGCTCGCCCTCGACGGCGACGTCGGCCGTCCGGGCCGGCGCGCCGCTGCCGTCGACGACGGTGCCGCCCCGGATCAGCAGCGACCAGGCCATCTCAGGCTTCCTCGATGGCCACCGACGTCATGCGATCGCCCTGCTTGATGCGGTCGACCTCCTCCATGCCGGAGACGACCTTGCCGAACACGGTGTAGTTGTTGTCGAGGTGCGGCGTGGCGCCGTAGGTGATGTAGAACTGGCAGCCGGCGGAGTCGGGGTGCTGGCTGCGGGCCATGGCCACCGAGCCGCGCACGTGCTTGTTCTTGTTGAACTCGGCCTTGATCTGGTAGCCGGGGCCGCCGGTGCCGTCGCCCTTGGGGCAGCCGCCCTGCACCACGAAGTCGGGAACGACACGGTGGAAGTTGAGGCCGTCGTAGAACCCCTTCTTGGCCAGCGTCACGAAGTTCTCGACCGTCTTCGGTGCGTCCTCGGGAAAGAACTCGATCTTGATCTGCTTGCCGTTGCCGAGCGTGATGACCGCCGTCTGCTTCACGAGGGCTGTCTCCTTCGTATTCGCCGTCGGGGCGCCTTCGCGCCCGACGGTCGGGGGGGTCATGGGTTGATGATTCTGATGGATTTGATGCGGTCGCCGACCTTGATCTGGTCGACCACGCCCATGCCGCTGGCGACCTTGCCAAAGGCGGTGTACTTGCCGTTCAGGAAGGGGGCCGGGCCGAGCATGATGTAGATCTGGCTGCCGGCCGAGTCGGGATCGTTGGTACGGGCCATGCCGAGCACGCCACGCTCGAACGGCCGCTTGTTGAACTCGGCCTTGATGGTATAGCCGGGGCCGCCGCTGCCCATCTTGGGATCGTCCATCGGCAGCGTCTTGGACTGCGGATCGCCGAACTGGACGACGAAGTTGGGCTCGACGCGGTGCACGCGCTGGCCGTCGTAGAACTTCTGGTTGGCGAGCTTCACGAAGTTCTCGACGTGCTTGGGCGCGTCCTGGGGCCAGAACTCCAGCACGATCTCGCCGCCCTTGTCGAGCGTGATGACCGCCGTCGGCGCCTTGGCGGCGGCCTTCGGCGCCGGCAGCTTGTCCTGCGCCAACGCGGCGCCGGCGACGATCGCGACGAGACCGATGAGCGCGCTGAGGATTCTGATCATGCGGACAACCTCCCGGGGAGTGGACGTGGCGGCCATTATAGCGAGCCCCCGCGCTGGCGCCTATTTCCCCGCCGGCCGGGCGATCGCCGCGTAGACCATGTCCTTGAGCAGCCCGCGGTAAGCGTCTCGAACAGCGCCACCTTGCCGTGGCGCGCAACCAGGAGCACGGCGCCAGGGATGACGCCGCCGTCGACGTCGCGCTTGAGCGTGGCGGTGATCCGAGCCAGGCGTTCGGGCGCCAGCCCCACCTGCTCGGGCTTGGCGACCGCCAGAGTCTGGGCGTGGGCGATGGCGATGGGCAGCAGGCAGAGCAGGACGGCGAGGAGCGTGGCCCTCGTTCTCATCGGTCTTTCCTCCGCGGCGGTGGGAGCCCGCCCGCGCCGGCATGGTACGATGGAGCGATGCAGCAGCAGCGCGATACCATCCGCAACATCGCGATCATCGCCCACGTCGACCACGGCAAGACCACCCTCGTCGACGCCATGCTGTGGCAGTCCGGCCTCTTCCGCGCCAACGAGTCCGTCCCCGAGCGCATCATGGACTCGATCGACCTCGAGCGCGAGAAGGGCATCACGATCATGGCCAAGAACACGGCCATCAACTACAAGAACGTCCACATCAACATCGTGGACACACCCGGCCACGCCGACTTCGGCTCCGAGGTCGAGCGCACGCTCACGCTGGTGGACGGCGTGCTGCTGCTGGTCGACGCCGCCGAGGGCCCGCTGCCGCAGACCCGCTTCGTGCTCAAGAAGGCGCTGGAGGCGGGGCTGCCGCCGATCGTCGTCATCAACAAGATCGACCGCGCGGACGCCCGCCCGGCCGAGGTGCTGGACGAGGTCTACGACCTCTTCATCGACCTCGACGCCGCCGAGGATCAGCTCGAGTTCCCGGTGCTCTACACGAACGCGCGGACGGGCACGGCCACGCTCGACCTCAAGGTCGAGAGCCAGACGCTGGAGCCATTGTTCGAGACGATCTTGATCACGGTGCCGGCGCCTCGTTTCGATCCGACCGCGGGACTTCAGTTTCGAGTGGCGATGCTCGACTGGGACGATTATGTAGGCCGTCTCGTCATCGGGCGCATCGTCAACGGGCGCGTGCGCCAGGCCGACCGCGTCAGCGTGATCCACCGCGACGGCGCCGTCGAGCAGGCCAAGGTCACCGTGCTCTACGGCTACGAGGGCCTCAAGCGGATCGAGATCCCCGAGGCGAACGCCGGGGAGATCGTCGCGATCGCCGGCATCGAGACGATCGATATCGGCGAGACGGTCGGCGACCTCGAGAACCCGGTGGCGCTGCCGCTGATCCGGATCGACGAGCCGACGGTGTCGATGCTGTTCTCGTCCAACGTCTCGCCGTTCGCCGGCAAGGAGGGCCGCTTCGTCACCTCGCCCCAGCTTCGCGAGCGCCTGATGAAGGAGCGCAAGCTCAACCCTGGCATCCGGGTGGAGGAGACCAACTCGCCCGACACCTTCCGGGTCTCCGGCCGCGGTGAGCTGCAGCTGGCCATCCTCATCGAGATGATGCGGCGCGAAGGTTTCGAGGTCGAGGTCGGCAAACCCGAGATCATCACCCACAAGGGCGAGCAGGGCCAGACGCTGGAGCCGATGGAGCACCTGGTCATCGACATCCCCGAGGACTTCATCGGCGCCGTCACCCAGAAGGTCGCGCCCCGCAAGGGCCTCATGACCAAGATGGTCAACCACGGCACGGGAAGAGTGCGGCTGGAATACCGGATTCCGTCACGCGGATTGATCGGATACCGAACAGAGTTCCTGACCGACACGCGTGGCACGGGCCTGCTCAACCATCTCTTTGACGGCTGGGACGCCTGGCAGGGCGATATCGCCCACCGCCAGAACGGCGCGCTGGTCGCTGATCGGACCGGCAGGACCACGGGCTACGCCATCGACAATCTGCAAGCGCGCGGCACGATGTTCATCGGGCCCGGCGAGCCCGTCTACGAGAGCCAGGTCGTCGGTGAGAACTCCCGCGACAACGACCTCGACGTCAACATCACCAAGGAAAAGAAGCTCACCAACATGCGCGCCTCCACATCGGATGAGGGCATCAAGCTCACGCCGCCGCGCACCATGAACCTCGAGCAGTGCCTGGAGTGGATCCGCGAGGACGAGCTGCTCGAGGTCACCCCGAAGTCGCTGCGCCTGCGCAAGCGCTCCATGGGCGGCCGCCGGAGGTTCTAGGGCTGTTCTATCCCGCCGCTTGTGCCAGCGCCATTGCTCCCAGCACGCCGGCGCGATCGCCGAGGGCCGGCGCCACCAGATAGTCGTCGATACGATCCCCGAGCGCTGCTGATTGTAGATAGCCACCGAGCACCTCGACGAGCTTCGAGCGGATCAGCGGCATCAGCCCCGCGCGCGTCATGACGCCGCCGCCGAGCACGAGCCGCTCGGGCGAGAGCACGAGAATCACGTTGGCGAGGCCCACCGCCAGGTAGTGCGCCTCGAGGTCCCAGGCGACATGGACGTCGGGCAGCGTCTCCGGCGCCTGCCGCCAGCGCGCGGCGAGCGCAGGCCCCGACGCCAGCCCCTCCCAGCAATCGCCGTGATGAGGACAGGTCCCCGGGAACGGATCGCGCTCGCGATCGTGGGGCAAGCGCAGGTGGCCCATCTCGGGATGCACGAGGCCGTGCACCGGACGGCCGTGGACCAGCGCGCCGCCGCCGATGCCGCTGCCCACGGTCACGTAGACCAGCAGGCCGACGCCGCGCGCGCTACCCCACCGGTGCTCGGCGAGCGCCGCGCCGTTGACGTCGGTGTCGAGGGCCACGGGGACCCCGAGCGCGCGCCGCAGCGGTGTGACGAGATCGACGTGCCGCCAGCCCGGCTTCGGCGTGGTGGTGACGAAGCCGAACGTCGCCGAGCGCGGATCGAGGTCGAGGGGCCCGAAGCCCGCGATGCCGACCGCGGCGAGCGGGGCCCGAGCCGCCTGCTCGGCGAAGAAGGCCACGGCGCGCTGAAGCGTCTCGTGCGGGGTCGTCGTCGCGAATCGTGCCTCCGCGCGGACATCCTCGGGGCCGGTGCCCACCGCGCACACGAACTTGGTCCCGCCCGCCTCGAGTCCGCCGACCAGGCTCGCCATGCCGGTATGGTAGATCCGCTTGCGGCGCGATCGGAGCGCCCACGGGCATGGGTTACACTCCCTGACGAGCGAGCGATGCTGCTGACAAACGGGCGGATCTACACACTGGACGGGAGCGGCACGGTCGTCGACACCCTGGTCGTGCGTGGGGGACGGATCGTCTTCTCCGGCCGCCGGGCCGACGTCAACGCCGTCACGGGCGAGGAGACGATCGATCTCCAGGGTCGCGCCGTGCTTCCCGGCCTGGTGGACGCGCACGGCCACCTCATGCACCTGGCCCGGGCGCGGCTGAGCTTCGACGCTCGCGACTTCGCCTCGGAAGACGAGATCGCCCGCCGCATCGGCGAGGGCGCGGCCACGCGGCCGCGCGGCGAGTGGATCACCGGCCGCAACTGGGATCAGAACCTGTGGCCCGGCCGCCAGTTCCCCACCCGGGCCTCGCTCGACCGGGCCGCGCCCGATCACCCGGTGGCGCTGGTGCGCATCGACGGCCACGCGACGTGGGCGAACTCGGCGGCGCTGGCCGCCGGCGGCATCGACCGCGCGACACGCGATCCGGCCGGCGGCATCGTCGCGCGCGACGCGCGGGGCGAGCCGACCGGTCTGCTGATCGACACCGCCCAGCGCCTGCTGCAAAACGTGGAGCCACGCCCCTCGGACGCGCAGTTCGACCGCGCCGTGCGCGAGTCCATCGGCGATTGCCTGGCGATGGGCCTCACCGGTATCCACGAGATGGGCGCCGAACTGTACGCGCTGGCGTCCTACCGGCGACTGATCGAGCGCGGGGACTTTCCCTTCCGCAACTACGTCGCCGTGGCGGCCCGCTCGGCGTCGACGTGGGATCACTACCGCCAGCGCGGTCCCGAAACGCTCGGCGACGGGCGGGTCGTGGTCGGCGCGCTCAAGCTGCTGGCCGATGGCGCGCTCGGCTCGCGCGGGGCCGCGCTGCACGACGCGTACTGCGACGACCTCGGCAACACGGGCCTGGTGCTGGTGCCGGGCGAGGAGGTCGAGCGGCTCACCCTCGAGGCCGGCGCCCTCGGATTTCAGATATGCGTGCACGCCATCGGCGATCGCGCCAACACGCTCGTCCTCGACGCCTTCGAGCGGGCGCTGACCCGCGCGCCCCGACTTGATCACCGCCTGCGGGTCGAGCACGCGCAGATCCTCACCGAGCCCGACATCCCGCGCTTCCGGCGGCTCGGCGTGCTGCCGAGCATGCAGGCCACGCACTGCACCTCCGACATGGCGTGGGCCGCCGAGCGCCTCGGACCCGAGCGCCTGCGCGGTGCCTACGCCTGGCGCTCGCTGCTGGCGACCGGCGTCCTGATCGCCGGCGGCTCCGACTTCCCCGTCGAGAGCCCGAACCCGTTCTACGGGATCCACGCGGCGGTGACCCGACGACCGCGCGCAGGCCAGGATCCGCACTGGCAGCCCGAGCAGCGGATGACGCGCGAGGAGGCCGTGCGCTCGTTCACGACCTGGAATGCCTACGCCTCGCGGCAGGAGGCGGACCTCGGCACGCTCGAGCCCGGCAAGCGCGCCGACCTGGTCGCGCTGTCCGACGACGTCTTCACCTGCCCGGAAGAGCGCGTCCCGGAGATCCGCCCCGCCCTGACCCTCCTCGACGGCGAGATCGTCTTCCGCGCCTAAGCCGATGGCCGTTCGTCTACGCGCAGACCTCCACGGCGAACGTGGCCTTTCTACTTGCCAGGCGGCGACGGTGCGCTGTTCGTCTGTTCGAGCGCGGCGCGCAGACCGCGGGCCAGGGCGACAGCGTCGTCGTTGGCCCAGAGGTGCATGTAGAACAGGCGCGGCTCGTCGGCGAGCCCATGGTTGTGGAGCGCGGTCACGTCGATGCCGTGCTTGCGCAGCGCCGCGGCGACCCTGTTCACCTCGGAGCCGATGAGGACGAAGTCTCCGGTGATCGCGGCGTCAGCCGTCGGCTGGAAGTTGATCGCGGTGGCGACGCCCATGGCCGGTGCCAGCTTCACGCCACCAGAGCGTGCCGACCGAGGAGGGCGCCCACACGCTGGCCTTCGATCCCGCCCGCCATCTCGTCGCGGCCTTCCTACCCCGGACGCATCGGGCGTCGCTCTCTACGTCGATCGGGCGTAGCGGCGGGCGGTGCACCCGACGTGACGCTGTCACAGCTGCAGCACCACGATGCCGGCGACGGCCACCAGCGCTCCCAGCACCGTCCACACCGACACGCGCTCGCCCAGGAAGATCACGCCGAGCGGTAGCGCGAACAGCGGCGCGGTCGCGGACAGCACGGAGCCGATCGCCACGCCGGCGTACTTGAGACTCGCCACGAAGAGCACCGAGCTGGCCGCGGTGATCACGCTCAACACGCCGATCCGCACCAGCGGGCCGCGCCCCGCCGTGCGCAGCGCCGTCCCCGCCCCGCGCGTCCACGGCGTGAGCCAGAGCAGGGCCGAGGCCAGCGGCAGGCGGATCGCCTGGGCAGTCAGCGGCTCGATCTCGTGCAGCGGCGTCTTCATCATCACCGTGGACACCGCCCACGCCACCGACGCCACCACCGCGGTCCACACGCCGAACCACATCCGCTCCGGCCGGGCCTCCGGGCGCACGCTGACGATCAGCGCGACGCCACCGAGCGTCAGCAGCGTACCGGCCGCGATCGGCGTCGTGATCCGCTCGCCGTACAGCGCCGCGGCCAGGACCGCGGCGCCGACCGGATAGGTCGTCGCGATCGTCATCGCTCGGCCGAGGCCGATGGCGCGGGTGCTCTCGAAGAACACCGTATCGCCGATGCCGATCGCCGCGACGATCGAGACCACGAGCACGACGAACGTCCAGCCGGACATCGCGACGAGCACCGCGGGTCCTTCGACGATCACCACGCACGCCACGAGCAGCCCGCCGGCGAGGCCCGAGCGGACCGCGTTGATGGTCACCGAGCCGTAATGGGGCATCAGCGTACGCGCCAGCAGGCTCGTGATCGACCAGGCGAGCGCGGCGCCCAGCGCGCACGCGGCACCAAAGGCGGGATCGGAAGGCACCAGAGTGTTCTACCACGCGGCTCCCTGTGAAACGGATTGCCGTGTGATCCGGCACGATCCTCGCACCTCTTGGGCAGCGGAGGTTGCCATGGCCAAGCCGACGAGAAAGCGCGGCCCCGCCCGGAAGTCGACTGCCCCCAAGGTCTCGCGCAAGATGGCCGGCGTCCGCCCGTTGCGCGGTGCGCCGGGCGTGGCCCGGCGCTACGACCCGGGATTCCGGCCGCCCGCCGAGCGCAGTCCCTGGCAGGACGAAGGCGAGCCCGAGGTCAACGGCTGAGGTATTGTTGTCGGCATCGCCGACACCGGCCTGATCCTCGCGTGCATGGGCTGCTGCTGCGGTCACCCCGACCGCGGCGGGCCGAAGACCCTTCCCGGGACGCTCAAGCGTCAGATGCGCCGCGCGTTCCGTGAGGCTCGTCTGGACGGTCTCCGGCTGGCCTTCACCGACTGCCTGGGGCCCTGCAGCGAGGCCAACGTGATCTTCCTCTACGCGCACGGCCGGCCGTTCTGGCTGCGCCGGGTCAACAGCGTGGAGGAGTTCAGCGCGCTGCTGGCGTGGACGGCGGAGACGGCGGCCGGCGGCCCCACGCCGCTGCCGCCCGCGCTGGCGCGTCACGCGTTCGCGTGGACGGGCGGCGGCCCCGGCCCCACGCCGCCGGTTGCCGAGTGAGACGCGGCGCCGCGCTCCTGGTCCTGCTGCTCGCCGCGGCCGCCGGCTGCGCCGAGTTCCGCGCCCGCTTCCCGGGACCCGACGTGCTGTTCATCGCCACCCCCGAGGGCGTGAGCGTGGAGATGCTGCAGCTGGCGGCGGTGACGGCGCAGGACGTGGTGTTCGACCTCGGCAGCGGCGACGGCCGCGTCGTGGTGGCGGCCGCCCGCGACTTCGGCGCGCGCGGCGTGGGCGTGGAGATCGACGCCGACCTCGTGAAGACCAGCCGCGATGTCGCCTACGGCGCCGGCGTCGCCGAGCGGACGCGCTTTCTCTGGCAGGACCTGTTCGTGACCGACCTGCACGAGGCGACGGTCGTCACGCTCTACCTGCGCGATGACGTGAACCTCCGGCTGCGCCCCAAGCTGCTGGGCGAGCTCGCGCCCGGCAGCCGCGTCGTCTCCCACGACTTCGACATGGGCGACTGGAAGGCCGATCGCGTGCAGCCCGTGCGCGGACCCAATCGCAATCACACGCTCTATCTGTGGCTGGTCCCGGCCAACGTCGCCGGCGTGTGGCGCACGCGGCTGGGCGAGCGCGAGGCAGTGCTGAACCTCACCCAGCGCTATCAGACGCTGGGCGGCACGCTCTCGCTCGATGGGCGCGAGCTGGCCATCGCCGAGGGACGGATGGCCGGCGACCGGATCAACCTCACCGCCGGCGGGCTCGTTCTCGGCGGGCGCGTGAGCGGCGATGCGATCGAGGGCCGGGCGGGCGAGCGCGCCGACGCGACCGCGTCCACCTGGACGTCCCGCCGCATCCGCTGAGGCCCGGGCGGCTCAGCGCCCGCCGCCGCTCGAGCGGCTCGATGCGCAGGGGCAGGCGCTCGTTCTCCATCGCGAACTTTCGCGTAGGATTGGGTGCCGGAGGCTCGACGATGGACTACAGCCAGTACCAGCACCTCACGTTCGAGCGCAAGCCGCATGGCGTGGTGCTGATCACGATCAACCGCCCCGAGGTCCTGAACGCCACCAACGACCGTCTGCACTGGGAGCTGACGCAGATCTGGCTCACGCTCGACGCCGACGACGACGCCCGGGTGGCGGTGGTGACCGGCGCCGGCCGCGCGTTCTCGGCCGGGGGCGATCTGGACATGGTCGAGGCCAACGCCCGCGATCCCAAGCGGCTGGCCCGCATGGTGCGCGAGGCCTCCGACATCGTCTACAACATGATCAACCTCGACAAGCCGATCGTCTCCGCGATCAACGGCGTGGCGGTGGGCGCGGGTCTCGTGGTGGCCCTGCTGGCCGACATCAGCATCATGGCCGAGGGCGCGCGCTTCACCGACGGGCACACCAAGCTCGGCGTGGTGGCCGGCGATCACGCCGCCATCCTGTGGCCGCTGCTGTGCGGCATGGCCAAGGCGAAGTACTACCTGCTGACCTCGGACTTCATCGACGGCAAGGAGGCCGAGCGCATCGGTCTCGTCAGCCTGTGCGTGCCGGCCGACCAGCTCCTGCCGCGGGCGCTGGAGGTCGCCGACAAGCTGGCCCTCGGCAGCCAGCAGGCGATCCGCTGGACGAAGCGCAGCCTCAACAACTGGCTGCGCATGGCCGGGCCGATCTTCGATCAGTCGATCGCGCTGGAGATGCTGACCTTCATGGGCGAGGACGTGCGCGAGGGATTGCAGGCGATCCGCGAGAAGCGCGCGCCCCGATTCCCGTCCGCGCAGGACGCGCGCGGCTAGTCTGGGAGCCTGTCGGGATATCGAGGGGCGTCACGGCTTCGCCGGGGCGCCCCGAGCGTTTTGGGGGCTTGGGGGCCATGTCGGGGCCCCCATGTCAATCACGCGGCCATCTCGGGGCCCCCATGTCGCTAAGCGGCGACCGTTCGCTGGCGCCGCCGGCGCCACCGGCGGGCGACGAGGAATATCGCGACCGCGGCGACCGCCAGTCCTGCGCTGATCCAGCGAATCTCGGCCGGGGCCTCCGCCCACCGCGAGCCCAGCAGCCAGCCCAGTCCGACCCAGATCGCCGTCCACACGAGGGCCGCGAGCACGTCGAGCGCGAGGAAGGTCACGTAGCCGACGCCGTTCTCGCGCGCCAGCGGCCAGGCCAGCACGCGCACGGCGACAACGAAGCGCCCGACCACGATCGTCAACGCCCCGAAGCGCTTGAACCAGTCGGTCGTGCGCTGCACGCAGTCCGGCGAGCTGAACGTCAGCCGGCAGTAGAGGCGCAACAGGCGGTCGCCGCCCAGCGAGCCGGCGAAATACCAGACATGGTCGGTGATGACGACCCCGGCCGTGCCCACCGCAATGACCAGAGCCGCGTTGGCGTCCCCGGCCGCGGCGAAGGCCCCGGCGGCGGCCAGCACGATCCGGCCCGGAAACGGGATCGCCGTCGCGTCGATGAGCGTCGACAGGAACACGACCGCGTAGGTGTGCTCGACCAGCCAGGCCGTGAGCTGTTGGACGATCGCGGTCAC
>WNGB01018645.1_pt1 | contig 13509 bp, 9 predicted proteins | sample 5400681 | NCBI WGS metagenome assembly WNGB01 (sample SAMN13153367, study PRJNA577476) | soil metagenome | isolation source: 115 cm soil or saprolite under grassland replicate 2 | place: USA:California | collected 2016-06-15 | reverse complement strand
TCAGCGAAGACGGCCTGCTGCGCATGCTGGCCGGCGCCCACCCCGACACCGCGGCGCGGCTTGGCGGACCACCCCACGGCGAGCGGGTGCTCGCCTTCGACCTGACCTTCCGGGCGCCGAAAAGCGTCAGCCTGCTGTACGCGCTCGGCGGGCCGGTGGTTAGCCGCGCCGCCAGCGACAGCCACGCCCATGCGCTAACCGCCGCGCTTGGCTATCTGGAGCGGCACGCCGCCGTCGCCCGCCGCGGCCACGGCGGGCAGCAGCTGGTGCGCGGCAACGGGTTCGTCGCCGCGGTGTTCCAGCACCGCACCAGCCGCGCCGGCGATCCGCTGCTGCACAGCCACGTGCTGGTCGCCAACCTGACGCGCGGGCCCGACGGCCGCTGGACGGCGCTGGACGGGCGGGCCCTGTACGCCCACGCCAAGACCGCCGGCTACCTGTACCAGGCGGTCCTACGCCACCAGCTCACCCACCAGCTCGGTGTCGCCTGGGGCAGGGTGCACAACGGGGTCGCCGACATCGTCGGCATCCCCCAGCCGGTACTTGTGGCCTTCTCCCGCCGTCGCCAGCAGATCACCCGGCGGCTGGCAGAGCGCGGCGAGCACTCGGCCAAGAGCGCTCAGACCGCCGCCCTGGACACCCGCAGAGGCAAAGAGCGCCGGGTCAGCGAGCAGACCCTGCGCGGTCGCTGGCGGCGACGGGCCGAGGCGGTCGGCTTCGCGGCGCGAGAGCTGGAGGCCGTCGTGGACCAGGCCGCCAGCCAGCCGGCTGCGCCGATCGATCAGGATCGGCTCCTCGCTCACCTGGCCGGACCCGAGGGGCTCACCAGAGAAGCCAGCACCTTCTGTCGCCGGGACCTGCTGCGGGCCATCTGCGAGCAGCTGCCCGCCGGCGCGGAGCTTGGCGAGATCGAACGCCTCGCCGACCAGTTCCTGCGGGCCGAGGGACTCGTCATCCCCCTCACCTACATCGACGACGACCTGGCCCCCGCCGGCGACACCATCCGCCGGGCCGACGGTCGGGCCGTCTCGGCCCGGGCCGACACCCAGCGGTACTCCACCCACGAGCTGGTTGCGTTGGAGGCCAGCGTGATCGCCGCCGCACAGCGCCGCCAAGACGAGGGCGCCGGTGTGGTCCCCGAGCAACTCCTGGACGAGGTGCTCGCCAGCCACGTTGGCCGCCGCGTCCCAAGGGCCGCAGGCGACGCCTCGCCGGCGCGACTCGCTGACGACCAGGTCGCCATGGTCCGCGCGCTGGCCACCTCCGGGCATGGTGTGCAGGTGGTCAACGCCCGCGCCGGGACCGGCAAGACCTTCGCGCTGGACGCTGCGCGGGCCGCCTGGCAGGCGGCCGGTCACCGGGTGCTCGGGGCGGCGCTGGCGGGGAAGGCGGCCAGCGAGCTGACCGACGGATCCGGCATCGAGAGCGGTACCGTCAGCCGGCTGCTGCTGGACCTTGAGGACCCGAGGGCGCCAGGGCTTGGGGCCAACACCGTCCTGGTCGTCGACGAGGCCGCCATGGTCGGCACTCGGCAGCTTGGCCGGTTACTCCAGCATGCCGAGCAGGTCGGGGCGAAGGTAGCGCTGGTCGGGGACAGCGCGCAGCTTCCCGAGATCGACTGCGGCGGCCTGTTCCGCGGCCTGAGCGTCCGGCTCGGCGCCATCCAGCTCACCGAGAACCGCCGGCAGGTGCACCAGTGGGAGCGCGAGGCGCTGGAGCTGCTGCGTGCCGGCAACGCCGGCGACGCCATCGGCCGCTACTGGCAGCACGACCGGGTCGTCGTCCGCGGCAGCGCGCCCGCCGTGCGCAGCCAGCTCGTCGCCGACTGGTGGGCGGCGATGGGCCACGCGGATGAGCAGCCGCCGGTCATGATCGCCGCCCGTCGCGTCGACGTTGACGACCTCAACGGCCGAGCTCGTGCGCTCATGACCGCCGCCGAGCGGCTTGGGGCCCAGGTGCTCACGGTGGGGGACCAGGGGTTCGCCGTCGGCGACCGGATCGTCGCGCTTAAGAACCATCAGCGCCGCCTGGGGGTCCTGAATGGCACCCGCGGCACCGTCACGGGGATTGACGTCGCCGCCGGCGCCTTGGAGGTCTGCACCGACGACGGCCGGGCGGTCCAGCTGCCCCGATGGTATCTGGCCGGTTCCCACCGGCGCCGCTGGGTCGACCACGGCTATGCGATCACCGGCCACAAGTCCGAGGGGATGACGACAGACCGGGCGTTCGTGCTCGGCTCCGAGGACCTGTACAGGGAATGGGGCTACACGGCGATGAGCCGCGGCCGCCAAGAGAACCGCTTGTATCTGGTGGTCGGCGAGAACCCCCTGGCTGACGAACTCGACGTGCTCGGCCAGCCAAGGCGGGACCCGGTGGCCGGGATCGTGCAGGCGTTCGGCCGCAGCCGGGCCAAGCTCCTGGCGCTGGACCACCTCGCCGCGGCCGCCGCGCTGCCCGAGGCGGAGCTGCGAAGCCGCGTCGACCAGGCCGCCGCGCTGCTCGAGCAGCGACCCCCGCTGACCGGCCAGACCAGCGCCGCCGAGCTGCGCCAGGAGCAGGCCCGGCTGCGTGGCTACCGGCGCGACGAGGCAGGCTGGCTCGCCGACGCCCGCGAGCGTCTGGCCGGGGGTGGCCTGCGAGGAGGCGAACGGCGACGGTTGCAGGTGGCCATCCCCGAGCGCGAAGCTGCTGTCGCGCAGCTCGACCGGCGTCTCGCCATCATCGACCAGCGACTGGCTGACCTGGACGCCGAGCGCGCCGCCCAGGCGGCCTGGGACCGCGACCACGCCACCCCGCTCGGCGAGGCACTGATCTACGGCCGGGAGCTGTCCCACCGGGAGTTGGCGGCAGTGGTCCAGCTCGAGCACGCCCCTCCCGGCTACCTTGTCGCCCAGCTCGGCGGCCGCCCCGACACACCCGCCGGGCGGGCCGCCTGGCGGGCAGCAGCCACGGGGATCGAGGCCTACCGCGCCAAGCACGGCATCACCGACCCCGACAGCGCGCTGGGCCCGGCCCCAACCGACCCTGACGCGCAGCTGGAGCGCGCCGCGACCGCGCGGCTGGTGCAGGCCGCCGTGCAGGCCATCGACGGGGTTGAGGGTCCCACCCTGCCCGAGCCCACCGCCGACCAACTTCGCGACCTCGCCTTGTAGGACGCCACCGGGAGGCACCCATGCGCGACCCCGCCCCGCAACCAAGCATTCACACCATCCCGCTCCAGCGCTACCGCCGCGCATTGCCTCTGGTTGGCCTCGCCCTGTACAGCCTTCTTGCCCGGCTGCGGGCGCCTCGCCGCTGCCGTCATGGCGACGGCGCCTTCCACGCCGGCTACGCGCTGCGGGATCGCCAGACCGCCAACCGGCAGCGGCTGGCCTGCCCAGCTTGCCGACCGGGCACAGCCGGGCGGCGGTGGCGGTGATTCCTACGGAATGACTCATTCACTGCGATAGTCAGTGGTGATGAGCCTGTATTGGGCTCTTGAACATGGCATGCACAGCTTGCTTTCTTGGAGAATGCCGCCATGGCTGGAGAGGAATCGGCTGACCGGGAACTGTTCGATCACCTTGTCGCGGAGTTCGGGGACCGCGGGCGGGATTCGGTCGGATTTCTGGAGACTGCCCAGCGGCTTGTCGCGAGGGATGCGGCGGGGGATCTTCCGCGTCGTGCCGGGGCGGCGGCCTACTGCATTCGTGAAGCCCTTGACCGACTGTTGCCAGCCGAATCCGGTCAGCGCTCCTGGAGGCGGCTCTCCGATGAGGTCTTGGCCGCGAAGACCCGATTCGAGGCCGTCCGAGGTCTTCCAGGTGCTGATGATGCGGCAGCCCTAAAGGATCTCTTGACGGCGATCGATAGGATCGAGGAATTCAAGACGGATGAGCGAGGTCAACGCGAGCGCCGCCTGGCTGGGTTGATGGAAGCACGTACCGGGGTGCCGCCGCTCAGAATGGCGTTGTCGGATTATCAGCGTCTTGTGCGCGAACTCAACGACAGTGCAGTCCATGGCTCTGCGGCTCTGCTTCTGTGGAGCAGGTTCGGGAGCTGCTCGGACGAGCAGTCTCGGTTCTTAGGACGGTCTTCGCACCATTCCAGATGCGTCAGCCTGAACTGGATCAGCTTGCGCAACTCCCGGATCCGCGAGGGGAGGACGTCGAGCGTCTGCTTTCGATGTGCGCGACCCCGCATCACTTGAGCTACTTCCTGCAGCGTGTGACCACGCCGAGATGGCTGTCGTTGTTGATGCCCCATGGCGTCCTTGACCCTCCTACCGGCGGTGGGGTGTGGCCCGCCGGTTTCGCTGTGGAGCGCCTTGCTCCCACACACGCACAGGAGGTCGCTGCCTGGTTGACCGAGGCGTACAAGCGGTGGGGGGCGACCGAGACCGGGGCCGCGCTCATTGCCCTCGCTGCACGTGGATGCCTCCCCGCCGCGGCGCCCACCGTTCTTCGCGCGCTTCATGACTATCCGCGTACACACTGGATCCGCGCCCAGGCCGCCGCGGCGCTGAGTGAGATCGATCCGAGCAGCCAGTTCATCCAAGCGGTGGCCGAGGTACTGCTGGATCCCAGCGACGAGGCCGCCCTGACTGGCACGGCCCGGCAGACCATTCGTGCCTTGGTTGATGGCATGACGCCGGCCAACGCCGACGAACGGATCGTTCTCCTAGCCGGCAAGCTCGCAGCGGGCAAGGACGTCGATTACTTCTTGTTCTCGGTAACCGATTCGGGATCCATCGAAGACATCGCCGAGCGAGGCGCGCGTGGCATTGGCGTGCTTATCAAGGGCGTGATGGCCGCGGTTGGCCGAGCGCGAGAACTCGGATTGGCGACTCAGAGGACGCTCGCGCTGCTGGAGCCCATCCCCGGACGGCTGCTGGTTCGCCTTCGGGCATGGATGCTCACGAATGCGGCGGACGTGCCGCCGGAGGCGATGGCTGGCGAGATCACTCGCGCGATTGCAGATCGCGATCCCACCGGAGACGACGTCCGGTTGATACAGCGGATCACAACTGAGCTGGCCAGCGACGTGTATGTTGAGCCATGGCGGCAGGCGATGGGAGCCCCACCCACAGCCGTACAGGTGGGACAGGCACTCGCCTCCCGCGATATTCCCCGCGAATGGGTACGCGCGTTGCTGTGGCGTCCGCTGGTGCCCGATGGTGTCGGAGGAGCGTGGGATACGACCAGGACGCTCATGTCACCGGTCGTGCGTGCCCCGGAGCGTGAGTCCTATCTAGAGCCGCCACCCGAGCCGGAACTGGCATCTGCGAGAAGCCCAATCAGCAGAACCGATCTTGAACGGCTCGACGTCACCGAGGCGGCGCGTCTGGTCTCGTCGTGGCGGCCAACCGGCGATCACCTGATCATCGCCCGTGAGCTTGCTCGCACTCTACAAGAGGTCGTTGCCTCCGATCCTCGCGCATGGGCCATCCGTCCACTGGAAACCTTGGCGCTGTTGCGGCATCCCACCTACGTGAACCACTACTTCGCGGGACTGGCCCAGGCGGCCGGAGACCTCTCTGGACTGGGACCACAACTTGTCGAAGCGGTCGTCTTCGCGCGCACGCACCCATGGGAGCCACTGCGGCTTGGAGACGATGACTTCGACTACGACCCCACATGGCAACCCGCCGACGACTCCGGAATCACGCTAATCGGCCGGCTCGCCGAACAAGACGTCGATCTCGGAGACCGCTACGACGACGCCTGGGAGCTCGTCCTTGCGGCTGCACGAGACCGATCACGGGCAACCGGCATCAGCTCCCGGGATGATCCACTAGAAACCGCGATCAACAGGCCCTGCACAAGGGCATTCCAGGACATCTTCCAACTCATCGGAACCGAGTTCCGCCGAAAGGAATCGGTCCGTGAGCAGGCCTTTGACCTCCTCGACGAAGCGCTTGAGCTGGACGGCCGGGACGGAGCAGAATACCGCGCCATCATCGCCCCACGGCTCCCGTTCCTCCTGCACGTCGCGCAGGAATGGGTCGAAACCCGGGAGGCCAAGCTCCTAGGGGATCAAGCTCTCGACGACCTCGGCCAGAAGACCTTGGAGCTCGCGCTGAAATGGGGTCGCCCTCATCGTTGGCTGCTCGAGCGGAACCTTCGAGCAGTGAGACGCGCGGTCCGCGCCAGAACCACCAATGCGCTCGACCACCTCCTAATCTGGGCTGCGCCGCCGCGGCCGATGACTGTCGTGCCCGCCGCACTGTCTGCCCCGCCAGACGCACCACGGCGAGCGTCGTCGTCGGGCTGAGGGCCGCGCGGCCTCCCGTAGCCGTCTGGCGATCGGTCACGACGCGGCCTCCCGCCGCCAGCGCTGCTCATCGGTCAGCACCAGCGACACCCCGGCGAGCGCCTCGCCCAGCTGTGCTGCCGTGCTGACCCTGACGATCGGTGTCACCTTCGTGGCCTCAAGGGTGAGAAGTATTGGCCCCACCCACCTCAAGCCCTCGTCGCGGGATGCAGCCGCACTGGACCGGGGTGGCAGCTGGACGGATCGCAGTGGGGTGCAGGTGGGCTGTGGGTTGGCTTGAGGCCGTGTTAGCCGGGGTGACGGCGCAGCCGCAGGCCGTTGGCGATGATCAGCAGGGCGGTGCCCTCGTTGAGCAGCAGCCCCAGCGTTAGTGACAACCTGCCGGCCAGGGCCGCGGCGACCAGGACCGCGACCGTGACCAGCGACAGGGCGATGTTCTGGCGGATGTTGCCCAGGGCACGGCGGGCCAGGCGGACCGCTTGGGGGAGCTTTTGGAGGTCGTCGGCCATCAGTGCAAGGTCGGCGGTCTCCAGGGCGACGTCGGTGCCGGCCGCGCCCATGGCCACGCCGATGTCGGCGCTGGCCAGGGCGGGGGCGTCGTTGACGCCGTCGCCGACCATCGCCACCGGCCCATAAGCATGGCGCAGCCCCTCGACGGCGCTGGTCTTGTCTTCGGGCAGTAGCCCGCCGCGCCGGTCGTCGATGCCGACCTGGCGGGCGATCGCGCTCGCGACGTGCTCGTGGTCGCCGCTGAGGATGGCGACCCGCATGCCCAGGGTGTGCAACTCGGCCACTGCCTGGGTGGCCTCGGGCGGAGCTGGTCGGCGACCGCCAGCAGCCCCAGCGGCCGCTTGCCGTCGGCAACCACGACGGTGGTCTTGCCGGTCGCCTCCAGCGCGGCCAGCCGCTGGGTGGCCTTGCCGGTCGCCTCCAGCGCGGCCAGCCGCTGGGTGGCCTTGCCGGTCAGGGCGACGCGGCCGTTGGGCCGGCCGACGAACAGCCGCCGACCGTTCACGGTCGCCTCGACCCCCACGCCAGGCGTGGCACGCAGCTCCCGGCCGGGTGTCCAGGCAAGGCCGCGCTGGCGGGCGGCGGCCAGGATCGCGCCGGCCAGGGGGTGCTCGCTGGCGGCCTCCACGGCAGCGGCCAGCGCCAGGACCTGCTCGGCGTCCTGGCCGTCAAGCGCGGCGATGTCGGTGAGTTGGGGCTGGCCGTGGGTGAGGGTGCCAGTCTTGTCCAGCGCGACGACCCGCACCCGGCCGAGCGCCTCCAGGTGCGCACCGCCCTTGATGAGGATCCCGTCGCGGGCGGCGCGGGAGACCGCCGCGACCACCGCGACCGGCACCGAAGATAACCAGCGCGCACGAGCAAGAGACGACCAGCACGACCAGGCCGCGGTAGACCCACGTGTGCCAGTCCCCGAACAGGAGCGGCGGGATGGTGCTGACCAGGATGGCCAGGGCGACCATGACCGGGGTGTAGGTGGCGCCGAAGCGGTCGGCGAAGCGTTGCGCGCGGCCGCGGTGGGCCTGGGCTTGCTCGACCTGGCGGATGATGCGGGCCAGCGTCGTGTCCTGGTAGGGCTTGGTGACCTTGAGAGTCAGCGCGCCAGTGCCGTTGACGGTCCCGCCGAACACGCTGGTGCCCGGGGTGACCTCGACGGGGAGCGACTCGCCGGTGACGGGGCTCTGGTCGACCGCCGAGGCACCCGCGACGACGATCCCGTCGGTGGGCAGCCGCTCGCCGGGCCGAACTAGCACGACCTCGCCGGGTTGGAGCTGCCCGACGGGGACCGTTTCCAGCCGCCCGTCGGGTTGCTGGCGGTGGGCGGTTGGGGGGGCCAGGGCCATGAGCGCGCGGATCGCGCCGCGGGCACGGTCGCTGACGTAGTCCTCCAGCACCCCGCCGAGGGAGAACACCACCACCAGCATGCCGGCCTCCTCAACCACCCCGAGGGCGAGCGCGCCGGCGGTGGCGACGACCAGCAGGGTGCCGATGGTCAGCCGCCGGCGGCGCAGCACGTCGATGGCGGTGCGGACCGGGAAGATCCCGCCGACGGCCACGGTGGCCAGATAGAGGGCGGTGCCGAGGGTGGCGCGGTGGGCGAGCTTGTCAGCAGCTAGGCCGGCCAGCAGTAACACGCCGGCGGCGGCCAAGGCGAGCAGCCGTGGGGTGCGCCACCACCCCCACCCCCGTCCGGACGAGGATGCCGCCCCGGTGGCTGGGGTGTCGGCGGGCAACAGGCGTAGGCCGAGCCGGCGGGCCTGTTCGGCGACCGTGGCGGGGTCCAGGTTGCCGTCGTGGGCGAGCCGGACAATCCCGGTGGCGCCGAGGACCTCGACGGCGCTGACCCCGGGCAGGCGGCCGAGCGTGCCCTCCAGGTCGCCGGCGCAGTCCAGGCAGCCCTCGGCGACCCGGAAGCGGCTTTGCGCCGGCAGCGACCGTCGCGCCAGCCGGGCGGCTGAGGCCGGGCTGGTGCCGGCGGTCGGCTGGCTCACCGCGCTGCCGTCCCCACCTGGGCTACGGCCGCGGTGGCGGCGTCCTCGGTGAGGCACCAGCCCAGCTCCAGGAGCTGGACCACGCAGGAATCGTCGATGCGGTAGTAGATGCGGTTGCCGTCGCGGCGGGCCGCGAGGATGTGCTGGTCGAGCAGGCGGGCGAGCTGGTTGGAGACCGCCTGCGGGCGCATGCCTGCCTCGGCGGCCAGGTCGGTGACGCACAGCTCTCCGGCGCGGGCCAGGGCGTGCAGCAGCCGCAGGCGGCTGTCGTTGGCCAGCACCTTGAACGTGGCTGCCAACCGGCGGGCCTCGGGCGGGCTGATCGGCGGCCGGGCGTCCAGGGACGGCTTGGTCGCGCAGGTGGCGATGGTGGTGGATGCTGCCATGTCGGGTGCACCTCCCCAACCAGTATTACACTGCCTCGTGAAACGATGAAGTAGCCCGGGAGCCCAGGAGGTGTCGGCGCGACCAAGCGGGAAGCTGGCAGGGCTGCTGGTGGCCGTGACCCTGGAGCGGGAGGTCGCGGCGTGGCAGGCGGCGCGCAACGCTTCAGGTCGTGGGTCGACTGGCGCTTCACGACCGAGGATGCCCGCATCAAGCTGAAGCGCCTCTACCCTGCAATTCAGGGCTGACGAGGTACTAGCGCGCTTCCCGTCCAGGTCGGGGTGGGCAGTGCCCGCGCGTGGTGCGCAGTGGTGAGCGCTGCGGCGCGTGGTGTAGGGCACGCAGAGGGCACCGGGGATGGCTCGGTCACGTGCCGGCCGGGTCGAAGGTGGAAGACCCCGTTGCCGGCTGTGTCCGGCCGGGATCAAGCTCTGGGGGTGACGCCGCCGGGGCCGAGGGCGGCGGCTCTCGTGGCCCGGGGTTCGAGTCCGAAGTGGCCTACAGTATCTGTTGGCGGGCCTGTTGGTGCAGGTCAGCCGGCTGTTGGTGTCTGGCGGTGCCCACTGGTCGGTTTCCAACTCGCGAGCTGAAGCACGGTCGCTATCCCTTCTTCTTCTCGTTCTGTTGGACGTGCACTGCGAGAGATGGAGGCTGGTCGAGCAGTGCCCGCGCGACGATGACGTCCGTTATCAAGCTGGTCGCGTAGCCGCCCTTCAGTAGCGCCCTAAACGCTGCGATCTTGTCGTGCCCGCCACCGACCGCGATCACCTCGTCCACCGTGCGCAACTGCCCAGCGGTGATCGTGATGCAGCGATCCGTGAAATCCGTTGCGACCGGCCGCCCGTCGGCATCGAGCAGGTTCGCGCAGAGCTCGGCACATGCTCCGTGTGCTCGCAGCTGGTCACGTTCGCGTTGGCTGAGGGCGATGTAGAGCTGCGAGTGCGGTGGGGCCCAAGAGCCGACGGCGATGACCGCCTTCGTGAGCTGGTTCCAGCGCCGTTGGGCCTCCGCGACCTGCGGCTCGCGACGTAGCGCCTCGGCGGTTGCGAAGTCGGGGAGGACCTGCGGAGTGTAGATCGGGAACGCCGGGCCTCCGGAGACTGCGGCGACTCGGCGGACGAGTTCGATGCTGTTCTCCTGGACGTTGACGCCCAAAAGAGCGCCCGATAGCTGAACGACCGTACACCGGGCGAGCCGGGTGAGCGCGTCGGTCATGACGGTAAGCGTGCGGCCGTAGCCCAGTCCCAGGATGTCTCCCTCGACGACGGTCTCGGCGAGGAGGTCGGCGGCGACACGCGCGAGATGGGCCCGCAGGTCGGTTTCGGGGTTTTCGGGAGTGTCGACGACGATCGCGTGGCGCAGCTGGTAGGTGGTGCGGACGCGCTCCGAGATATCGGGATCGATCTGCGCGGGGACGCCAACCTCGATGCGAACGATGCCGCTGGCGAGAGCCTGGTCGAGGAGTCGCGCGATCTTGAACCGGCTGACTCCGAACTCCTCCGCGATCTCGAGTTTGGACCGACCGTCGAGGTAGAAGCGGCGGGCGACGGCAGCAAGGCGGACCAGCTCAGCAGGGCCGACCCGCCCAGCAACAGAGGCATCGACCATCTCCGGAACCTCGCACACTTGAGCAACTAGTCGCTCATATTCTCATAGGCCTCTTGACAGCGGCAACGGAACCCCCATTCAATATGTATGCAACGGACGAGCTGGATGGTGCTCAAATGAGCGGACCCTCCGCAACCGGGGACCGGCGTGCCTGCTGTGATCTTCAGAGGAAGTCAGCTTCCTCCATCCCGAGGTCGCTTGAGACCGCAGCGACTCGGCCGTGCGCTCCTCCCGGAATGCTGCCGCCCACGGGTCTCGGACGGTGGCCGGCACAACCCTCGATCACCGACATCTACGTCTCGCCCTCTTGAGGGCTCCCTACAGCACCGCTAGATCGTGACCTTTGCGAGCGGGCGGTGCCCCACTCGGGAGGTGGGTCGATGCGAGATCGCGTTGCCGTGGACGCCTGGCGCAAGATCCCGTGGGCTCTTCTGCTCGTCCTCGCCCTGGTCGCCAGCGCCTGCTCGGGAGCTGGCGGCGGAGGAGGCGGCGGAGGAGGCGGCGGGGGTGGCTCCGAAGGGGGCAAGTCGCCAACCCGCAGATGCAGGACATCCAGAAGCTGGCCAGTAACTTCGAGAAGGATAATCCAAACATCACGGTCAAGTTCGTGATCCTGCCCGAGAACGAGCTGCGCGACCGGGTGACCCAGGACATCGCCACCAAGGGCGGCCAGTACGACGTGGTGACGATCGGGACGTTCGAAGCGCCGCAGTGGGCCAAGAACGGCTGGATCGAGAACCTCAGCTCCTATACACAGAAAGATTCCAGCTACGACGTGAACGACCTGATTCCCACGGTCGCCAAGGCGCTGTCCTACAACAACAGCCTGTACGCGGTGCCGTTCTACGGCGAGTCCTCGTTCCTGATGTACCGGAAGGACCTCTTCGACCAGGCCGGGCTGAAAATGCCGGCGCAGCCCACCTGGGACCAGGTCGCCCAGTTCGCCACCAAGCTCAACAACCCAAAGAAGAACCAGGCCGGCATCTGCCTGCGCGGCCTGCCTGGCTGGGGCGAGGTGTTCGCGCCGCTCAACACCGTGGTGAACACCTTTGGCGGCCGCTGGTACGACATGAACTGGAACGCACAGCTCACCGAGGCACCCTTCAAGCAGGCCACGCAGTTCTACGTCAACCTGGTCAAGGGGGCCGGTGAGCCCGGCGCGCCGAACTCCGGCTTCACCGAGTGCCTGACGACCTACAGCCAGGGCCATGCGGCGATGTGGTACGACGCGACCGTGGCGGCCAGCCTGCTCGAGGACCCCAAGAGCAGCAAGGTGGTCGGCAAGAACGGCTACGCGCCGGCCCCGGTCAAGAACACCGCATGGTCGGGTTGGCTGTGGGCGTGGTCGCTGGCCATGCCATCGACCTCCAAGAAGAAGGACGCCGCCTGGAAGTTCATGTCGTGGGCCACCTCCAAGGACTACATCAAGCTGGTCGGCGAGCAGCTCGGCTGGGCGCGGGTGCCGCCGGGTAGCCGCCAGTCGACCTATCAGCTTCCCGAGTACAAGCAGGCGGCCGCCGCCTTCGCCGACCTGACCCTCAAGGCGATCGACCAGGCCGATGTGAACAACGCCGGCACCCAGCCGCGGCCCTACACCGGCGTGCAGTACGTCAGCATCCCTGAGTTCCAGTCGCTCGGGACGGCGGTCTCCCAGGAGATCTCGGCTGCGATCGCCGGCCGGCAAACCGTCGACCAGGCCTTGCAGAAGGGGCAGCAGCAGGCCGAGCAGGTGGCCAAGGAGGCCGGCTACAAGAAATAGATCGTGCGGACGCTCCAGAGGCGAGCCCGTCCTGGATTGGAGGTGCCGTGACCGTCACCGGGGATCGCGCCAGGGAACGTGCGGTTGCGCTCAGGGAGCGTGCGGCAAGGGCAGCGGTGGGGCGCCGCAACCGCTGGGGGCGGCGCTCCCTGATCCTGCCGGCCATGCTCTACACGATCGTGGTCACACAGGTCCCGTTCGTGATCACCATCTGGTACAGCCTGCAGTCCTGGAATCTGCTCCGGCCGGGCACCCGACACTTCGTCGGCCTCGCCAACTACGGTTCGGTCTTCACCCAGTCCGGTTTTCGGACCGCCGTCATCAACACCGTGACCTTCACCGCGTCGGCCGTGATCTTCTCGTTGGCCATCGGCCTGTTCCTGGCGATCCTGCTGGACCGGAAGTTCCGTGGCCGCGGCGTGGTGCGGACCCTGCTCATCTCGCCGTTCCTGATCATGCCGACCGCCGGGGCGCTGCTTTGGAAGACGACGATGTTCAACCCGGTATTCGGCATCGTCAACTTCGTGCTCAGGCCGTTCGGCGTCGGCACGCTGGACTGGGCGAGCAAGTTCCCGATGCCCACGATCATCACGGTGGCGGTCTGGCAGTGGACGCCGTTCATGATGATCATCCTGCTGTCGGGGCTGCAGAGCCAGTCGACCGACATCCTCGAGGCCGCCCGGGTCGACGGGGCCGGCAACTGGCAGATCTTCCGCCGCCTGACCATGCCCCACCTGCGGACCTACCTTGAGCTGTGCGTGCTGCTCGGCTCCATCTTCATCGTGCAGACGTTCGACTCGATCTTCATCATCACCCAGGGCGGCCCGGGTCAGGCCACCACCAACCTGCCCTACTTTCTGTACCTGCAGGCCTTCCGCCGCTTCGAGATCGGCCAGGCGGCGGCGCTGGCGATCGTCACCACCATCGGCACGATCATCATCGCGACCATCGCGCTGCGGGTCCTGTCGAACCTGTTCAAGGGAGAGGAGCTGGCGCCGCGATGAGCAC
>WNGB01018594.1_pt1 | contig 13511 bp, 11 predicted proteins | sample 5400681 | NCBI WGS metagenome assembly WNGB01 (sample SAMN13153367, study PRJNA577476) | soil metagenome | isolation source: 115 cm soil or saprolite under grassland replicate 2 | place: USA:California | collected 2016-06-15 | reverse complement strand
ATCAGGGAGCGGCTATGCGGGCAGGTCCTGGCGTTACCGTGGAGCTTCATCCGTGCGCCTCCTTGGACTGGGTGGCTTGGCAGCTCCCAGCCTCCAAGGAGGCCCGGATGAACAACGTGCTCAGGAACTACAGCTAGCCCAACACCACCGCCCGCCGGAGGAATTCGCGCCTCCGGCGGCCGGTGTGGTTCGGCGAGCCAAGAGACCGCACCTGACCGACCTCCAGTGGGTCGTCGACTCCTACGTCCTCGCCCTGGCCGCGCTCACGCGCTGATGGCCGGCTCGCTGGCCGATCGACTGGGCCGCAAGCTCGTCTTCACCGCCGGGCTCGTCGGGTTCACGACAGCGTCGCTGCTCGCCGGGTTCTCTAGCGACGCCCTCACGCTCAACCTTGCCCGCGGCCTGCAGGGAATCGGCGGCGCGGCGATGTTCGGAACGGTACTCGCCCTGATCGCGCAGGAGTTCGCTCCCCGCGAGCGCAAGACAGCGCTCGGAATCTGGGGGGCGAGCGTCGGCGTGGGCGTCGCCGTGGGGCCGCTCGTCGGCGGCGTGCTCGTCGATTCCCTCGGCTGGGAGTGGATCTTCTTCGTCAACGTGCCGATCGGCCTGCTGACGATCGCCCTCGCGCTCACGAAGCTAGGCGAAGCGCGCGATCCGAGCCCCGGACGCCTCGACTGGGCCGGGCTCGGCACCTTCTCGAGCGCGCTCTTCCTACTCATCTTCGGCGCCCTCCGCGGCAACGGCGAAGGCCGGTCGAGCCCCGAGATCGCGGGCAGCCTCGCCGTCGGTGCCGCACTGCTCGCCGCCTTCGCCGCGATCGAGCTCCGCTCCAAGAGCCCGATGCTCGACCTTCGGCTCTTCCGTGTCCCCGCGTTTGCCGGAGCCTCGATCGCCTCCTTCGCGGTCGCCGCCTCCGTCTTCTCGATGCTCCTCTACATCGTCCTCTATCTCCAGAACGTGCTCGGCCACTCCCCGCTCGAGGCAGGAGTGCGGCTGCTGCCGATCACGGCCATGGCCTTCGTCTTCTCGCCGCTCGCCGCCAGGCTGTCGGAACGAGTTCCGCTCCGGGCGTTGATCGGCGGCGGCCTCGCAGTGGCGGGAGCCGGCCTGCTCCTCGCGCGCGGCCTCGACGTCGACTCCGAGTGGACAGCGCTTCTCTACGGGCTCCTCCTCATGGGCGCTGGGATCGGACTCGTCAACCCGACCGTCTCCGAAGCGGCGATCGGCGTGGTGCCCGCGGCCAAGGCGGCGACGGGTGCTGCGATCAACAACACGTTCCGCCAGGTCGGGGTCGCGGTCGGGATCGCCGCGCTCGGCGCCGTCTTCCAGGGGCGCGTCGAGTCGAAGCTCGGCGATCTGCTGGCAAGCGGACCGCTGGCGCTGCAGGGGCAGGCAGGCGAGCTTGCGCCCGCCGTCTCCTCGGGTAACGCCGACGCGGCGATCGCAGCCGCACCGCCCCAGGCGCAGGCGTTCCTGGCCGATGCAGCGAGGGAGGCGTTCCTCTCCGGACTGAACGGGATCTTCCTGATCGCGGCAGTCACCGCCCTCATCGGCGCCGCCCTCTCGCTCGTCCTCATCAGAGCACGAGACCTCAACGTCGAGGCCCACGAGGAGAGCGCGATCGAGCCCGAGCCGGCTGCGCTCGGCGAAGAACCGGCCCTGGCTGCCTGAACACGTGGGGGAGCCCACCAGGCTCCCCCACAAACGACCTCCCGTCCAACTCCGCCTCCAAAGGAGGAATGAGCGATGACCACCCGCGATGTGAGCCAACACGAGTGGCGCGACTCGATCAGCGCGAAGGCAGCAAGGAGCACGGCCGAGCCGGCGAGCAGGAGGATCGTCCGCACGTCGCCCCAGCCGACGTCGGGCACCTGCGCTCTGTCCCCCTCGTAACCGGTCTTCACCGGGTTGGGCTCCTCGGAGGAGTTTAAGCCTGGGGTCCTCACGTTCGTGCGCGCGCTGCCAGGCGCAAGAGGCCGACCGTCCCGCCGCCTGCAGGGATTCCAGACCGGCGATTGCACGGCCTGATCAAGTCGAGCGTGTAACCGGACAAAGCGGGATCCGCTCGCGCTCACAGCTTGCCGCGGCGCTGGGCGAACCGTCATCTTCCGACCGGAACGGCCGCGTTGAGGGCAAACCGACCTCCACACATCCCCGCCTTGTCAAGCGGCACCGAAAAGTACGCCACTTTCAGGCGTCGAAAAGTGATCGACGCCGCGACGATTCGCCGAACGCCTGCCCGGTGGCCAAGCTGTTGTCGGTTCCGAGCGGCCGCGGTGCTGCCTGCTGCCCGGGCGACGCGCCGGTGGCCACGTCGATCACGGCCTGCGCACCGGCCAGTGCCTCCGCCAGGGCCTCGCCGGTAACGACATCCACGCCACCGGAGCGGGAGATAGCGATGACCTCGTGTCCCCTCCCCTTCACCACGTCGACGACGTGATGGCCGACTCTGCCGGTGGCTGCCGCTACTGCACTTCCGAGTGCTTGCATCTCTGTGCTCTTCTCGAGTTGTGTTCTTGATCAAGACGAACAAGGCACGCTCGAGGGGACACCAACCCGGCGGCTGGTTACGGCCTCACGGTCAGGACGATCTTTCCGCGCGCGTGTCCTGACTCGCTCAGCGCGTGCGCCCGCTGCACATCGGCGAAGCCGACCTGGTGCGCCATCTCGACGCGCACCGCGCCGGACGCCACGAGCTCGCTGATTCGCACGAGCTGCTCTGCGCTTGGTCTCATGACGAGCGGCTTCACCCAGCAGCGGCAGTCTTGCGGCGGCTTCTCGGGCGGATACGCGATGGTGACGAGCGTGCCGCCCTCGCGTAGGGCAGGAAGCAGTGACGCGGTTGTCGCTCCGCCGACGGTGTCCAGCGCGACATCCACGCCGCTCGCGGCGTCCGCAACCTCACCGTGCGTGTAGTCGATGAACTCGTCGGCGCCGAGGCTCAGAACGAACTCGCGGTTGCGCGCCGATCCCGTGCCGATCACGCAGGCTCCGGCGTTCTTGGCGAACTGCACGGCGAGGTGCCCAACCCCGCCGGCGGCGCCTGCGATCAGCACTGTCTGCCCCAATTCGAGTCGGCCGCGACCGAACAGCGCTTGCCAGGCTGTCAGGCCGGAAACCGGGAGCGCCGCCGCCTGCTCGTGGCTTAGCGCCTCGGGCTTGATTGCGATCGCTGTGGCGGAGGCGGTGGCGTACTCGCCATAGCCGCCGCTCGTCGTGACCCCGAAAACCTTGTCTCCTCGGGCGAAGCCGCCTGCCCTCGATACCGCGACGGTTCCGGAGACGTCTTCGCCGAGCACGGCGGGAAGTTCGCGTTGGACGAGACCGCGGCGGTACTTCCAATCGACCGGGTTGACCGCTGCGGCCTGCACCCTGATCAGCACCTCGTCCTCGTCTGGCTCTGGCCGCTCGACCTCTTCGAGGAGCAGCACGTCCGCGTCTCCGGTTGCATGGATGATCACGGCCCTCACAGCGTCTCCCTTGCCCGCCGCGTCACGCGGCGCGCTCTGATGAGTGCGCGAAAAATCCCCGGTTCGCGCATGAACTCCCGGATGATCTGAGCGAGCCTGGCGGGCTGGTCCTGGGGGATGAGTGTGTAGCTATCCGATACCTGGACGAGCCGTCCATGGGGAAGGAGCTCGGCTAGGCGCCGGCCGTGCTCGAGGGGCATGACGCGGTCCTCGCGGGCCCAAACGACGAGGGCGGGCCGGTCGAAGCCCGGTAGGCACTCGGCGGCCTCGAGCATCAGGCCGGGCTCTGCCGAGATTGTGCGCAGCACGTGCACGGTGTCTCGGCGGATCTCCGGCTGCTGGAGGATTGGCTTCATCCAGCGAGCCGTGGCGGCGTCCCCGTGCTTAGTCAGCCATCCGAACGCGATCGGCAGTCGCCGGAGCGACCTCAGCCGCATCTGCTGCATGAACAGACCGAACAGCGGGGGCGGCAGCTTCCCGGTCAGCACCAGCGCCCGTCCCGTCAAGCCTGGCGGGTAGTTATCGAACGCGTCGCAGGAGACGAGCACGACGCGATCGATGCCGACGGCCTCGTCGCAGATGAGTAGCTGCGCGAGGGCTCCGCCGGTGTCATTGCCGACGAGGGTGACGTCGCGCAGGTCGAGGCGGTCGCAGAACTCCGCGATGAGTCCCGCAATCCCGCGTAGGGACAGATCGGCATCGGCGCGCATCGGATGACGGTGCGCACCCAGGGGCAGCGTCGGAGCGACGCACCGGTAGTCGGCGGAGAGATCGGCGATCACTCCGTCCCAGAGCGAGGCGTCCATGAGCAACCCGTGCAGCAGCACGATGACCGGCCCCTCGCCACCGCTGTCCTCATATTCGATCGTGCCAGCCGACAGGTCCGTCTCGTGCCTGGCCATCCCCTGCGGGCTGCCGCCGCTTTCCAACACCACCGTGCTTGCAAGCTCCATCGTCTGCTCCTCTCGGTCGTTTCTGCGGGCGTCCTGGATCAGATCGTGCTTGCGTACGGCAGCCGTTCGCGTCGTGGGCGCCCCCAGAACCGAACCGAAGTGTTTTGATCGCGGGGCTAGGCGCGAGCCGGTTCGTCGAGCGCGGCCGCAAGTTGGGAGCGCGAGCTAATTCCGAGCTTGCGGTAGATGCTCGTCAGGTGGACTTCGACCGTTCTCTGGGTGACGAAGAGCGCTTGCGCGATCTCGCGGTTCGTCGGCCCTTCGGCCGCCATCTCGGCCACGCGCCGCTCGCTCGGGGTCAGCGACTCGACGCCGCTCAGCGCGATGCGCCGGGGACGGGCGCCGGTGGCAAGGAGCTCACGCTCCGCACGCGTGGCGAGCGGCGTTGCGCCGCAGATCGTCGCCAGCTCGACGGCCTGCCGAAGGTGCTCGCGCGCGTCGGCGCGGCGGTTTGCCCGCCGCAGCGCCGCTCCCAGCTCCATGCGCGCCTTGGCGTGCTCGAGCTTCGCCGGGGAGCCGGCAAGCGCCTGCACCGCCTCCTCGAGCAGGGCGAGCCCGCGCTTGCCACCCTGGACCAGGCCGGCTGCACGCAGGGCGGCGCCCAGCGCCCGCGGGGCGCCCCAGGTGCGCGCCAGCTCGACTTCCTCCGCCGCCAACCGGCGTGCCTCGTCCGGCTGGCCGAGCTGGAGCAGGGCGAGTGCGGCGGGCGAGCGCCAGGCGATGAAGGCGGGGTTGCGGCTGCCGACAGCGTCGAAGCGGCGACCGGTCTCGAGGAGCTCTTCGGCACCTCCGGCAGGATCGCCGCGAAGGATGCGCAGTCGCGCGCTGCTGTCGCGAAGAAACAGCACGCGCTCGCTATCGAGACGAGACTCGCGGAAAGCGATGCTTGCGAGCGCGGCCGTCGCATCTTCGAGCCTTCCCTGTTCCATCAGCGCGTCGGCGAGGAACGCCGAGGCGTGTCCGTAAAAGCGAGCACTCGGCCCCCAGGCCTGGCCAAGCGCGAGCGCCTCCCGAGCCTCCGCTTCCGCTTCACCAAGGTCGCCTCGCCATACCAACACCAGCAGGCGAAACACCCTCGCTGCGGCGAACGCGAGGATCGATCCACGCTTGCGCGCCTCGGCGAGTGCGTCGTCGAAGATCAGCAGCGCCTCGTCGAGATCGGCCATCGCGAGAGCGATGACAGGCGGAATGAAGGCGGTGCCGGAGGCGTCCTCCCGCACCAGCGTCCCCTCGGCAAGCGCTCGACGGGCGACCGGGACGACGTCGCCCGCGGGCTTGCCCGCTCGAGCATCGTGGTGCGCGAGCAGAGAGAGCAGCACCTTTTCGCCGAAAGTGGCGTCCGCGGGCCGCCCGCGGACGCGTTCGAGCAGCTCGAGAGCGTGCTGGTGGAGAGCCGGCGCGAACATGTCGTTCGTGATGAGGCCAGCCTGAAGAAGGCGCTCGAGCTCGGCGTCGGCACCGCCGAGGTCGGCGAGCGCCTCGGTGAGGACGGCGTCCGACTCTTCGCCGCGGAGCAGGTAGAGCTGGCGGCCAAGCAAAAGCGCGATCTCCGCTTTCCTGATCGGGTCGTCGATCAGCTCCCGCGCCGCCTGCAGATGCTCGACCGCTGCGTCGCCGCTGACTCGGATCTCGGCGGATCCCAGTTCGACAAGCACCTCTGCCCGCTCCGTGGCACTCGGCGGCTCGTCGAGGGCGCGGCGGAGGTAGGCGACGGCGCTCTCCGCCGCACCGCGGCTGTGGGCGCGGCAGGCGGCTTCGCGCAGCGTCGCGACGACCTGTGAATCCGCGTTCGCGGAAGTGCGCAGCAGATGGGCGGCGACGCGTTCCGGTTCAGCGCCAGCGTTGGCGAGCAGGCGCGCCGCCCGTTCGTGACCGCGGTCTCGCTCGAGCGGTGTAAGCGTCTCATAGACCGCAGCGCGGATCAGCGGGTGGACGAACGCCAGCGGCGGCCGCGGGCGCAGCACGTCCGCCCGCGCGAGCGCGTCAACCGCCTCGAACGCAGTCTGCTCGTCCAGGCTGGCAAGCGCAGCTGCTTGGCGGGGATCGGCGTCGTCGCCGAGGACCGCGACAGCCTGCGCGAGCGTCGTCGCCTCCGGTGGAAGCCGGGAGAGGCGAAGCGAGACGGCGCGTGCGCCAGCCCGCGCCCCAAGGGCGCGGAGGCGGGGCACGTTCGCCTCGGTTGGGGCCAACCCCTCGGCGGCGATCACGTGCACGAGCTCACGCAACAGAAGCGGATTGCCGGCCGTCTCTTCCTGGCAGGCAGCGCAGAAGCCGTCCTCGGCTTCCGGCGCGAGGGTCTCGCGCAGAAACAGCGTGGTGGCGGCGGCGCTCAGCGGAGCCGGCCGGATCACGGCCGCAAGCGGGTCGGAAACAATCCGATCGAGAAGACCGGAATCCTCTCCGGGTTCTTCCGGCCGCAGTCCCGCAACGACGAGGACGGCGAGCTCTTCCATCCGTGGCAGGACGTAGGCGAGCCAGCGCAACGAGGGCAGATCACACCAATGCAGGTCGTCGAGCCCGAGCAGAAGCGGCCGCTGCGCCGCGAGGTTCGCCGTCAGCCAGTGGAGGCCGTGCAGCGTCGCCAACGACGAGTCCGAGGCCGGCTCTGCGGTGACCGGGGCGGCATCGAAGAGCGGCGCCGCGAGCGCGGCAGCGCCCGTGAGCAGCTCGTCTCGCTCGTCAGCCGGCAGCGAGGCGAACAGCGGCTCGAAGAGCTGCCGGACCACGCCATAGGAAAACGAGCGCTCGAGTTCGGAGCCGCGCGCACCGAGCACCTGCACGCCGGCCTCCTGGGCCAGTGCTTTCGCTTCCGCGATCAGCGCCGTCTTGCCGATGCCGGGCGGGCCCTCGATCGCCAGCAGCCGACCGCCATCAGCGATCGCGTCGATCAAGCCACGCACCGCCGCCAGCTCGGCGTCGCGCTCGAGCAGGTCGAGTTGGACTAAGAGCGACTGCTCGTGCTCGTGCGCGGTATCCCCCTGGGTGGACTGGCTCCTCGGTGAGTCTACGCGCGCCGCCCCGGGGCACCGTATTCGCCGACCCGTCACGCCGCCGCCCTAGCGGTGCGCCGACCAAACACTGCGGATCGGATCTGGGGGCGCCCACGACGCGAACCGCCTGCTCTGCCAGCACGATCGGCTCCATGGTCATCAGAGATGACGAAATCGAGGCGGCTCGCGTGAGGGGCCGCCGCTTCCTACCAGGAAGTCCGAATCCAGAGAGAGCGAGGCCCACGTCATGAGCACAAAGCCTCTGTGCACGCGTTCCCCGACTGAACGAGCGAACGAAGAACAGAGGAGGGCGACATGAGTTCCAGCCGGACGCTCTGGACCTTCGCGATCAGCTCGATCGCGCTGTTCATGGTCACGCTCGACAACCTCGTGGTCACGACCGCGATCCCGGTGATCCGCAAGGACCTGCACGCGTCCCTCTCGAGCCTCGAGTGGACGGTCAACGCCTACACGCTGACGTTCGCGGTGCTGCTCTTGACCGGAGCCGCGCTCGGCGACCGCTTCGGCCGCCGTCGGGTCTTCGCGGCCGGCATCGCGATCTTCACGCTCGGCTCGGTCGCCGCCGCGGTCGCGCCCTCGGTCGACGCGCTGAACATGGCACGTGCCTTCCAGGGACTCGGCGGCGCGATCGTGATGCCGCTAACACTGACCATCCTCTCGAACGCGGTGCCGGCGGAGAAGCGCGGCCTCGCCCTCGGCGCCTGGGGCGGCATCAGCGGTCTGGCGGTCGCATTCGGTCCGCTGGTGGGAGGGGCCATCGTTCAGGGGATCGCCTGGCAGTGGATCTTCTGGCTGAACGTCCCCATCGGCGTCGCGCTCATCCCGCTCGCGCTCTCGCGCCTGAAGGAGAGCTACGGGCCGGAGGGCCGGCTCGACCTGCCCGGGCTGGGGCTCGCGAGCGCGGGCCTCTTCGGGATCGTCTGGGGCCTCGTCCGCGGCAACTCCGTCGGCTGGGCGAGCCCGCAGATCGTGACGGCGCTGCTCGTCGGGCTCGTGCTCGTCGCCGCCTTCGTCGCCTGGGAGCTGCGCACCGACGCCCCCATGCTGCCGATGCGCTTCTTCCGCAACGCCACGTTCGCGCTCGCCAACACCGCTTCGCTGTTCATGTACTTCGGCATGTTCGGCTCGATCTTCCTGCTGGCGCAGTTCTTCCAGACCGTGCAGGGCTACTCGCCCTTCGGCTCCGGCCTGCGCTTCCTGCCCTGGACGCTCGCGCCGATGTTCATCGCGCCACTCGCCGGAGCACTCTCGGACAAGATCCCGGCGAAGAACCTCATCGGCGTCGGCCTCGCGATGCAGGCCGGGGCGCTCGCCTGGATGGCCTCGGTCGCCACGCCCACGACGCCATACTCGGAGCTGATCGGCCCCTTCATCGTCGCCGGTGTCGGCATGGCGCTCTTCTTCGCCCCGGTGGCGAACCTCGTCCTCTCGGCGGTACGGCCGGAGGAGGAGGGCAAGTCGTCCGGCGCCAACAACGCAATCCGCGAGCTGGGCGGTGTGTTCGGGGTGGCGGTGCTCGCCTCGATCTTCGCCCACGTCGGCGGCTACGGCACGGGCCAGAACTTCGTCGACGGGATGCACCCGGCCTTGTTCGTCGGTGCCGGGGTCGTCGCAGTCGGAGCGCTCGCTGCGTTCATGATCCCACGCAGGCCACGCGTAACCGAGGCGCGCCAGGCCGCGCCGGAGCTCGCCGCCGCGGAGCTTGCCTACGAGGCAGAAGCCGCCTGATCGGCCCTTCCGATACGCAGCCCGAACGGCCCCGCAAGGGGCCGTTCGACGTTCCCGGGTCTCCGGGAGCATCCCTCATCGCTCGCTCGCACAGGCACCGCCGCTCTAGCGGTGCGCCGAGCAAACACTGTGGTTCGGATCTGGGTGCGCCCACGACGCGAACCCGCCCTCGTCGCAGCACGATGACTCCATGGTCATCAGAGATGACGAAGCCGGGTCGGCTCGTGTGGCGGCCCCGCGTGCTGCTAGTCGATTCCAACAGAGAGCGAGGCCCAGGTCATGAGCGCAAAGCCCTATCCGAGAGTTGTATCCCCCGATCAGGCGCCCGAGGCGTCGTCGCTCCGGTCACGGCGCGGCGTCGCGATCCTGCTGCTGCTTTCCCTCGTCCAGTTCATGGACGTGCTGGACGCCTCGATCCTGAACATTGGCCTACCGTCAATTAAGGACGACCTCGGCTTCAGCCAGCAGAGCCTGCTGTGGGTCGTCAACGGCTACATCCTTGCCTACGGCGGCTTCCTGCTCCTCGGCGGCCGCATGGCCGATCTGCTCGGCCGCCGCTTCATCCTCGTCACCGGCCTGGTTGTCTTCGCCGGCGCGTCGCTGCTCGGCGGCCTGGCCCAGAGCGGCTCGCTGCTCGTTGGTGCCCGCTTCGCCCAGGGGCTCGGCGCCGCCCTGCTCTCACCGGCCGCGCTGTCGAGCCTGACCAGCACCTTCCGTAGTACGCGCGACCGAAACACTGCGCTCGGCGTCTGGGCGGCGGTCTCCGGCATTGGCGGCGCTGCGGGCGTCCTCTTCGGCGGCCTGCTCACCGAGGGGCCCGGCTGGCGCTGGGTGCTGTTCGTCAACGTCCCCTTCAGCGCGGTTGCCTTCGTCGGCGCCTTCCTCCTGCTCAAGCGGGAGCCCAGGGTCGCACGGCTGGCCAACTTCGACGCGCTCGGAGCCTTCCTCGTCACCGGCGGCATGCTGCTCCTGGTCTACGCCCTCGTGAAGGCACCCGATGTCGGTTGGGGCGCAACCCGCACGATCGGCGAGATCGCGGTCGCGGGCCTGACGCTCGCCGCCTTCGTCGCCAACGAGCTGCGCGCCGCCAACCCGCTCGTCCCGCTCTCGATCCTGCGCATCAAGGGAGTCGCCGCCGCCGACGCCACCCAGATGGTCGCCCTGGCCGGCTTCCTCCCGATGTTCTTCTTCCTCACGCTCTACATGCAGACCGTGCTCCACTACTCGCCGATCCAGACCGGCATCGCCTACCTGCCGCTGACAGGCGGCTTCATCATCGCGGCCAGCATCTCCTCGCAGCTGTTCGCGCGCATCGGCACCAAGCCGGTCGTCCTTCTCGGCACCCTGATCGGAGCGGGCGGCCTCTACTGGCTCTCCCGAATCCCGGTCGACGGCTCCTACGTCTCGGACATCCTGCCCGGCCTCCTGACCGTCTCGATCGGCCTCGGCGGGGTCTTCACCGGTCTGACCACGGCGGCCAACGCCGGCGTCGACGAGGACAAGGCCGGGCTCGCCGCCGGGCTACTGAACACGGGGCAGCAGCTCGGCGCCGCCCTCGGCCTGGCGATCCTCTCCGCCCTGGCCACCGCCCGCACAAGCTCGCTGCTGCACGCCGGCCACGACACCGTCGCCCAGGCGGCGACCCACGGCTACCAGCGCGCGCTGACGGCCGGCGCCGTGCTCATGCTCGCGGCCAGCGTCGTCGCCCTCCTGGCGCGGAACACACGGCAGACGACGGCACCCGTCGTCGAGGAAGAGCTGGCGCTCGACCTCGCGGCCTGAACAGGTGGGGGGAGCCACAAGGGCTCCCCCCCGGCAACCCCACCCACCCGACCACTCCGCCATCGGAAGGAGGAGCTCCCAATGTCCACCCGCCACGACATCCACCCGTTCGAGCCGGGTCAGCGCCGGGAGCTCGTTCACCTCGTTCGACGGATCCAGACTCTCACGCTCGAGCTCCAGGAACTCGAGAAGCGCGAGCACAACACGTCCCAGCTCGACGCCAAGCAACGCAGACTCGAGCACCTCCGCTGGCGACAGGCAGCCGTCGCGCAACGGGCCGCACTCGACGACCTCGGCAACGCCGCATGACCGCGACCGCGGCGGCCACTACCGCACGGACCGTCGACCGCCTCCGCGGCTGGCTGTCCGTGCGGCAGTCGCTTTGCAGCGAAGCATTCGTCGTTCTCGCCCTGTACGGCCTCTACGAGCTCGCGCGCGACCTCGTCGTCGGCGACGCAGCGGAAGCGGACCGGCACGCCCACCGGCTTGTCGCGCTCGAGCGCTCGCTGCACCTCTTCCTCGAAGCGACCGTGCAGCGCGCCGCACACACGCTCCCGGGCCTCACCAGCCTGCTCGGCCTCGCCTACCTGACACTCCACCTCGCCGTCACCGCCGGCGTGCTGCTCTGGCTCCACCGACGTCGCCCCGCCGCCTTTCCGTTCGTGCGCACGACGCTCCTGCTCGCAAGCGGACTATCGCTCCTCGGCTTTCTCCTCTACCCGACCGCTCCGCCGCGACTGGCCGGCATTGGCATCGTCGACACCGTCTCGAACGGTCACGTCGACCTCAACCGCGGCCTCGTCAGCTCGCTCTACAACCCCTACGCCGCGGTCCCGAGCATGCACATCGGCTACGCGCTGATCGTCGCCGCGAGCCTAATCCGGTACAGCCGCCGAGTCGTCGTGCGCGTCGTCGGCGCCCTGTATCCACAGTTTGTGCTACTCGTCGTCGTCGCGACCGGCAACCACTTCCTCCTCGACGCGCTCGCTGGCGCCGTCGTAGTCGGGGTTGCCGCGGGCGTCGCACTGCTGCTTACGAGACCGGCCGCGCACGCCGCCGGCCTCGCTCGCTTCCCTGAAAGGAGAGTCCCTGCGCACGCGGACCTTGTTGGCAAACAGCTATCGACTGCTCGGTGAAAGGAGATCGTGATGAATGAGCTTCCTCGTCGGACCGAGGTGCTGGTGGTGGGTGCGGGGCCGGTGGGGTTGGCGCTTGCCGCCTCGCTGGCCGGGCATGGCCATGACGTCACGGTGGTCGATCGGCAGGCGGCAGGGGCGCATACCTCGCGCGCCGCGGTCGTGCATGTCCGGACCCTCGAGATGCTCGAGCGGATCGGTGTTTCGAAGCGACTGGCGGGGCTCGGTATCCAGGCTCCGCAGTTCAGCATCCGCGATGGGGATCGCGAGCTCGTGGCCGTCCGGTTCGACCGGCTCCGGACGGAGTATCCGTACACGCTGATGCTCCCGCAGAACATCACCGAGCAGGTCCTGCTCGAGCGCCTGGAGGAACTCGGCGGCAAGGTCCACCGCCCGTACCTCGCCACCGGGGTGAGCCAGACCGCCGACGGTGCCGAGGTCACGCTGGAGAGCGGCGAGGTGATCAAGGCCCAGTACGTCGTTGCGGCCGACGGCATGAACAGCACGATCCGCGACTTGGCCGGACTGGGGTCCAACGGCAACGATGCGCTGCCGCTGTCCTTCGCGCTGGCTGACGTCCGCGTGGAGGGCGGCCTGCCGGCGGACCAGGTCCTGCTGTTTTTCTCCACACCGGGCATGTTGGTCGTGGCGCCGCTGCCGGACGGGTCGTTCCGGCTCGTGGCCGAAGTCGACGATGCGCCGGAGCAGCCGGACGTCGCTTATGCGCAGCGACTGCTCGACACACGGGGGCCGCGTCGTACGACGGTGAGGGTGACCGAAGTGATCTGGGGATCCAGGTTTCGGATCCACGAGCGGGTGGCGAACCGCTACCGGGCCGGGCGGGTCCTGCTCGCCGGCGACGCCGCACATACGCACAGCCCGGCAGGTGGGCAAGGCATGAACCTCGGCCTGCGTGATGCGGTGACTCTCGGGGATGCGCTGTCGGTCGCGCTGCGGGAAGGTCGCGAGGACAAGCTCGACGAGTATTCCACCGGCAGTCGCGCCGAGGCCATGCGTGTGGTCGCACTTGCCCACCGGCTTACACGACTGGCAACTGCCCCTCCGGCGGTTCGCCCGCTGCGCAATGTCGCGCTACGCCTCCTCGCACTCGTGCCGGCCTTCCGCCGGGGGCTGGCCGAGCAACTCTCCGCCATCGGCCACCGCTGAGGCAGACGCGGAGCGCGGGGTCTTTCCCCACACGACATGAATGAGTGCTTAGTGATGGACTTCGGCCCGCGATCCGGACGCGGAAGGGTCGTATACGACGCGCGGGGGTCGAGCCGGCGAGCTGTTCTGGCCTATCGTCCACGCCGCGATAGTAAGGAGGGGGTCATGTTGCGTCGCAGGAAGCGACGCCACGCGCCGCTCTACGCGGCCCGCAGCGGTTTTGGTTGTTCCGGGCGACGTGGAGATTGGCTATGACCCGACCAG
>WNGB01009632.1_pt1 | contig 13511 bp, 13 predicted proteins | sample 5400681 | NCBI WGS metagenome assembly WNGB01 (sample SAMN13153367, study PRJNA577476) | soil metagenome | isolation source: 115 cm soil or saprolite under grassland replicate 2 | place: USA:California | collected 2016-06-15 | reverse complement strand
GATTTTAAAATCACATTCGGTTTTTACTAAAGTACGGAATAAGTACGGAATTGGAAGTGAGGTAGTAATGAAAAATTGCTCTACATGTGGTCTACCAAAAGACGAATCAGAATATAGTTGGAGCATTAGAGGGGTAAAAAAACATTCTGCTTGTAACGAATGTCGGGCTGAGGAACGTCTAGATTATTATCAAAGAAACAAAGACAAGGAGTTAAAGTACAAAGCCGAAAGACAGGTAAGCAAAAGGGAAGAGGCAAGGCACTTTGTTTTTAATTACTGGAGTAGCCACCCGTGTGTCGATTGCCAAGAGACTGAGCCGAATATTTAAAACGGATAGGGACACTCATTGTCTGATAAGAAATAATCAGTTTTTAACCGTCTCCAACAACTTAAATAAAAACGGGTTCAGATTTCTCCGAACCCGTTACCTTATGTTTTCGAGCCCTTTATAACATATTTTATTCAAGTTCATAATTGACTTAAGGGTCTCTTGATTTTCGTTGTACAATTGATACATGCCTCAAACCATCAACGTACTTTTCCTGGCCGCCGAAGCTGAACCTTATGTGAAGGTCGGGGGACTTGGAGATGTGGCCGGGTCTTTGCCGCGTGCGCTACGCGCGCTTTCCTCCGAAGATGTAAAACTAGATGTGCGCCTTTTCCTACCGTATCATTCTGTAATTCGTGCAGAAGTGAGACCGGTAGGAATGTACTCGATTCCGCGCGGCGAGTCCGAGGTCCAGGCGGAAGCGTACGAGACTTCCCTTAATGGGATGCCTGTTTATTTCATCTCCGGTGAACCAATCAGAGCGAGCGGGTCTGTTTATTCCTCTGATTCAAAACTAGATGCCGAGAAGTATGCGTTTTTCTCATTGGCTGCGCTCGAGTTGCAACGGCATATAAACTGGGTTCCACACATTATCCACGTAAATGACTGGCATACCGCTTTAGCAGCGTATGATTTATTAGCAAAACATTGGGAAGCGGGTACGCGAAAAATCGCATCTTTAGTTACAGTGCATAACCTGCCTTATCTTGGGCCTGATGTGAGCGCCGTTCTTGAAAGTTACGAAATCAAGCTCGCTCAAACCGACTTACCACATTGGGCACGTGTTATGCCTTTGCCTCTAGGTTTATGGGCATCGGATGCGATTGTGGCTGTATCACCGACTTATGCCAAGGAAATACTGAGGCCTGAATCTAGTAGCGGTCTACATGAATTCTTAGAATCACGCCGCGAGTCATTGTATGGAATTCTAAACGGTCTGGATACAGTTTCCTTCGATCCGGCAACCGATCCCGCTCTCGGCGTGAATTTCGATGCTGATACGCTGGAAAAGCGCGCGGCGAACAAAGCACTACTGCAAGAACGTATTGGTTTTCCGGTCGAATCTGAAACTCCTTTATTGGGAATGGTCTCACGGATGGATCCGCAAAAAGGAGTGGATATTGCTTTGACTGCTTTGAAATATATGCGACGTTCGAAATCCAAATGGCAGGCCATTATTTTAGGTACAGGAGACCCCAGTCTGGAAGAAACCGCCTTGGAGTTACAAGCAGATAATCCGGAGCGTGTACACGTACAAACGCGTTATGATGCAGGGCTTGCCCGACAGATATACGGCGGAGCAGATATTTTCCTTATGCCCTCGCGCTATGAGCCATGCGGTCTTTCTCAAATGATTGCCATGCGATATGGATGTGTACCAATCGTCCGGGCCGCGGGTGGCTTGAACGATACGGTCAAACACGGCGAAACTGGTTTTGTCTTTCAAGATCCTAACTTTAGAGCACTCACTGCCGCGATCCGCGCGGCGTTGAAGATTTATCCCGGCCGTACGATCTGGCAAAAAATCCAGCGCGCTGGAATGGCGCAAGATTTTTCCTGGTCGAAATCAGCACAGAAGTATCTTGAGTTATATCAATCCCTGATAAAAAATTTATGACCTTCAAACGATCCTCCGGAATCCTCCTTCATCCTACTAGCCTGCCCGGCCCCTATGGAATTGGTGATATCGGCCCGCAGGCTTATCGTTTTATTGACTGGCTTTCTTCAACCGGTTGCAAACTTTGGCAAGTCCTACCCCTTGGTCCAACGGGTTATGGCGATTCGCCCTATCAATGCTTTTCTGCTTTTGCAGGAAATCCATATTTGATTAGCCCGGATGCGCTTCCAGGAGATGGACTTTTAACTAAAGACGACTTTAAGGATAAACCAGATTTCCCCGCTTCTCGCGTGGACTTTGGCTTGCTCATCCCGTGGAAAATGAATTTACTCCAAAGGGCATTTGACCGTTTTCATTCTACTCGCAACCCTTTCCGAAAAGAATTCGACTATTTCTGTGCTGAACAAGCTGCGTGGCTCGATGATTATGCTTTGTTCATGGCCTTGAAAGAATCCAATGGAGGTGGCGCGTGGAATGGATGGCCGGAGCCTTTGAGGAAGCGAAAAAAATCAGCTTTGGCTGAAGCGCGGAAAAATCTTTCTGAGAGTATTATTCGCTATTCGTTCTATCAGTTCTTATTCTTTAGGCAATGGAATGCTTTACGCGCCTATGCAAGAGAACGCGAAATTCAGACTATTGGTGATATCCCAATCTTTGTTGCCTATGATTCTGCTGATGTCTGGGCTCATCCTGAATTGTTTTATCTGGATGAACAGGGTAACCCAACTGTTGTCGCCGGAGTCCCTCCGGACGGATTTTCCGCGACAGGTCAGTTGTGGGGCAACCCGCTCTATAACTGGGAAGTCCATAAACGGGATGGATATAAATGGTGGCTTGCGCGAATGCGTTCAGCGTTGCAATCCGTGGATATCCTCCGCATTGACCATTTCCGCGGCTTCGCAGGTTATTATGAAATACCCGCGAGCGAAAAAACAGCAGAATTCGGTCGGTGGGTGCCCGGCCCTGGTGCGGACTTTTTCCGTGCGGTCGACAAACATCTCGGTGATGGGTTGGGCACTCCAGGCACGGGCTTGCCAATCATTGCAGAAGACCTTGGGTTGATTACGCCAGATGTGATTGAACTACTGGAGACTTTTAAGTTTCCTAGGATGAAAGTCCTACAATTCGGTTTTTCAGGGCCAGATAACCCTTTCCTGCCTCATAATTATCAACCTAATTGTGTAGCCTACACCGGCACACACGACAACGATACCGCAATGGGCTGGCTTGCAAGCACTGATAAGAATGAACGTAAATTCGCGCTACGCTATCTGCGGGTAGATGGCCATGACTTTGCGTGGGCTTTGATTCGCGCGATCTGGTCTTCGATCGCGGTGATGTGCATTACCCCAATGCAAGATGTACTCAGCCTCGGCGGCGAAGCAAGGATGAATTACCCAAGTCGCCTTGGTGGAAATTGGGAATGGCGAATGGGGGAGAATGATTTGAGTCAAGCACTCTCAGACAAATTGAGAGAGTTGAATTACCTGTATAGCAGATAAAAGTTGATGTCTTAAAGACGTTTTTTCATCGGTGGGCAACTTAAACAGATATCCCTTACCAAGCCTGTTCCCTTTCAATCTACCCACACTTTATATACCTACTTGATTCTTATTGAATCAATAATTGTCGATACCTGCTCTTCGCTGTAGTTTTCTTTCTCAGAGATAATAGTCAAGCTTTCTACTCCCCTATCCGTCACAAAGCTAAAGCTGGTGTGGCGCCACTCCTTGTTGAGCTGTGTGTTTAGAATATCCGTGATTATATAGCAACCTTCCATCTGTCCGTTATTATAGATGCGATTCTCTACCACTGTTACAGTGTAGTCGCTTCCCCCGAGATAAACAAAAGATCTGCAATACTCCTCGGTTATCGTTGCAGGTGGGTAGATTTGCTCGATCACCTCACTCTTATCACCTTCATAGCTATTAAACCCCGTCTTCGTCCAGTCCTCTGGGATCAAGTAGTAGTAGCTTTCATGGGCGCTAGTGATCTGCTGATAGCCAGCTTCTACTGTTGGAGGCTCGCCTGACAGCAGCCGTGTTATTTGATTGCAAGCCATCATCAGGAACAACGCGCCAGTTAGCAAAGCGGCTATTAGGATCACATCATTACCGTTCGAGTCATTTCTTTTCATGACGCTTCTCCTTATTCTTACAGATCGCGCGGTAATTCTTGCGTTAACCAAACCTATTCTTTACTGAAATGGCAATTTGACTAAGCTGCCGGACGGCGCTCAGAGCATAGCTTACGTGATCCGACCAACCCTGAGATAGATCGGCCAGCGGATGATTCGTTGCTGACTAAGTTCTCCCCATGTTTTAGCTAACTCTGACCAGATGATGCCAACGGGATCTTGGCCGCGCTCGGTCCTGTACCGTTTGGTGGCTGACCAACTCTCTAAAAAGCCCACGATGTGTTCCAAGTCCCACTCTACCTGCATTTCAAAATCAGGTGGGTTCAGTTCTTCAAACGGAAAAGGTAAGGTTTGATAGCGTTGATCCAGATACCGAATGCGCTCCGGCCAATAGCCGTCTAAAACTTCCCTGTAGTAATGCGCCAATACTCGATCAATAGCAGGTTCGATCATGGGCAGATGGTACGTCCAAGCGGCGAGAATCCCATTTGGGACAGCGACGCGCCGAACGGTTTCATAGAATGGCTCCAAGTCGAACCAATGGACGGCAACTGCAACGGTTACTAGATCCACACTGTTGTTCTCTAAACTCACTTCTTCAGCGCGTTCGACTCGATAATCAATCCGCTCGTGGGGCACAGCTTGAGCCAGTTGATCTGCGCTGGCATCTGTCGCGACAACACGATTGAAATATCGGACTAGCTCCTGGGCTGCCTGCCCATTGCCCGTACCACAATCCCAAGCTAATTGGTGACTCGGAGAAATAGAGGCCAGGTAATCAAAGAGTTCTCTTGGATAATGTGGGCGATATTGCGCGTACTCGCGTGCTTGTTTAGAAAAATGATCTTCAAAGCTCATCGTACACTGATTCCAAATTTGCGAGAGTTGTCTAACAATAACAGCTTGCGTAGCAGGCGGAACAAGTAGGCTGCGACTCAGATTGGGCTTAGACAGATAACAATTGCTCTATCTCGGTGGGAAATTTTCGCCGAGGTGTATTATCCTTGTCTCGATAAGGTGGTAGCGTCTTATCGGATTGAGCGGCTTTCAGGTATTGTCTTTTAGTCACCTTTTGACCATGATTCAAGTACTTGGGATAACCCCGACGCAACTTACCTTTTTCATTCCACATTCGCTCAATCCCGTGATAATTGCCTTCGTGCCAATGCCGTTCATGCCATAGAGTGGGATGCTTTCCACTGAACCACAACTCATAGCCATGAGGCGAGCCATTTTTCATACTGTGTATTTCTGCAATGGAAATCGAGCCATCTGACCATTCCTGCCGCCAAACATCTAACCCAGTGCCGTGATTCATCCGGTACGTGCCAATGACTCTTCCCTTCCGTCCATACTGTTTGGCCAGGCCATTGATCTTGCCATTGACATATGGCTCTACAGACATAAGCGTTCCATCAAAATCCCATCTGTACTCGCGGCCATGTTTCTTACCGTCTTTGATTGGCGTCTCGAGAATTAAATCCCCATCTTGATCATACCAACGCTGGCCGACCACTTGGTCGTTGAGAACATACTCCATCAAACGGGATGAGAATGGACCGACCTGCTCATACTCTCTTATGAGCCGTTCAGTTGTGCCTGAAGGGATATCTGATTTTGGCCGCTTCATAAGGTGAATTGCAGGATCATACCATTTCCTTCCACGCTCAACGAAAGCTCTGCTAACCCGCCGATAATAACATCGGCTGCCTGTAGCTCTCTCGCAGCATGTGTGGTCGTGACACCAATAACCTGCATTTTAGCCATTTTACCAGCCTGCACTCCGGCAGGAGAATCTTCTATCACAACACAATCTCTCGGCTGAACCCGTAAACCATGTGCAGCCAGCAGGTATCCCTCAGGTGCAGGTTTTCCTTTCTTCACATCATCGCCTGTGATTAACACTGTTGGCATAGGTAATTTTACATGCTTTATACGGGCTTCAGCGATGCGCCGTGAGCCGGAAGTCACAATTGCCCACTGGTTGGATGGTAATCCACTCAATAGCTTATGTATGCCTGGATATACCTGCACATTCAGCATATCAGCAATTTCCTCACTCTCCAAGACCATAACCTCGCGCTCTGCCTGAAGATGCGGAGCAACCAACTGGATAGTCTCAATAGCTCGACGTCCATGCATAACGCTTAACAGAACGTCAGTGGAAATATTGTGCCGTTCACTCCACGCTTGCCAGAGACAGCGAATGCGTGTCACCGAGTCGACCAAGGTTCCATCTAGATCAAATAAAATTGCCTGACAAGCTATATATTTCATTTCGCATTCACTAGGCCCAAAATAATGATAATTGGATTCTTTTCGTGTGAAAAGTGTCGACTAGCGGAGGAAGCCGAGGGTTCGTCAGAGAACACGGCAGGCTACACCTGACCTAAGCCTAAAACCAGCTTGTAATTTTGAGAAACGCCACGAATGACCAGGCAACAACAAACAAAATAGGCATTACTCTGTGCGGGAGAAGCATCATTTCAAATCTCGTAAATTCCTCGGCGCTGAGACCTATGATCGGTGGACCTGTATAGTTCTGATCTGCTGTGTAATTTCTCCACCAATGCTGTAGTTTGGCAATCGCTCTTGTAGCTGACTCCAAAAAGACTCCTAGCGATATCGATGAGATAAGTCCCACAAGACACAAAACAATGACTACAGCAGAGTTTTTATCCCATATAAGGGCAAGAGCGGTAAAAAGGAGACCTTCTAAAGTCAGCATCCAATTCGTGCGTTCGTTGACCAGCATGTTTTCATGCTGGATCATCGAACGGATAATCTGTGCGTCATGTTGAATATCCATGTTTAGTTTAGTATAAACTCATTTCAACCAATTCAAGCTTTATCGCTCATCATCGGCCTCTCTCTATCTGTTAAATTAACAACAATCGCATTACTCGCTTTTATCAAATTTCCCGGTGTGATCATGATTTCTTCGCCCCATTGACCCGCGCCAGTGCCGAGGATGGGTTCTTCAAGCAGACTCGCTTCAAGGAATGTTCTGAATCCGGGTGGCTGCCAGCTGAAGGCGGGGATGGAGCCGATGATGTATCCCGTTGTTTCTTTTACTACTTCGGGATCTGCCATCCTGATATTACGTGAGCCAATCGCCTTTTTGAGATTCCCGGAAATAGCATTTTGGTCACCGCCGAGCATCACAAGTACGCGCTCGCCAGTGTCTACTTGAAAGATCAAAGTTTTCACCGCTTGTCTTTCAGAAAAACCCAAAGTATGCGCTACGTTAGCGGCGCCTTTTTCTGTTTCAGGCGAAAAACTGCGAGCTTCATAGGGGATTCTTAGTTGATCAAGATACAAATGGGAAGCTAACTTCATATTCAACGACTTCCTTTTGAGGCGAGGTAAATTCCAAAAAGTATGAAAACGCCGCCGATAATTGTAGCGGCAGTTGGCACTTCCTGAAAAATAAAAAAAGCAAGGACAGCCGCGCCGATTGGTTCACCAAGCGATAGTACAGCGACGAACGCTGCGGGAAGATAACGTAACGCCCAGTTATATGTGGAATGTCCGATCAATTGCGGGAAAGCGGCCATCAGCAGGATCCACCAGTAGGTGATTGGTTTGAATCCAAATGGAGTATTGCCTGTGATGAACATAATAATAATCAAGGCGGTGGCGGCAAGTCCATACACAACAAAAATGTATGGGATAAGAGATATCTTTACACGCAATTTTCTACCAATGATGAGATATCCCGATATTGCCCATGCCCCAGCAAGGGCCAGGAAATTGCCCCACATGGCGTGCCCTTGAAAGACTTCTGCCATTGCCGGGCACTTGATTCCATTATCAAAAACACACGCACCTGCTAAGCCGATTATTGTTCCCCCTAAAAGGGCAAAGACCAAGCCGACAATAGCTGCCCGCGTAAGATTCTCTTTCAAGAAGATTGGTGAAAGTAAAGCAACCCATAGTGGCCCGGTTGTAACCAGTACAACCGAGTTGGCAATACTCGTATATTCAAAGGATGTAATCCACGTGGCAAAATGTGCAGAAAGGAATAAGCCAGCAGCGGCTGCTAGAACTAATTCTCCGCGCGTAAGTTCTTTTAATTCATTACTATGTCGGATGAGTACAAGCGGTGCAAGGATGAGAGTTGCGAAAGTTAATCTCAGCGCAGCAATTACCAGTGAAGGAGCTTCCTGTTGTGCCAATTTGATAAAGATCGATGCTGTCGAAACAGCCAATAAGGCAAGGATAATTGCAAAGGGAAGGATAAGGCGAGCGCGTTGTTCATTCATCGGTGGCAGGCTTGTCCTGAGCCAGAGCGAAGGATCAGGATCCAGGAAAGATGCGGCAAGTATACTAAAATCTATATCACTGCGAGAAATGACACTTGCACCCCGTTCGGGCCGGGAGCCCGATGGGGCGAGACGGCCGCACTGCGCACCGTGCCACGTCCGCCCGGCGTGGTATTCGGTGCAGTGCAGGTGAGCAGTCTCCAATAAACTGAAAAGTTCACGTCAATTAGCCCTTTCCGTTCATTCGGAGATTGCTTTGCAAGAGCCGCCGCGCTGAACTTGTCGAAGGGAGCGCTCGCAACCCCGCCGAAAGCCCTGCACCTTTCATCGCCAATCATATGGAGGTGCGGGGAAGCAGGCGGGGCAATGACATGACAGAAGTCTTTGAAAAATGTAAGAAATTGCATCAATTACTTGACAGTCAGTCATCGAATGTATACAATTTACATGATAATTGTCATAAAAAATTGTTGTTACGGACCAAGTCAAAAAGGAGAGAAAAATGGCTTTTGAACTTCCGAAACTTCCATATGCATACGACGCGCTGGAACCTCACATTGATGCACGTACAATGGAAATCCACCACACAAAACACCATAATACCTACATCACGAATCTAAATGGTGCGATCGAAAAAACTCCCGAATTAGCGGGTAAATCACTTGAGGAATTGTTGAGCAATTTGAATGCAGTACCAGAGGGCGTTCGTATGGTTGTCCGTAATCACGGCGGCGGTACTTTCAACCACAATTTGTTCTGGGAAATCATGGGGCCAAATGCCGGTGGTTCTCCGAAGGGTGAGCTGGCCAAAGCAGTTGATTCAGCTTTCACTTCATTTGATAATTTCAAAACTGAATATGAAAAAGCAGCTAATGGACGTTTCGGGTCTGGTTGGGCCTGGTTAGTAAGGAAGAGCACAGGTTTGGCTATAGTATCCACAGCAAATCAGGATAGTCCACTTTCTGAAGGCCTTGTTCCGCTCATGGGCATTGACGTTTGGGAGCATGCCTATTATCTCAAATACCAGAATCGTCGCGCAGAATATGTGACAGCCTGGTGGAATGTGGTGAACTGGGATGCGGTTGCATCTCGCTTTGCGATGAAGTAAGTACAGATTTCTTTTACAGTCTCATACTCCGGGGATGCAGAGGTTACGCGGCACTTGCATCTCCGGTTTTTCGTTTAAAGCCTCGCCCTCAGAGTTAGCGAGCGCGGTTTCAGTGAGCGGACTGCAATCCTACATTTTGGTCAAAGCCTTGCATCTAAAAAGAAGCAAGTTATAATACTGCCATAACGATTCTGATCATATTCTCACAAGGAGAAAGTTTCTATGACTCACATTATCACTAGCCTGTGCGTTCGTGACCGAGGATGTATTGAAGTCTGCCCGGTCGAATGCATGGTTCCCGGACAACCTGTCGCCGAATGGCCGTGGATCTATATTGACCCTGATACCTGTATTGACTGTGGGGCGTGCATTCCAGAGTGCCCCTTTGCAGCCATCTTCACTGAAGATGAAGTCCCTTCAGCTTATACGGCCAAAGGCGGTGAATATATCAGCAACGTCGGGCTAACCGGACATTTTGATGGTACTAACCACTTTGGAAAACCGATTGTGCTTGATACAACCAGACAACTTGCCGCAGGTGAAGTAGTTGACCTAACCCCCGATATCAAACCCAACTATGACTTCTTCAAAGAAGGTCCCGGCTATAGTGCCAAAGATAACGACGACGGGATGTAGTTAGTTTCCTGAGAACTAGAAAGCCAGGTGCGTGCCTGGCTTTCGGGGGCATTCAGGCATGGCTGCGCTATTACCTCATTGACTCAATGCTTCTGTTAATACTTCAGAGCCGATACTTTTAGCAAGAACAATATTATCTTCTTCAAGTGTAACGACTACAACCAAAGGTGAACCTTGCCAATCAGGCAATGTCCCGGCGATGAACCATGATACGACCGAATCAGCGTTGCCTGCTTTGGAGGTATAACCCCAAAATGGTTTCTGTTCAACTATGAATGCGGAGGCCGCTTCATCCGCCGCCTCAGCTTGAATCGCCGCAACCGGCTGACTCGATGTTGACAGAACTACCCATCCCTGTTCAGTTGTATCTACTGCAATGGCAATGCGGGGTGATGGAATGACACCATGATTGCTCAGTGCAGCCGCGGCCAGAGCGACATGTAAAGGGCTGACACGTATTTCTTTCGGTTTATTGGACTCGGTGGACGGGTTGACCGGCATATTGATTGCAGGTGTATTGAATAACCCAAGTTTTTTATAGAATGCAATGATTTCAGAATCAGCCGGTTTTGCTTCTCTAAATTGTGCTTGGATAAGTGGATCCAAGATAGAATTGATTGGGTATTGACCTTGTGTGGCGCGATTAAGTAGCGGTGCCTCCGCGTCCTGTGTAAGTAGAAGACCGTCTTCGTCAAGCTTGTTGGGATCAAAGGTTGGGTGCGATGCCATCGCCAGGATTTCGCCCGTTTGCGCGTTCATCAAAATGATTGCACCTGCATGAGTATCCAGCAATTCGTCTGTTTTTGCCTGTAGCGTAAGGTCTAGACTCACGCGGGCATTGTTACCGGTGGGCGGGGTGCCATAAAGCAAATGCTCCCACCAAATTAAGCTTGCCGGATTCCCCTTCAGTCCACGTAAATAATCGTCGAGGCTGGCTTCCAAACCGGCTTGACCATATACAGGATGGGTATATCCCACGATAGAGCCAAGCTCTGGGTATAAATATACACGCCGAAAGGTTCCTCTAGTGCCTCGTGTTACATTAATCGGATGATTATTTCTGTCCAGCAAACTTCCACGCGGGACATAGCGGTCCGCAATGGCGCGGCGAGGATTGTCGGTGCGATTCAGGAGATCAGGTGCACGCACAATAGCCCACCATGCAACAGTCAGTGCGGCTGCTGCGAAACCAATTCCAAGCAGACCAGTAAGCAGTGCATGTGGCCGCGAATTCTCTAAGGGTGCCGGTTCAGTCTCGCTTTGCCCGCCAATAATTATTAAGATCAGGAGCGCAGTATAGGAAGTTAATAAAGATGAACCGCCGTAGGAGACAAAAGGTAGGGTAACGCCGGTAAGAGGGAAGAGTCGTAGATTGCCGCCAATAATCAATAAACTTTGAATTCCAAGATAAGTTGTTATGCCCGCAGCAAGGAAACGGCGGAATCTATCCTGTGCCTGTAGGGAGGCGATCATACCTCGGGCGACGATCAGCCAAATGGTGGCAATCAGACCGATTGTTCCAACAAGACCCGCTTCTTCTGCAATGGCTGCAAAGATAAAATCTGAGATCGCTACAGGTACAAGCCCTGGATTGCCGATTCCTGGTCCGCGCCCGGTCATGCCACCGTTGGCAACTGCTAGCAAAGATTGAACAATTTGATAGGATTGTCCGGCAGGATCAACCCAAGGATCTAACCACCCATCAACACGTGTGCGAATAACATCCACCGAAATATATCCAACTAATAATGCTATAGCCAATCCAATAGCAGTACTGATTAGAACGCGCTGGCGTCCAGTTGCAAGATAAAGAATCACTGTATAAAGAAGTATAAAAATGGATGCCGTCCCTAAATCGCGCTGGACGAACAAAATGAGAAGGGCCAAACCAGTGACGAAGATTGTAGGGAGAAGTAATGGGAATATCTGCATACGAATAGGCAGGCGGTCTGCCAAATAAGCCGCAAGATAGGCAACAAGCAATAACTTGAGCGGCTCTGACGGTTGGAAATAAAAACCACAACAACCGAGCCACAACCGCGGTCCAAAGCCACTTGGATTTGTTCCAAAAATCAATGTGAGTGCAGTAAGCAGCAGCCCGCCACTCAATAGAATGTATTTGTAACGACGAATGAAGACGAGATTTGATGGAAGCCGGAGTCCAATAATGAAAATGGCAATGCTTACGATCAACCAAATGGCCTGCCGTAAACCAAAAGTTTCATTTAATCGCCATATTGTAAGAAGTCCCCAACCACTTAACAATGCCGCAGCAGGAAATATATACGGATCACGATCAGGTAATATTTGTGCTGTTGCATAATGACCTAAGCTGATTAGTACTAGCCAGATTGCAAACCCGACCCAATGCGACCAGCGATAATCGACATCCCACGTCCGTTCACGAACTGCCGGAGATAACGTAAGAATAATCGAATAAACAAATAGAAAGGCCGTCGCCCAACTCAAGAGACGACTTTGGATCTGGTCATTCATGGCCTGTGATTGTGACATACTTACACAGAAGTCACATTACTTGTAATATTTCCCAACCAGCAAATCCAGCTTTTGGCGCGTTTCAGTGGGGATGACCTCAGGATCCGTAACCAGAGCGTTTGCCAGTGCCTGGCTGCATTCGCAATCGCGCTCCGGTTTAAGATCTCTCGCAAGAATTCGGATGGCTTCCTGAGCCAGTTCAGTATTTTTGCTCAAAGTTTGAATGACCATTTCCACAGTTACAGGTGCTTCACTTACATGCCACACATCATAATCTGTGACATGTGCCATTACTGCATAACATATCTCGGCTTCGCGTGCTAGAAAAGCTTCTGGAGAAGCCGTCATGCCAATAATTGACATCTCCCAAGAACGAAATGTATTCGATTCAGCTTTGGTAGAAAAGCGCGGCCCCTCGATCGTAATGAAGGCTCCTCCACGATGGGCCTTTGCCCCGGCCGCGATCACCGCTGCTTCAAGTTGAGCCGATAAATCTTCGCAAAAAGGATCTGCTACGCTAATGTGAGCAACTATACCCTCTCCAAAGAACGTACGCGAACGTCCTTTCGTATGATCGAAGAGTTGGTCGGGAATGATAATATGACCGGGTGCATAATCTTCTCGTAACGAACCGCAAGCACTGACGCTGATGATGCGTTCCACACCGAGAGATTTCAATGCATAAATATTGGCGCGATATGGCACTTCACTTGGAGTAATGTGATGGCCAATCCCGTGTCTTGCCAGAAATGCGACGCGGCGGCCTTCCAGTGTTCCAATGATAACCGGCGCGCTCGGCTGGCCAAAGGGTGTATCGGTTTCATATTCCTGTGTGTCTTTCAACCCGGACATGCTATAAAGACCAGATCCACCTATTATGGCCAGCGAAACGGATTCATTCATGCATTCTTCTCGATTCGTTT
>WNGB01022166.1_pt2 | contig 13515 bp, 10 predicted proteins | sample 5400681 | NCBI WGS metagenome assembly WNGB01 (sample SAMN13153367, study PRJNA577476) | soil metagenome | isolation source: 115 cm soil or saprolite under grassland replicate 2 | place: USA:California | collected 2016-06-15 | reverse complement strand
CAGCTCAAAGAACAGGTCTGGAAGCTACACCTGGAATTGCCGAAGAACGGGCTCGTGAAATGGACCGGCGGCAACGTCAGCGCGCGCGATCCCGAGAGCGGCCTGGTCGTGATCAAGCCCAGCGGCGTGCTCTACGAGGATCTACGGCCCGAGGATCACGTGGTCGTGAGCCTGGACGGCAAGATCGTCGAGGGCCAGCTCAAGCCCTCGTCCGACACCGCCAGCCACCTCTACATCTACCGCAACCGCCCCGATGTCAACGGCGTGGTGCATACCCACTCCGCCTACGCCACCGCCTTCGCCGCCCTCGGCAAGCCGATCCCGGTCTACCTCACCGCGATCGCCGACGAGTTCGGCGGGCCGATCCCCTGCGCCGGGTTCGCGCTGATCGGCGGCGAGGAGATCGGCCAGCAGGTGGTCGCGCACATCGGCAGCTCGCCGGCCGTGCTGTTGAAGAATCATGGCGTGTTCACGGTCGGCGCATCGGTCACGACCGCCGTCAAGGCCGCGGTGATGGTCGAGGATGTCGCGCGCGCGGTCTGGCTGGCGCTCCAGCTCGGCCAGCCCGACGAGATCCCGGCCGAAGACGTCGCCAAGCTACATCATCGCTACACCCACGTCTATGGGCAGCGCTAGCCGCGAGCTGATCGTGTAAGACAAGGTTCTTGGCAGCTTTACAATCTGGGCTGGGGTGGGGGTGTGGGGGCGCGACACCCAGCGGGTACCTGGCCCCGCCCCCACACCCCCACCCCCTCCACGGATCGACTGTAAAGTAACGACTGGTGCTGATTCTGAGAGGAAGCCAGCTATGAACATTGACCTCAAGCAATACGATGTCTGGTTCATCACCGGCAGCCAGCATCTGTACGGCCCCGAAACGCTCGCGCAGGTCGAGGAGCACTCCAGGGCGATCGCTCGGGCGCTTGCCGATTCCGGGCCCATGCCGGTCAACGTCGTCTTCAAGCCGGTGCTGACGACGCCCGATGCCATTCGTGCGCTGTGCCTGGAGGCCAACGCCGACCCGACCTGCGTCGGCCTGATCACCTGGATGCACACCTTCTCGCCGGCCACGATGTGGATCGCCGGCCTGCGCGCGCTGCAGAAGCCGTTCGCGCACCTGCACACCCAGTTCAACCGCGATATCCCCTGGGCCGATATCGACATGGACTTCATGAACCTGAACCAGTCCGCGCACGGCGACCGCGAGTTCGGCTTCATCGGCAGCCGGATGCGCCTCGACCGCAAGGTGATCGTCGGGTACTGGCAGGACCACGAGGTGCAGGCCAGCCTGGGCGCGTGGGGGCGCGCCGCCTGCGGATGGCACGACGCACAGAGCGCCAGAATCGCCCGCTTCGGCGACAACATGCGCGAGGTGGCCGTCACCGAGGGCGATAAGGTCGACGCCCAGATGCGGCTGGGCTACAGCGTGAGCGGCTACGGCGTCGGCGACCTGGTCAAGTTCGTGAACGAGGCGACCGACGCCGAGGTCAACCAGCTCATCAAGATCTACCTCGACCAGTACGAGGTCGCGCCGGCGCTGCGGCCCGGCGGCGAGCGGCACCAGTCGCTGCGCGACGGCGCCCGCATCGAGATCGGGATGCGGGCCTTTCTCGAAGCCGGCAATTTCAAAGGCTTCAGCACCACGTTCGAGGATCTGCACGGCCTCGCCCAGCTGCCCGGCCTGGCGGTCCAGCGCCTGATGGCCGATAACTACGGGTTTGCCGGCGAGGGCGACTGGAAGACCGCCGCACTGGTGCGGACGATGAAGGTGATGGCGGCCGGGCTGGACGGCGGGACATCCTTCATGGAGGACTACACCTATCACCTCAGCCGCAGCGGCATGAAGGTGCTCGGCGCGCACATGCTCGAGGTCTGCCCGACGATCGCCGCGACCAAGCCATCGCTCGAAGTCCATCCGCTGGGGATCGGCGGCAAGGATGACCCGGTGCGGCTGGTGTTCGACTCGAAGACCGGGCCGGCGGTCAACGCGGCGGTGATGGAGGTGGGCAACCGCTTCCGCATGGTCGTCAACCAGGTCGACGCGGTGCCGACCGACGCGCCTCTGCCGAAGTTGCCGGTCGCGCGCGCCCTGTGGATCCCCCAGCCCGACCTGCCGACGGCTGCGGCGGCCTGGATCTATGCCGGCGGGGCGCACCACACCGGCTTCAGCCTATCGCTGACCGCCGAGCACCTCGAGGACTTCGCCGAGATGGCCGGGATGGAGTTCCTGCTGATCGACAAGAACACCACGGTCGCGGCGTTCAAGAAAGAGCTGCGCTGGAACGATCTGTACTATCACCTGGCAAAAGGGCTGTAGCCGGGCGGTGGCTTTTTAGGGTGGGTTGTGGAGGGCGGGGCTGTGCCCCGCCCTCCACAACCCTTCCCATTTCCCAAGTGGCTATGCGGCGATCAGCCGCGGCAGCGCGAAGAGCGAGTCGTCCGGCGGCTCCAGGCCCAGCTGCTCGCGCATCCGCGTCACGTCGGCCTGGAAGGCAGTCACCTCGGCCGAGCGCGCCGGCCGGCGGTCGAGCCGCGAGCCGGCGCCGGTCAGCGCCAGAATGCGCTCGGCTAGCTGCAGGATGGGAGTGCCCTGCCCGCTGCCGACGTTGATCGGCTGCCCGGCGATATCCGCCGTGGCCGCGCGCATCAGCGCCTCCACCACCTGATCCACCCACACGAAGTCGATCAGCTGATCGCCGCCATAGACGATCAGGTCGCGGCCCTCGGCGGCCCAGCCGAGCCAGAGCGGGATGACCCGCCCGAAATCGCGCGGGGCGTAGACATTCGCCAGGCGCAGGATCGCCGTCTCCAGGCCGAAGGTGGTCTGGAACACGCGGCAGTACAGCTCGCCCGCGGCCTTGCTCGCGCCATAGGTGTTCTTGCTGTCCATGGGATGGTCCTCGCGAACCGGCAGGGCGCGCGCCTCGCCATAGACCTCGTGCGAGGAGCTGAACACGACTCGCCGGACGCCGAGATCGCCGGCCGCCTTCAGCACGTTGAAGGTGCCGGCGACGTTGGTGGTGAACGAGTACCCCACGCCGGCCACCGCGCCCATCACGTTCGACTGCGCCGCCAGGTGGAAGACAACCTCGGCCCCCAACATCTGCTCGGCGAGCGCGTGCTGATCGCGGATGTCGCCCTCGATCAGCGTCACGGCGCCGCTCGCCAGGTGCGCCGCGAGGTTCGCGCGCGTGCCGCCCCTCCAAACCTCCCCGCTTTTTCTCAGGCATCAATAGGTAATACCGTGGGCGCGCGTGCGCCGTATCCGGCGCACCGCAGTCTCGCCGAAGTCGGCCCGAACCTGTACCGCAGGGCCGCTCTGCTATGCTGTAAACATCGACGCAGCAAGCACTCCTGGCGATAGCGGCTCATTCGGAAAGGAGACGGCCATGACCTCACAGAATATAGCAACGAGCAATCAGTCCAATCGGCTCAGCGATCGGCAGGCCCACACGGCCGGCGCGCCAGAGCCATGCCAGATGAGCCTGAGCGCGCTCGCGCGTCGCTGCGCCGTCGAGAGTGAGCATTTCTATCGCGGCCATCCGCACGACAGCAGCTTCGCGTACGAGCTGTTTCGGCGGGCGCTGGTCGAGCGCGACGAGGTGGCCTGGGAGTACGTCTACACGCACTACAGCCCGCTGGTCGAGAGCTGGGTGCGGCGGAGCGGCGCGTTCGCCGGCAGCGGCGAGAGCGGCGAGTTCTTCGTCGGCGCCGCCTTCGCCAAGTTCTGGCGCGCGGTCTCGCCCGAGCGCTTCGCGACCTTCCCGAACCTGGCGGCGCTGCTGCACTATCTCCAGCTGTGCGCCGGATCGGTGGTGATCGACAGCGTGCGCGCCCAGTCGTGGGCCGAGATCGTCTCCGACGAGGCGCTGCCGGCCAGCCAGACGCCGGTCGTATCGCCCGACGAGCAGGCGCTCGACCGCGTGGACCGCGCCGAGTTCTGGAGCCAGATCGACGCGCAGCTGAACAGCACGGCCGAGCGCGTGGTGGTGATCGCCTCGTTCGTGCTGGGCATGAAGCCGGGCGAGATCTACGAAGAGCGCCCCGAGCTGTTCGCGAGCGTGAACGACGTCTACAACGTCAAGCGCAACGTGCTCAGCCGCCTCGGCCGCAGCCCCGATCTGCGCCGCGCGATCGGGGGGTGATATGTCCTCGCAGAATAAGGTTGGGAAAAGCGGTGGGGTTTCAAGTGGCGGATCGTCCGCTCCTTGAAACCCCACCTGGCGTTTGTCGACGATCACCGTCTGATCATCGGCACGAATGTCCGCGATTGGATGGTGATGATCGTGAACGTCGCGGTATTGGACGCGCCGCCGCCCGGCCCCGGGTTGACCACCGTCACGCTGCCCTGGCCGCCCAGTGCGAGGTCGGCGGCCGTGACGGTCAGCTTGAGCTGCGTGCTGCTGACGAAGGCGGTCGGGCGGTTCGCGCCGTTCCACTGCGCCTGGGAGTCGGCTATGAAATTAGTCCCGTCGATCAGCACGACGATCGTCGAGGCGCTCGCGACGTCCGTCATCACTTTGCTCGGGCTGAGGTGCGCGATCGACGGGATCGGGTTTTCGCCGGGGGCGGCGACGGCGAACTCGGCCGCGTTGGAGATGCCACCGCCCGGACCGGGATTGAACACCGTGACTCCCGCAGGGCCGCCGGCCGCGATGTCGGCCACGCCGATCTGGACGGTCAGCCTGTCTGAGGACAACGCGCGCGCGGTCGCCGAGATCTGCGTCTGCCTGGACGGCCTGCCGCTGGCGATCGAGCTGGCGGCGGCGCGCAGCCGGATCTTCAGCCCCCAGGCGCTGCTCGACCGGCTGCGCGGCACGTCTGGCCCAACCGCGCTCCAGTTTCTTGTCGGCGGGCCGCGCGATCTGCCGGCCCACCAGCAGACCCTTCGCGGCACGCTCGACTGGAGCTACGAACTGCTCGACCAGCGCGAGCAGACATTGCTGGCGCGGCTGGGCGTCTTTGTCGGCGGCTGCACGCTGGAGGCGGCCGCGGCCATCTGCGGCGATTGCAGATTGCAGATTGTAGATTGCAAATTAGACGAGGCGGCGTCGCCGACGCGCTGTTCAACCTGGGCGGGATCGCGTTCTTGCAGACCGAGTATGCCCGCGCGGCGCAGCTGTTCGGCGAGTGCCTGGCGCGCTACCGCGACCTCCACGCGCGCGTGGAGGTCGCGCAGACGCTCAAGAACCTGGGGCTGATCGCGAAGGACCAGGGCGACTTCGGCCGCGCGACCGCGTTCTACCAGGAAAGCCTGGCGCTGCGCCGAGAGCTATACGACACGCGCGGCGTCGCCCAGGCGCTGTTCAGCCTGGGCGTGGTTGCCTACTGGCGCGGCGACTACCACGGTGCGGTGGACCTGACCGAGCAATGCGTCGCCTACTACCGCGAGCTGGGCGACAAGATGGGCGTCGCCTACGCGCTCGACACGCTGGGGATGGCGGCGCACAAGCGCGGCGAGCGCGTCCGCGCGCTGCGCATCCTTGAGGAGGGTATGCGGATGCTGCGCGAGCTGGGCGATCAGAGCGGCGCTCGCCTGGCGGATCGGCGACAAGCGACGAGGCGCGTTCTGCCTTGAGGGGCTGGCGGCGGGCGCCAGCGAGCCTGAGCGCGCCGCGCGGCTCTACGGTGCGGCGGCGGCGTTGCGCGAGAGCATCGGGGCGCCACTGCCGCCGGCCGAGCGCGCGGAGTATCAGGCAGGTGTGGACGCCGCGCGAGCTGCCAGCTCCGGCGAGACCGCATTCGCCGCAGCCTGGGCCGAGGGACGCCAGATGGCGCAAGACCAGGCGGTGGCGTATGCGCTGAGCGCCTGACTCACCTCAGCTCTTGTCTGTGGCCCGGCCAAGCTCTCCATCAGTTATTGCAGGTGCGGAAGAGAAAGCAGGCCGCGCTACAGATACAACTCGCGTTTTCATACGCATAAACTTGCGCTCGAAGAGGAGATAGAAACCATACGAGCACAGCACCGCGAACGGCGTAACCACCACCAGCATCATTGCCAGGCGGGCATCGGCCGACATATTTATGTGGAGCGTCTCCAGATTCACCAGACCCTGAATCGGGTTATGCACCAGGTAGATGCTATACGAGAAGATCCCGAGAGTCACCAACGTGCGCGACTCGAGCAGACGCTGGGAAAGCGAGCGGCGCTCGCCCTGCCGAGAGACCTTGATGTATTGAATCAGCCAGCACATCACGACGATACCAACCCAGGGCTCGGTGATATAGGGGTGCCACCCCGTCCAATCCTTTTTCAGGAACAGCGTGGCGGACAGCCCGATCGCCAGCGCCGCCGTCAGCCATCCCCATCTGATCTTCATTCGGTAGGCTGCAATCTTGGGATCGTTCGAGAACGCAACGACAGCACCGGCCATACCCATGGCAAATAGACCGACAAACCACGGATGCATGTCGTCCAAATTGACCCGGGCCGGCAGCAATAAGTGTGGCAGCGTACCCACAGCGGTTGCCAATACCACTGTAATCACGAGGTTGCTTCGGCGCAGCAGCGGCAGGAGCAGGGCCGGAAAGAGAAAATAGATCTGCCACTCTACTGCCACACTCCACATTGGCCCATTAATCTTGTAGATCCAACCAGGATGAATGTTGTGTATCAGCAGGAGATGCGAGATGATCGCTCCGATCGTCACCGGAATCTTGGTGTCCCAGTTCGTTTGCTGCGGAGTCTGAAGAATCGGCAGCAGGGCGATCAGCCCAAGCGACAAGAGCAGCATCACGTAGTAGGATGGCAAGATCCGCCAGGCGCGCCGAAGAACATAGGAGGATACTCCGCCCGGCAGGTATGTCGTATCGCGCTGCGCCAGCGGCAACATAAGGCAGAACCCGGACACAACGATGAAGACAGGCACCGCGTACACGCCAAGGTCCAGGATGGCGGCGATGAGCTGCATGGGAGCAGACAGATCCGTATACTGCGTCGTGGTATAGCCCGCATAGCCCAACGCGTGGTACAGCGCGACATACAGCGCGGCGAGACCGCGGATGCCGTCGAGGGCGTCGAGGCGGAGCCGCGAAGGATCGTGACCGGCCGACCCGCCGGGCTCGCCGTTCTCAGATGTTTTCTTGCCGATGAGTCGTTGCATGCTCCGCTCCTTGGCGTCCTGGGTGTTAGGGACCCTTCATCAGTGCTCGCGTTCGGTTTCGACCCACGCCCGCGTTCCGTCGCTGACCAAGGTGATCGCGCCGTCGAGCCGCTCGTGGTAGAGCGCCGCCCCGCCGACCGCGCGCTCGACAAATGTCTGCTCGACCGGCCGGTCGGCCTGCTGACCGTCGGTCAACACCATCGCGCGCGGGCGCAGCGCGGCGACGAAGGCGATATGCGGGTCGCGCTGCCAGGGAAAGGCCAGCAGCGTGGCGGAGCCAGGCCGGCGCGTAACCAGCGCCTGCTCGTCGGCCGCACCGCCGCTCTGGTCGAAGACGAGGCCGGTCGTGCCGTAGTCGAGTCGCAGCACCATGCCGGCCTGGTCGCCATCGCCAGGAGCCAGAACCCGCAGCGTCGCGCCGCCGAAATCAAATCGATCGCCGGCGCGGGCGGCGTGGACCGGCGTGGCCTGCTCGCTCAGCAGGCGCCGCCACTCGCTCAGCAGCGCGCCGCGCCCCGCCGCCAGCGGCGCGACAGCCAGGCCGGCGCGGTAGCGCGCCAGCGCCGCGACCTGCCCGGGCAGGTGCGCGCCGTCCGGCGTCGTTAGCACGACCGCGTCGAGCGTGCGGCGCCAGAACGGCATGTGCCGGCCCAGAGCGGCCGCCAACGCCGCCGGATCGGCCCCGCCGTCGATCAGCACGTAGCCGCCGGCTGGCGTCTGGATGAGCGCCGCATCGCCCTGGGTCTCCAGAAAGATCACGCGCAGCCGCCCATCCGGCCCGGCGCGCCACGCCAGCAGCGCCAGCGAGAGCGCGACGACCGCGGCCTGAACGACGAGCCCGCGGCGCGGTTTTGGTTCCGAGACGGAGCTGGCGGACATGACAACAGCTGTGGTGAATAGTAGGATAGCTCGCCATGAGCGCTGACTCAGCGAAGACCTGCGAGAATGTACCGAAAAACAGTCGCCAAAGGATATGCGGATCGCGAAAGAGAGCACATTCGAGGTTACAAAACGTTTCCGGTAGACGGCGCTTTCTTTTCGCCGCCTGGCTCACTTTCGGCGATAATGTGGTCAGACTCTAAGGCCTATCGGAAGGAGCACGCAATGGACTCCGATAAACAGATCTCGAATGGGTGGTCGGCCGCCCCCCGGCACGGCGAGCCAACGTTTGACAACCTGCTTGGCATCGTCAGGGATGCCCTGAGCATGCAGCGGCCGGACTACATCGCGTCGATCCTCGGGTGCCCGCGAACCTGGATCCCGCCATTTCATCGCTACTCCGAGTTTCGCATCCTCGACATCTGGCGCCTGTGGCGATCGCTCCAGTTTCTCGTCAACGTGACGGTCCCAACCATTCCTGTATCGCCGCCGACCTTCGGCCCGCCCATGATCAACCTCTTTTTCTGGCGGCCGACGGTGATCTTGCAGCGCCCCGATCAGTATGGCAGCTACACATCGTACTCGCGCGAGGCCTGGTTTTTCGTGAACGGAATCATGACCAACGATTCGGTCGCGCAGATCAACGCCGCATGCCTGGCCTATCTGTTTCACCGGCCGATCACGCTCATTCAAAACTCGACCTGCGGCGCGTTCCCCGACATACTGGAGTGTGCGCTGGGGAAACAGTGGCATCGCACCACCGAGTCGGCGATCCAGGCGTTTCCGCCGATCTACGATGCGCTAAAGAGCGAGAAGCAGCGCGTGGTCGTGATCGCCCACTCGCAAGGGACGATCATTATATCGCTCGTCCTGCGCCTGCTGCTCGCGATCACGCGTCCGAAGACGCCGGCGGCCGGGGTGGGGGAGTTCGCCGGCGGCATCTCACCGGCCCAGCCCTACGCGCCGCCCGAGTTCGTGTATCCTGATGAGTCCAGGTTCAGCCTCGACGACTTCGAGCCGCTCAGCGAAGACGAGCTGGCCAAGCTGGAGATCTACTGCTTCGCCAACTGTGCCAACACCATGACCTATTTCCGTCCGCTGACGCTTGATGCGCCGCCGGTCCCGTGGATCGAGAGCTTCGGCAATCAGTACGACATCGTCGCCCGGCTCGGGATGCTCGCGCCAAATCCCGGGCAGTGGGGCATCGCGATCGACGGCCCGCGCTACCAGCGAGCCGACGCCTGGGGCCACCTGCTGAACGAGCACTATCTGTCGTGCATCGAGCAGTTCCAGAAGGAAGGGCGCAAGCGGGGCGGGCAGCACGGCCGGGCGCCGTACGACCTGGTGAACGGCGACACCTTCCCGGACATCACCGTGCCGCGGCTGTTCAGCTATCTCAACGGCGGCGTGCCCGAGACGGGTTAGGGATCTTGAATGTGTAAATCATCATAACTGTCAATTAATCTCGACGACGATTACGATGCGAAATAGCGGCCTGGCCTCCACGCGCGCGCCTGCGAGGCCGGCCTCGGCGACCAGCATACGTGCTTCGTCCAGCGTGTAGGCGCGCAGCACCGAGAGCGGGCCGTCGTGGCGTGCCATGGCGTGCCAGGGGCCGCGCGCCAGCAGCCGCGCCCCCCAGTAGGCCGGCCGGCCGCGCCGCAGGTCGTTGACGATCACGCCGCGCCGCGCGACGCGGCGCAGCTCGCGCAGCAGCGCGACGGCCGATGGCGGGTCGAAGTGGTGCAGCGCCAGGGCGCAGGTCACGAAGTCCACCCCGCCGTCCGCCAGTGGGATCGTCAGCGCATCGTGTCGAATCAAGGGGAAGGTCGCGCCGCCGGCGCGGGCCAGCCGCAGCACGTCCAGAAGCCGGTCGGAGGCGATCGGCCGCAGGTCGTAGCCCTGGCGCCGGGCGCACGCCGCGAGCAGCCGCGGCCCGTCGGCGCCGCCGGTGGCGATGTCGAGCAGCGTCGCGGGGGTGCCGTGCGGCAGGGCGCGCAGCAGCGGCAGCAGCGCGCGCCAGGTCAGCGCCGTGCCGCCGAGGTAGCGATCCAGCGCGCCCAGGTCGCGCAGGTTGTCCGCGAGCGCGGCGAGATCGTGGTCCGGCCCGTCGAGCAGTTCGGCATCGCGGCTGCGGGGAAGTGACGAAAAGATGCGCATAACGGTATTGTATCATCGCTCGACGACACGTTTTTCTGCAAGCGAACGACATTCCGTCGTGACTTCGACGAGTATCATCGGCAGGACTTGCGCGGTATCATTACATGAGCGTTTGTCAATGATAGATGTTGCGCGGTCGCGTCAGAAATGCCGTTTTAGCCTTCGGTAGAAGAGAATCGCGAAGTACCAGAGCGAGCGGAGGCTCATTACTGCATTCGAGCAGTCACCGCAAACGTTCCGGCGTGGAGCAAGCCCGCTTCTTCGGTGATATGACAATATTGCCATCCAAGCACAGACCGGGCTCACACATTTGACATCGCCAGGCACTACACTTGGCAAGCCCTCGCGGCAGCGCCGGCCACACCACTAGCTAGACAAGGAATCCCTGATGTCACCTCGTACACGTAATTTCATCTTCTTGGCGCTCGCCCTGGCGCTGATCGCCGCGATCGCAATCCCGCTGGTGCGCCGCGGCGACCTGGCGCGGCTGTCGCTCGCCGCCGACAACCAGCTGGTCGTGAGCTGCGCGACCAAGCTGACAGTCGAAGTCCAGGACGGGCAGGCGACGCTCCGCTGCGCCGCGCCGGGCGATCTCGCGGTCCAGCAGGCCCAGCAGGCTGCGCAGCCGACTGCGGCCGCGACCCCCGCGCCGAGCACTGCCGGGGAGCCGGCGGCGGCAAGCGCGTCCAAGCCAATCTTTCAGGACGAGCTGGCCGACGATTGGGTCAACTGGTCGTGGGCCAGCACGATCGACCTGGCGGCGAAGACCGCCCACGCCGGCAGCGCCGCGATCAGCGTGACGTACACCGGCGGCTGGGCCGGACTGTACCTGCACGCCAACCAGCCGCTCAGCACCAGCGGCTACAATGCGGTGCGCTTCTGGGCCAACGGCGGCAGCACGGGCGGCCAGAAGATCCGGGTCTGCTTCATCAACTCCTGCGGCCGCGCAAGCGACACCTATACGCTCGAAGCCAACACGTGGAAGGCCTACGATATACCACTGCGCGATGTGGGCGGGCCGAGCGCGCTGAACGACCTGATCTGGCAGGACACGACCGGCGGCAAGCAGCCGATCTATTTTCTCGACGATGTCGCGCTGGTCGCGACGCAGACCTCCGGCGCGCAGCCTTCAGGCAACGCGAGACCCGGCCAGACCGGCAGCGGCCCGGCGCTTGCCGTCGACGCCACGGCGGATCGCCACGCGATCAACCCGCTGATCTACGGGATGAACTTCCCCGACCCATCGCTAGCGAAAGAGCTGGGCCTGACGGTGCAGCGCTGGGGCGGCAATGCGACCACCCGCTACAACTGGCAGAACGACACGACGAACCGCGCCAGCGATTGGTTTTTCGAGAACATCCCGAACGACGGCGGCGACGTGGTGACGCTGCCCAAAGGCTCATCGTCCGACAAGTTCGTCGAGCAGGGCCGGCAGGCCGGTATGCAGACGATCCTCACGATCCCGCTGATCGGCTGGACGTCCAAGAGCCGGGCGGTGGCCTGCGCCTTCGCGACCGCAAAGTACAGCCAGCATCAGAAGACCGACGACCAGCGCGGCTGCGGCAACGGCCTCACGCCCGACGGGACGCCGATCGCCGGCAACGACCCCAAGGATACCAGCCAGCCGATCGGCCCGGATTTCGTCGCCGGGTGGGTGAAGCATCTCGTCGGGCAGTACGGTCGGGCCGACAAGGGCGGAGTCGGGTTCTACAACCTCGACAACGAGCCGTTCCTCTGGCACGCCACCCATCGCGACGTCCACCCCGACCCGGTGAGCTATGACGAGCTGCGCGACCGCACCTACAAGTATGCCGCGGCGCTCAAGCAGGCCGACCCCGGCGCCAAGACGCTCGGCCCGGCCGAGTGGGGCTGGACCGGCTACTTCTACTCGGCCAAGGACCAGGCCGAGGGCGGGAGCTGGTGGAACAACGCGCCGGATCGCAAGGCCCATGGCAACACGCCCTTCGTCGAGTGGTACATCGACCAGATGAAGGCGTACGAGCAGCAGCATGGCACGCGCATCCTCGACTACCTCGACCTGCACTACTACCCGCAGGCCCAGGGCGTCACGCTGCAGGACGCCGGCGATGCGGAAACGCAGGCGCTGCGCCTGCGCTCGACCCGCTCGCTCTGGGATCCGAGCTACAAAGACGAGAGCTGGATCGACGAGCCGGTGCGACTCATCCCGCGGATGAAGGAGTGGGCGCAGCGCTACCCCGGCACCAAGACCGCGATCAGCGAGTACAACTGGGGCGCGCTCGACACGATCAACGGGGCGCTGGCCCAGGCCGACGTGCTGGGCATCTTTGGGCGGGAGGGGCTCGACCTGGCGACGCTCTGGGCGCCGCCCGACCCCGGCGAGCCGGGCACGTTCGCCTTCCGGATGTTTCGCAACTACGACGGCAAGGGCGCCACCTTCGGCGAAACCAGCCTGCGCGCGACGAGCGACGACCCTGACAAGCTGGCGATCTACGCGGCCCAGCGCGCCGACAAGACGCTGACGATTGTGGTGATCAACAAGAGCGGCGACAACCTGACCAGCTCCATCGCGCTTCAAAACGCAAACGTGCAGGACAGTGCGCACGTCTACCGCTACGGCGCGGGCAGACTGGACGCGATCGAGCGCGGTGACGATATCAAGGTCGCAAGCAGTGCGCTCAGCGCCACTTTCCCGGCGAACTCGATCACGCTGATCGAGCTGCCGCAGCGCTAGACCCAGGTCTATCCTCCATCAAAGAAACGTGAAACGTGAAACGTGATGTCTCGCAAGAGCTCACGCTTCACGTTTCACGATTCACTGCCGCGAAACGATGCTACAAAATTGCTACTGGACGATGCCCTTCGTCACCTGCATGAAAATGTCCTCCAGGTCGCTGGACTGCTCGGCGAAGCGCGTGATCACCACGCCGCTCGAGACCAGCAGCGCCAGCAGCTCGCCCATGCCGCGCTCGTCGCCGGTGTAGTCGACCAGGAGCGTCAGCGGATCGAGCAGATTGGAAACGGATTCAGCGGACGGCGCCGCCTCCGATTCAGCTGCCGTGTCGTCGTCCGTCACAGCCTCTGGGTCCGGCGAGGTCTCGTCTGCCGTTGTGCTATGGACGCCATCGGCCGCTTCGCGGCGGACGCCAAGCACGTCGGCGCGGGTACGCAGCAGATCTTGGGCGCGCGCCGCACCCTCGAGCACGCGCAGCTCCAGCGTGCGGTGCGGCTGGAGCGAGCGCAGGATCGTCTGGACGTCGCCGGCGGCCAGCAGGCGGCCGCGCTCGATGATCGCGATGTGCGTGCACATCTCGGCCAGCTCGGTCAGGATGTGTGAGCTGATCATCACCGTCTTGCCGAGCGCGCGCAGCTCCTTGAGCAGCTCGCGCAGCTC
>WNGB01009626.1_pt1 | contig 13518 bp, 11 predicted proteins | sample 5400681 | NCBI WGS metagenome assembly WNGB01 (sample SAMN13153367, study PRJNA577476) | soil metagenome | isolation source: 115 cm soil or saprolite under grassland replicate 2 | place: USA:California | collected 2016-06-15 | reverse complement strand
TCGGGGTAGTAAGCTCACCATTGGTTGAAGGACAGACGCCGCCTTTCTCCAAGGCTCCGCGGCCGGGACTTGCGGCCACCCGCGCCGGTCAGCGAGCAAAAAATCCACGATTCGCGCGCATTGGAGAGACCGCACCCCTCCTGCCAGGTCTCCTCGACTACGTCGGCCACGTCGGGGTAGACCAGCAGCAGCCGGTCCATGAAGCCATCCTGCTCGACCCTCTGCCGGGGTTTATCCCCACGCAGGGTTGGCAGCTTATCCGGCGTCAGGCCGCCGAGCACGGACATGAATGGACGGCGCACCCGCAGCGGCCCCTGCTCGTGCGTCCCCTTCCGGTCCGTCGTCGTGCTCACGCCCGACCAGGCCGAGAGCCAGAACTGCTGATCCGCCCCCTGACCACCCTCCCGGTACTGATTCATCGAGCGGACCCAACCGATCAGCTCGTCGCGCACATAGGCCACACCCCGAGGGTTCTCCTTGAGGATGGTGGCCAGAGCCTCGGTGGTGGCATCGTTGGCGGTCAGGCGCTCAAGGATGGGGCGCTCGGGCTTCTCGGGCCGCTCGCCACGGTCTGCCTTTTTCGTGCTCTTCCATGTTTTCAGGTCGGCCTCATACTCATCCAGCTGCTCCTGGTACGCTTCCATCGCCTCGTCCCAGGTGACCCGAAGCTCATCCTCGATCTCCTGGAGGGGTTCCAGCACCTGCTCCATCTCCGGTGTCTTGCCGGAGCCCGGCGCGCCGATCTCTGCGACGTACACGATGGCCGGCTGGACGTGCTTGTTTTTGATCGCCAACGCCCGGCTGGCGCCGAGGCTCGCTCCGCCCAGGACCACCGTCGGGACAGCCGCGAAGTCCACGGGGCCCCCCACCGCCGTCGCAGTCTCGGTGGCCACTCGCTGCAGGGCCGTGGGCAACACGTCGAGGGGGAAGGGCATGGCCTCGGGGATTTCACCGAGGGGAACCGGGTCGGGCCAGGGCTCCACCTTGGGGGGGGCATCGCCGAGCCATTCGCAGACCTTGCTCACGATGGCCACGCCCTTGTCGCCGAGCCACTTGCCCAGCGTCGGCCAGCCAGTGACCTCCTCGCCGGCCGCCAGTTTCTTGGCGGTGGGTCCGGCCTTGGCTGCACGCATCCTGGCTTCCTCGTCGCCGGCGGCCACAGCCACGGCCTCAACGAACTGGCGGGTCTTTTCGGCGGTCCATCCCCGCCGCAGGAGAGCGCCGGTCAAGGCCATAGCCGCCTTGTCCCGGGTGCCCTGGTTGGGCCAGTGGCGGGCCAGGAGGACGGCCGCAGCCAGTTCCCCGGCAGCGCGCTGTAGATCGTCGAGGACCACCTGGGCAGCTTCCTCGAAGCGATCCCAGGTGATTAACTCGCCGGTGTCCTTGTGGAGCGACGGCGGAAAGACCGTCAGGCCGCCACTGCCTCGCAGTTCCAGCAGCATCGTGCCGTCCACATCCTCGAACGCGACCTGCGCGATGTCGAGGGGTTGGTCCGTGCGATAAATGCGGTGTGAACGGGACGCTGACGGTCTGCCAAAAATCCACCCGGTCGGCGGCAAGAAGCGCTCGGCCAGGCACAGAGCCTGCTCGCAATCGAGGTCGGCATCGACGATGTTCCCGGACGGCACGCCGTTGAGGATGGCGACGTTGCGGAGCTGTTGGGATGGAAAATGGGTGTCGAGAGTGTCAAGGGTGTAGCGCTCGTGTTGCCAACCGTCGCGCCCGGGATCCTTCGATCGGGGCGGCATCGCGATGGGCACCAACCCCTTCCGCTGATAGACCTCGGCGGCGGACCGGGCGTCCTGGGGAAACGCACCGTTGCTTTGCGATGGATCGCAATGTACAATAGCCATAGCGAGAATCTCTTAAGATGGCGGCCAGCACGGAGGCGTGCTGGCCGTCGTCGTCTCCGTGCCTCATGATGTCCGATCACGGCCGCCGCAGTCACGACCTGACGGCGGCCATTCTGTTTCATGTCGAGGCGGCCTCCGTCACCGCCTTCCTGCGGCGGGGTCGCCTCGTGGCGAGGGCCTGGCGGGCGCGCTCGATGTCCTCATCACCCCAAATCAGGTCGCCGCTGGTATCTTTCGGCGGCGGCACCAGTTTGCCGTTGCGGATCAGATTGTGCAGCTGGCTGTAGGTCGCCCCCAACTCGCGGGCGGCGACCGTGGTCTTGCGGTAGTTCGGCATGGCTGTCTCCTGGTCACAGATAGGGACGACCAAGAGTGATCCTGCCGTAACGCTGCGTCCGGGACGACAACGAGGGTGCTATCTGCGCACAGTGCGTAGATGCGCCCTCTCCAGGCCGAGGCGCATCTGTTCGCCAGCAATCAGATAGACCCCCGACCGGGCGCGCACCTCGGACCGGGTGCGTGCGAGTCGAGGGATCAGCTGCGAATCAGGCGTCGGTGCTGTGGCCAGCGGCAGCCTCGGTGGGGCGGGGGATCTCGCCGCTGGCACGCTCGCCCTGTTCGAGGAGGGCCGTCAGCCAGGTGGCGACGATCTGGTCGAGGGCGTCGTCCTGGCGGGGGACTGGCGGCGAGGGGGCCGAGGGTTTGCGCTTACAGGGCATGGGCGCCCCCTTCCCCGGCGTTGGCGTTGCTGGCGAGGAAGGCCAGAACCTCGTCGGGATCCCAGAGGAGATGATTCCCCGGGGTGCGGTACGGCTGCGGGAATCCGGGCCTGTTCCTGGGCCAGGCCCTCAGCGTGTCGGGGGTGACGCCGACGAGCTGGGCGGTAGGAGCGGTCTTGAGGAGTTTGCGGACGGAAGGGACAACAGGATTCTCTGGCATACTTTGCCCCAGAAGAAAAAGGTTGCCTGGGGTGTATGCGCATTGTATATCTAGACATACTGAGCGCACCCCAGGTGTGCTTGGTTTCAGGGTCCGGCTCGCCATTCCCGACCAAAGGCACGGCGGCCGGCCCTGCCGAAAAACAGCATGGGGGTGAGCGGTCTGCTGACCGCACGCCCCCGTTTGCCGTCATCCAAGTCTACCACGACGAGATGGAACCGGGCAAATTGCCCCGATCCAAATTGCCCCCATTGCGGGCACGACCCTGCCGCATCTGCCCGCCGCACCACCTTTCCCGAACAGTCCCTCTGTGAGGCTAGCTCAACGCAATATCATCCGTCAGAACTGCCAGGTCGAGGGCCTGTAGCGCCGCTTCGAGGCGCTCGGCAGGAGTGCGATTCCGCAGGTCGAGGCCCTCGTTGTCGGCGACGGCCGAGGCGAGTGACCTCGCCCACCAGCCGCCCTTGCGACCGTTGCCGGGGGCGGAATGCAGGATGAGCACGGAACGGCGCCCGCCCCCCTGAAAATCCAGTTGCACCGCTGCCGCTCGGAAGGATGGCCGCGTCGCGGACGGAACAACAAGGACGGTGATTCCCTCTGTGATTCGACGCAGGATCATCCGCAGCCGCAGACGTGCCGCCTCCGGGTCTGTCGCCACCTCGAGCGCCTCCGCTAGTGAGTGCACGGCTCCCCAACTTTCTGAGAGCGGCGAGGCGTTTGCCTGCTGTAGTTGGCTCAGTTTTCGGCCCAGTTCCGCCAGGCGATCTTCCCTGGCGCGAAGCCGCCGGTACAGGGTTGGGCTTTCGCCATTCCGGTCGAGTTCCGCCTCGATCGCGGCGATGGCTTCCTCCGTTGCCGTGATCTCTCCCGAGACGGCCGCAGTCTCGTCCACGGCAGGAGATTGACCGAGAATCTCCGCAGGGTTGATCTCCCGTAGCAGTTGCAGCAGGGCGGACTCAAAGCACGCGAACGGGAACGTGCGGCAGGGTGACAGGCCGTCGCGGGATCCCTGATTCTTCAGGATTAGCTGGCCGCGGCTGGAGCGGGCGAGGATGTAGCTGGTGCCGTCGTGGGCGCAGCGGAGCAACCCCGCGAAGACGTTCGGCGTCTTGCCGAGCCGCCCGCGGATGTTCCGCCTGGCGTTTGCTCCGTCGCGGGCGGCGTGGAATTGCTGCTCGGTCACCACGGCAGGGAAGTAGTTGGGAATGGGCGATCCCTCCTTGTCTCGCCCCCGACACCGGGGTTGATACTCGCCAATTGCTCGCCGGTCAGCGAGGATCTTGCCGATGTAGCTGCCCACCCAATGCCCTGACTTGCCGAACGCAGGCACGTTCTCCCTCTGCAGCCGCTTGGCGATGCTTTCGATCCCCAGTCCTTCACACGCCAGGTCGAAGATGCGGCGAACGGTCGCGGCCGGAGCCCCGCGGAGATGCAGCTTGCCGTCACGCTCCTCAATCCACGCGGGGAGCCGTCGCGTGAGGGGCGTGCTCTTTTTCCTGGCCGCAGCGCGCTTGGCTTTCCAGGTCGCCGTGGCCCGCATGCTTTTGGCCTTGGACTCCGAGTTGCCTCGCATCAACTCCAGCGCCGCTTCGAAGAAGTCGCCGATGTCGTCGCTGTCGGCACGGAGCAGTTTGCCACGGTCGAGCCGGCCGATATGGATGCCGCACTGCCGCAGTTCATTGACGAGGCCAATAGCTGCCCACACGTTCTGCCTACTCAGGCGGTCCCAATTCTCGATGAGCAGGCAATCGCCGGGGGGAATTAACCTGCGTGTGGCGTCAGCGAGAAACTTGCCGAGCGCATGCGTGGGGGTGAGGTGCCGACCCTTGAAGGCGCTGACGCCGTCGTCGATCAGGATGGTTTTGCTGGCGATGAAACCATGTTCGCGGCAGAATGATTCGACGTCAGCAGAGGTCTGTCGCTCGATGCCGCGGCCCTTGCGCTGCTCCGCTGAGGAAATCCTGGCGTAGAGGTGCAGGGTCGGCTTGCGAGTGGAATGACTGGCGGGCATGGCAGGGAACCTCCTGTGCTGGGTTGGTTGCCCTGTCACTGTATCACAGGTTTGCCCTTTTGTCTACATCAACACGACGTTGTCGATGCCCTCCTGCACGAAGACATTGTAGATCTCCGGGCCGCTGTCGCTGATGCCGTCGTAGCCGATGATGTCCAGCCCCTCGTGCTGCCGGTTGTATTTCCGCACGCGCGGGCCCTCGACCGGATCGTCGCAGGAGCACTTCGAGGTATCGACCGGCATCGGCGCCTCGCGTTTCGGGTCGAGGTTGCACCAGCCAGTGATCGGGAAGGGCGGCTTGGCGGCCTTCGCTTGCTGCATCCGCTTGCGGTAGGGCGTCCCGGTGTAGACGTCCATCGTACCGCTCGGGGCGTGGATAATCATGATCCCGTGAGTACGCGCGGCCGTGACCACCTCATTCATCCTCGGCACCATCACCTTGACGCGCTGGGCGGCGCTCTTGCAATAATGGTCATCCCACATATCGCAAATAATGATCGCCGTCCGGGCGGCGTCCCATTCCACGGCGCGCTCGATGACCTTGACTTGACCGCTGCCGGGCGGCGCTTCGCGTCGTTCCTGCAAGCGCAGGCTCAATTTGCCGGCGACCTTCGGCCGGTTGGCGAGCGGTTGATCGCCGGGTTGCGCGGTCGCCGCAATGGCAACGCCGACGGCGAACAACGTCATTGTCAGGCAAAGCAGGCGTTTCATCTTACCTCCTGGGGATGATCATCGGGGGATTGCGCTGATACCACCAGCGGTAGGTGGTGGAGGGCCGTGGCAGGGTAATGGGATTGACGGGCACGAAGTCCGTGCCGGCGTTCTCCTGGGTATCGCGGATTGCCTGCAGGCGCGACCGCCACGCCTCGTAACGCTCCTGGCGCTCGCCGGCTTCAGCGCGTGCCTCGGCGGAGTCCGCGCGGTTGCTGCGCACGTCCAGTTTGCCGTCGGGCGAAAGCACGAGCAGTTCCAGGGCGCCTTCATCGCGGAGCGGACCGAGAGGCGTGCGGTACTCCTCACGCTTGCCGCCGCGGAAGTCCACCAGCACCGGGGCAGCCCGTTCGGAGTTGAGATCAAGGAGGATGTTGGGGTTTGGCAACGCCTTGGTCGGCAGGCGCGGCTGTCCCGGCACCGTGGAGGCGAACTCGAAGCGGCCCCTGGCCTGGCTCCACTCCGGAACCTGGGTCTGGAACGACGACCGCGTCAGGAGTTCACCGCGCGGGACCAGGAGGCGCTCAGCGATGATCCAGTCCCCCAGGATATGGTTGCCATGATGCCCGGTGGCGCGGAAGGTGCCGGCCCAGCGGTGGATCTGGACCGGCGCCAGGTCGGCGGTCACGGGCGAGGTGTCTACGCCCCGATTGTTGGGCGAATACAGGTTTTTCGACTTCGACGCCAGCGCGTGCTGGTCGAACGCATAGCATAGGTAGTCCGACCCGATGGCGACCGGCGGCGTCAGCACCGCCGGCGAGAGCAGATGCCTGGGACGAGCCTCTTCCTCGGTGCGAACCTCGTCGCGCTTGCCGTGGTTCGGGTTCGCGAGACAGACCTGGATGGAATACTCGTAGACGCGGCCCGGCTGTGCGTCCGCGTCGAAAAAGCGCACCAGGCACTTCGCCGGTACACCTTCTCTGCCCGTTGCGCGCGGATCCGAGGGCAACTTGCCGCCCGGGACGATGCCGCCGGGGCCTACCTCAATCGGAGGTGGTCTCTCCCCGCGGAGTCCCTCTTGCGGCAGCCCATGCAGGTCGAAAACGCGACTTTTGCCCTCCAGACGATCCTGGAACTCCTGGGGAAATTGCTTGAGGGGAACGAGCATGAGCCGGGCGTTTGCGCCCATGCCGGGCGATCCTGGGCGGAGTTTCGGCGGGGACGCTGCTCCGGTGCCCTTCACGCCCGGAGCGCCGGCCTGGCTGTCGAGCCCGGTCAGGTCGAGCGGCGGATACGTGCCGCTGATCAGCGCCGGCAGCGGCGTCGCCAGGCCGGGGAAGGTGAGGCCCGCGATACCCTCAGCCTGCTCGTCATCGTAGGCACTCTCGCGTAGTAATTTCTCGATCGCAGGATGGACGGTGACGCGGTCGGTTTCCGGCTCGACGCGATACAACGACTCGGGCGGCTTGCGGCTGCCATCCGGCTGCACCTCGCGGCGCCAGACGTTCAGGCCCACAAAGCGGGGGGTAGTGTCGGGGCGGTCGAAGAGTTCCCCGACGGTGGCGACGCCCAGCGCCTTGCGGAAGGCGTCGAGCTGCTGGCGGTAGGGAAAGGTTGCTGTCACGACGACCAGGCGGTGCGGCCGGATCACCTCCGCCGGGATGCCGTTGTTCACGTCAACCTTTGCCCCGGGCTGAAAACGCATCATCACGCTCTGGGCCTGGGAGTTGTAGTCGAGAGCGAGGACGGCCGCCCGGAGGACGTCAAGCTGCATGTCGCGGGTCGCCCCACGGACGACGTTGCCGACGGGCAGCACGCTCGGGTTGCTGCGCGGCGGCTTCGTGACCGCGACGCGAAACGTCGTCCGCACCCGCTCGGCGGCAGGCATGCCGCCCGGTAACGGCGCCTGCCCTTCCGGCAACTCCGCCCCGATTGGTCCTGGAGGGCCGCCGCCCTTCGGAGCGAATGCCTCGCCCTCACAGTGGATTTCGACCCGGAACTCGCGCACCTCTGCCTGCATGTTCGCCCCAGCTGTCACGCGCAGCTCTCCCTTCATCTGCCCCGGCGCCAGTATGATACTTTTATCGACCTGTAAAGTCCTCGTTTCGGGATTGACTGGCATAGGAACAGCTCCCGACCCGGGGGCCTCTTTGCCGCCGCCGATCTCGGCGACGAGCAGTTCGATTCGCCCCTTGAACTCGCCGCGGTCCACGGACACCTCGACCGTTGTGGTCTCCCCGGGATGGAGAGTCACGTCGGGAACGCGGATGGCTCGCGGCTGGGCTGGCTCATTTCCTTCCGGCCCTCTTCCGGGCAAGCCTGGATCGACGGGTACAATGGGAGCGGGTTGGGGCGGCACGATGGGGCCGCGGGCCTGCGGCTGCACATCGCCGGCATCGGAGCCTGACGACAGCAGGATCGCGCCGACAATCACGGCGAGCAGTAGGGCCGCGGCGCCTCCTCCCAAGAGGAGGAGCTTGCGGGTATCGAACCGACCGGCAACCGTGGCCGCCAGTTTGCGCCGCCCGCCGGGTGCGACGGTGGTGGGTTCGTCCGCGGATGCCGTTTTCTTCGCCGCGCGGATGCCGGTGCGCGGCTTCTCGGCGCCTTTCGAGGAGTTGTCCGCGTCGGTCAGGTCGGTCAGCAAGGGGGCGTCCGCGATCGGTCCCTGGCAGGCGCGGGCGAGGTGCGTGGTCAGGCCGCGCACCGCTGCGTCCGGCAACTGCCACAATTCGTGGAACAGGGGCGACTTCGCCGGGTCGGTGAAATCCTGTTCGCGAAAGAGCAAGTTGTCGCCGTTGTCGTGTTTCTCCCACAGGGCGCGGCCGCCGGCGAGCAAGGCGCGCAGGGCGGTGTAGATGACCAGGTGCGGAAAGCGATCCACCTCGGCATCGTAAACGTGCTGCCGGGCTCGGTCGGGGTGCTGGAAATTGGCGTGGCCGACCTCCCCGGATTGGCTGTTCGCCAGCGCCGGCACGTGCATCCCGTCGTAGTCAATGAGCCGTACGCTGAGCACGCCGCTCTTACCGCCGGGGACGAGCAGGACGTTGCCGTGCTGCAGGTCGGCGTGGGCGATCCCGGCGCGGCGCAGTTCGCGCGTCAGCTTAACCCACATTTGCGAGAGCTTTTCCAGCAATTGCGGCTTATCGACGTGGCCCTTGAGAAAGTCGTTCAGGGTCAGCCCTTCGACCCAGCGCATTTTGACGACGGCATACCAGTCGCCACGAATGCGAATGCCCTCTTCGAGATACTCGAAGTCCACCATGAAGGGCAATTTCGCCTGGCGCAAATGGGCGCTGATGGCGTGGTAGCGTTCGCGCAGGCCGGCGACCTCGCGGGTAAAGCACTTGACAGCCCAGGGAATGCCATCGGGGCCGAAGACCTTGTAGACGGCGGCGAAGTTGCCGGTATAGGGAAGCGGCCAACCGAGAGCGTTGACCTCCGGCTGGCCCTGCTTCAGGTCAGGGTCGTGGAAGCAGACGGTGGGGTTCTGGATCGCCTCGTTGTAATCGGTCGCTTCGGGCCAGGCCATGCCGAGTCCCTCTCTTGGCGGGCGCGGCGCTCGTGAACGGGAGCGACGCCTCAAGGTCGGTGTGCGGATGAAATGCTATTATCCGCGCCGGCAACGTCAGGGTCAACCCGACAGCGCAGCGAACGACCGGCTCACGCCGGTCGTTCGCCGCGTCATTGGCCAACAGCCCGTCCCTGTGGCATTCAATGATGGTGCGTGATTCTGCCACACCAACCCGAAGCGTGAGCGAGGCCCTCGCTTACGCTTCGGGTTAGTGCCCTGCACCTGCGCGCACGGTCATTTAGCGGCCCGGTTCAAAGCTCGTTGGGGCACCGGAGTAATAATCCTCTTCTGCGACCTCCAACCAGATCAGGCCGGGATCGTCCACAGCGATCGCCTCGGCCTCGGCAATGTTCAAGCCGGTGCGTGGCCCGGTGATCGAGTCGGGGTGCTTGTTGAGAGTTATTCCCTGCTTCTCGGCGTATTCGATGGCATCAAAGCCAGTAAGTCTCATGGTCAGACCTCCTCGCTGGAGTCAGGTACGAGAACGACACCTTGCTCATTCGGTCCCCGATTCGGGATCGGTGCCGATGGTGCTGTCGCCACGATGATCGCCTCCGGGAGCGATCCCGTGGCCTGTCCGGCCGCCCGTGCTCCTGCCTTGCGCCGGTGTGCCGCCCACAGCCCCGCCGGAAATACCGGCGTAGGGTGGTCCTTGCTCCAGCGCGTCCTCCTCTTCCGGAGGTGGGGCAGCCAGGCTCTCGCTCAGGTCCGTCGGACGAATGGATTCGATGTCGCTGCCCGGATCGCCGGCCGCGTGGCGCGGGCCGCCTCCGCTCCCGGGTGGGCCGCCGCCGGGATCGACGGGCCGGTCAAACGCTTTCCGCGTCGCGCCAGGCGGGATGTCCTCGGAGCCAGTGTTTGGCTCCATTCTCTGGGATTGCTTCACTCGTTTGGCCACGATTGTTCCTCCGTTCCGGTGGTGATAGTGTTCCGTGAAGAGACTAGACTGCAAGCACCGTGCCAGAGAAATGCCGCCGAAGGCAATCTGCCTTGCGAGGCTGAGGGCTTGCCGTATTGTTGTGATACGGTCTCCTGACCGTGCCACGGGGCCTGACCGCAGGTCTCCTCCGGGTTCCACGCAGGGAGACCTGCGGTCAAAAGCAGTGGCACGGTCAGGAGACCGTGCCACAACAAGCCTCAACGGGCTTGCGAGTCGAGAAGAAGACACCTTAAAAGATATTGAAATTCTCAATAATCCGCGACGGAGCCATCGCGCAGCCGCATGATCGGCCACTGGAACTTGCGGCCGGGCTCGGCGGCGACCTTGGCCATCGCCTTTTCGTCGATCTGCACCCCCAGGCCGGGGCCTTCCGGCAGCGAGGCGTAGCCGTCCTTGTCGATCGTCCACGTCTTGCGGGCGAACGCCTCGCCCCACTGGATTGCCCCTGGCGCCGTCTCGTGGATCAGCAACAGCGGGATCGACGCCGCGACGTGCAGGCTGGCCGTCGCCCCGAGCGGCGACGTTGTACAGTGCGGCGCCAGCGGGACGTGATAGGCTTCGGCGAGAGTCGCGATCTTCTTCATCTGTGTGATGCCGCCGGTGTGGGCGACGTCGGGCTGCAACACGTCGATGCAGCGATTTTGCAGATAGGCGATCATCTCCCAGATGGTGCGATCGCGCTCGCCGGTCGCGAGCGGAATGCGGATTGCCTCCTTGAGACGCTTGAACACCTCGATATTTCCCGGTACTGCCGGCTCTTCGATAAAGAGGATGTCGTAAGGCTGAATCGCGGCGGCGAGTTGAATAAGCGTCGCCGGCGGCACGGCGCAATGGGCGTCGAACATGACCGTGCCGTCCTGGCCGACGCGCTTGCGCGTCTCGCGGATCGCGTTGACCATGCGGTTGATCTCGACCGGGTTGCCGGAGTGGTCGTAGATGCCGTGCGGCGGCACCTTGTGGGCCTTCGCGGTCGGGTAGACGCGGATCTTGTCGCGGCACGGCCCGCCGAGGAGACGGTGGACCGGCACGCCCCAGAGCTTGCCGGTCAGATCCCAGAGGGCCATGTCGATGCCGGCGATCGTGTGGACCATGAACGGTCCGCCGCGCATGTCGCGGTGCGCCCGGAAGAGTTTCTGCCAGAGATGCTCGATGCGCGTCGGGTTTTCGCCGTCGAGCAGCTCGAACAGCGACCGCGTGAGCGCCTCGGCGGCGGTCGGTTCGAGGGCGCTGACCTCGCCCCAGCCGGTGACCTTCACGTTGGTCTCGATCTGGACGTAGACCTTGTGGGCAACGCGGTGTGCCCGGAGGGCGCGGATGCGGACGTCGGCGCCGCGATCCTGCACGTTGGCGGCGGGGTTCTGGGCGACGGCTTCGTTGAGCAGCAGGGCGCCGGCGGCAGCCGCACCGCTCACGCCGAGTAGGGTGCGACGATTCAGTGGCGGCCGGGTTGGTTCCTCGCTCATGGCAAATCCTCCGAGATGGGGGCTGACAGGTAGTATCCGAAGCGGTCCCGCCGAGGTCAATGACCCACTCTTTCTCCCCTCGCCCCTTGCGGGAGAGGGGTTGGGGGTGAGGGGAGAAGGTGCGGGCGGCGCGCCTTTTGCACTCTTAGCTCTGGAGCGGCGCTGTGCCCCGATGCGAACCATCCGACTTCACGAGAGGAGGCAGCCCATGCGGTACATCATCGGCTCAGCAAGCGTCCTGACGGCGCTTGCCCTGATCGCCACGACCGGCGGCCAGGAAACCAAAAAGGCGCTTGATCCCCTCCGTGTGGTGATTCTGATCGACGCCAAGACGAAGGGCATTGCCGCGGAGGCCGACATCAAGCAAATCGACACGACGGGGAAGGCGATCGGCAAGCGGGCAGTCAACGAGGTGCGGAAACCGGGGACGCGCGAGGAACTCAAACGCCTGGAAGGTATTTATGTCATCCAGGGCGCCAAGGTCACCTTGATGGATGGCAAGGAGGTCAATTGCGACCTGCTCCTGTCGGTCGATGTGGGCCAGACCCGGCTGCGCGACGTCAAGTTGATCTCGACCCTCGACGCGCTCTCCGATGGGGGCCGGGGGAAGTGGTACGGTTACACGGCGGAGGTGGGGCCGAAGAAGTGAGCACCTGTTCGTAGTTCCGCCTTCAGGCGGCGCACTCGAAACCGCCTGAAGGCGGAACTACGAACAAAAGCACCCTCGATTCTGCATTAAATGCGCACCCCGGTCTTGAGCGCGAGGTAACGGTTGACCGCGTCGATGGTCAGGCGCTCCGGGACCGTATCGACCACCATTACGCCCTCGCGCTCCAGATTCTGCAGCAGTTCCGCTCGTCCGTGCAGCAGGTCGCGCGCGACGGTGACGTCGTAGAGTTGCTCCGCCGTCTCGGGCGTTGTCGCCGCCAGCTCCTGCAGCGGTACGTCGGCGACCGCCAGCGTCAGCGGCAGGTGGAAACGTCGCAGCAGTTTCACCGCCTCGCGATACTCCGCCGACACCACCGTATCGAGCAGATCCGTGAACACCATCGTCAGCGCTCGCTTGGGATGGCGCGCCGTCAGGTACTGGAACGCCTCGCGATAGTTGACGTAACAGAGTTCCGGCCGAACGCTGTAGAGCGTTTGCAGGAAACGGGCGTACTGGAAACGTCCCTTGGCCGGCGGCAGGTAGACGTGGACCGTGTGCGAGAAGACCAGCAGCCCGAGGTTGTCCTGGAAGCGATGACTGACGTGCGTCAGCATCAGGACCGCGTTGATCGCGTGGTCGAGCTTGGTCAGTCTGCCGACGCGGGCGGCCATCATACGGCCGATGTCGAGACAAAAGATGATATCCTGGCTCTGCTCACTCTCAAATACCGAGGTGATGAGTTTGCCGCGGCGCGCGGTCGCCTGCCAGCCGATGTGGCGGTAATCGTCGTCCACGGTGTAATCGCGGTAGTGGCTGAACTCGCGGCCTGCGCCCGGAATGCGCTTGATGTGATAGCCCCCGATGCGCACCAACGTCGTGCGCAGCATCGCCTCGTAGCGGCGCACTTCGAGCAGGTTGGGGAAGACCTGGACGGCTTCGCGGGCGGCGATGGTGCGGTCGATCCAGGCGAGGCCGAGCGGACCGCGACAGCGAATGTTGATATCGCCGAAGGTGAAGTCGCCGCGATCGGTCGGCAGAAGGCGATAGGACAGGCGGACCCAGGCGTGCCGCGGCAGTTTCGTTTCGAGAACGACGGGCTCGACGGGAAAGCCCGTCGGCGGTTCGTCACGGACGAATCCGACTAGACGGCGCCCGCCGCGATTCTCCAGCAGCAGGACGACCTCGTTCTCGACGCCGACGGAGAGATGCGCGGGACGTTCACGACTGGCGGTCAGTTTCCAGGTGCGGCGAGCGAGGAGGGCGTCGGCGAAGAGGAGGAATAGCAGGCCGATGTCATAAGCGAGCACTAACAGATGGATGATGGTGGCGAAGGTTGCGTCGGAATCGACGAGGAGGGAATAGCCGAAGCCGGCCAGCAAGGGAACCAGGCCGAGAGCGAACAGCCAGACGGTGAGGCGGGTGGGGAGCATGGGAAGGG
>WNGB01009623.1_pt1 | contig 13521 bp, 14 predicted proteins | sample 5400681 | NCBI WGS metagenome assembly WNGB01 (sample SAMN13153367, study PRJNA577476) | soil metagenome | isolation source: 115 cm soil or saprolite under grassland replicate 2 | place: USA:California | collected 2016-06-15 | reverse complement strand
ATGTCCGCGTACTCCGAGGCGAGCAAGGCGGTCTACCGGGTGTTCGAGGACACGACCCCGCTCGTCGAGGGGCTCTCGATCGACGAGGCGTTCCACGATGTGCGCGGGCTCGAGCGGCTCTCCGGCTCCCCGATCGAGATCGCCGCGAAGTTGAAGGGCGCCGTGCGACAGCAGGTCGGCTTGCCGATCACGGTCGGGGTGGCGCGGACGAAGTTCCTGGCGAAAGTGGCGAGCGGCGTCGCCAAGCCGGACGGCCTGCTCGTCGTCCCGCCAAACGGCGAGCTGTCGTTTCTCCATCCACTCCCGGTCGAGCGGCTCTGGGGAGTGGGCCCCGTGACGGCGAGGAAGCTCCGCGACCGCGGGATCGCCACCGTCGGCCAGGTCGCCTGGCTCGACGAGGACGAGTTGATGTCGCTGCTCGGTCGCGCGTCGGGCCGGCACCTGTACGCGCTCGCCCACAACCGCGATCCCCGGCCCGTGAGGGTGGGGCGCCGTCGGGGCTCGATCGGATCGCAGCGCGCGCTCGGCCGTTCGCCGAAGTCGGCGGAAGCCGTTGACGCCGCCCTTGTAGGCCTGGTCGATCGGGTCACGCGCCGGATGCGCAAAGCCGGGCGTGCCGGCCGCACCGTCGTCCTTCGGCTCCGTTTCGACGATTTCTCCCGAGCGACTCGCTCGTACACCCTGCCTCACGCCACCGCCCACACCGAGACGATCCTGGCGACGGCGAGGGGCCTCCTGGCGGCGGCCATGCCGATGATCGAACGTCAGGGGCTCACGCTGGTCGGGGTCGCGGTCGCCAACCTCGACGGCGACGACGCGCTCCAGCTCATGCTGCCGCTCGACCGCCGGAGCGACGGCGCGCTCGATCGGGCGCTCGACGAAGTGCGCGAGCGGTTCGGCATCAATGCAGTCACGCGGGCGGTGCTCCTTGGTCGCGACCAGGGCCTGACGGTGCCTCTGCTCCCCGACTGAGGCGCAAAAGCGCGACAGTGTGCAACGTTCGGCCCGCTGCGCGGTCTAATCCCTGTGTCCAACGGGCTCGCAAGTCTCGACGGCTACCCCTTCGAGGTTCGTTACAGCGAAGGCGCCCATGCCGAGGCCGTCCGCCTCGCCGAGCTGGCCAAAGACGCCTACGAGTACTTCGCGCGCGTCTTTCCCGACACCTCGCCAAAGATCACCGCGCGGTTCCTCACGCCCGCGGATTGGCCCGGAACCTACGGCATGCCCGCCTACGACCCCTTCGAAAGGTCGCTTCGGATCGCGACGGAGGACAATCCCTTCTGGCAGTCGTTCGGCAAGATCGCGCGCATCGCCTCACCGTTCATCGCGTATCCGCGGCTGAAGAAGACCTATGCCGATTCCGACGGCAACCTTCAGATGCGGAGGTTCTTCGACCTGCTCGTCGTTCACGAGCTGGCGCACTCGTTCGAGCACAAGGCGTTCGCGACGTTCCCGGCGCTGTGGCTGAGCGAGGTCTTCGCCAACCTGGCGCTGCACGCGTTCATCGCCACGGTGCGCCCGGAGGAGCTCGCGAACCTGACCGCCTTCGCCGACGCGCAGCGGCGTATCACGGTGTTCAACCTGATGATGCGCCTGCGCGGCTACCGGAGCCTCGAGGACTTCGAGCAGCACTACCCGGTTGGAACCGAGGTGCCGATGAACGGGGCCAACTACGGCTGGTACCAGATCCGCTTCCTCGTACTGGTCCGCGAGGTCTTCGAGGAAGGCGGAGAGGACGCGCTCAGGCGACTGTGGGCGTTCGGGCAATCGGATGATCCCCGCCGCGTGTCGCCTTGGAACCACTATCTGGAGCACCGCATGCTGACCGGCTGGATCGGCCGGATGCCCAGAGCAGAGCTCGCCGCCCTGCTCGAGTCAGAGGTGAGCCCGCGCCTCGGGCAAGCGATCGCCGCCTGGGGCTAAGAACTCTGTGCGAAGGTGCTGCCGCTGCGGCCGCTCCAAGCGCTCATGGTGCTACTTGCTCTCGAGCCACTCGGTCACAAACCGCGAGCTCAGATGCACGTCGATCTGGGGGAGCCTTCCGGTACCCGAGTTGACGAAAGCATGCGGCTGGTCGGGCGGGACGATCACGACGTCGCCCGCCCGCCCAACCCGTTCCTCGACGCCGTCGGAGAACGTCGCCTCTCCTTCGATCACGAAGAAGAGCTCCGCGTAGGCGTGCTTGTGAAGCCGCGGCCCCTGACCTGGCTCCGCGTCGACGAAATCACCGACGCGCTGACTCCGCCGTAGTCGTCGCCCACGAGCTCGCGGGAGAAGTCGCTCTCCGCGAGCTCGGCTTGGGTCACGAACGAGATGCCGATGGCTGCTCTTGACCCTCGTACGCTCGCTGCAAAGGCTCGATCTCGATCTTGCTCATCTCCAGCATCGCCTTCATCACCCGCTGGGACTTCTCCGGATCGGGATCACTCAGGAGCTCGCCGAGGGCCGTGGGAACGACCTGCCAGGACAGGCCGTACTTGTCCTTGAGCCAGCCGCACGGCCCCTTCTCTCCTCCCTCGGAGAGCTTCTCCCAGAAGTCATCTACCTCTTCCTGCGTCTCGCAGTTGACGAGGAACGAGACCGCCTCCGTGAACTTGAACCTCGGGCCGCCGTTGAGTGCGACGAACTCCTGCCCGTTCAGCTCGAAGTCCACGGTCATCACCGATCCTGCTTCGCCGGGCCCTGCTTCTCCATAGCGGGTGACCGTCAGGATCTTCGAGTTCGGAAAGAGCGACGTGTAGAAGCTCGCCGCCTCTTCAGCCTGAGTGTCGAGCCACAAGAATGGGCTGATCTTCTGCATCTTCCACTCCTCTCATCGATATCGCCTACCCATTAGACCCGGGCCCCACTCGAAATTCATCGCGACAGCCGAGTGCTGGATGGAACCGCCGTGGGTCAGATCGCCGGGCGCGGCCGCCGCGAAGCGGCCGCGCCCCTGGAGAATCACTACGGGATGATGTAGTACGTCGCGTTTGCGAGCTGAATCGCAACCGCCTCGGTGAGCGCAGCAACCGGCGCATTGCCGACGGGATTGATCCGCCAGCAGTAGATGTTCAGGTTGCCTGGATTCGCCTCCTGTGCGGTGAACGTCGTCGAGAGCGTGTCCTCGAGCGTCTCTCCCGCACGCGGTCCGATACTCGCCACCCCCATGTCCCACCAACCGCTCGCCGTCGAGGTCATACAGTGAACGAGACCGCCGCCGGTCGAACCCGCGGAAACGTTCACCTTTGACGTGATCGCGAAGTTGCCCGCGGGCAGCGGGAACGAGAGCACCTGCGTGCGTGCGGCATCCGATCCCGTGATCGCGATGCTGTGGTTCGGGTTGCGGAAACCGTCGTAGGCGTCGGACGGCCCGCGCGGCCCGGTCGGCCCCTGTGGCCCGATGACGCTCCACGTCTTGGCGATCTCGTGCGTGCGACAGTCGTCAGGCGTTGTGGTGACGATCCGCGTGTTGCCGTTCGTGTCGTTGACGCACGCCTGGATCGTTCCACCTCCGCCGGAGTCCGCCCACGAGACGCCGCCCGTCACAGCTGCGGCAACCAGTGCGACTACGACATACGAAAGTCTTCGCTGCGTCTTTCCCATTGCAGTGGCCCCTTTCCCACCGCGCGTTTCCACGAGGAATCGTCGATCTCTCCCTATGAACTCCGGTACTACCTCTCCTGTACCCGGTGGCGGCGATGCTCTCAGGCGACGCCGAGGCTGTCAAGCCCCGCTAAGTGCGAACATATGTTCGTGCTGAGAGAGGGAACGATCTTGCACGCCGACCTCGATGCCTTCTACGCGGCGGTCGAGCAGCGCGACGACCCTCGCCTGCGCGGGCGGCCGGTGATCGTCGGTGCCGGAGTCGTGCTCGCGGCCAGCTACGAGGCGAAGGCCTGCGGCGTCCGGACGGCGATGGGCGGTCGGCAGGCGCGGCGTCTGTGCCCGCAGGCCGTCGTAGTCCCGCCCCGCATGTCCGCGTACTCCGAGGCGAGCAAGGCGGTCTACCGGGTATTCGAAGACACGACACCGCTGGTCGAGGGGCTGTCGATCGACGAGGCGTTTCTCGACGTTCGCGGGATGGAGCGGCTTGCGGGCGCGCCGACCGAGATCGCCGCGCGGTTGAAGGACGTCGTGCGACGGCAGGTCGGCTTGCCGATCACGGTCGGGGTGGCACGGACGAAGTTCCTGGCGAAGGTCGCAAGCGGCGTCGCCAAGCCGGACGGCCTGCTCGTCGTCCCCCCGAACGGCGAACTGTCGTTTCTCCATCCGCTCCCGGTCGAGCGGCTCTGGGGAGTGGGGCCCGTGACGGCGAGGAAGCTCCGCGACCACGGGATCGCCACGGTGGGTGAGGTCGCCTGGCTCGACGAGGGCGAGCTCGTGTCGCTGCTCGGCCGGGCGTCGGGCCGGCACCTGTACGCCCTCGCCCACAACCGCGATCCCAGGCCGGTGAGGGTGGGGCGCCGTCGAGGCTCGATCGGATCGCAGCGCGCGCTCGGCCGTTCGCCGAAATCGCCCGAGGCCGTGGACGCCGCGCTCGTCGGCCTGGTCGATCGGGTCACGCGCCGGATGCGCAAAGCCGGGCGGGCCGGGCGCACCGTCGTCCTCCGGCTGCGGTTCGACGACTACTCCCGGGCGACTCGCTCGTACACCCTGCCTCACGCCACCGCGCACACCGAGACGATCCTCGCGACGGCGCGGGGCCTGCTGGCGACGGCCATGCCGATGATCGAGCGGCAGGGCCTTACGCTGATCGGAGTGGCGGTCGCGAACCTCGACGGGGACGACGCGCTCCAGCTCATGCTGCCGCTCGATCGCCGGAGTGACGGCGCGCTCGATCGGGCGCTCGACGAAGTGCGCGAGCGGTTCGGAACGGCGGCCGTCACCCGAGCCGTCCTCCTCGGACGCGATCCTGGGCTAACGGTGCCTCTGCTCCCCGATTAGAGTGGGCGCGGGGTCATGGCATCGACACCCGAGACCCGCTACACCCTGAGCGGTGGCAATCACATCGCCTATCAGGTGGCGGACGGGGCCGGGCGCGACATCCTCTACCTGCCACGGACGTCCACCCCGATCGATCTCCTCTGGGACGATCCGATCGCCGCCCGCCGCCTGCGGCGCCTGACCGCGTTCGGACGCCTGATCATGTGCGATCTTCGCGGCGTGGGCGCCTCCGACTCGATCGACACCACGCGACTGCCCGCGATGCGAAAGCGCGCCCCTATTCCCGGACGCGGCGTCCTGCCGATTCGTCGCGTTCGCGCGTTTCAGCGCTTCGCGCGGGAGAGCGCAACTGCGAGTTGACGCCGATACGATCCTTTCGGCGCTGCTCTGAACGTGCTGCAGGTCTTCTTCTGTTCAGCCGTCTTTCCGCCACAGACGATTCCTGAGCCGTCCTTGTTTAGGCATCCGTACGTCGCTGACGTACCACCTGACGGCCAGAAGACGCCGTTGCACTTTCCCTCAACCATGTCCTTGTTATGGCCTTTGATCGGGACTTCCTTAGCGGTGGCCGAACCGGCCACGGAGGCAATCAGAGAGAGAGCGAAAAGCACTAGCAGCGTGGTTCGCATCTTCATCATTGGCCCCCGTCGAAACGAATTAGATCGCGGCACACTCGTCGTCGGTGCCCGGTTATCGGACGCCCGTCCGGTCATCGGTTCCACGCCGATATTGGCCATCTCGTCCAGAACCTCCTGTCAGAATCTGTAAACCGTCTCCCCGCACCGTTCCCACTCGCGATGCGGGCAAACGCATAAATGCCCCCGATGCCCCCGCCTTCTTATGCCCCCGCCTTCTTGTCGCCGAGGTCGTCGTGCTCCTCGGACGTCGGTCAGCGGCGCGTTACCCGCGAGTTACCCGCTCGCCGCAATCCCGCATGAGCAAACGGATAGGCCCGCACGGGCCGGCGAACGTCCACCCGCATCACGTCGACGGCCCGCGTGCAGCCCTCTTGAGCGATCGCTGGTACGCGGCCTCGAAGAGGACGACTCCGGCTGCGACGGCGACGTTGAGGCTGTCGGCCGGCCCCGGCATGGGAATTCGGACGGTCTCGTCGGCGACTTCGAGCCAGCGCCGAGTCACGCCGTAGCGCTCGTTCCCGACGACGACGGCGGTCGAGCCCGTGAAGTCGGCGTCCCAATGCGTCCGGCGGGCGTCCGGAGTTGCGACGACGATGCGGATTCGCCGCTCGCACAACCAGGAGATCGCAGCCGGCGTCTCGCTCTCGGCGATCGGCAGCTTGAACACCGTCCCAGCCGAGCCGCGCACCGCCTCCGGGTGGAAGGCGTCGGTCGCGCCGTCGCAGACGACGAGAGCGTCGGCACCGGCGCCACACGCGGTGCGGATGATCGTTCCCAGATTCCCGGGCCGTTCCACGGTCTCCGCGACCAACAGCAGCGGTCTCGGACCGAGTGGCAGCGCGCCGAAAGTTGTCGGCCACCGTTCGACGACGGCGGTGATGCCGTCAGCCCGGACCTGGCGGGAGATGGACTCGAATGCCGCTGCGCTGAGCTCGGTCACTACTGCTCCTCGTCGCTCCGCGACCGAGACCAGCTCGGCATCGGAGTTCCCGAGATAGAGCTCCGGCGACACGTACAGCTGGCTGACGCGCGCTCCCGCCTCGAGCGCGGACACCAGCTGGCGGTATCCCTCGACCAGGAAGACGTCGCCGCCCTCGCGAGGAGAGCACCGTCGCAGGCGGCGAATGCCCTTGAGTCGTGGATTCGAACTGCTGGTGATGAAAGGCCGTCGTGTCATCGCTCCTACCCCCGCGAGATCGAGAGCGCCCACGACGGGCGGGGAGCGTTCTGGAAAGGTCGTCGCGGCGCACACGCAAACAGGACCGGTCACCGACCGGCCCGTATTTCGATGCGCGTGCTATCTGTGGAGAATCACGACTGGCAGCGAGGATACGCGACGACTTCCCGTGACGCAAGAAGTGGAGACTCCCCACGGGCCAGCGAACGTCCACTTGCATTCCGTCGACGGCCCACGTGCTGCGCTGGTCCTCGGCCACGGAGCCGGCGGCGGGGTGCAGTCGCGAGATCTGGTGGCCGCAACTGACGCCGCGCTCGCCGAGGGGATCAGCGTCGCGCTCGTCGAGCAGCCCTACCGTGTCGCCGGGCGGCGCGCTCCCGCCCCCGCGCGCCAGCTCGATGCGGCGTGGATAGCGGTGGTCGACCACCTTCGTGCGGGCGAGCTGAGCGGGTTGCCTCTGATCGTCGGCGGTCGCTCTCTCGGCGCGCGGGTAGCCTGCCGCACCGCGGAGGCGACAGGCGCCGTCTCCGTCCTCTGCCTCGCGTTTCCCCTACGGCCTCCGGGCCGCCCTGACGCACCGAGCCGCCTGCCCGAGTTGGAGGCGGTGAAGGTGCCGACGCTGGTCGTCCAGGGCGAGCGCGATCCGTTCGGGATGCCGCCCGCAGGCCCGTCTCGTGACGTCGTCACGGTACCGGGCGATCACGGCCTCAAAGCGGATCTCGGGGCCGTCGCCGAGGCGGTGCGAGCGTGGCTTGCCGGGATCCCCGTGCCGGCGAGCGGCCGATGAGTTTTCGAGGGCGGCGCCGTCGTATCAGGAGACGCCGAAGAGAAAGGACGGACGATGCCAAGACTGATGCTCGACATCTCGATGTCGCTCGACGGGTTCATCGCCGGGCCGAACCAGACCCTCGAGCAACCGCTGGGCGAAGGCGGGGAACGCTTGCACGAGTGGGCCTTCCGGCTCGCCAGCTGGCGCAAGGCCCATGGGCTCTCCGGCGGCGAGACGAGCACCGTCGACGACGCCGTCGTCGAGGAGTCGCTCGGCGCGACCGGCGCGGTCGTGATGGGCAGGCGGATGTTCAGCGGCGGGGAAGGGCCGTGGGCCGACGACCCTAACGCCGATGCCTGGTGGGGGGACAACCCCCCGTTCCACGTGCCGGTGTTCGTCCTCACCCATCACACTCGCGAGACGGTCGTCAAGGAAGGCGGAACGACGTTCACCTTCGTCACCGACGGCATCGAGTCCGCGCTCGAGCAGGCTCGCGCAGCCGCCGGCGACAAGGACGTCTCGCTCGCGGGTGGCGCCGACGTCGCCCTGCAGTACCTGAAGGCGGGGCTGCTCGACGAGCTGCAGATCCACCTCGTCCCGGTGCTCCTGGGCGGCGGCGTCCGGCTCTTCGACGAGCTCGGCCCCGGCCCGATCGAGCTCCGGTCGACGAGGGTGATCGAGTCCTCCGGCGTCACCCATCTCACGTTTCGGAAGGAGCGCTGACGGCCACGGTTTCCGGGCCGCAAGTCCTGATGGGCGGTCTCGCGTTCCCCGAGTCCCCGCGATGGCACGATGGCCGCCTCTGGCTCCGACTGGGCCGCGCACGAGGTGCTCGCTGTCGATCTCGAGGGCAAGAGCGAGGTCATCGCCCGCGTTGCGTCGTTTCCGATGTGTATCGATCGGCTGCCCGATGGTCGGTTGCTGATCGTCTCGGCGAGCGACGGACTACTCCTGCGCAGGGAGCCCGACGGCTCGCTGGTGACCCATGGCGATCTAAGCGGCCTCTGCGACCACAAGTGGAACGACATCGTCGTGGACGGTCGAGGCAACGCCTACGTCAACAACACCGGCTTCGACTTTCCAGGCGGCGAGTTCGCCCCTGGGATCGTCGCTCTGGTCACCGGCGACGGCTCGGCTCGCCGGGTGGCGGACGGCGTCGCATTCCCGAACGGCATGGCCGTGACGCCCGACAACTCGACACTGATCGTCGCCGAGTCCTACGGCAGCAAGCTCACGGCCTTCGACATCGGGGCCGACGGCAGTCTGTCGAACAGGCGGACGTGGGCCGACCTCCCGCGCGGCGCTCCGGACGGGATCTGCCTCGACGCCGAGAACGCCGTCTGGTACGGGGACGTCCCCAACAAGCGCTGCGTGCGCGTTCGCGAAGGCGGGGAGGTGCTGCAGACGATCGACCTCGACCGCGGCTGCTTCGCCTGCGCGCTCGGAGGCGCGGACGGGAGCACGCTGTTCCTGATCGCGAACGAATGGACCGGGCCCGCCGACATGGCTGATGGGGCCCGAAGGGGCCAGGTGCTAACCGCCGAGGCGCTCGTACCGGCTGCCGGTTGGCCCTAGCGCTGCGCTGCCGCGTCTGGGAGGGCTACCCTCGGTGAATGAATGACGAGACGCAGCCCACGGACGCCCTGCCGGCGGGGACCGCGGCACCGGGCTTCGAGCTCCAGGCAAAGCCGGGTGAGTCGGTGTCCCTTGCCGACTTCCGCGGCCGGCCGCTGATCATGGCCTACTACCCCGCGGACTGGAGCCCGGTCTGCAGCGACCAGATGGCGCTCTACAACCAGGTGCTCCCCGAGTTTCAGCGTTACGGCGCCGAGATCGTCGGCGTCTCCGTCGACGGCGTTTGGTGCCATGCCGCGTTCGCCGCCGACCGGAACCTCCACTTCCCGCTCCTCTCGGACTTCGAGCCGAAGGGCGAGGTGGCGAGGCGGTACGGCGTCTACGACTCCGAGACCGGCGAGAGCAAGCGCGCGCTGTTCGTGATCGACGGGGAAGGCGTTATTCGGTGGAGCTACGTCTCGCCGATCGATCTCAACCCGGGTGCCGACGGGATTCTGTCGGCGCTCGAGGAGATGGCAGCGGAGGCCCCGGCATGAGACGCCCTGTGTCAACCCTGAGCGATCAAGAGGCGGTTGAGGCTGCCGTGGCGGGCGGGGTCGTAGGGGGTTCCGTCCTGCCAGATGCGCCAGATCACGCGCAGCCAGGCGCGCCCGAGGATGCGGAGCGCGTGCGGGTGGTCTTTGCCGCGGGCGATCGCGTCGGCGTAGATCTTCTGTGCCCAGGGGTTGTGCTTGCGGCTGGCATCGGCGAGGACGCTGACGGCGCTGCGGAGCTGTTTGTTGCAGGCCCAGCGGAAGCTGCCGACCTTCTTCTTGCCGGACTCGACGGCGATGGCGCTCTGGCCGGCGATCGCCTCGAGCGGCACGCTCGAGGGGTAGCGCTCGCGACGGTCGCCGATCTCGGCCAGCAGCTCTGCGGCCGTGACGACCGATTTTCGGTCGCGGAAGAGCGAGCGGAAGATCGGGCCGTCGGGGTGTTCGTTGAGCGCGCCGGCGATCTGGCTGGTGAGCAGCTTGATCTGCGCGACGAGCGGCTTGAGCGTAGCGACGAGCGCGAGCACGACCGCGCGCCGGGCCTCCGTCTCGAGCTCGCCCACTCTGCCGGCGGGAGCCTCGCGCAGACGGGCGAGCAGCTCGTTCGGGCTGCGCCGGCCCGAGTAGCCGTTGCGGGCGAGGAAGCCTGCCAGACGCTTCTCGCCCAGGCCGCGGGCGTCCTCCGGGCTGGGGTAGCGCTCGAGGAACGCGAGGCAGATCGGCGAGTCGACGTTGGCGAAGACGCGGGCGGCGCCGGGCCAGAAGGCCTCCAGCTGCGCCCGCAGCTGGTTGGCGAGCGCGACCCGCTGCTCGACCAGGTCCTCACGGGTCCGGGTCAGCGCCCGCAGCGCTCTGGTCTCGTCGCCGTCGGGCTCGAGCAGGCGGAAGCGATGCATGTCGGTGCGGGCGAGGTCGGCGAGCACGTAGGCGTCGAAGCCGTCGGACTTGCCACCGCCGGAGCGGTAGCGGTCGCGGGAGGCGGCGAGCTGGTTCGGGTGCACGGGCACGACCGCGATCCCGGCGTCGAGCAACCGGTCGACGACGAGCCCGTTCGGCCGCTCGATCGCGACCCGGCAGACGCCGAGCTCGTCCAGGCGGCGCACGAGCGCCGAGATCCCCTCCTCGCTGTGGCTGTAGCGCCGCTCCTCGAGCCGGCTTCCGTCAGCCTCGACCACGACCAGGCGATGCTCCTGGCTGGCCAGATCGATCCCGGCCGTCCTTTCCATCTGTCCCCCTCCTCGACTCGGATTGCTGGATGCGGGCCGACCGGCGAGGTACCGTGGCGGATGCTCATAGGCGGGCCCTCGGTGGGGCGACGCCCTGTCGCCGCTCCGGGTGCCTCACACCGCCGGGAGGCGCTGGTCTCATGCGGGCCGTCTGTGCGGCAAGCGAGCATGGCGCTCTCCCGGCGGTGGTCAGCCACGGCGCGACGCTACGAACCGCGCCGGTCGACGCCCGCACTGACGGCGTGCGGGCGGACTCTCGGTTTTCAAAGAACAAGCAAAACCAAATGCAAGGTTGGCCTATGAGCGAGCAGCTGGCGAGCCCGCGGCTGACGGTCGATGTCGGCCCGGACGACCACGTGCGCGGTTCCGCCGAGGCGTCGCTGACGCTGGTCGAGTACGGCGACTACGAGTGCCCGTACTGCGGCGCCGCCTATCCGATCGTGAAAGAGATCGAACGGATCCTCGGCGACGGGCTCAGGTCGGTCTTCCGCAACTTCCCGCTGGGCGAGGTCCATCCGCATGCACCCCAGGCGGCTGAGGCCGCCGAGGCGGCAGACGCCCAGGGCCGGTTCTGGGAGATGCACGACCGTCTGTATGAGAACCAGAGCCGTCTGAGCACGGAGGATCTAGTCGACCACGCGCGGGCGCTCGGGCTCGACGTGGATCGTTTCGAGGCCGACCTCGAGCAGCACACGTACGAGCCGCGGGTGCAGGCCGACTTCATGAGCGGCATCCGGAGCGGTGTCAACGGCACGCCGACGTTCTTCATCAACGGCGTGCGCCACAACGGGAGCTACGACCTGGACACCCTGCTCGGAGCGCTGCGCGCCTCCACCTGAGTTGAGTCCCTACGAGCGACTGTCCGTCAGGGCGACGCCCGAGGCAACAGTCGAGGCGCTACGCGAGGCGATCCGGTCGCGCGGGATCACCGAGTACGCCGTGGTCGATCACGGCCGCGACATGGCCGCGGCCGGGACTCCGGGCTTCGCAGCGTGGACGCTCGTGTTCGGCAACCCGGCGGCGGGGGCCAAGCTCCTCGCCCACGACATCGCCGCGGCGGTCGACATACCGCTTCGGCTGGCCGTGGTCTCCGCGGAGACGGGCAGCGAGATCGTGCTCCGTGACATGCGCTCGCTGCTGTCGGACGAGCTCGCCGAGCTCGCGGACGCCCTCACCGAGGTGCTCCGCGCTCTTGCCGCGCAGGCTCGCGATCTCGCGCAAGGCAGCTGAGCGCGAGGGACAGTCCCCGGGACATGGCTCCACGGGACCTGTCCGAGGGACAGTCCCTGGGACATGGCTCAACGGGACCTGTCCGAGGGACAGTCCCTGGGACATGAGACCGCCGGTGGATGGCGCTCGTAGGCGTTAGACGAAGCGCTGGACGAACGCGAGCGCCTTGTCGGCGACCTCCCGCCAGCCGCTGTCGATCGTGAGCGCGTGCCCGCGGTTCGGCATCTCGGCGATCTCGGTCACGCCCTCGTTGCGCTTCTGCTTCTTGAAGGAGGCGTTGACGATCGCCCACGGGACCGTGTGGTCCTTCTCGCCGGAGATGAGCAGGAGCGGCCCGCGGTCGGGATTCTTGGTGTCGACCTTCGCCTCCGTCCACGGATTGAGGTTCGCGGTCGCGGCCTGGAAGATCGGCGCACCGGGGGCCGGGACGGCGAAGGACTCGTACAGCTCCTTGGCCTCGTCCTCGCTGACGGCGTTGGCGAAGCCGTAGCGAAACTGCTCGTAGGTGAGCGGGACGGCGCGGTTGTAGTTGGCCGGGTTGCCGAGTACCGGCGAGGACGACTTGAGCGCGGAGATCGGCAGCGGCAGAACTCCCCGGAAGGGAGCGGGGTCGATCGAGACCGATGCGGCCGAGAGGCCGCGCCCGGCGACGATCTGCGTCAGCAGCCCGCCGAATGAGTGTCCGATCACGGCCGGCTTCTTCTCCAGCCCGCTGATCACCTCTTCGTAGTGGTCGGCCACCTGTCCGATCGTCTTGTGGGCAAAGACTTCGGGATGGGCCTTGGCCTCCTCTACCGTCTCCGGATCATCCGGCCACCCCGGCGTCAGTGCGGTGTAACCGGCCTCTTCGAAGACTGCGGCCCAGCGATCCCAGCTGCTCGGCAGCAGCCAGAGACCGTGGATGAACACGACCGGCGTCTTGCCCGTCGCGTTGGCCCTGTCGATCTGCTCTTCAGTGGTGGGAGATGTGTCTACTGCCATGCGCTCCTCCTCCGTGGGAACCCGCCGGGTCCTGTCCGTGCCCACGTTACTCGTGGTGCGCCGCCGGGCCGGCGGCGGATCCGCACAGGTGGGACTCGAGCCGCCAGAGATTGTCGAGATGCTGGTTTGCCCACACGAGGACGAGTGCGGATCGAAGCTTCGTCCCGTCGCCGTCCGCGACGGCGGCGCGGACACAGTCGAGCAGGCGTTTGCGACCGCCGTCATCGCGGACGTGCGGCGGCGGAAGCCCGGTGAAATGGACGAACGAGTCCCCGAGCGTGCCGTACCAGGATTGCAGCGCCTGAAGCTCGCCGTCGAGGTTCTTGCCGCACCGCGTGAGCCCGGCGTCGGGATCGGTCATGCGGCCGAGAGCGGCCAGGGACTGTCCGGCGCGCCGCACGCGGGCGGCGCCTGCAACGAGCGCGCCGATGGTTTCCACGTCCACGCGCTGCGCGGATCGCTCGGT
>WNGB01018781.1_pt1 | contig 13522 bp, 13 predicted proteins | sample 5400681 | NCBI WGS metagenome assembly WNGB01 (sample SAMN13153367, study PRJNA577476) | soil metagenome | isolation source: 115 cm soil or saprolite under grassland replicate 2 | place: USA:California | collected 2016-06-15 | reverse complement strand
TGCCGAAAGACGACACACAGCTCGGCGGGCATGACCTGCAGAATCGCCTTGACGATCCACTCAGCGTCGCGGCATGCTGGGGATGCGTAGTCGCCGTACTCCACCAGCGTTGCAGCCGCAGCGGCATTTCCTCGAATGTAATCGCGCGCGTCCACAGGCTTGGTGAGCTGTGGCACCAGTGCTGTGTAAATCATGATGCTGCTCCTTGCGTGACATGACCTATTTCAAGCAAACGTGTACCGCGATGATATCTCCGTCAAGTCGCTAGTGCATTTCCAAGCAAGGTTTTAGGTCATGGGTGTTGGTTGCTGGGCTTGGCAACGCCGCCCGACCGACACCCAACACCCAACACCTGCGCTGAAAGCGCACTAGGCGAGATTTGGTCACCACTTTTCTCGCCCCTGCCCTGGCGTTGCACGTGTAGCGTATGCTATGCCGCCGCGTTTGTCACCCCTAGCTAGCCAAGATATGCATCAGACCATTGGCCGATCTCGAGGCCAGTCATCATATCGATCGCACTGCTATCCTTTCGATAGAGGCATAATCAAGCGATCGATGCCCCGGCACTCATGTTGTCGCACCACAGTGCGGTCACTGAACCATTACAGGGCTTGCCCTATGCGTTCGTCGAGGGATAGCCCTGGCTCGTCGGCCAGCACGGCTGCCGACCATTTGTTGTGAGTAGAGCTAGTCGCGCGAGAGAAGCCGGCGACGGCGAGCTTGGGTAGAGTGGGTATGACCAGTCGTGCAGCGCGAGGCTGGTCGAGGGATACACTCCTCGCGCGCTCACAACACCTTGTTAAGGAGGTAGATCATGGCGGATCGAGTGATTGTAGCCGTCTTCGCGACCCAAAACCACGCGTATGATGCGGCCAGACATATCCAGAACCTCGACAAAGATGGCATCATCCAGCTCAAACGCGGCGCGCTCGCGACCAAGGATGCCAAGGGCAACCTGACCATTCCCGATAGCAAAGGTGTCGGGACCGCGTGGGGGCTGCTTGGCGGCGGCCTGATCGGGGGGCTGCTCGGAGCGATGCTCGGCCCGGTTGGCGTGGCCGCAGGCGCCGCCGCGAGCGCGGCCGCTACTGGAGCCGTACTCGGCGCGGCGTCGGGTGGAATCGTAGGCGCTACCGTGGATCTGGGCGAGTTCGGGCTGAGCGAAGACTTCATCGACGACGTCAGCACCCAGCTCAATCCTGGTGAGACGGCGCTGATCGCCGAGGTGGAAGAAGGCTCGACCGAGTCGATCGACCGGATCGTGGCGCTGCACGGCGGGCGAGTCTACCGCTCGGAAATGGTCTGATCGACCCACACTGAAGCAATGGTGGTACGGCCAGGCACACGGTTCACGTTGCCGATCGAAACGTGCGAATTCGCTGGGTCCGAAGGCCGGACCCAGCGACTGCCTGATGCCAGGGGTATCGAACAGGTGATATATCTGCCGCGATGCTCCGACTATTCGGCGATCATCGCGCTGGAGGCACACAATGGATGCGCAAACGATGCCAGACATGCTAAAGACCTATCTGCTGTTTGTCGTACTACCGGTTGTGCTGGGCTTCACCTTTAATGTCGTCGCCCTGTACGTGATTCTCAACGCCGATCTCATCTGGCAGCGTATCGCCGGCGCGCGTCGCGCCCACCAGCCACGCCAAGCCACGCCCGACCCACCGCACGGCCGCGCACCAACCGCGGCGGACTAAGCGATTGAGTCCGTCGCACGCTGGCCAGGGAAAGCCCTCGGGATGAAATCAGGCCCAATCATATGCTTCGCTGCCATGGCCGTCCGGCGTGACAGCCAGGAGAACTGCGATGTCCACCCTCTACCAAAGGCATGACGAGCCTGGCGTCGCACCCTCGCTGCGCTCCCCTATGCGGACGCTCAACGACCTGCTCGACACCAGTCTGCGCCAGCATGGCTCCGAAACCGCCACGACCTTCGTGCTCGGCTATCGCTGGCAGGGGCGGCAACGCCTCGGCGGCAAGCTGGATTACTGGCAGCTGAGAAGGCACATCGAGCGCTTCGCCAACGCCCTCTACCAGCTTGGGGTGCGCAAAGGCGACCGAGTGGCACTCGCGCTGCCCTCCTCGCCGCAGTACGTCATCGCGTTCTTCGGGGCTGTGCAGATTGGCGCGATCGTGGTCAACTGCGACCCTTCCGCACCCGCCGACGAGATCGCCGAGCGGCTGGCTGACTCGGGCGCCGAGACGATTGTGCTGCTCGACACGCTCTGGCCGCTCCTGCGCCCGATCCGCCACGCGACCGCACTCAAACGAGCGGTCGTGGCTACGCTCGACGATACGCTGTCCTGGCTCAACCGCCAACTGGTCTCCTATGCACCGCACCCCACGTTGCGCCGCCTCGACGTGCCGCGGGATGATCGTATCTTTTTCTTCCGTGAGATGCTGCACTTTCAGGCCCCACCGCCACCGCCCATCGCGATCACGCCCGGCGATCCAGCCCTCTTGCAGTACACCGCCGGCCCTGATGCATGGCTTCGGGCGGTCACGCTGACCCATGCCAATCTGGTGAGCAACGCGCTGCAATGTCTCGAAGCGGTCTTTAAGGGTGCGATCCTCTACGACCGCGAGCGTGTGCTATCGGCTGTTCCCTTTCACGAGATCTATGGCTTGCAGGTGGGCATGCTCTGCCCGCTGGCGCTGGGCGCCGAGCTGGTGATCGTCCCCGAACCGCAGCCCCTCGAGCAGATCCTGGCAGCGGCCAAGCACGAGCATGTGACGCGCTATTGTGCCACGCCCGCGCACTACCGCACGATCGTCGATCAGCACCAGAGCTGTATCAGCGAGCTAGGGCCGGGCACGGCATGGCATAGTGGGCCGACGCCGCTGCCGACCGAGGTACAAGAGCGCTTCCAGCTGCTGACCCAACGACGGATCATTGCGGGCTTCGGCCTGACCGAGTGCGCGCCCCTCACGCACAGCGCCACACTTGGCGGCCAGGCCAAGCCCGGCTCCATCGGCCGTCTCCTACCTGCCACGACTGGGCGGCTCGTCGATTCAGGCACAGGGGACGATCTGCGATTCGATGGTCAGGACCAGGGCGAGCTGCTGATTCGTGGACCCCAGGTGATGCAGGGCTACTGGCAGCGGCCGGCGATGACTGCGCGCGCGATCGACGCAGATGGCTGGCTCCACACTGGCCTGCGCTGCACCGTCGATCCTGACGGCGACTTCCTCATCGCCGGCCATCTGGGAGACATCGCCGGGCATGGCGTGCTGCCGTGAGGTCGAGGATTTCGGTCAGCGACGACAGCATGCAGATCCGCCCAGCCAACAGGTGACGAAACCCGCAATAAGGAGTATGAACATGACCTATGAACTGTTTCTGACCGCGTTCGACCGCGCGGAGACCGCGGACGAAGCTCGCTACTGGCTACACGAGTTCGTGCACAAGGGCGACCTGCAGGTGCTCGACGTGGTTGTGCTGGCCAAGCGCGAGGATGACTCGGCCGTCATCCGCCAGATCGGCGACCTCGGCTCGCAGCATGGCGGTCGCATCGGCGCGATCGTCGGCGGGCTGCTGGGGGTGGCTGGCGGCCCTGTGGGCGTCGCCGCGCTAGGTGCCGCCGGCGCGGCCTTTGGCGCCGCCAGCGAACTGCTCACTAGCCGCGACTTGTACCACGACGACCTGAAGGAGATGCAGCAGGCGCTCGCGCCCGGCACGTCGGCGCTGCTGGCGCTGGTCGCGCCCGAGCACGCGGCCATCTACGCGCGCCGCATCGCCGATTTCGGCGGCGAGACGATGCGTTTTAGTCTGACCAACGACGCCGGCCAGGAGTTCCAGGACGCCAAGCATGCCTTTATCGCCCGCCAGGCCGAGCGCCGCCGCGAGCAGCTGGCAGCCTGGAGCAGCACGACTACCGAGGAGACCGCCGACCTCGACGCGATGAACCACGAATTGGAGCAGATCTACGCCGCAATCAGCAGCACACCAGATGGGCAGCAGGCTGATCTCCGGGTGCAGGCTGCTGGACTATGCACGCGCCGGGACGCGGCGCGGGAGCTGCTGAACCAGACGCTCGCGGCCGAGGTCCAGCGCCTGGACGAGGCGATCTCCAGGTATCAGGAAGCGATCTCCGGCGCGACGAGCGACGACGAACGGGCCGCGCTTACTGCTCAAAACGAGACCCTGCGTCGTGACCGCGTGGCGGCGGAGCAGAAGCTGGCGGCTAGCCAAGAGGCCGAGCTGCAGGAGCGCTGGCGCGACATCAGCGCCCTGGAGGCGGTCGCGGCGCGTGCAGATCGTGCGACCAGGATCGAGCTGGACCTGCAGCTCGCGCAGTTGCGTGACGAGTACGCGGCCGCGCGGCAGGAGCGCTCGACTGCGACAACGAGGGCGGCATGAGCGCCGGGCCCACACAGCGCATCCTGCCACTCGGCGCCCGCGTTCAGTGTACGGATGGACACGGCGGCAGCGTGATCCGGCTGATCGTCGAGCCGCTGGCGCGCCGGCTGACCCACATCGTCGTGCAGGACGACACCGTGCCAGCCGTCGAACACCTTGTGCCGGCCGCGCGGATCGCCGAAACGACACACGATCTTGTGACGCTGGACTGCACCCAGGACACACTCATGGCGATCGAGCCGTACCCCTTCGCGGAGTTCGAGGCCGATCATATCCCGTTGGTCACCGAGCACATCCCGCCGGGCGAGCTGGCGATCCGGCGTGGCGCGCAGGTTGTGGCCATCGACGGGCATGCGGGCGAACTGACCGCGTTCGTCGTCGACCGCGCGAGCGGCCGCATCAGCTCGATCGTCGTGCAGCTGGGCCATTGGCTTACCAAACACGAACAAGCGATACCGATCGCGACCGTGGAGGGGATCGACAGTGACACCCTCTACTTGACGCTCGCGCGTGAGGAGATCGCCGCGCTGCCGGTCATGCCACCGCGGCGGCACTATGACTGAGCAGGCAGAGCACCAGCGCATCATGCCGGCGTTCGACATCCTCCTGACGAGCCGACATCCGTCATGCGACGGATGTGGGTGCTACGCGGAGCGCGTATACTGTACGCCCATGTCGAGCCGAGAGAGGTAGCATTGGCCCATAGATGCGCAGCACCACGTTCGACGCGGCATCGCTGGCCCCTCCATCCGTATCATCGCGGCAGTAGCGCTCGGGCTAGCGCTCGACCACCCCCAGCACCCTGCACAAGGAGGCCGACCTGCTCAGGAGCGCGACACCCAAACAAGCCACAAGAGGCGACCGGCGTTTGGCGTTTGCGCTCGGGTTCCTCTGCTGCGTCCTGTTCCCGGCCTTTGTGACCCTCATCGCCCCGATCACCGCTCTCACGCTCTCCTGGGATGGTGAGCGCGTCAACGCGTCCGCGACGCGCTTCGCCTACATCGTCATCCCCTACGCGACCACGACCCTAGCGGATGTCACGGCCGTCGACACGGCTCTGACACCCGCACATACCGAGCGCGAGCCCGCAGGATCGGAGACTGTAACGGTGGAGGGCGAGGGCAAGTTGCACTTGTCGGGGCCTACGGGGAGCCTCACGGTCCCGATCTCTCCCCTCAACCGCGAATCGGCGCACCGCGCGATCCAAGCGTTTCTGGCGCATCCCAACCACGATGGGCTGCACCTGTGGGCCGTGGCCAATTGGAAGTTCAGCGTCATCGCGGGCAGCTTGCTGAGTCTGTTGACGGTGCTCTATGCGGTTGGATGCGTTCTGGCGCTCAGCCGTTGGCTTGGGCATGTCATGAGAAGTGGTCTGGCGCGTCCTCAGCGACGCCCAAGAGCTGGGCGCACACAGCGGCGCTGAACCCTGGCCGTGCTTCAGTGACCAGGAGCCGGCGGGCGCTGGGCCACGTCGCGTATCACAGACGGAGATCCGAGCAGCATTTTCCGCTGGTTGGCAGGTGGAGAGCATCCGGGCAAGCCGCTTTGAGCTAGCGCCGCGCCTCGCGTTTCTGTTTTCAAACGGTGCGCCGCTCGCCTGGTTCTGTGTGATCCGCAGATTGGCATGAGCAGGCGCGGAATTCGGTGCCAGCGGCTATCAAACCAGCTCGATGTTGTCGCTCTGGAGCAGCTGCGTCAGGAGCTGCAGCAGCTGTTCGAAGCCCTGCTCGCCAATGCGGGCCGTGTATTCTCGCTCGATCTCGCGCTTCACCTGGTCGGTCTCGGCCAGGAATCGCTCGCCGGCTGCCGTCAAACCAATGATGGCAGCCCGCTTATCGCGCGGATCGGCTGTACGCGCGACGTACCCGTGTGCTTCGAGCTCACGAACCAGATCGCTCATGGATTGCTTGGTGATTCCAACCCGCTCCGCCAGAACCACCGTGCGCATGGCCTGCTCAGCAAGCTGCGACAAGACCGTTATGTGGGCAGGCGATAAGGCGCTATACCCCAGCCCGTGGAGCTTCTGCATCGCTCGGCGCTGATAGTCGCGCTGTGCCTGTAAAAAGAGTCTTCCAATGTTTCGATTGCGCAATGCACGCTGGTGATCTGGTGTAAGTCCCATCGCCTGTCCTCTTGACAAGTTCGTCAGTCTAGCTTACCATATGGTCAGGTGAGCTGACCATTCTGATGCGCTATATGCCCAGCGCCGTGGCTTCCGGTCGCCGGTCCACACGCTACATTGTACTGTACTTTCTGGCGGCGAGCCTTCAGCAGCGCCCGTTCGCTCTATCGTCATACGTGCGCAGATGAGAGAGGAGGCATTCCACATGCAACGTGCCGCTCGGTCAGAGGTCATTCCTGTCTGGCCTGACAGCATCCCCGGAACCGAAACCGAGTCCCAACAGGAACAGCAAACGATTTACATCCCTCGATTCAACAATCGCATCACCACGCTCAAGGTCGTGCGCAATGTCCGGCAGCCGACTCTCACGGCGTTTCTCCCTGAGAGAGCTGTCGCCAACGGAAGCGCCGTCATTGTCTGCCCTGGTGGCGGCTTCCACTTCTTGCCCATCGACAACGAGGGTACCGAGGTTGCGCAGTGGCTGACCACGCGCGGAGTGGCGGCATTTGTGCTGCGCTACCGGCTTTTGCCGACGGCCGCCCGCGACGAAGACTTTGTGCAGCAGGTGCGGCAGCTCGACTGGGAGCAGGTGAAGTCACATGCACCACGTGCTGTGATGGATGGAAAACAAGCCATGCGCGTGGTCCGGGAGCGTGCTGCCACATGGCGCATCGACCCACAGCGGATCGGTGTGCTGGGCTTTTCGGCGGGTGGTGTCGTCGCAACTGGGGTTGCCACGCAGTACGAGGCGGACAGTCGTCCGAATTTCGCAGCGCTGATCTACAGTCCTATTTGGCAAGATCTCGCTGTTGGCACCGATGCACCACCGCTATTCCTCGCTTTTGCCAATGACGATCCGGCGTTCTCATTGATCTGGGATGGTATCCTGCTTCTGTATTCCGCAGGGAAAGCTGCAGGCCATCCGATCGAGCTGCATGCCTACTCCAAAGGTGGTCATGGCTTCGGTATGGCGCAGCAGGGCTTGCCAAGTGACCACTGGATTGAACGGTTTGGCGAATGGCTCCAGGTACAGGGCTTCCTGGCATGAGGCACGTTCATGCATGTACGAAACCTCCTGGTCTAGAAGCGGTGTGATAACCACATTCTTGTCCCAGGAGGTTTCGTTGTCACAGCCACCCCGAACGTTCAGTTCGCGATGTCTTATGTTGGTGTTTCCAAGAGAACGGCGTTGATCGTTCCAGCCGGCGCCGTCCGCCTACTTGAACTCGCCCGCGGCTTTCTCGCGGGCCTGCCGCAGGTCCTCGTGGGCCGCGCTTGCGCCCGTTTTGAGATCCTGCGCGGCGGCGGCAGCGGCGCTCTTGCGCCGATCCCACTCCTGCTGGGCCGCCTGGTGCTTGGCTTCGAGCGCGGCGGTCTGCGCGTCGATCCTGGCTTTGGCGTCGGCCCCGGCCTTCGCCGCCCGCGCCTTCAGAGCATCGATATCCTGCTGCCACTCGGCTTGCTGCGCGTGCCAGCTCGCCTCCAGCTGCTGCTGGGCCGCCTGGCGCTTGGTCTCAAGCGCGGCAATCTGGGTATCGGCCCTGGCTTTGGCCTCGGCCGTTGCGTTGGCCAACTCCGCTCGGTGCTGGGCGATCGTCGCATTCAACCCATCGATGCGGGCCTGGATCTTCTGATCCAGTTCCTGACGCTTCGCGTCACGCCGGTCCCGCAGCTCGGCCAGTTTGGCTTCGGCCTGAGCCTCGGCGTTGAGCTCGGCGCGGATGAGGTCGGATTCCTGCGCGAGCTGGGCATCCATCCGTGCGAGATCGGCGTCGAAATCTGCGAGCAGCGCCGCCCAGCCCCGCTCGTCCTCCAGGCGCAGCTCCGCCAGCTCCTGCTCGATCGCATCCGCGGCGTCAGCGATCCGATCGGCGCGATCTCCGTGCAGGCTACGCCAGGTGCTCCGGCCCGCGAAGCTGGCGAGCGTAGCGTCGAGCTTGTCGAGCCAGGTCATTTCGACCAGCACGACCAGCGCCGAGCTGCCGGGATCGAGGTGGTCTTCGAGCGACTGAAGATCCGCTTTCGGGAAGCCGAGGTCGATCATGCTGGCCGAGGCCGCACCGGTGGCGGCGCCGGCGACCGAGCCGATCAGCGCGCCGGCCGGGCCGCCGAGCAGCCCGATCAGGGCGCCGCTGATGACGCCGAAGTACGCGCCGTGGCGTGTATCCACGTCCTGCGTGTCCTTGATCTCGGATGTCCCATCGCCGTGCTTGACGAGGGTCGCGGCATCCAAGATCGCAATGCCGCCGTTCTGCTCCAGCCGCCGCAGCGCTTCGTACGCGGCGCTGGCAGCGTCCTCGTCGTCGAACATCGTCACAACCAGCTCAGTGTTCATGGGTAGTTCCTCCTGTGTGATAATAAAGGCCATCAGATTTCCGTGCGCACAATGCGCGTAGTAAGCGGTGGTTACGATCGGCCAGCCAGCGCGACAACGGCAGCAATATCGTGTGCTGCCTGCGGACGGCCAGCGTGCTTGGCGCGCGCCGCCATACTCGCCAGGCGCGGGCCATCGCCCAAGAGCTGCCGCACCGCCAGCGGCACCGCCTCGGGCATCCGCAGCTGCTGCCCTGCCCCCATACCCACCACATAGTCAGCGTTCCATTCCTCCTGGCCAGGAATCGGATCGACGACGAGCAGCGGCCTCCCGCGCGCGAGCGCCTCGCTGACGATCAGGCCGCCGGCCTTCGTGATCGCCAGATCGCAGGCGGCCAGCAAGTCATCCACGTAGTCGACATACTGCTCGACCCGAAGCCGCATGTGCCGGCCGGAACGCAGGTCGGCCAGGGCGCCGGCCAGTTCGGCGTTCCGGCCGGCGACCACGACCAGCTGGCCGGGCTGCTCGATCTCCAGAATTCCTGTAACGATGCGCCGTGCCCGATCGGTCGCCAGCCCCCCTCCGAACAGGCAGATCACCGGTAGGTCGCGAGGGAGGTCGTGGCGGCGGCGGACATCCACTCGCTCCTTTGGCTGGGCGGCCTCCAGCGCGACCGGGATTCCGGTGACGTGGACCCGCTCGGCCGGGACGCCGCGGGCGATCAGAAGCTGGCGCGGCAGCTCGCTCGGGACACAATATGCGGCGACACCCGGCACGATCCAGGTCGCATGCGCGACGTGGTCGGTGATGATCACAAACACCGGGCGCCGCGAGCTGGCGCGGCTGCGCATCAGCAGATCGGCTGGCAACGGGTGGGTACAGACGACGATCGCCGGATCGTATTGCCGGACCAGCCGGTCCAGGTGCGTCACACCAAGATGCTCCACGGCCGCCCGCAGCCAGCTGGCTGCCGCGATCTGGCCAGGGTCATTGCAGTCGGAGCGATCGTAGAGCAGTTTCCAGAGGCGCGGCGCATAGTTCGTGACGCCCAGATATGTCTGCGCGTACAGCAATCGGAAGGCTGCGCTCGCGTAGTCGAGCGTGTCTTCGATGCGCACTTCGTTGGCAGGGTCGGCGCTGAATGCCTCGGCCAACGCCTTGGCCGCCGACTTGTGGCCCGTGCCGACTGATGCGTAGAGCAGTAAAATGCGTGACATAGTAGTCTGTATCATCCGCGAGGTCGCGCGGAGGCGCGACGATCGGCAGCGGAACGGGCCTGTCGCATCCCTTCGCGTTCACCCGCTAGATCCAGAGATCGCGATCTAGGGCTGCTTGGGCTGGCCCTTCAGCTTTTCCGAGATTCGCTCGCCAGCGGCCTTGACGTGCTCGGCAGCGTCCGCTGTTGCCGCCTTGACGCCGCCCATGATCTCCTCGACCTTCCCCTCGGCCTCCAGCTTGCGGCCTGCCCTGGCGATGTCGGGGTGGCCCGTGAGCGCACCGAGGAGTTTCTCGCCCTCACCGATCTCCGCCTTCGCCTTGCCCGCCACTTGCTCCGCCATGCCCGGCGCCATCGCGTCGATCGCGTGCTCAACCCTGGCCTTGGCCGCATTGTGAAGCATACGTTTCCTCATGATCAGGTCTCCTTTCGTTCGTGTTCATTATGTCCGTGTCATCGAGTATAGCGTGTGGGCCGTCGCGCGTCGTCTGCGCCTTGCCCTGAGTTCAGCACATACATCGTCCTGGGTCTGCATCTCCCATTCGATAGGGCGTCATACCGATCATTTGTTAGATGGCGAATCGTCATTTGTAGTCGCTATAGAAGCCTTCGCCGCTCTTGCGGCCGAGCTTGCCAGCGTCCACGTAGCGCTTCACGAAGTCGCGGGCTGTCGTGGGGAGATAGGGGAATGCCTCGACGTAGTGGTTCTCGATCTCTAGGACAATGTCGAGTCCCACCTGGTCCATCAAGCGAAACGGACCAAGCTTGGTGCCCATGTTGATCTTCCACATCTCATCGACGTCCTGCGGCGTCGAGACTCCTTCCGCGACAACGGTGAGCGACTCGCGCTTGATGGCGGCCCAGATCCGGTTGAAGATAAACCCGATGCTCTCCTTATGAGCCTCAAAGGGATGTATACCGTACCGGGGAAGCTGCTGAAGCAGTAGCTCAATCAGCGCATGATCGGTGTGCTCGTTTCCCATTACGTCGGCTGCGTTCTGCGTCGGCGGCATATAGAAGTGCAGATTCAGGACTCGTTCCGGGTGCGTAACATTGTCTAGGAAGGTCCTGGTGGGGTATGAGGAAGAGTTGCTCGCCAGAATGGCGTCCTGATCGGCCAATGCATCCAGCTGGCCGAAAATCTGCTTCTTCACATCCAGGATCTCCGGAATGGCTTCGACGATCAGCCAGGCACCGTGAAGCGCCCCAGCGAGCTCGTCGCTGGCCACGACAGTCCCGGCCATGCCGCCTGGAACAATCGTTTCGATCACCTTCGGCAGTTCTTGCTCGACATATGCGACTGCCGACGCGCGGGTAGTCGCAGCCGTGTCGAAGATCCGAACCTGGCCGCCCTGCGTCGCGAACATCAAGGCGATCCGGCGACCGAGAGTTCCCGCACCAACAACGGTGACGGGCCGTGAAGATATATTGCTCGGAAGTATTGCTGGCATCAGTTTCACTCCTTCTGTGATATGGCGAGGGTCTGTTCCGCGGTACCGCCTGTAATCAGGCGCACCGGCGGGTCGAAACGCACATAGTCATAGCCCCAGTCGAGCATCGCGACAATGCGGTTGCGAAAGCCAACCAGCTGGTACAGATGCACCACCAGCCAGATCGCCCACGCGACGATGCCGGTCAGCTTGAGCGATAGAACTGGTAAAGCGGCGACCGCGGCGAACCGGCCAATCACGGCCATCGTCCCAGGATCGTGATACCGGAACGGCGGCACCTGCTCGCCGCGCTCGCGCTGCCTCCTAATCACCTCCGCGACATAATGCCCGCCCTGTATCGCCGGCTGCGCCAGCTGGGGAATGGGCTGTCCATCCTGCTCGCGATAGGCCATATCGCCGACCACAAACACCTCGGGGTGATCGACCAGGCTGAGATCCGGCGCGACGCTGACCCGCCCGCCGCACGCTTTCGGTGCGTCGAGAGTCTCGATCAGCGGTGGCGCCTGCACCCCGGCGGCCCACACCAGCGTCGCGGCGCGAATGTTCGTGCCGTCTTTGAGCTGCACATGCTCGCCCTCGACCGCGCTCACCAGCGTATTGAGCCGCACCTCGACGCCGAGCCGTTCGAGCCGGCGCTGAGCATACTGGCGCAGGCGATCGGGAAACGGCGCGAGCAGAGAGGGAAGCCCTTCGACCAGATAGATCTTGGCCTGTTGCATCGGCAACTGCGCGTAATCCCTGCGCAGCGTGTGCCGCACCAACTCAGCGAGCGCGCCGGCAAACTCGACGCCGGTTGGTCCACCGCCGACGATCAGGAATGTCATGAGGGCTTGCTGCTGCTCTGGATTGGCTGCGTGCGTGGCGCGCTCGAACATATCGAGAACATGGCTGCGCAGCGCGGCCGCATCGTCGAGCGCTTTGAAATCGTAGGCCTGCTGCTGAATGGCGCGGTTGCCGAAGTAGTTGGTGACGCTGCCCGGCGCCAGCACCAGGTAGTCGTAGTCGATCGGCCCGGCGTCGGTCACAATCTGGCGCTGCTTCAGGTCGACCTGTTGCACATTGGCGCGCAGAAAGCGCACATCCCGGCGGGTTCGGAAGATCTGGCGCAGCGGCCCCGCGATCTCCTCTTCACCCAGGTTGCCGGTCGCAACCTGGTAGAGCAACGGCACGAACAGGTGGTAATTGTTGCGATCGACCAGCAGGATATTGAGGCCGTGGCCGGACAGACGTTTGGCGGCGTTCAGCCCGCCAAACCCTGCACCGACGACAACGACGCGTTTGTGATGCGCAGTCTCCCCCACGTGATGCCTCCTCTATCGAAGACGACAAGCGCCGTGTTGCTCCTACGAGGACGGCGGACTGACAGCTAACGTCACTTGCGTCTGCAGCGTCTGGCCGCCACGAAGCGTCGTGATGACCACGGCGTCGCCCGGATGATGGCTGTCGATCAGCCTGGCGAAGGTTGACTGGTCCACGACCGTGGTGCCGTCGATCGCGGTGATGACGTCGCGCGGCTGCAGGCCAGCTGTGTCCGCGGGTGAGCCGCGCGTCACCGACCGGACGACCACGCCGTTCTTGGCCGAGACATTGAGGCGCCGCGCGATCGCCGGGGTCAGGTCCGTCAAACTGACGCCGACGTACGGATGGATCGCACGACCGGTCGCCGCCAGTTGGTCAGCGATCGGCTTTGCTGTTGTGATCGAGATCGCAAACCCGATCCCCTGGGCTTGCACGCCTGGCTCGGCCTGTGTGGCCGCCAACGTGTTGATGCCGATCACCTGGCCTTGCAGATTGAGCAGTGGCCCACCCGAGTTGCCGGGGTTGATCGGCGCGTCGGTCTGGATGACGTCGAAGAGGTAGGGTCCTGGCTGGTTGCGGGCCTCGCCTGGCTCCTGAACTGTCCGGCCAAGCGCGCTCACGACGCCCGCGCTAACAGTTGGCCCACCGGGAAGTGCCAGTGCGTTGCCGATCGCAACCACCCAGTCGCCAACCGCAAGTGCGCGAGCGTCGCCAAACGCCGCAAATGGGAGATTATTCCCGGAGATCTGTA
>WNGB01009619.1_pt1 | contig 13527 bp, 10 predicted proteins | sample 5400681 | NCBI WGS metagenome assembly WNGB01 (sample SAMN13153367, study PRJNA577476) | soil metagenome | isolation source: 115 cm soil or saprolite under grassland replicate 2 | place: USA:California | collected 2016-06-15 | reverse complement strand
TCCCAGGATTGAACGCCTAGACTAACTCGGGTTACTCCGAGTTTGTGCAGAAGCGCAGCCTTGCGCGCAGACACGCTCCCGGGATTCGCCTCGATCGTCCATTCTGCAGGCGATGAGAGATCGAGCCGCTCACGGAAACCTCCGAGCAGAAATTCCAACTGCGAAGTCGTGAGAGCCGTTGGCGTCCCGCCACCGAAGTAGATGGTTTCGGGCGTCAGTGCAAAGCTCGCGCATTGCTGATCGAGCTCGCGCAATATCGCTTCGCAAAATCGCCACGTCTGCGAGCGATCCAGCAAATCTTTGTAAAACGCGCAATACGGGCAGATACGCGCGCAAAAGGGGATGTGAACGTAGATATGTCGAATTGAGTTCACTGTACTGGCGGGCGTGTCGCCGGCATTTACGCGCGGTCTCGCAGCCGACACGGCTGCCGCTGCAGCGGAATAGTTGTGATTCGCAGCGTTACTCATACAATCGGTTGGTCTTCGCTCTACATGACAGAACTCCGGAACGTAACCCTCATTGTGTTTTGTGCCATTGCCTCCGGGCTGGCGCAAACGCCGCCACAGCCAGCGCCGACTCCGTCGATCGTATATTCCGTGCACAATCCCGCCGCGATCAAAGACTACAGGACGAACCCGCGGATCGTGCGTGAGATGGTAAATCGCCTTCTTCTGGCAGCGACCGGTCAGTCTGACGTGGGAAAGGCGTGGGCGTCGTTAGTCGCTCCGGATGACAGAGTGGGAATCAAAATCTGTGCAGCTGGCGGTGAACTTTTTACGACGCATCACGACATTGTGAATGCGATTGTCGACGGGCTCGCTGCGGCGGGACATTCACGTGGCAGCATTATTGTCTGGGACCGCTCTCTTGGCGGAGTTAAGGAGGCCGGGTACCGGTCGTCAACCGATGGCTACCAGCTAAAGCCAATCGCACCGCGCGAGGGATACGATCCAAAAACAGTCCTCTCCGCTCCTTTGCTTGGGAAACTGGTTTGGGGCGATTCTGAATACATTGGTGACTTGGGAAAGATGCCAATGCTATCCGATAGCGAGAACACGAGCAATGTGAGTCATTTCTCCAAGATCCTTTCCAGTGAAGTAGACAAGGTCATTAATGTTCCGGTGATGAGTATCAGTGAAACGAATGGAATCGCAGGTTGCATTTATAACATGACAATTCCCAACATCGATAACTGGCGCCGCTTTGCTCAGGGCTCTCGTTTTGGCGCGGAAAGTCTCGCGGAAATCTACGCCAATCCAATCATCGCAAAGAAGGTGGTCTTCAATTTGATGGATGGACTCATCGCGCAATATGCCGGCGGCCCGCAGCCCCAACCGAACTACGCGATTCATCATGCAACGCTGTATGCGAGCAAAGACCCGGTCGCTTTGGATGCCGTCGCGTTGAAGTATTTCGAACAATGGCGCGCACGCGGGAGTCTCCCTGCAATCGGCCCAATAGCTGCCTATGTCGATTATGCTAGTCAGATAGGCCTGGGTAATTCAGCGCCGAGTCGGATCGAAGTAAAAAATATCGGACGATGAAATTTCGTGCTGTAGCCGGGGTCGCTGACCCCGGCCATCGATCGTGGCAGCTACGAACAACCATCCTGCGTTCGGTCTCTCGTTCGTTTTATCTTTCGATACGATTCTTGCCGCCGCAGTTGCGCGAACCGATTGCTCTCGCGTATTTGCTTGCGCGCACAACAGACACTGTCGCCGACACAACTCGAATTCCTGGGACGGTGCGAATGGAGGCTTTGAAAATGCTCTCGGACGGCATTCAAGGCAAAGGTTCCCGAGAAATCGTTGTCAATCAGGTGGCCTCGTTCGTGCCATTACAAGAAAATGCCGCCGAGCGAACGCTTCTGGATTCGTTGCCGGATTGTTTGGCATGGCTCGAACAAACCAGGGGAGCAGATCGCGACGACATCCGAGCGCTGCTTGAGAAGATCACGCACGGCCAGATGCTCGATCTTCATCGCTTCGATAACCCGGCACAAATCCGCACGCTCCAGACCACTGCCGATCTGGACGAATACACCTATCTGGTCGCAGGCTGTGTAGGCGAATTTTGGACGCGACTTTGCTTCCGGCATCTTCGAGACTTCGCCAGCTTGATTCAGGACGAGATGATCGCACTGGGCCGGCGCTATGGTATGGGACTTCAGTTGGTCAACATCTTGCGCGACGCCGGCACCGATCTGCGAGCGGGTCGATGTTATTTTCCGGATGACGAGCTCGGCGCGATCGGTCTGAGTGCGGCGCAGATTTTGTCCGAATCGGATCGTTTCCAACCGATTTATCAAAGATGGATGGAAAAAGCGGAGGAAGGTCTGGCGTGCGGGATGCAGTATTCGCAGGCGATCCGGAACCGGCGGGTACGTGCAGCCACGGTCTTGCCGGCATTAATCGGGTGTCGCACCATTGCGCTTCTGCGTAAGGCTGGCGCCAGCGCGCTGCATCAAACGATTAAAGTTCCACGCCGCGAAGTGCGCGCGATGATTTTGTTGCTCGCCATTCATCTCGCGTCACGCGAAAAGATCGATGCAATTTTCAACCGCGCCAAACTTTAGCGGCTGCCGGTGATCGCAGAATCTCGATCGCCTGCGACACTGATAGAGCGCGAATTTTGTTTGGCGCCAAAGGCGCAGATTCATTCTAAGCCTGGGGCGACGTCCCAGGTTCAGGTAAAGAAAAATCGTTAGCGCTGAAAGCGCGATTCACTTCCAGTACGTGTTCGATCAACATTGATTCGCGCTTTTAGCGCTTCTTTTTGAGAAAGAACTCTTCCCTGGGGCGTTGCCCCCCAGGCTCAAATGAGCAAGCGCCCTTGGCGCTAAACACACACTGCAGCGTTGCTACAGAATTACAGAAAATAATTCCGCTGTTTTTCGCTGATTGGTTTTTCGAGTCGCTCCAGCACTTGCAGCATGTCTTCCCAGACTTTCCGTTTCTCCGAGGGGGACTGGTTCCGCAACAGGTAAGCTGGATGATAAGTAATCATCAACGGGGTGCCGTTGTATGAGTGCCAGCGCCCGCGCAATTCTCTCATCGTCCCGCGCGCGCCAAGCAGACCTTCCACAGCGACAGCGCCCAGCGCGACCAACACTTTCGGTTGAATGATGTCGATCTGTTCGAGGAGGTAAGGCCGGCACATCTGCATTTCTGCCGGTGTCGGTGCGCGGTTCCCAAACGAGCCTGCCGGCATGTCCGGCCGGCATTTAAGGATGTTCGCGATGTAAACGTCTTCGCGCGCGAAGCCCATCACTTTAATAATTCTCGTTAACAATTGTCCCGCGCGGCCGACAAAGGGTTCGCCCTGCTGATCCTCGTCCGCGCCGGGCGCTTCGCCGATGAACATGATTTCGGCGTCGGGATTGCCAACGCCAAAAACAGTTTGAGTGCGTGAGCTGGCCAGATGAGAGCATTTTGTGCAGCCACGAACGCGTTCGCGAACGGACGCGAGGATCTGTGCCTTATTCGATGCAGTTTGCTGTAGCTGTCGCCCTGTGGGCGACACGCGCGCTTCCCGCAAGGGAGCCGCTACAGAATATGCGGATTGCAATTGCGCCAGCGCGTTTTTCGACGCGCACGGCGCGCGATCACTGGTCTCTCGAATCTTTTCTAGCGTGGCAATGACAAGGTCGAGAGCCGGCTGGATCATTGCGCACGATGATCTGAAATTTTGGTCGCTGCTGCAATCTATTTGTGGAAACACGCACGAAACATGCGCTCTGTGGATGAAAAAAGAGAAATGGTTTACTGACGTGATTCGTTGAAACGCTGAATCGTATCGGGACTACTCCCGTGGCAGCCGCGGTCGCTGATCGCGAGGTTCCTGTGCCTGACAGGGTCTGAGGCTGCCGGGGTTAGCGACCCCGGCTACAGCACCAGATTCGCGCGCTGCGCTACGTCCCGCGCGAGCTGAGCCATTGCAGGGCGAAGCGCGCGACTTCGCGCGAATTTTTTAAATCAAGTTTGTCTTTGATATGCGATCGATGGGTCTCCACAGTCTTGGGGCTGAGATGCAGCAGTTTTGCTATCTCACGCACATCCTTGCCTTTGCCGATCAACTCCAAAATCTCGAGTTCACGGTCGCTTAGTCTCTCGACCGCATCGGTCTCGTCTTCGGAATCGCGATGCGCAAATTTTGTAATCACCTGTGCCGCCATGGCCGGGCTTAGGTAAGGTCGTCCGTTAAATACCTCGTGAATTGCGTGGATCACATTGGCCATCGCTTCATGTTTCATGACATAGCCTTCCGCTCCGGCTCGCAACGCTCGCAGTGCGTAGAGCGATTCATCATGCATCGAGAGCACCAAAATTGGCAGCTTCGAGAATTCCGCACGGACATTTTTAATAAGCTCAATCCCGTTCGCGCCTGGCAAACTAAGATCGACAATCGCAAGATCGGGGTTCAGTTTGCGAATTATTTCCATCGCTTCCGCGGCGTTGCCAGCTTCGCCGCAGACCGCAAAACTGCTGTCGGAATTGATCAATTCTTCGAGCCCCTTTCGAAACAGCGGGTGATCATCGACAATAACAATCCGTTTCGCCTCCGGTTGGTCGCATTTCGGATTCTTGTTAGTCGATGTGGCGTGTTTCATTTAGCTACCATCGTTCTTGCGATTCAAATGGGGATTTTGCAAAGCCGATTTCGGTGTCGTCGGGATTCCTGCGGGGCGTGTCATTTAAGTCTGCCTGTTAGGTGATACGCGGCTCGGCTGATTGTCCGATGCAGGATATTTAGATTAGGGTGGCTAATGCTTTGACTATTGTTGCAGGTAACGGTTGTGTCCGGTTGTTTTTTTTCTGCTTTGATTGGACTGATTTATCCGGCACATAACAGGATACGCGTGTGCCCCTTCCTTTTGGAGAATCGATCTCCAAACGGGCGCCGATGACTCGAGCGCGGTAACTCATGATGTGAGCACCCAGGCCCCGCTTGGTTTTCAGATCACTTGGAAATCCAATACCATCGTCGATCACGCGCAAAACCATCTCGCTTCGCGCCCGCTCCAGTTGGATCACAATTTTTCGTCCCTCAGAATGTTTGCTGGCGTTAATGACTGCTTCGCGAGCGATGCGGTAGAGCTCTCCCGCGGCGACGTCATCTTCAATATGGAACGACGGTTTGACTTCCAGTCGGCAGGGTATTTGCCAGATTTCCCGGTCAACCAAGTCTTCCAGGGCTGTTACGAATCCAGCTGAATCGACATCGATACGGTGCAAGGCACGTGAAAGATTACGTGTATCGGTCGCGGCATCGTTGACCAATTGGGCGATTTTTTCAATATCGCTTACCTCGATGACTCGATGATTTTTCAATCGCAACGCAACCGACCGCGCCATGAATGCCACTGCGGTAAGGTGTTGGCAAAGTCCATCGTGTATTTCCTGACCAAGGCGCTGCTGCTCGCGATCGCTAATTTCAAGAATTTCACCTTCCAGACCCTTTCGCTGCGAAATTTCCTCTCGTAACTCTTTGTTTGCCAGACGCAGCTCCCGCGTTCGCTCGCGCACACGTTCTTCCAACAGGGTTTTAGATTTTCGCAGCGCCTCTTCCGCCTTTTTGCGCTGAGTGATGTCGAAGGCCACAGCTACCGCCGACACCGGCTTACCTGCGACGTCGAGGACAGGTGTATCGCATACGTTAATCCAAATAAGAGACCCGTCCTTGCGTATGTAACGCTTCTCTATTTCGATCGGCTTACTTTCTTGTACCATCTCCCCGAAACGGCGTTTCGTGATATCAACATCGTCGGGATGTGTAATTGTAAAGATTGTCTTGGCTGCCAGCTGCGAATCTGTGTAACCAAGCATTTCACGGAACTTCCAATTAACGAACAGGAAACGACCGTTTAAATCGCAATTCGCAATTCCTGCGTTGCTTTGATTGATAATTGCTCGCAGGCGCTCTTCCGATTTCCGCAACGCTTCTTCCGCCCGTTTGCGCTCGCTGAAATCCACGATGGCGGTTTGATAGAGCAAGACCCCATTCCTGCTCGTGGAAGTAATGGGCGTGCTGCAAAGGAGTACTGGAATTCTCTCACCTTTCTTCGCTTTCAACTGCAATTCCGTTTTCACCTGTTGATCTGACGTGCGGCAGGAAAGCAGGTGCTGCATGAACAAATCCAAGTCCGCGACATAGAACGCGAATGGGCGTCCGATTAGTCGATCCCTCGGTTCGCCCAGCAACTCGGTCGCCGCCAGATTGGCTTCCTCAATTCGCCCGGCCCGGCCGAAGCTGACATATGCGATCGGCGCGAAATCGTAAAGATCGACAAATCGCTGAGTGGCGGCTTCCAGTTCAGTCTTCGGATTTTGGAAGACCGGGGTACGCATGGAACGATTCGGCGGACCGTTCTTAGCGACAGCTCGCTTTACAGGACCGGGCAAAAATTTCCGCGGCGCAGGGGATCTTCGTGTCTCTTGGAGCGGCGGTATAATACCGCCGTTCCGCCCACCGCTGCTTTGGCGAGCACGCTTGAGCCGCTGCTTCTTATTGACGCGATGAGGCATCTTTTGTCCGGCGACCTGTTTTGACTACGTCGCCTTCCCTCCCTCCCTCGATGTCCATCAGCGTGATGACGGCGCCGTCGATTTTGTCGTCAGCTGTGCGATATGGCCGGACCCGCAGTGAGTACGGGCGGCCTTCCTTATCGGTCACTTTGCGTTCGCGCGTGCCCAGCGTTTCGATTACTTCGCGCAAGATATTTTCCAAGTCTGAAACATTAATATTAGGTCGCAGCTCGCTCAATGGTCGGCCGATGTCGGTCGGCAAAATATTAAAGGCGCTGCGGGCCGCCGGCGTTGCACGCCGTACCGTCAACGCATTATCCACCATCACGATTGGCATTTGAGTGCTGGCGAGCAGATTGCTCAGCTCGTTGGTCATCTGCATCATCTCAAGATTGCGGTTGCTCAGCTCTTCGTTCAACGTGGTCAGCTCTTCATTGGTTGACTGTAATTCCTCTTTTGCTGTCTCCAGTTCTTCGTTCGTAGATTGCAGCTCTTCGTTGCTCGATTCGATTTCTTCGTTGGCGACCTTCAACTCTTCATTGGTCGCCTCCTGCTCTTCGATGATGGTTTGCAGCGAGTCCTTCGAAGTTGCCAGTTCCCGCTGCAGCTCCGTCACTTCACGTTGCCCTGACATTTTCCCCAACACCCGCAGCAACCTCTCCGGCTTGGTTCCGCTCGTGCTCTCGTCAAAAATCACCAGAAACCACGACTTATCGGTCCCGGGGACTTTGAATGGTACAACCTGAATATTTATGTCGTAGTTTTTGCCTCGGAGTGTAACTTTCGCCCGCTCTGCCCGGGCAGGCTTGTCCGTTTTAATGGCGCGACGAATCGTGGCCCGCAGGTCTGGCACAAGGTTCGGCCGCGCCAATTGAACGAGATTCAGCGTCGCTGGCCCGGGCGTATGCTCGAGAAACAGTTCGGTGCGGCCACGGAACTGTTGCACCAGGAAGTTATGATCAATCACGACTGCCGCCGGTGCGTAGGTGCTGAGGATGATGCGATCCGCCATTTTTAAAATGTCGGCGTTGAAATTTGCGCCAGTACCAGTTCGGACTGTGGTTCCGAACCGCGAGAGTTCAAGACCGAGCTGTGGAATGAAATCGGCCGCGCGCGCACCAGTCTTGGCTCCCTTGGTGTAAATTTTATTTTTTTTGTCCACGAGTTTGAAAAGCTCGTCGTACATCCCCACCGATTCGGCTGGTCCCAGGATCAAGTAGCCGCCGGGATTGAGCGCGTAGTGAAATTGCGGGATGCAACGCTTATGCAACTCCGGGCTCAGATAGATGAGCACGTTGCGGCAGCTGATCAGGTCCAGTCGCGAGAAGGGCGGATCGGCTGCGATGTTTTGTCGTGCGAACGTGCATATGTCGCGCACGTTCCGGTGGATCTGATAGGAACCATCGCGCTTGATGAAAAAGCGATTGAGTCGCGCCTTCGGCACATCTTTCTCGATCGCGCTTGGGTAAATTCCCGCACGCGCATGCTCGATGACCGATTCGCTCAAGTCGGTGCCGAAAATCTGGACGCGGATTTTGGAAAGCTGGTTGCCAAGCGCTTCGAGGATGCAAATTGCAAGCGAGTAAACCTCTTCGCCTGTGGCGCAGCCCGGTACCCAGACACGCAATTCTCGTTGTCGATCTTTCTTTTTGTTTTTGAGCAGCGCTGGCAGAAATCGTTTTTTCAAGGCTCGGAACAGCCCTTCATCGCGGAAGAAGCGCGTCACGTTGATCAGCAGATCGTCAAAGAGCGCTTCAATCTCTTTTTTGTTATTGCGCAAATACCGCGCGTACTGGCTCAGCTTTTCGATTCGATGCAGCGCCATCCGCCGATTGACCCGCCGAATCAGCGTGCTTTCCTTGTAACCGCTGAAATCAACGCCCATCTGCTTTTTTAGGGAAAGAAAAATCCGACCCAGATCGTCTGCCTGGCGATAGGTTGCTTTTTCGATTTCCTCCGCGTTGGTCACGGGCCGCCGGATGTATGGATGGTCGGCAATACGCCGGATTTCGCGCGCGATTGCGTCCGGCGCCAGAACGATATCGACAAAGCCGGAGCGAATCGCGCTGCGCGGCATCGCATCGAACTTAGCGCTCTCTTCAGTTTGGGCGAACGTCAAACCGCCGGCCGCTTTGATCGCACGCAAACCGGCTGTGCCGTCACTGCCCGTCCCGGAAAGCACGATGCCGATCGCTCGTGACCCGCATTCCTCCGCGAGCGATTCAAAAAAGTGATCGATCGCGACGTTGAGTCTCTCTGTGCGACGGACCAATGTAAGCTTGCCATTCTTGGCAATTACGCATTTATCCGGCGGCTGCACGTAAACTGCGTTTGGTTCTGGCGTCGTGGTTCCTGCAATCTCGCTGACTGGCATCGATGTTGCTTTGCCGAGTAGGTTGGCAAGCCGGCTGCCGTGATGTGGATCAAGATGCTGCACGATGACAAACGCCATGCCTGTTCTGGCCGGCAAATGGCGCAACAGTTCCATCGCTGCCTCAAATCCGCCGGCTGAACCGCCGACGCCTACAATCGGGCAACTTCCATCTTTGCCTTTGCCTGTGACGTAAGGGTCCGCGCTTTGCGATTTTGTGCGGCGGTGGTTTCGCTTTTTGCGTACTGGAGCGCTTTTTGCTTTTTTGCGCGGGGGCATTTGGCCTCCTAACCTAACCAATAATGGTTCGTTACTGCGGTACATTCAAGATGCCAATCGTTTAGGCGATCGGCTGCGGCCATTCGCCAGTGAAGAGATCGCATCGGGCCGTCGCAAAAGAATTCAGACCCTGCGTTCAGCGTCCACGCAGCCAACGCCGGAGCGTGGGCTTCTCATTGAGTTCTTTATCTCACGAAGGAACGGTCAGCGACCTAAGGGCGGCGATACGTTCCTCAATTAGATCACGCTCAACCTCCCAATATCTCAGCGACGAAAGAAGAAGGCTGTGCGTTGATTCAAGCTGGGTAGTGGCGTCACCATGTGGCGTTGCACAGCGCAATGCCTTGTAATGTTTGCTCGGCTTTTGTGCTCTCCGTTTGAACTGCGAGGTTTTGGAGCGTAATCGCCTCGATCGTGCCGATCCCATCAATAATTCCCCCTCGTAATTTTTTCCTATCCACCTAGTTTCGCGGCACGATGTGGCAGCGGTCGTGACAAACTTGTTCGACAACTCGCGTTCCTCTTCTCGAGATTAGGCGGCTGAAGAGGATGCGCTCCGTATCGCTCGACACTTGTTGATCATTTCGGCAGGCGGCCGCAATCCAGCGAGATATTGTGCGTCGAACGCCCGCAGAGCTGCCGTGACAGTAGGCCCAATGCCAACGATTCCCTCTTCCACGCTTGGGCCAAGGAGTGCGATCCAGAGCTCGCCGCGAACAAATAATCTGGGCCGGCGCACTGCCGCTGGACTCCCCGGGTGAGCTTCGCAATAAAGTTCCAGCTGTTCCATCGCCGCGAAGGCATAGTTCATGACACGGCGCCCATGCGAAAATTCACCGTTTTTCGTCATTCGCATTTAGAACGCACGCCTCCGTTGGATTGGATGTGTGTCTTTTACTGGGACGCCAGGCAGCGGATTTGGTAGGGCGGGTCCCGATGGCTCGGGACACGTCTCCCGGTTGGCCGGCGCGCACGGAGTGACGCACCCTACCAACGCATGGCGCGTAAGGTTTTTACTGATAGGTGAATCCACCATGCGCCTGATTGTGCTGCTGCTCGCTGCGGACGTATATGTTTCACATGGTCTTATCTCCTCTCATTCCATCGCTGGACGCAGACAAACTGCATGCACTACAGCGACTGGATCAATTCCGTGAATGGCATTCCCTGGATGACAGACGTTACTGTCTCGTCTGCGGCAAAATTATTACTGGCCGGCAAATTCAGGTCGCGGGAAGCGCAGGCGGAAATGGACCGTTACGACTAAGCTGTCCGACAGAGCGGTGTAACTCAATTCCCATGGATTGGGCGTTGCCTACGGACGAAATTCTAGCCGTGGCGAAAACGATGTCATCCGAAGACTGCGCCATAGCTCCTCCAAAAGCGGCTCCTAACGGTGTAGAACACGGCCTGGCATCGCAATTGCGCAAACTCGCAGCGCATCTTAAACAAGCTTTCTAACTCCTGAGCCCTCCAACTACTGCGGGTCCGAGCCTGGACGGACTCGCAGTAGTTAGTTCCTTGTCGATAGACAAAATCTTGTAGGAGTTATTTAGCGCAAACGTGCAGCGTTCATCCTAGCCTTGGCAACATAACAGCCTGCTATGAGACAGCGCCTTTGGCGCCACCAAACGAGATACCTCGCGTAAGGTTTTGTCCGATCACTCAATCATCCTGCCTCCCGATTGTTTGTTTCGAAGCAAGGCGCAGAGTCCTTCTTGTGTTATGACAACTAGTGTTAAACTCGACGATCGACTGTCGATCCTGCGTGCGGGAGACCGATTCAGGAAATGGAATTCGCTCGATGATCAGCGGGTGTGCGGTGTTTGCGAGCGAAAATTCAAAGGCAGGCAGGTTGAGATCCGGCGTTTCCCCGGCGGGAGATATAAACTGTATTGTCCCGCGCTTGGATGCCCTTCAGGGTCGCACCAATGGCTTTATTCGCGAGGATCGGTTTCTGAGATAGATGAGCCAGACTGGTGGCATGTCGGCGAACAAGCGACGCACCATCCGGCGGAGCCAACACCACAGGCACGTTGTCATCGACTATGATTGGCTCAAACCTTGATCACCCGGGGGTATCTTCAGTGCCAGACGAGGCGCTGATGAAAGCAATTTCACGCCGTCGCTATGACGCGCTCGCCGAGTTGTACGATCGGCATGGAAAACGGCTGCGCGCAACAATCGACGGAGTTGTTCATGAAGAAGGTGAGGCGGACGATGTGTTGCAGGAAATCTTTATCCAGATTTGGGACGAAGCAGCCCGTTATTCACCTAAAGCGGGTAAGCCGCTCGGATGGATGGTTACAATCGCGCGTCGACGTGCCATCGACAGGCTGCGCCGGCGGCAGGCTTATTCTCGCGTGCGGGAGCGTTATCAAAAGCGAGTAACTCACGAGGCGTCAAACTCGCCGCGCCAGGCGGACGAAGTTTTCATGTTAAACGATCTGCGTCACTTTCTAAAGCGGTGCATGCGAGTTCTGCCGCGACTTCAGCGCGAGGCGCTCGAGCTCGCTTTTTTCAAAGGACTGAGCCATAGGGAAATTGCCGTTGCGACGCATGCTCCGTTAGGAACAGTGAAAACGCGGCTGGAACTTGGCCTGCAAAAACTCACCCATGCTCTGAGACCGCTACGCCACAAGGTGTGAGACAAGTCACTACAAGGGTGGATCGGCTTCTCCGAAGACGATGGGAAAACAAATCGCCGAAGGCGCAGCTGCCAGGCGGTAGGGCCGCAGCTACTTTCCAACGCGTTGAGGAGTCGCCGCGGCGGCCTTTCCACGCAGCTCTACCAAACTAGGTTCAGGGATCTCGCGCTGTCACGCTTCGTCGTACCTAGCGAAGCAAGACAACAAGCAACACGATTAGGAAAATAAGACCCAAACCTCCGCTGGGGTAGTATCCCCAGCCGGTGCTGTATGGCCACGTTGGCAACGCGGCGATTAACAAGAGAATCAGAACGATAAACAGAAGGAAGCGCATAGTTTTGTAGTTGTTTCGCATTCAGCGCAGGTGCCGCGCGTAATTTCTCGCCACTACGGCTTGGGTGAAGGATTGATGTTTATCTCGGTTTTCTCCTTCTTGGTTTCAGTGGCCGGAGACGGGTTTACCACCGTGGTGTTAGTTTCTTTCTTTTCCGCAGGCGGATTAACCGTTGTCTGCTTTTGCTCGCAAGCCACGAATAACGCAAGGGCAGCCAGCAAGTAAATGTATCTTGTCATATAGGTGAATCGCGTCTGGGAGCGAATTTGAGCCTTTGTTATCTGAATACCTTGAAGAGGTAGTTCGCAATTATTTCATTTGATGTCCCGTGACAAGACCATAAACAATTAGAACTGCGCCAACCAGTGGCAGTGGGGAGAACGCCAGCCGTATCCGAGGGCCGCGAAAGAATTGCGTCAAGACAACACCAATCTGCGCTCCGACAGCTGCGCCGGTGTGCATCACCAGCGCAATCATGATATCTACGTTGCCCTTGATCGCGTGCGATAGTGTCCCGTAACTGGATGAGATAACGACTTCGAAAAAGCTGGGCTACAAAGGCCTTGAGCGACGGTTCACTCTTTTTCTGCTCTGCCTTAGTTTTTTTCCTTATAAGCTCGATGGCGAAAGCCTTAAGGGAGTCCCAACTCGTCTTTCTCATCGCTCATTCTTTCGTGTGTTGGAGTTAGTGAGGTGCGTCTAGTCGGTCCGCGCGATCGTCAGATTGTTCCCAACAGTGCTAGGATGATCAGAATCACGAGAATCAAACCGAGTCCTCCGCTGGGATAATAACCCCAGCCGCGGCTATACGGCCACGCAGGTAATGCTCCAATCAACAATAGAATAAGAACGAGTAATAGAAGTGTGCTCATAATGCACAAAGAGAACGTATTCCGAAGTCTCTTCGGATTTGTTGGGCTGAGAAAACACGCGCAATGGTTAACTGGTGCGATTTGTTTCTGAGGAGGTGAAAGGATGCTGCGTTGGGCCTTAATTTTTCTTATAATCGCACTGGTGGCGGCGCTTTTTGGGTTCACGGGAATTGCTGCTACTGCGGCAGGAATTGCCAAATTCTTGTTCTTCCTGTTCCTGGTGGTTTGCCTGATCTTTTTTGTTATCGGCATATCCGCAGGCAGAAGAGTTCCATAGGCGATTCCGGTTGCGTTAGGTCGAACCGCGAGGGCAGAAGAACACGAGCTGCATGGTAAAGCGGCTGTGTTCGGAGTTGCGGTGCGTGTTGCCTGCGAGCTAATTGATGAACTTGCCTCGGAACGGGGATCTAGATGTGGCGAAGATGGAAATTTGAACGTTCGGATCGCATTGCGTTCAATTTGGTCTGGCTCTTCGTGATTCTCATTGCAGTTTCAG
>WNGB01011318.1_pt1 | contig 13530 bp, 10 predicted proteins | sample 5400681 | NCBI WGS metagenome assembly WNGB01 (sample SAMN13153367, study PRJNA577476) | soil metagenome | isolation source: 115 cm soil or saprolite under grassland replicate 2 | place: USA:California | collected 2016-06-15 | reverse complement strand
GACCATCGATTCCGATCTGGTCCGACGGCCCGGCGCGGACGGCGCCGCCATGTCGCTGCGCGCGACGTTCCCCGAGGATGGCGACGGCGCGCTCGTCGCGATCGACGAGCTCATGCGCGCCTCGGATGGAGCGCTGCGCTCCTCGGGTCCGCGTTTCTTCCACTGGGTCGTCGGCGGGACGACGCCCGCCGCGGTCGCCGCGGACTGGCTCACGTCGGCATTCGATCAGAACGCGGCCGCGTACGACGCGACGCCGCTCGGCGCGCGCTGCGAGGAGATCGCGATCGACTGGCTCAAGGATCTCTTCGGCCTTCCGCGGTCATGGGGCGGCGTGCTCACGACCGGCGCGACCATGGCGAACTACACCGCGCTGGCCGCCGCCCGGCGCTGGTGGGCGCAACAGCATGGGGTCGATATCGATGCGCGCGGGTTCGCGGGCCTACCGGCGGTGCCCGTCCTCTCGAGCGGCTACATCCATCCGAGCGCGACGAAGGCGCTCGCGATGCTCGGGATCGGCCGCGATACCGTCCGGCGCTTCGCGCGCGACGACGTCGGTCGCCTCGATCCCGAAGCGCTCGAGGACGCGCTGCGGGCGTTACGCGGATCGCCGGCCATCGTCGTCGGCAACGCCGGCGAGGTGAACGCGGGCGACTTCGATCCGATCGATCGTCTCGCCGATCTCGCGGAGCGGTACGCCAGCTGGTTGCACGTGGATGGCGCCTTCGGTCTCTTCGCGCGCGTCACGCCCCGCACGGCGCAGCTCGTCGCCGGTGTCGAGCGCGCGCACTCGGTCATCTCCGACGGGCACAAGTGGCTCAACGTCGCGCACGACGCCGGCTTTGCGTTCGTCCGCGACGCGTCGCTCCTCGACGCGGCATTCGCGATCGGCGCACCGTACCTGCCGAGGCCCGGCGCGCACCCGATGTTCGGCGGCCGCGGACCCGAGGCGTCACGGCGCGCGCGTGGCATCGCGATCTGGGCGACGCTTCGCGCGTACGGACGGGCGGGGCACCGCGCGATGGTCGAGCGGCATCTGGATCTCGCGCAGCATCTGGCGCGTGCGGTGGATGCGGCCCCGGAGCTCGAGCGCCTGGCGGACGTCCCGCTCAACATCGTGTGCTTCCGGTACCGGCCGGGCGACCTTTCCGATGACGCGCTCGACACGCTGAACGCGAAGCTCGGCGCGGACGTGCTCGCGGACGGCCGTGTCTACGTCGGCACGACGCGTTATCGCGGCCACGTCGCGTTCCGGCCGGCGATCGTCAACTGGCGCACGACCGAAGCGGACATCGACCTTCTGGTGGAGGTGGTGCGCGAGCTCGGCGCGCGGCTCAGCGTGGCGGTGGCGTAGTCCGGTTCAGGGCTGCGCTCCAGCGCACGACGCCTCCTCGTGCGGAAGGAGCGGGCTCATCTGGATCATCAGTGCCCCGCTCGCGGCTTTCCACGCCAGCGTCGCGTTGATCGTGCGGAGACCCGGTGCGTACCGCGTGATCGCGCGGGCGCGTGCCAGCGAATCGCCCATGACGCGAGCGTCCTCGAGGCCAAGGATCGCGCACCGCCACGGCTGGGCCGTGCCTGCCACCGGTCCGCCGAAAGCCTCGGGGCCGGGCGTGAAGGGCCACGCGGTCTCGACGTCGGCTGTCGAGGGCGGTGCCGCCACGTTCCGCAGCGGCAGAACGAGTACGCGGTGGAATGCCGCCTCATGACCGCGTGGCGTCGAGTCGGCCCACGACGATGCCGGTACCCAGGACAGGTCTTCGTAGCTGCGGGCGAGCGCGCTGAGCTTGTCGCGGATGGCCGACGGCTGATAGAGATTGTCGTCGGGCTGACCCGTCGGGATCGTCGCGACATGGATCTCGCGGGCGCTGTTGGTCACGATGAAGACGATCGACGTGACGCCATGCGCCGGCGGTGTCGAGCCCGGCAGCGGTTCGCGCGGATACGTCGCGTCCTTCTCGAAGTAGCCGGTCTGGATCGCCTGAAGGAGGAGCGCTGCCGCACCGCTTGGGGTGAGGCGACGCTCGAAGAGCTCGCCGCCGACGTCCTCGCTGATGACGCGACCGTCGGCGAGCAGGAGCAGACGCAGCGCGGGCTGGCCGACGTCGCCGCCGCGCTCGTAGCTCAGGAGACGCGACGCCGGCGACGGCGTCGGGAGTGGTCGCAGCGTCGGCTTCGCGGTCGGGCTTGCCGGGGTCGAGGGCGAGCCGGCCGCGATAGGCGGCGTCGCCGTGGCCGCCGGCGTCGGCGACTGGAAGCTGATCGAGCGCGGCTCGCAGGCCGCGAGCGATGTCACGAGCGCGAAGACGAGCCATCTCATCGCACGCGCAGCTCCTCGATCTTGACCGGTGCGCCCTTCGCGTAGCTCACGCGCACGCCTTCACCGTACCCGAACGACGCTCCCGCGAGCTTGGCGCCAAGGCGCGCCGCGATGACGATCGCGGGCAGATCGACGATGCCCCCGTGCGAGACCGCCAGCACGCGGTCGCGATCGCCGACGCGACGCGCGATGCGTGCCCACGTCGGGAGCTGTTCCTCGGCGAAGCGCTGTGCGCTGGCGTCGTCGCGCATGAGACGCGCCCAGTCGCCCAGCGTCTTCATCTCGCCGAACATCCGCGCGGCCGCGCCGCCGAGGTCGGGCAGCAGGCCAGCGTCCGCTCCGTCGAGGCGCCCGGCGATGCGCTCGGCCGTTTCCTTCGCGCGCGGCAGCGGGCTCGCAACGACCAGCGCGTACTTCGGCGCATCCTTCGCGAGCCGCTCGCACATCGCGCGGCCGGCGGCCGAAAGCGCGCTCTCGTTATCGGCGAGGTTGACGCGCTCGGCGTGACGGCGGATATCAAGGATGCTCACGGCACTAGTCTCGCAAGACCGAGGAGGGGGCGATGAGATCGTGCAGACCTGGCGCGCGAACAACTGGCCCAAGGGCACGGATTCGAAAGCGACACTCAGGCTTGCTCGCACGCCCGGTGGAACACGCATCACGTTCACGCAGAGCGGTGTGCCCGGCGCGTTCTACGACGAGATCAGCACGGGCTGGCGGCAGTATTACTGGAACCCACTGCGTCAGCAGTGCGGTTACAGACGAACGAAGGGGCGGTAGCGACCGGCATCGCCTTTGCTACGCTTCGGCCCAATGCGTGTCCTGATCACGGGTATCACCGGCTTCGCCGGCAGCCATCTCGCGGAGTACATCCTGGCTAACCATCCCGACGTCGCGATCTATGCGACGTATCGGTGGCGTTCGCGTACCGAGAATCTCGAGGTCCTGACCGCCCAGAACAAGGTCGAGATGATCGAGGGCCGGTATCCCACCGGCGGGACGCTCCGCGATGACGGCCGCCGCGGTCGCGTGACGCTCCTGCACTGCGAGCTCACCGATGCCGGCGCGGTCGAAAAGCTCATCGCCTCGGTCCAGCCGCAGCGCGTCTTCCACCTCGCGGCGCAGTCGTACGTGCAGTCCTCGTTCGACGAGCCCGCTGCGACGCTGCGCATCAACATCGAATCGCAGCTGAACCTCCTCGAGGCGATCCGGCGTCACGACACGCAGATCCGCATGCACATCGCCGGCTCCAGCGAGGAGTACGGCCTCGTCCATCCCGACGAGGTCCCGATGAAGGAGACGAATCCCCTGCGGCCGCTGTCACCGTACGCGGTGAGCAAGGTCGCGCAGGACAAGCTCGCGTACCAGTACTTCAAGTCGTACGGCCTGCACCTCGTCGTCACCCGCGGTTTCAATCACACCGGGCCCCGCCGTGGCACGCATTTCGTGACGAGCACGATGGCGCGCCAGATCGCGTTGATCGAGGCGGGGAAGCATGAGCCGGTGATCTACCACGGCGACCTCACGAGCAAGCGCGACTGGACCGACGTGCGCGACATGGTCCGGGCCTACTGGCTCGCGCTCGAGAAGGGTGAGCCGGGCGAGGTCTACAACGTCGGCCGCGGCAAGTGCTGGTCGATCCGAGAGATGCTGGACATCTTGCTGGCGCACTCGACCGTGAAGATCCGTACGCAGGAGGATCCCGCGCGGCTGCGCCCGAGCGACGTGCCGATCCTGTGGGCGGACACGGCGAAGTTCCAGCGCGCGACCGGCTGGGAGCCGCAGATCGCCTTCGAGAAGACGCTGGCAGATCTGCTCGACTACTGGCGTGACCGCCTGCGTCGTGACACGCAGCGGCTCGGGGCGGAGGTCTAAGCAGTGCCCGATCTTGGTGGAATGTGGACCGCGTTCGTCAACAACCCGCTGGTGCAGCTCGCGCTACGCGGCGCGGGCCTGTACGTCCTCGCGCTCTATCTCGCGATGGTCTTCTGGACCGTCCGCGACGCGCAGCAGCGCACGGAGAACCCGATCCTCCCGTACCTCGCCGGGCTGCTCGTCGTCGTGCTCAATGTCCTCGGTCTCTTCCTCTATCTCATCGTGCGTCCGAAGGAGACGCTCGGCGAGGCCTACGAGCGGCAGCTCGCGGAGGAGAGCCTCCTCGCGGAGGCCGAGCAGCGGGTCGTGTGTCCCACCTGTAAGGAGCGTGTGCAGGAGGACTTCATCCTCTGCCCGACGTGCCGCACGCGCCTCAAGCGGATGTGCCCCTCGTGCGCGAAGCTCACCCGGCCCGAGTGGAACATCTGCCCGTACTGCGCGAAAGACTTCGACGAGCGCGACTGGACCGTGCATGCCGGAGGCAAGGCGGCCGAATAGTCATCGCGCGACCGATATCTCGCATGCGTGCCCATCCGCGAGTGGCCTGAGTCCACACGACCGCGCGAGCGTCTCGTCGCGCGCGGCGCAGCGTCGCTCTCCGATGACGAAGTGCTGGCGCTCGTGGTCGGCAGCGGCACCCGCGGACGCTCGGCGCTCGTGATCGGCAACGAGGTCCTGCGGAGGATCGGCGGGACGCGCGCCGTCGGCCAGGCTGACGTGTCGCGCCTGCGCGAGTGTGGCCTCGGCCTTGCCACCGCGGTCCGCGTCTCTGCTGCGTGCGAGCTCGGTCGGCGCGTGATCGCTGCGAGGGCCGACGGCGAGCGATGTGACACGCCCGAGCTCGCGGCAGCCGCGCTCGCGCCGCACTTCGCGCACCTCGAGCGCGAGTCGCTCGTCGTGGCGCTTCTGTCGCGCAAACACCGGCTCATGGCCGTCGTGCCCGTGTACAACGGCAACGTCGCCGGCACGTCGGTGCGTATCGGAGAGCTCTTCACCGAGGCAGTCCGGCGCAACTCCTCCGGGATCCTGCTGGCGCACAACCACCCGTCCGGCGATCCGTCGCCATCAGCGGACGACCTGCGCACGACCAAAGACGCCGCCGCGGCAGGCCGGCTGCTCGGCATCGAGGTGGTCGACCACCTCGTCTTCGGCGCCGGGCGCTGGATCAGTCTTCAGCGCGCATGGCCCGACAGCGTGCGAATCCCCGCGAAGCTGATAGAAGGGTCTCGCGTACCGATAGACAGCGATTCTCCGATCCCGCGCTGTACGCCGCGAGGATCCCGATCACGAGCGGGCTCGTGTCCGACGCCGGTGCCGTGATCAGCGTCGGGCCTCGCGCGCGTCGACAGCGGGCTCATCGGAATGCATCGGCGCATTCGGGGCGATCGCGAGCTCGTCTCCGCGCCTGTATTCGTCACGCTCGACGACGAAGCGGTGTACGAAGGCGTCCACATCGTCAGCCGCCACTTGTTCTCGCGCCCCCGGCGATCGTGTCGCGTGATCCGCGCGGCTGCGACCCAGTCCGACTGGAGCGTGCTCGCGGATACGATCATGACGACGATCGCATCGCTCCGCGCGGATCCGCTCGGCGCGAACGCTCCGGCCGCTCCGCGCATCCGCCGCCACCCGCGCCGGAAGCCGAGCCCACACGGATGCGACCGCGCAGATCCGTCAGCGCATCCTCTCGCGCGCCGCATCGCTTCTCGGTCTTCGCTACGTGTGGGGCGGGCAACTCGACGTCGAGCGGCATGGACTGCTCGGCGTGCGTGAGCTGGACCTGGAGCGTCGGTCGCTGCACCACCGACTCGCTCTTGAACGTCTCCTTCCCGATCACGAACGGAAGCTCCGAGCCGGCGACGCGATGAACTTCACCATCGGTCGCGATCCGAGGCGCACCGGTCGCATCCGGCTCGCAGGTCTTTCGAGCGCGCGGGCGCCGCGCGCGTCATCCCCGGTCTGCCCGCGCCGACCGCGACGCCGCTGCCCGCCGCGACGCGCCGGCCAACCCTCACGCCGCGGCCGACGGTGCGTCCTACCGTGCGCCCGAGCGGGAGCGTCACGCACCGCCCGAGCACCAGCGTCGCGCCGCCGCCGAGCGTCGCCGCAGCGACCGCGACCGGGGCGACACCCCGGCCGTCGCCAACGCCGACCCGCAACGCGCTCGCGACGCCAACCCCGACGCCGCGACTCTGGACCGCGCGCGTTCTGACGCGCTGCGACGTTATCCTTCGCGTGAACGTGGCTCCGCGTCTGGAAGGGGTATCCCCAGCTTTGTTCGACGGTCTCTTCGGGCTGTTCTCACGCGACGTTGGCATCGACCTTGGCACCGCGAACACGCTCGTGCACGTGCGCGGGCGCGGCATCGTCATCGCCGAGCCGTCGGTCGTCGCGAAGGATCAGCGCACCGGTCAGATCCTCGCGATCGGCGCTGAGGCGAAGCGCATGGTGGGCCGCACGCCAGCGAGCATCGTCGCTGTCCGTCCGCTGAAGGACGGCGTCATCAGCGACTTCGACATCACCGAGCAGATGCTCAACTACTTCATCCGCAAGGTGCACGAGCGCGCGCTGATGTTCCCGCGGCCGCGCGTGATCGTCGGCATCCCGTCGGGCGTGACCGAGGTCGAGAAACGCGCGGTGCAGGATGCGGCGATCTCCGCCGGCGCGAGATGGGCGCGTCTGGTGGAAGAGCCGATGGCCGCCGCGATCGGCGCCGGACTTCCGGTGAACGAGCCGACGGGATCGATGATCGTCGACATCGGCGGTGGCACGACCGAGGTCGCCGTCACGTCGCTCGGCGGCATCGTGATCTCGCGCTCGATCCGCATCGGCGGTGACGAGATGGACAGCGACATCGTCCAGTACGCACGGCGCGAGTTCAACCTGCTCATGGGCGAGCGGACCGCCGAGGACATCAAGATCGCGATCGGCTCCGCCTATCCGCTCGATGAAGAGGTCTCGACGTACTTCCGCGGGCGCGACCTCCTCACCGGCCTGCCACGGTCGATCGAGGTCACGAGCGCGCAGATCCGCGAGGCCATCGAGCCGTCGATCGAAGCGATCGTCGATGCGATCAAGGCAACGATCGAGGAGACGCCGCCCGAGCTCATCGCCGACGTCATGGACCAGGGGATCTACCTCGCCGGCGGCGGCGCGCTCCTGCGCGGGCTCGACACGCGTGTGGCGGAGGCGACTCAGATGGCCGTGCACGTCGCGGAAGACCCGCTCACCTGCGTCGTCCGCGGGTGCGGGATGATCGTCGAGGACCTTCCCAAGTACGAAAGAAGCCTCGTGATGGAGACATATTCGCCAAACTCGCGTTAACGTCTCCGCATGGCGAGCTTCGGTCGCGCGCGTCGTACCCAGAGCGGTGTTCTCCGGCCGTTCGCGCTGCTCGTCGTCGTGAGCCTGGCGCTGCTGGCGCTCCGGAACACCGACGTCGTCCGCGAGTCATCGACGTTCGTCACCCAGCTCCTGGTCCCCGTGCAGCGGGTGCTCGCCGACGTCGGGGCCGCTGGTGACCGCTTTGCGTCCGCGATCAGCCAGATCGACCGACTGCACGACGACAACAACCGCCTGCAGACCGAGAACGACCGGCTGACGCTCGAGAATGTGCGGCTGCGCGAGCAGGCCATCGTCGGCCAGCAGGCGGAGAAGCTTCTGGTGCTGCAGCGCACCGTCCCCTTCGAGAGCGTTCCGGCGCCGGTCATCGCGCGCGATCCTGCCGGCGTTCTCCACTCGATCGTGCTCGGGGTCGGCACCGACGACGGCATCAAGGTCGGCCACGTCGTGCTCTCGGACCAGGGCCTCGTCGGCCGGGTGAGCGAGGTCGGCACCAACTACAGCAAGGTCCTGCTCGTGACCGACTCCTCGTCGGTCGTGTCGGCCCTGGTGCAGGGCTCGCGTGCCACGGGCATCGTCCGCGGCCAGTTCGGCGACTCGCTGATCATGGACTGGCTCCTCCAGACCGAGCCGGTGAAGGAGGGCGATGTCGTGATCACCGCCGGGCTCGGGATCGGCGACGAGCTGCGCTCGCTCTACCCGAAAGGACTCGTGATCGGAACGATCGCCCAGGTACAGACGGCCGAGGCGGCGGCGTACAACCGCGCGATCATCACGCCGGCCGTCGATCTCCGCCGGCTCGAGCACGTGCTGGTGGTGAAGACGAACTAACGCCCCGCGTTTCCGGCGAGCTCACGCCCGAGCGTTCATGCTCGTGTTCGTTCCGAGCGGCCCTATCGGTTGAAAGATCGCGAACCGTCATTGACGGACCTATTTACCAAGCGCAGAGTCGCGCGGCACCTCTGGGAGTGCGTGGCGGAGGAAGGTCAGCCTGGGTAAGCGACACGCACTGCTAACCGCGGTCGCCTGGATCGCGCTGGTCGTCACCCTCGTGCCGTCGCGCGCAGCGAGCGCGCAGTCCTCGACCGATGAGAGGGCGGCCCGCACGCCGACGGTCGAGGAAATGTTGCCAGGCCCCGATGCCGACCTCGGACCCGTCGCCACGCTCGAACCGCTAGGTCAGCACATCGCCGCGCCGATCGAGGTCAGCTTCCCCGGCGTGCTCGACACAAAGTTGCCCTCCGACGGAGCTGTCGCGGTCGGGCCGTCGCACATCCTGCAGGTCGTCAACTCGACTGTCGGCGTCTTCTCGAAGACCGGCGCGGTCCTGCAATCGAAGACCCTTCCGCAGTTCTTCCTCGCGGCGGCCGACAGCCGGATCGGCGACTCCCGCGCGGTGTACGACAGCACATCTCAGCGTTGGTTCGTCTTGGCGTTCGCGGTGGATTTTTCGCTGCGCACGAGCCGTTTACTCCTGGCGATCTCACAGAGTCCGGATCCGACCGGGACCTTCTGCACCTACAGCAAGGACCAGTCTGTCTACTTGGGCGTTTCCGGCCAGGTGCTCGCCGACTTTCCGAGCTTGGGCCTCGACGACTACGGACTGTCCATCACGATGACGCGGTTCGCGTTCGCCACCGAGACCGCGGTGGATGTGCGGCTCGAGGTGCTGCCACGCGCTTCGATCGCGTGCGGGCTCGCCAGCCTCCCGACTTTTGCGTGGACCCTCACCGAAAAGTTCCCGGACGGTCGTGGCGTCTGGTCGGTGCAGCCGGCCATCGCGATCACGCCACCCGACGCGATGTACTTCGTCACCACCAGCTGGGATCAAGGCGCGTACGCGGGGATCTGGAAGGTCTCGCACACGGCGACGCCGACGATCCAGATGAACTACGTCGCCATCGACCCCTACGTCATGACACGCAACTACACGCGACAGCTGGGCTCGCAGGTCCCGCTGGACAACGGCGACGCGCGCCTGAACAGCCCCGCGATCTACCGTAGCGGCTCGCTCTTCTTCGCGTTCAGCGTCGAGTCACCGACTCTGGATAGCGCGATCCGTTGGTACGAGATCAGCGCGTCGACACGGATCCGGATCCAGTCGGGCGTCATGCACGTGGCCGGGATCGACTACGCGTATCCGGCGATCATGGGTGACTCGACGGGCGGACTCGTCGTCGTCGCCAGCCAGGCGGGCCCGAACGCCTACCCGAACGGCGTCCTATTCACGCGGAGCGCAACCGACCCACCCGGAACGTTCGGCGCCGGCCAGGTCTTCACGACGGGGGCGTCACCGTTCGAGGCGCGCCTGACCTTCGACGACGCGGCGCGTTGGGGAGATTACTTCGGGATCGCGCTCGATCCGGATGGACAGCGCGTGTGGTTCGAGGGCACCTACGCGACGAGCCTCGCGTCGTGGGCCACACGCGTCGGCGTCACGCGTCCGACCGCGCAAGCGGCCCCCGCGGTCGTCGGCGCCTACACCGTGTCCCTCGCCACTGCAGCGACGACTCCGCCAGCGCCGGCGCCGATGGCGGGCTCCACCGTCACGATCAACGCCCAGCTGAAGGATCCCGCCGGAGCGCCGCTGCCGGTCGCCGGACGTGTCGTGACCTGGAGCGCCACCGGGGGCGCGGGGACGTTCGCTTCACCGACATCGAACACGAACGCGCAAGGCCTCGCGACGGTCAACTACCAGTTCGCGACCGTCGCGGCCACCTACACGTTCACCGCGGTCGACAACCTCGGAGCCCGCGGCTCGTCGACTCCGGTAACGACGACTCCACGTCAGCTGACGGCGACCGTATACCTCCCCAACATCACGAAGACGCTCGGTGGCCCCGACGGGTGGTACACGCCGTTCATCGTGCAGAACACGGGCGCGACCAACACCGATCTGGAGATCGAGTTCAAGCGGTTCACCGATGGCGGGGTGGTTTCGCTGATGAAGGCTTCCGCGCTGGCGCCGGGGGCATCGTTCGCGGTGCAGCCGAACAACGAGGTCGGTCTGGCTGGGAACAGCCAGTTCTCGGTCGTCGTCCGCAGCTACGGATCGTCGATCGTTTCCGTCGTGAATCAGCACCAAGGCTCGGGCGATCGCGCCGAGGCGCTCAGCTACGTCGGGTCGTCGACCGGTGCGACGACCGTCTTGCTGCCGAACATCGTGCGGCGCTTCTTTGGCTACCACACGCCGTTCATCATGCAGAACCTGGGTACCGCGCCGACCACGGTCTCGGCGAAGTTCGTTCCGTTCGACGGTAGTCCCGCGGTCACCGCCGTCCGCAGCATTCAGCCGGGCCAATCGCAGTTCATCGAGCCCAACGTCGAACCGGGTCTGGTCGACGGCAAGCAGTACGCGGTCACCGTGACGTCGGCGCAGCCGGTCGCGGTGGTCGTGAACACTCACAACGACGACGCCGCTGTTGCGGCACCGGTCGCGTACAGCGCCAACGGCATCAGCGCGAGCGGCATCGGGGCGACTCTCTACGGCGCGTACGCGGCCAAGGGCGCGAACAACGGCAGCCGCACGAACACGTTCACGACCATCGTCGTCCAGAACGCCGGCACGACGGCTGTCACACCGGCTCTGACTTTCCGGGCCCTCGCGATCGCGGGAGCCGCGAAGACCATCACACGAGCGACCCCGCTCGCGCCCGGCGCGTCGTGGGCCTTCGATCCTCGCTATACGAACGGTGACACAACGAAGCCGTTGTGCACCGCACCGGCCGATGCGTGCCTCGCGGATGGCGAGTACAGCTTCACCGCGACCGCGACCGGACCGATCGCGGCGGTCGTCAACGTGATCAATGCCACGAGCGCGATGGGCTACACCGCCAGCGCGCAGACGTCGGCGCGCTACTTCCTTCCGAATGTGACGCGCAATCTCGGTGGTCCGAGCGGCTGGACCACGCCGATCTTCGTGCAGTCCGCGACCGCCACGAGCGCGACGCTGACCTGGAAGAGCCTCAAGACGGGCACTGTGATCCCGCAGACCATCAACCTTGCCGCCGGCGGTGGAGTCCGCGTGGATCCGCGGTCGGTGCCCGGCCTTGTCGACGATGCTCAGTACGCGGTGACGATCGACGGAAAGCTCGGAGCGGCGGCGGGCACGCTCAACGCGATCGTGATGGAGCTCGCCGATGGCGGGGACAACGCGATGATCTACGAGGGGTTCCCTGATCTGAGCGTGAAGCCTGCCCCCTAGGGTGCGAGGTAACGTTCCCGTCGTGAGGTCGTTGCCATTCACGTGCACCTAGCTCGCATCGCGCTGCCCGCGACGCTCCTCGCCTGCCTCCTGCTCGCAACACCGGTCCTCGCGGTCCCGCTCCAGGTCCTGTCCGCCACCTACAGTGTGCCGACGCCCCCGACGAGTCTCGTGCAGAGCGCGTCCGCGCAGGTCGCGATCACCGTCCAGAACACCGGCAACGAGAGCTGGAACGCGGCCGGCGCGAACCCGGTCAATCTCAGCTACCACTGGTACGACGCCGCGGGGAACGCGGTGATGTGGGACGGCCCGCGCACGCCGCTGGGCGCGGATGTCGCCGCCGGTGCGAGCCGCACCATCACCATCGCCGTCGCGGCGCCGCCGAGCTCGGGCGCGTTCCGCCTCAACTTCGCGCTCGTCAAAGAGGGCGTCGCCTGGTTCGCGCAGAGCCCGGGCTTCACGGTCACGGTCGCCTCGGCGACGACCAGTGCGACCTACACCGTCGNGACGCCGCCAACGACGGTCGCCGCGGGCGGCAACGCGCAGATTGCGGTCACGCTCACGAACACCGGCAACCAGACCTGGAACACCGCCGGCGCGAATCCGGTGAACCTCAGCCTCCACTGGTACGACGCCGCGGGTGGGACGGTCCTGTGGGACGGACCGCGCACCGCGCTCGGCGCGCCGGTCGAGGCGGGCGCGTCGCGGACGATCACCGCGATCGTGACCGCGCCTCCCGTTCCGGGTGCGTACCTGCTGCGCTTCGCGCTGGTGAAGGAGGGCGTCGCGTGGTTCCCGCCGGCAAGTCCGCTGCCGATCACCGCGCTCGCGGGGTACGTCGCGGCAGTCACGCCGCCGACGCTGCCGGCGTTCATCGCCGGCGGCACGTACGACGTGCCGATCGTCCTGAAGAACACCGGCGCGGCCGTGTGGAACGCGACCGGTCCGAATCTGGTCGACGTCTCCTATCACTGGAGCGACGCCGCGGGGAAGACCGTGATCTGGGACGGCACGCGCACGCCGCTCGCGGCAAACGTCGAGCCCGGCGCTTCCGCGAACGTCACGCTCAGGCTCGGGACGCCGCAGGGTCCCGGGACCTACACGCTGACGATCGATCTGGTGCGTGAGGGCATCGGCTGGTTCGCGAGCTTCGGCGGCACGCCCTACCGGGTGCCGGCTACGGTCGCGGCGCTGCGCTACGCGGCGGCGTTCGGCGCGGTGAGTCCGATCGCGGCGTACTGGGCCGAGTCGAAGACGCTCGCGGTCACCCTGACGAACAGCGGCAACATCCCCTGGAACGCGGCCGGCGCCAATCCGGTGAACCTCTCGTACCACATCCTCGACGCCGCGGGACGCGCGGTCGTGTGGGACGGCGCGCGAACCTCGCTCGGCGGCGACGTGTTGCCGGGACAGTCGAAGAGCCTGGGTCTCACGTTCACCGTCCCGGGTTCGTCAGGGACCTACACGCTCGTCGTGGATCTCGTGCGCGAGGGCATCGGGTGGTTCGAGGGCACCGGTTCTCCGCCGGCGCGCGTGCCGCTGACCGTGACGAGCGGCTTCAGCGCGGGGTACGCGGGCACGACGACACCGGGACAGGTGACGATCGGCGCGACGATCAGCCTCTCGACGACGGTCCTCAACTACGGACCGCGCGCGTGGTCGGCGAGCAACGTAAGCCTCAGCTATCACATCACCACCGCGGGCGGTCAAGTCGTCGTGTGGGACGGCGCACGCGGACGGCTCCCCAACGATGTGCCGCCGTTCTCGCAGGTCACCGTGCCGATCACCGTCGCCG
>WNGB01009614.1_pt1 | contig 13530 bp, 13 predicted proteins | sample 5400681 | NCBI WGS metagenome assembly WNGB01 (sample SAMN13153367, study PRJNA577476) | soil metagenome | isolation source: 115 cm soil or saprolite under grassland replicate 2 | place: USA:California | collected 2016-06-15 | reverse complement strand
GTGCTCGTCCAGAAGATCTTCGAGACGGTCGCCGCCATCAACCGCGACGGCGTTACCATCCTCCTGGTGGAGCAGAACGTGCGGCGCGCGCTTGCCCTCGCCCACCGCGCCTGCGCGCTCGAAAACGGCCGCGTGGTGCTGGCGGGCCCCGCCCGTGAGCTACTGGGGGACGAGCGGCTGAAGAAGGCTTATCTTGGCCTCTGACGCTGTCGTGGCAGGGCGAGCCGCAGGACGCCGCAGGGGCTGGGGCCCCGCCGTCCGAGGCGAGCGAATCCCGGCAGGGCGAGCCGTAGGACGCCGCAGGGGCTGGGGCCCCGCCGTCCGAGGCGAGCGAATCCCGGCAGGGCGAGCCGTAGGACGCCGCAGGGGCTGGGGCCCCGCCGTCCGAGGCGAGCGAATCCATAGAGGGGGTAGCCGATAGAGGGGGTAGCCGATGCGGATCAATCGGAACAGGCTGCAAGAGAGCATGGACGCCCTGGGGCGCGTGGGCGAGACACGGGGGGGCGGGCTCACCCGCCTCGCGCTCTCAGACGAGGACCGGCGCGGGCGCGATCTGCTGGTCGGGTGGATGCGGGAGGCCGGCCTCAGCGTCAGCGTGGACCGCATGGGAAACATCGTCGGCCAGCGCGCGGGGGCCGAGGGCCTGCCACCGGTGATAATGGGCTCCCACGCCGACTCGGTGCCCACGGGCGGCAAGTACGACGGCCAGCTCGGCGTGCTCTGCGCCCTCGAGGCGATCCGCTCCCTCGACGACCACCGCGTCAGGACACGGCACCCGGTGGGCATGATGATCTTCACCAACGAGGAGGGCGCGAGGTTCCAGCCGGCGATGCTGGGCTCGGCAGTGATGGCCGGGAAAATCCCGCTCGAGGACGCCTACAACGCGCGCGACCGGGACGGCGTCCGGCTCGGAGACGAGCTGGAAAGAATCGGCTACCTGGGTCCCGAGCCGTGCCTGCCGCGCCCGTTCCGTGCCTATCTGGAGCTGCACATCGAGCAGGGCCCCGTCCTCGAAGCGGAGCGGATCCCGGTGGGCGTCGTGGAGGGCATCGTGGCCATCTCGTGGTCACGCCTCGTCCTGCGCGGCGTCCAGGACCACGCTGGCCCGACGCCCATGCGCATCCGCCACGACGCGCTGGTGGCAGCGGCCGAGGTGATCCGCGGCGTCCGCGAGATCCCGCGGCGCATCGGCGGCGACATGGTGGCCACGGTGGGCCGGCTCGACGTCGCGCCCAACATCCCCAACGCCATCCCTGGTCGCGCCGGCCTGTCCATCGACCTGCGCGACCCCGAGGATGCGACGCTTGATCGCGCGCTCGGCCTGCTCGACCGGGCCGTCAAGGACGCCGCGCGCCATGAAGGCGTGAGCTACGAGCTCGAGCACTACTGGCGGGTGCCGCGCACGCCATTCCACCTCGAGGTGGTGGGCGCCGTCGAGGCGGCGGCGCGCTCCCTCGGCTGCGGCTACCGGCGCATCCTCTCCGGCGCCGGCCACGACGCCCAGTACATGGCCGCCATCTGCCCCACGGGCATGGTCTTCGTCCCCTCGCGCGGCGGGCGCAGCCACTGCGAGGAAGAATTCACCGCCATGGACGACATCGAGCACGGCGCCAACACGCTGCTGCTGGCGGCCGCGTCTCTGGCCGGGCGGGTCGAATAGGTCCTGAACTTCTCGCCTCAGGCGCGCACCTGGGTGGGCCACACCGGGATCCGCAGGCGTGCGACGACGGGCAGATGATCGGAGGCGACGCGCGCCAGGCGGCTCCGGTGCACGTGGAAGCCCTCCGCGTGGAGATCCCGGTCCCAGTAGATGCGGTCGAGCGGAAACAAGGGGAGCGGCGCCGGATGGGTGCGCCGGATCCGGGGACCGTGGAGCTCGCGCCGGAGCGCCCGCCCCACCGGCCCGGGGAACCACTCGTTGAGGTCCCCCATCACCACGCGCGGGCCGACCAGCTCCACGTTCAGGATCTGCTCCCGCACCAGCGCCTCCACCTGCTCCACGCGCTCCCGGATCTTGAGCCCGAAGTGGACATTGAACAGGTGGAGCATGCACTCGCCCACGAGGAGGTCGAGCCGGATCCCTCCCCGCGGCTGCCGGGCCGGCCGCGTCAGGTCGAAGGCGTAGCTGGCCTCGATCGCAAAGCGGGTGAACACGGCGTTGCCATAGGGCAGTCCGCCATGGATCCGCGTCGCCCCCATGGCCATGCGCATGCCGAGGCTGCGAGCGAGCGCCTCGGCCTGAGGGCGATACACCTCCTGCACCCCGATCAGGTCCGCGTCGATCTCCTTCAGCACGAGGGCGATCCGCGAAAGGTCGACCCGCCGGTCGATCCCCTCGCCCTTGTGGATATTGTAGCTCGCGACGGTGACGATCATGCCGCAGTCCCGTCGCGGTACGCCGCGAAGTGGGGGTAGAGCTGCGCCGGATGGGTGAGCGGCGTCTCGGGCAAGGTCACCGCGGGCGGATGCAGGATGAAGGTGTGAAGCTCCGCGGGGGACGGTCCCGCGTGGGCGCCGCGCTCGTCGAGGAAGGACACATCGCCGCCGGGCGCGCCGATGCCGTAGAGGACCAGATCCCCTGCGCTCGGCATCGCCATCAGCTCTCGTAATCCGTTCAAGACTACCTCCCGGTCCGGCCTCTGGTCGAAGGGGCCGCCCCGGGATCCGGGCCCGAGCGACACTTGCCGTCCCTCGTGCCAGCATACCGGGCCATCCGGCCCGCGGGCAAGCACAAAGCCGACCCCCGGATGCCCGGACAGCGCCGCCCCGGCCCCCGGGTAGCGGTGCTCGATCTCCTCGGCCGTGAGCGGCTCCACGGCGTCAGTGAAGTACACGAAGGCGTTGGGTCCCGCCGCCACCACGCGGACTCCGGATACCGTGGTCTCATGTCCGCCGCTCTTCATTCGGGTGGGGAAGTCCCGCTCGAGATACGTCAGGAAGCGCTGGAAGAGACCGCGGGCGCGCAGACCGCGAAGGGCGCCCAGGGCCGGCGCCGCCTCCCCCTCGCGCGCGCCGGCTAGGGCGGCGCGCGCCGCGCGCGAGGTCGCGAACCGGGCCAGCGTGGCCAGCACCGTCGCCTCGATCGACACGCCGCCGGAGACGCGGTCGAAGGGCCGGGTCGGGGTCTGCCCGTGATCGGAGAGCACGTAGAGATCGTAGCCCGACTCGGGGAGACGCCGGACGATGCGCGCGAGCTGCCCGATGGAGCGGTCCACCCGGCGAAGGGCGCGGAGCGCCAGCGGATGATGCGGGCCGAAGGTGTGGGCGAACACGTCGTACTCGAGGTAGTTGACGTAGACCGCCGGCGCGCCCCGATAGAGATCGGCGGACGCGGCCAGGGTAAACAGCTGTCGGGTCCAGATGGAGAGGCCGATCTTGAAGAGGAGCCACTTCATCCGGCGCGCCCCGAGGCGCAGGGGATCGGCCACGAGTCGCAGGAGCGTCCGGCCGAGCTCGGTGGCGGTCAGGACCAGACACTTGACGATCACCCAGGCGAGGAGCACGCCGGAAAGGGGGACCCGCAGGAGCGCCCCGCCCGCCCGCGTGGGATAGAGCAGGCGCGACATCGTCCACAGGCTCTCCGCGGCGCCGCCGGTGAACACGCAGCCATAGCAGGCGCCGCCCTCCAAGATGCCCCGCCGCCCCCGCGCATGGCGCTCCTCCACGAGAGCCGCCACCCCCGGGCGCGGGAAGTAGCGGTCCGCCCGCTCGCGCTTGTCATACCAGTGAAAGCCCGGGATGTCCGGACGGACGCCGTACATGAGCGCGGCCTGAAAGGCCGGCGTGGAGGACGGGATCCCGACCGACAGGTCTCGCCACCGGAGGCGGCCCGCCGCCATCAGCCGCGCGATCACCGGCGCGCGTCGCGACGAGAGCGCGCGCGCCAGGACCTCTCGGGAGAGCCCGTCGATCTGGACGATGAGGAAGCGGCGGCCGCCCTGGGGCGCGGACAGGCGAAACCGCGCCCAGCGCGCCACGCGGTCCACGAAAGCCTGGACCCACAAGACGAAGTCGTCGAGCATGCCCGCGCTTGCAATTGTAGCGCGCCGTTTGTTACGCTCGTGCCCACGCTAGGCCGAAGGGCACACGCGAGGTCTTCGTGATCCGACCGCTCTCCACCGCGCCCCATCCCATCGTCGCCGCCGTCCGCGAGTTCGTGGCGCGCGAGGTCGAGCCCGCCGCGGCCGCCCTCGAGCACGCCGACGCCTATCCCCGCGCGATGGTCGCGCGGATGAAAGAGCTGGGACTCTTCGGGGCACTTGTCCCGCGGGAGTACGGCGGGCTCGGCCTCGACGTCACCGCCTACGCGCAGGTGATCGAGGAGATCTGCCGCGGCTGGATGTCGCTGGCGGGCGTGATCAACAGCCACACGATGGCCGCGCTCATCGTCCTCCACCACGGCACCGAGGAGCAGCGCGCGTGCTTCCTGCCGCGCTTCGCCCGCGGCGAGGCGCGCGGCGGGCTCTGTCTCACCGAGCCGCATGCCGGGTCGGATGTCCAGGCCATCCAGACCGTGGCGCGTCGACAGGGGGACCAGTATCTGATCTCCGGCTCGAAGATGTTCGTCACCAACGGGCGCGAGGGCAACACCTTCGCGCTGCTCGCGCTCACGGATCCGGGCGCATCGCCCCGTCATCGAGGCATGTCCTGCTTCATCGTCGAGAAGGGGCACCCGGGGCTCCAGGTCGTGAAGTCCATCGCCAAGCTGGGCTACAAGGGCGTCGACACGGCCGAGCTCTACTTCGAGAACTTCCCCTGCCCCGCCGCCAACCTGGTGGGCGCGGTGGAAGGCCGCGGCTTCAAGCACGTGATGTCGGGGCTCGAGACGGGACGGATCAACATCGCCGCCCGCGCGGTGGGAGTGGCCCGGTCGGCGCTCGACGAGGCCACCCGGGCTGCCGATCCCGAGGCGCCGCCCCCCGCGCTGGCCGACATCGCGACCAAGGTCGAGGCTGCGCGGCTCGTGACGTACTGGGCAGCCGCCATGAAGGACCACGGGGAGCGCTGCGATCTCGAGGCGGGCATGGCCAAGCTCTACGCTTCCGAGAGCGCTCAGGAGGCGGCCGCTGCCGCCATGAGCATCGCCGGACCTGCCGGTCAGCTCACCGCGCTCCCCGTGGAGCGGCTCTACCGCGACACGCCGCTCATGATCATCGGCGAGGGGACCAACGAGATCCAGCGGCTCGTCATCTGCCGGAACCTGCTCGAGCGCTACGGCGAGCGCCTGGGGGCCCTCACCTCGCGCGAGGGCGGGCCCGAGGAGCGGCGGCAGATCGTCCTGGCCGTCCGCCAGGCGGTGGAGAAGGACGTGATCCCGGTGGTGCACGAGTATGAGCCGGCGGGCCGATACCCCGGGCCGATCGTCGAGTGCCTCGCTGAGCTGGGCATCTTCGGCGCCCTCGTCCCTCCGGATCAGGGCGGGCTCGGCCTCGACCTCACGACCTGCGCCATGATCGTGGAGGAGCTGGCCCGGGGCTGGGTGACGGCGGCCGGGCTTGTGGGCGTGCAGGCGGTCGCGGGACAGGTCCTCGCTCGCTTCGCCGGCCGCGAGCAGCGGGAGCGCCTCCTGCCCGCGATGACCCGCGGCGAGCGATGGGCTTGCCTTGCCGTCAGCGAGACGGTCGGTGCGCGGCGGCTCGGGCACGGCTGGGTGCTGAGCGGTGCTGCGTCGCTCGTGGAGAGCGCCGAGCACGCCGCCTTCTTCATCGTGCCCGTCCGCGAGGCTGACGGGACGCCCGGCTGCTTCCTGGTCGAGCGCGACGCGCACCGGCTCGCGCTGAGCGCGCCTCACGACACGCTTGGCGGCCGGGGCCTGGAGGTCTGCGACGCGTTCTTCGACGGCGTCCAGGTGGATGGATCCGCGCGCCTCGCCCACGGGGCCGCGGTGGCGGCCGAGGCGCTCTCGCGCCTCAGCCATGCGGCCATGGCGGTCGGGCTGGCCCAGGCCGCCTTCGAGGCCGCATTGCGCTACTCCCAGCAGCGCTCGACCTTCGGCCTGCCCATCTGCCAGCACCAGGCCATCCAGCTCAAGCTGGCCGACATGGCGACGCGGACCACCGCCTCGCGCCTGCTCACCTACCGCGCCGCCGAGCGCCTCGACGCCGACGGCAGCGACGGCATCGGCGCGCTCATGGCGAGGCTCGAGGCCGTCGAGACCGCCTCCTGGGTGACGCTGGAAGCGATGCGGATCCACGGCGGGTACGGCTACACCCGCGAGTTCCCGGTCGAGCGCTTCTACCGGGACGCGGCCTGGCTCATGGTGAGCCCGCGGAGCCTCGCCGCCGAGCGGCGGGAGCTGGCCCGGCGCTGGCGGGAGGTCGCGCCGGCATGAGCTACGGGCGCTTCTTCGAGGACTTCTGATATGGCGCGAGCGCCGCTCGAGGGCGTAAGGATCCTGGCGGTCTCGCAGTTCGGCGCGGGGCCCTTCGGCACCCAGGCGCTGGCCGATCTGGGCGCCGAGATCGTCAAGATCGAGGACCCGGAGGTGGGCGGCGACGTCTCCCGTTACGTGCCTCCGTATCTTGCCGAGCGGGACTCGCTCTACTTCCAGTCCTTCAACCGCGGCAAGAAGTCGGTGGCGATCAACCTCCAGCATCCCGACGGCCAGGCGGTCTTCCACGACCTCGTCCGCGTCTCGGACGCCGTCTTCAACAACGTCCGCGGGGACCAGCCGAGGAAGCTCGGGCTCACCTACGAGGCGCTCCGGGACGTCAACCCGCGAATCGTCTGCTGCTCGCTGTCGGGCTTCGGCTCCACGGGGCCGCGCGCCGCCGAGCCCGGCTACGACTACCTGATCCAGGGTTATGCGGGCTACATGGCGGTCACCGGCGAGCCTGACGGCCCGCCGGGCAAGTGCGGCGTCTCCGTCATCGACTTCGCGGGCGGCTATGCCGCCATGCTCGGCCTGATGGTGGCGCTCTTCGACGCCCAGCGCACCGGCGCGGGGCGCGAGGTGGAGGTCTCCCTGCTGGACACCGCCGTGAGCATGCTCTCCTACTTCGCGACCTGGACGCTCAACCGGGACTGGGAGGCCCGGCGCACCCGCGACTCCGGCCACCAGACCCTGGTACCGGCGCAGAACTTCCCCACGCGGGACGGGTGGATCGTCATCTTCTGCGCCAAGGAGAAGTTCTGGGCGCGGCTGGTGGAGATCATGGGGCTCCCCGAGCTCGCCCGCGACCCCCGCTTCGCCTCCTTCCAGGACCGGCTCCAGCACAAGGAAGTCCTGGTCTCCATCCTCCGGGACCGGTTCAGGACCCGGACCACGGCCGAGTGGCTCGGGCTCCTTCGCGGTCATGTCCCCTGCGCGCCGGTGAACAGCGTGAGTCAGGCGCTGGAGGATGAGCAGGTGCGGGCCCGAGACATGATCGTCGAGGTGCAGCATCCTCACTTCGGGAGGATCCGCGAGGTGGCGACCCCCATCAAGACCGAGGGCGCCCTCACGCGGCCGGCGCCCGCCCCCGGCCTCGGCGAGCATACCGACTCCGTCCTGCGTGAGGTGCTGAGCTATGGCAGCCAGACCATCGCGGCGCTCAGATCGAAAGGAGCCATCGGGTGATGAGCGACGACCGCTTCAAGGCCATGACGCTGGAAGACATGACCATGCCCGGCGGCTGGTCGGTCAACGGCTCTTCGTGGCGGAGGCGGTCTGGCGTATCTGGCAGGCTGCTTGGCGGTCCTGTCGAGACTCCGGACGTCCAGGACCTCGAGACCACCGATATCGCGGTCGCCCCGCCCTGGATGACCATCCTCCACAACTGCGAGTGCCACACCTTCGAGGAAGTGGTGCGCCAGCTCATGAAGGCCATCGGCTGCTCCGAGGAGCGCGGCTGGGAGCTGGCCTGGCAGGTCCACAACACGGGCAAGGCCGTGGTCAAGGTCGCCACCGAGGCCGAGTGCGTCCGCGTCGGCAACATCCTCGCGGCCATCGGCCTCATCGTGACGGTGACGCAGTCGTAGTCAGACCACTCATTCGAAGTCACTCGCCAACGCCCCGGCAAGCCTGCTATGCTCTCCGCGCCGATTATGCGCGATCTCGTGATCGACCTATAGAGCATGAAGCGCTTCATCGTCCGCCGGCTCGGCTACTCCCTGCTCTCGCTCGTGCTGCTCTCGCTCACCATCTTCTTCTTCGTGCGCGTGACCGGCGATCCCGCGGTGCTGCTGGTCGAGCCGGGCGCGAGCAAAGCCGATCTCGACGCGATCCGCCAGCAGTTCGGGCTGGACCGGCCGCTCGTCGTCCAGTACTGGAGCTTCATGGCGAGCCTCCTGCGCGCGGACTTCGGCCAGTCTTTCTACTACCGGACCCCGGTGCTCGAACTGTATCTCTCGCGGCTGCCGAATTCGCTCGTCCTTGCGCTGGCCGCCATGGCCTTCTCGCTCCTGATCGGCATCCCCACCGGCATCATTGCCGCCGTGCGCGTCAACGGCTGGTGGGACAGCGCGGGGAAGATCTTCGCCCTCCTCGGGCTGTCGCTGCCCTCCTTCTGGGTGGGGCTCGTGATGATCCTCTTCTTCTCGGTCTACCTCGGATGGCTCCCCTCGTCGGGCTCGGGGACGCCGTCGCACATCATCATGCCGGCGTTTGCCCTCGGGTGGTACTTCGCGGCGGCCCACATGAGGCTGACGCGCTCCTCCATGCTCGACGTGCTCGGCTCGGAGTACGTGAAGCTCGCGCGGCTCAAGGGCCTCCCCGAGGCGCTCGTGATCGCCAAGCACGCGTTCAAGAACGCCCTCATCCCCGTCCTGACCCTCGCGGGGATCAACCTGGTCATCATGGTCAACGTCGCCGTGGTGGTGGAGACGGTGTTCGCGTGGCCCGGGATCGGCCGGCTCCTCTACGAGGGCATCGCCTTCCGCGACTTCCCGGTGGTCCAGGCGATCGTGCTCCTGGGCGGGGCCATGATCGTGATCGTCAACCTGCTCGTGGACATCCTCTACGCCGTCATCGACCCACGGATCCGCTATGAGAGGTGATCCGGCATGAACGGAAGTCGCACCGCCAGCCTCACGCTCGCCTGGCGCTTCGCCGCGCTCCGCATCGGTGGGTTCCCCATCATCCCGACGGCGATCATCGTGGGGCTCGCCCTCCTCGCGATCTTCGCCGACGTCATCACGCCCTATAACCCGGAGGTCGGCGTCCTTGGCGACCGCTTCCGCCCGCCGTTCTGGCAGGCTGGTGGCAGCGAGGCGCATCTGCTCGGCACCGACCACCTGGGCCGGGACGTGCTGTCCCGCCTGATCTTCGGGGCGCGGGTGTCCATGGTCGTGGGCTTCACGGCGGTGATCGTCGCCGGTTTCCTCGGCACCGGGCTCGGTATCCTGTCGGGATACATGGGCGGCTGGGTGGACCAGGTGATCATGCGCGTCACCGACACGTGGCTGGCGCTCCCCGCGCTCACCTTCGCCATCTTCCTCGCCGCCATCGTGGGCCCGAGCGCGATGAACATCGTGATCATCCTGGCCGCCGTGTACTGGACGCGCTACGCCCGCGTCATCCGCGGCGAGGTGCTCTCCCTCAAAGAGCGGGACTTCGTGCGGCTCGCCATCGTGGCGGGCTGCTCCAAGTGGACCATCATGCGCAAGCACATCCTGCCCAACGTACTCAACTCCGCCATCGTCCTCGGTACCCTCATGCTCGGCGTGGTGATCGTCACCGAGGCGGCGCTCTCCTTCCTCGGCGTCGGCGTCCCGGCTCCGAAGCCGGCGTGGGGGCTCATGCTGGCCGACGGCAAGAAGGGACTCATGGCCGGCTACTGGTGGCTGACCGTGCTGCCCGGCACCTGCATCATGCTCATGGTGCTCTCGGCCAACCTCCTGGGCGACTGGCTCCGGGTCAAGCTCGACCCGCAGCTCCGCCAACTGTGACCCGGGCTCCCGATAAGGCCCGCTTACAGCTCGCGGATCGGGATCCCGAGGTCGCGCGCCGCGGCGATCAGGCGGTCGTCGTAGCTCGCGAGTTCCAGGGTCTGGCCGCGCGCCCGGAGAAACTCGATGGAAGCCAGATGGAGCGCGTCGAGCGTACGGACCGGCCTCGGGAAGGGCTCCAGGACCCTGGCGAGCACGGGCGGCGACAGCTCCACAAGGGCCACCCGCGCGAGGAGCGCCCGCACCTCGTCGCCATGGGACGACGCGAGCTTGCGCCCGTGGACTCTGGTCCACATCTCGTACTCGATCAACCGGCTGGAGGTCAGAGGTTCCTGCCAGAGCGCCACCGGGGGTACACGGTCCTCGGCCAGGATGTGGGCCAGCGCGACAGACGTGTCGAGATAGATCACCGGTCCGCCCGGTCTTTGTCCAGGTCCCGCATCAGCTCGCGGAACGGCATGGCCGGCTTGCGCGGTGGCACGCTCCCTGGCGGCAAGGCCGGCGGCGTGATCCATCCCTTGCGGACGGCCTCCGCCAGCATGGCATCAGCGAGCAGCGGACTCCGGCCTTCCCTGGGTGGGATCAGCTCGGCGACCACGCGATCGCGGTCCGTGACCAGCACCGTTTCTCCGCTGGCGGCGAGGCGGACATATTCGCTCAGCTTGTTCTTGAGCACCTTGACCCCGACGGCTCGCATACAATGAAAAGTAGCCTCTGGTAGCTACCTTGTCAAGCTCGGTCTCCGGGTTCCTCGTGTTGTCATTCGTGGGTCCGAGCCAGCAAGCGGCGCGGGCCTCCCGCTGAACAGAGAGCCGACCCCGTGACGACGAGCCCGCTTCTCCAGGTCAAGGACCTCTCCACCCACTTCGTGAGCGCGCGGGGCGCGCGCGTGGTGCGCGCGGTCAACGAGGTGTCTCTCAGCCTCAACGCCGGGGAGACCCTCGGCATCGTGGGCGAGTCGGGCTCGGGAAAGACCACGCTGGCCCTCTCCCTCCTCCGCCTCCTCCCCCCCGCGGCCCGGATCGTGAGCGGCGAGATCCGGTTCGAGGGGGAGGACCTGCGGGAGAAGTCCGACGCCGAGATGCGCCGGATCCGCGGCAAGCGGATCGCGATGATCCTCCAGGACCCGATGGCCTCGCTCAATCCGCTCTTCACCATCGGCGACCAGGTCGCCGAGCCCATCCGCGTCCACGAGCAGATGAGCCGCGGGAGCGCGTGGACCAAGGCCCGGGACCTCCTGAAGGCGGTACGGATCTCAGCGCCCGAGACGCGCGTGAACGAGTACCCGCACCAGATGTCGGGCGGCATGCGCCAGCGCATCGTGGGGGCCATCGCCATCTCCTGCGAGCCGGCGCTCTTGATCGCCGACGAGCCGACGACCAGCCTGGACGTCACCATCCAGGCCCAGTACCTGAAGCTCCTGCGCGACCTGCAGCGCGCCCATCATCTCGCCATGATCTTCATCACCCACAACCTCGGCATCGTGGCGAAGATGTGCGACTCCGTGGCGGTGATGTACGCGGGACGCATCGTGGAGTCCGGGCCGGTCAGGCGGATCTTCAACGCGCCCGCGCACCCGTACACCGAGGCCCTGCTCACCTCCATCCCGCGCCTCGCCGACACGCACGCGCGGCTCGCCGCCATCGACGGGCAGCCGCCCGATCTGGCGGCGCCACCCTCGGGGTGCGCGTTCCACCCGCGCTGCCCGAAGGTGATGGAGCGCTGCCGCGAGGAGGATCCGGCCCGATTCACCGTCGCCGAGGGACAGACCGCGCGATGCTGGCTCCAGAGTCCCCGGTGAGCGCGGAGTCCCCGCTGCTGGAAGCGCGCGACCTCACCAAGCTCTTCCCGTTGAGGCGCGGGCTCTTCGGCACGAGCCACGAGTTGGTGCGGGCCGTGGACGGCATCTCCTTCGCCATCCCGGCCGGCGAGACGCTCGGGCTCGTGGGAGAATCAGGCTGCGGCAAGACCACCACGGCCAAGCTCGTCCTCCGCCTCGAAGAACCGACCGGCGGCGTCATCCGATTCCAGGGACGGGACCTCCAGGCCCTCGACAGGTCGGAACTGCGCGAGTACCGGCGGTCGGTGCAGGCCGTCTTCCAGGACCCCTTCGCGTCGCTCAATCCCCGGATGCGGGTGGGCGCCATCACCGCCGAGCCCCTCGTCACCAACGAGGCGGTCGAGGCCGGCGAGCTGAAGCGGCGGGTGCTCCGACTCCTGGCGCTGGTGGGGCTCCCGGATCGATCCGCGGATCTCTTTCCCCACGAGTTCTCGGGCGGCCAGCGCCAGCGGATCGCCATCGCCCGGGCGCTCGCGCTGTCACCCAAGCTCGTCGTGCTCGACGAGCCGGTCTCGGCGCTCGACGTCTCGATCCGCGCGCAGATCCTGAACCTGCTCCGCGATCTGCAGTCGGAGCTCGGGCTCTCCTACCTCTTCATCGCCCACGATCTGGCGGCGGTGGCCCACATGAGCCACAGCATCGCCGTCATGTACCTGGGGAAGATCGTGGAGACGGGTGAGGCGGAGACGATCGCGAAGACGCCCAAGCACCCCTACACGCAGGCACTCTTCTCGGCGGCGCTCCCGACCCATCCGGAAGAGCAGCGGGAGGAGATCGTCCTCCCCGGCGAGGTGCCGAGCCCGCTCCGCCCGCCGGCCGGCTGCCGCTTCCACCCGCGCTGCCCTCAAGCGATGCTGCGCTGCTCGGCCGAAGAGCCGCGGCTGCGCCCCGTGGATGGCCGTCTCGCCGCCTGCCACCTGTACGACTCGGTACCCTAGCCGGGATTATTCATTCACGAGCTGGACCAGCTCAAGTCGGTCGGATCAGCAGCTTCCGTCGGCGATCAATCTCGACGGGGCAGTGGGGATGGCGTCGCTGGACTGCATGGGCCGGGTTCCGACTGCTGGTCGCCACCATTGTTCTGCCCTTCGGGTGGGTCCTGCCGGTCGCCCAGCTGGCCCGGATGCGGGCGACCGCCCGGCGCATGCGAAGCTTCTAATCGAACCGACGCGCGCTCAGGACTCCCGGCGCGGCGGCTCGCTCACCAGCGTCCAGTCCTCGACGCCGGGGACCACTGGAGGCGAAGCGGACTTCGTCGTCAGCGTGCGTCCGTTGCTCGGCGAGAACCACACGTACTCGGTCGTCGACTCCTGCCCCGGCACCGCCGGCTCATCCATCTCGGGCCCGGAGGCGCCGCTCTCCTTGCGTTCCGCCTTCCGCGCGCGCTTCGCCTCCTGCTTGGCCTTGCGCTGATCTTCCTTGCGCCGCCGGTCCCCGCGGTACATCGCCGGACGTCCCGCCATCACGACCCCCCTTGAGAAGTTCTCACACGAAGGCGCCCACGCCCTACATCACCGGTCCGATGATCCACGGCGCGAACTCCTCCTCTCCCACCCCGCTCAGCTCGCTCTTTGTCCGCTTGCCCGAGGCCACGGCGATGATCTCCTCGAAGATCTGCCGCCCCACCTCGGGCAAGGGCGTGCCCTCGAGGATCACCCCGCAGTTGATGTCCATGTCCTCCTCCATGTGACGATACATGAGGCCGTTGGTCGCCAGCTTGATGGAGGGCACCGGCTTGCAGCCGAACACCGAGCCGCGGCCGGTGGTGAAGCAGATGATGTTGCAGCCGCCCGCCACCAGCCCGGTGATCGAAACCGGGTCGT
>WNGB01009611.1_pt1 | contig 13530 bp, 4 predicted proteins | sample 5400681 | NCBI WGS metagenome assembly WNGB01 (sample SAMN13153367, study PRJNA577476) | soil metagenome | isolation source: 115 cm soil or saprolite under grassland replicate 2 | place: USA:California | collected 2016-06-15 | reverse complement strand
CGGCACCTGCACTAAATGTGGTCAAGAGCGTGACCTCCAGTGGACCATATGACTCAGTCGGTGATGTGATCACCTACGACATCACGGTGACCAACACTGGCAACGTAACCCTGACTGGTGTGACAGTGACCGATCCAGGTATTGGTGCAGTGCTGGGAGCTTGTACTCCAGCCATCCCAGCCACCTTAGCACCCACTGCATCCGTAACCTGCGCGGCAACACACTCAGTGACACAGGCAGACCTCGATGCAGGCTCCTACACCAACGTAGCGACTGGCGATAGCGACCAGACGCCTGAAGATACCGACGAAGAGACGGTACCCACCTCCCCGAACCCAGCCTTGAACGTGGTCAAGAGCGTGACCTCCAGTGGACCATATGACTCAGTCGGTGATGTGATCACCTACGACATCACGGTAACCAACACTGGCAATGTAACCCTGACCGGTGTAACGGTGACTGATCCAGGTATTGGCGCAGTGCTGGGAACATGCACCCCGGCCATCCCGGCCACCTTAGCACCCACTGAATCCGTAACCTGCACAGCAACACACTCAGTGACACAGGCAGACCTTGATGCAGGCTTCTACACCAACGTGGCGACTGGCGACAGCGACCAGACGGATGAAGACACCGACGAAGAGACAGTACCCACCTCCCCGAACCCAGCCTTGAATGTGGTCAAGAGCGTGACCTCCAGTGGGCCATATGACTCAGTCGGTGATGTGATCACCTATGACATCACGGTGACCAACACTGGCAACGTAACCCTGACCGGTGTAACGGTGACCGATCCAGGTATTGGCGCAGTACTGGGAGCATGCACTCCGGCCATCCCGGCCACCTTAGCACCCACTGAATCCGTGACCTGCTCAGCAACACATGCAGTAACGCAGGCAGACCTCGATGCAGGCTTCTACACCAACGTGGCGACTGGCGATAGCGACCAGACGGATGAAGACACCGACGATGAGACAGTACCCGTCGATCAACTGCCTGCGCTCAACGTGGTGAAGAGTGTGACCTCCAGTGGACCTTATGACTCGGTGGGTGATGTGATCACCTACGACATCACGGTAACCAACACTGGCAATATAACCCTGACCGGTGTGACAGTGACCGATCCAGGTATTGGCGCAGTGCTGGGAGCTTGTACTCCAGCTATCCCGGCCACCTTAGCACCCACTACATCCGTGACCTGCTCAGCAACACACTCAGTGACACAAGCAGATCTTGATGCAGGCTTCTACACCAACGTGGCGACTGGCGACAGCGACCAGACGGATGAAGACACCGACGAAGAGACGGTACCCACCTCTCAGAACCCGGCGATCTCGCTCACCAAGAGCGCCAGCCCGACGGTCTACAGCGCTGCCGGCCAGGTGATCACGTACACCTTCGTGATCACGAACTCCGGCAACGTGACCCTGCCCGGGCCGTTCACGATCTCGGATGACAAACTGGGAACGGTGACGTGCCTGACCGGATCGCTGGCTCCGGGCTCAACCAGAACGTGCACGAAGACGTACACGATCACGGCGGCCAACATGACAGTGTCGTCGATCACGAACACGGCGACGGCATCGACTACATTCAATGGCAACACGGTTACATCGAACCAGGCACAGGCAACGATCTACCGCCAGACGGCACAGATCCTGCCAACCGCCACGACCTGCCAGGACTACAAGGCAGGCGCGACGAGCCTGGGCTTCCTCGACTACCAGATCAGCAAGGGAAAGATCGGGAGCGTTGCTCCAGGCGTGTTCTTCTACTACGATGTGATCACTGTCACGACTCTCCCGTACACAGTGACCGTGTCACAGGCGCACACGCCCCATCCCAGCCCGGACTGGAGCGTGATCCCGATCCAGGATCTAGGCCAGGTCATCCTCTGGGATTACGCGACTTGCACCAAGAGCCAGGCCCAGGGCACGGTGTTCTTTGACCCGATTACCGGTCAGGTGAATTTCAGCGTGACGGCGACGGGCACGTACATCGTGTCGATCAAGTACAACCCGGGCGCGCTCGTCGGCACACCCGTGAACCGCGTCGCTGGTCAGTACCCGACCGTGACGTACACATTCAACGGCAGCACACCCGGCAGCTACGCCAGCATCACGATCCGGCCCAAGAGGTAAACAATAAGGAGGGATTCTGAGTTAGCAACAAACTAAAGGGGAGGCCGGTAGGCCTCCCCTCTCTTGTGTGAAAACGAAGGGATTTCTGTTCGTGAGTTTCACTGTACTATAGCGAACTTCGGATGTAGTATCAGTTGTTGAAATCGAATCAGTAACTTCCACGCTCAGGGCAATGGACTGCAATCCATTGCCCTGAGCGCATATTACCGATCATTCCATATCTTCGGGCAGCGGAGATTTCTCCGCCGCTCGTTGTTTGAAAAATGCCAATACATTTCAAAAAGTCGCAGATTGTATGAAGTGGGCTTGCACATTCTGCGACCGGTTGCGACCTATTTTACGACCACTTTTACGACCGATTTTATGACCCAATTGTGACCATATTAATGCTATTATGTTTTGACCATTGAATAATCAACATTGTAATATTGCAGCGTTAACCCAAGAAGCCCTCATTTAGTCGCTTGCGCATACAACATGCAGGGCACCTCGCGGCCAGTAGCGAAACCGGTTTGGAGAGGTTTCGTTTTTGATATAAGCGCCTCCCCAAAAGACACAAAAACCTTTCAGCGTAAGCGCATTTAATGCATGAGAGGAGGTGGTGTCACTTAAAGCATAGCCATCAACAAGCGAGCAAATCTGATAATCAAATTGAGTACAATTGGTTTTCCCAGACAGTGACTCATGTCATAAAGGAGACACACTACTATGAACACTAAAATAACGAGGCCCTTGCGGCGCGCGGCTTTTACGATGCTGACGTTGCTGCTCCTGCTGAGCATCAGCACCACCATCGTCTTCGCGGGCAACGTCCACTTCCTCAAAAAGGGCCCTCCGACATTCAGTAAGACCCCCACAGCCCTGCAACTGACCGCAGACGGGACGGTTTATGGACTCGGGAACGGGGACGTCTTGGTCACGCTCGATGCTACTGGCACCGCGAACACTCTTTGCACGAACCCCGGGGGTTCGAGTAAGGTTCCGGGACAGAATCCGAATTTTAGCGCAAGCGGATCCGCCAGTGTCCCAGCTGCCAACGTCATAAACGGTCACGCTTCGTTCAGCGTCACAACGAACCCACCCGCTTCACCGGTTCCGGGTGCACCGGATTGCCCGAACTCGAGTTGGACGGAGACGATCACCAGTATCATCTGGACGAGTGCCACGATCAAGATATATCAGCCGTGCAGCGGCCCTACCCCTGCCGGTTGTACCCTAGTCCTGAACCAGATGTTCTCGGGCCCCCCGTTTCCTTTATAAGTGCCAATCCAGGAACGGGACAGACTGTTAAGTCCACTCAGGCGTGCGTGAAGGACGCCATCGATGCCATCCACAACCAGGTAGCGTTCTCGTGTTCACCCTGAACTGACTGAAACTGCTCGCTAGCCTAAAAGCAGTAGCGTCAAGTCAGCGCATTCAACATTATCGGGCGGCGGAGAGACCTCCGCCGCCTGCTTGTTTGAAAAATGCCAATACATTTCAAAAAGCTGCACAATGTATGATGTGAGCGTGCACAATCTGCGACTGATTGCGACCACTTTTACGACCCTAACTCACATACCCTAGAAGCTTTTTAGGTAGGCGTGGATTGTACATGTCGAACCTCTTGACAAGCTATTACTTGGAGATTTTGCCATCTTGCCTTCGAACTACCATTAATTGACAGCGATAGAAAGGGATTCGCTTATCCAATCTGGAATTTCAGTACTCTATTAATGGATCACCCGAACCGACCAATTACAAAAGAAGAAATTGTCGCCCATCTGGAGGTAATAAATTTGCATGGTCATAAAATTGTGACCACCCGCGACCATATTGCGACCATATTTGCGACCATATTTAGGGCTATATTTGGTGAAGTTCTACCCAAAAAGTGTAAAATAGGTTAATTACTTTGCATATTTGATAGGTGAGACGTTGGATGACCAATTGTCGCTCGGCTTATCTGGGTTCGGCTTTGGTATTAAGCCAATTCTATATTAGGAGCCTAATTAAAGAATCCTTATTCACCTTTCATCTTTATTATAGTGTGTTTGTAGGAGGTGTCTATTTTCATATTTGAATTCAACAAATCCTTTTATCTTGCCTAGCCTGTTCTAACTATTGCATCATGCTGGTTTCTATCTTATTGCTAGAGGAGAATGCATTTACTAATTTATTGCTAGAGAAGAATGCATTAACTAAGCATTAAAATTGCGCTGAATCTACAAACAAGCAGCTCCCGTGATTAAATGTATTATCCCTGGAGCTGAATGCGTGGGAGGATGTGCTGGGGATGCCAGGTGAAGATGCCTATGAGGCAAACGATTCAATAATTACAGTGAATCTTATAAAGTGCTGACAGATATGTGATCCGTGCAAGCCATTCTGTGAGCCTTCGTCAATGAAGAAAGGAATCACGCTATGTATCGATCATTCCTTGATCGTTCAAGTAGATTATTCAGTGCGTTCACCAAATCGCCTTCGCGGTTCCTCCCACTGATACTGTTTGCATCGTGCGTCGCACTGGGAGTCGCTGTGTTCGTGTCTTCGCCCGCATATGCAGCACTGACCTGCGTCAACGACACGGCTGGGGCAAATGACGAGCCGGGCCAGAAAGACCTGACGCAGCTCTGTGTTGACTCGAATGGCCTGCCAACAACTCTCCAGGTAACATGGAACTGGGACGAAATCAGCGTGAGCGGCAACAATACCCTGGACGCCTGTAGCCTGTATGACACAGACGGCGACGGCAATGTAAACTTCTCGTTGTGCGTTACGGATCCCACAGACGCGGGCATTACGGTAACACTCTATACCTGCGGTGACGACGCGAATGACCGTTGCACCCAGCCGATCACGTCAGTGTCAGGTTTCTCATCCACCTGCTCGACGAGTACGCAATCAACAGACCCATTCCCTGCTGGCGCGAGCTATCCCCAGGATCGAGTTGCATCGTGTAACGTCGTCCTTGCGGATGTAGGTGCAGCGGATGCCGAGCTGTTGGATGTGTGTTCGTATCCTTCGCAACAGCCTAACTCTGACCCATCGGACTGTGTCATCCTCCAAGAGAGTCCAACACCCACACCGACCGATACACCTACTAGCACGCCAACTGACACACCTACGGCGACACCGACCGATACTCCCACAGCAACGCCGACCGATACGCCTACGGCGACACCCACTGATACGCCAACCAATACACCGACGAATACACCCACCGATACGCCAACCAATACACCGACGAATACACCGACGAATACACCCACCGATACGCCAACCAATACGCCAACGAATACACCGACGAATACACCCACCGATACACCCACCGCGACGCCAACCAATACATCCACACCAACACCTGGACCGGATGTAGGCCAGATCACTCCTACCGGTACAACCTGCACGCAGTTCAACTCAGGTGCTGCAGTGACGCTCAGTCAGCTTCAGTACGCGGTCAAGAACAATAAGGTGAGCGCAGTCACCCCTGGTGTCTTCTTCTATTGGGTGAAAGTGACCGCGGTCGCCGGAAGTAACACCTTCACGGTCAACCAGACAATTACGACTGGCAACTTCGACAGCCACTTCTTCAGCCAGGCAGCAGGCAGCTTTGTATACACGTCTAACTGCACGAAGATCAATGCGAACATTAGCACATCGAATGGCGTGACAACCATCACCTTCAACGCCAGCTCGGCGGGCACGTACATCATCGGAATCAAGTACAACTCGAAGAGTGTCCAGGGATTCGATGCACCAAGCCCAACAACGACCGTACACTATGACTTCTCGACGACAGGCGTGCCAAGCTCGACGGAAGGTCTTGATCTTGTGAAGAAGTAAAGCACATAGAAACTGCCCAACTCGTGACATAGCGAGGAAGGCAATCTAATACCTATATTCCTCCGCACAGAGCATTAAGAGGAATAGTCTTATCAGGGCGATGAGTCATGCTCATCGCCCTGATCATCGACCCCTATTAAGTCTCTTTTAGACCGGAAGGTGGGTTAACAATTGTTTGGTAGAATCCGAAACCTGACCTATCTTCCGGTATTTCAATCACGAATTTAGATTTAGCTCCGATGGCGCAATGAGGTCACTATTAAGCTTCTAACAATTCTGACTTACTATAGACCACATTGGACCGGCTTGACAGCACATGCGATTCAAGTTGCCGAAGGGTTGGCCGCGCGTGGCGTCGAAGTTACCGTGCTGACGGTGCGCCACACTCCTGATCTCAAGCGAGATGAGGTCATCAACGGTGTGCGCGTCGTACGCCTGCAACCCGTGGCGCGCTTCAGCCGCGGGATGATTACGCCCGCTTTGCTATGGGCAGCCCCAAAGTTGATAGCTGAGCATGATGTGGTGCAAATTCATACCCCACTCCCGGAGGGACCAATTATCAGTGGTTGGTGCCGGGTTTTGCATCGGCCCCTACTCATGACTCATCACGGCGATCTTGTGATGCCACCTGGCATCTTCAATCAGGCACTGCAAAGGGTTGGTTATTACGTTCTACTGACCTCTGGCATGCTGGCGAACGCAGTTACATCATATAGTCACGACTATGCCGAACATTCTCCTCTTTTGAGCCATTTTGATAGCAAATTGACTTGTATATATCCCCCAGTAGAGTTTCCTGCACCTGATGTGCAGGAGGCAATTGTATGGCGCCATAAATTAGGGCTCGATGGTAAACTGCTGATCGGGTTTGCGGGCCGCTGGGTCGAAGAAAAGGGCTTTGACTATTTATTGCAGGCATTTCCTCTTGTTCGCAAGAGTTTCCCCAACGCACACCTTGTTTTTGCAGGTGAGAACAATGTTATCTATGATGACTTTTACAAGCAATGCTTGCCCTATATAGAGCCGGTCAGAGAACATTTCACAAACCTTGGATTAATCCATGACCCTCAAAAGATGGCAAACTTCTATGCACTATGTGACCTTTTTGTTCAGCCAAGTCGTACGGATATGCTGGGCTTAACACAAGTTGAGGCAATGCTTTCTGGCACACCAGTCATTGCAAGCGATATTCCAGGTGCTCGGGTTGTGATCAAAGAAACGGGTTTTGGTAAACTCTCTCCAGCAGGTCAGCCTGGTGCGCTGGCAGACGGCATTTGTCATGTTATACAAAATCGTGATCAGTATTGTCCGACTCGCGAAGGCGTACGCCAAATTTTCAGCACGAACAAGTCACTGAGCCAATATCAAAAGTTGCTCGAAAGTCTTATCCCCTTACCCAAGACCATGCCCATAGAAGTGCCTTCAATCCCAATGGTAATAAACTCTGAGGGTAGAATGCAACCCGAACAAGTGAAGATTGTCCGCTACCGCGGAAACGGCTCGCAATGGAAGACGTTGACCCATCAAGACCATACGACACTTGACATGATTCTGCGCAACGAGGCAGATATGGCCTATCGTCGTCGCACTCGTATCCTTCTGGATTATCTTGAATTACAGGATGGCGAATCTGTCTTTGACTGTGGTTGCGGAATGGGCTTTTTTTTGATGGCACTTGGAAAGTTGCGGAAACTAAAGCTTGTCGGTCTGGACGGTGATATGGAACGGCTGCACTGGGCACAAAGCGAGCATGTTCCTGCTTCACTGCTTACCGGTGATATTTTTGACTTGCCAATCGCAGATGAGACGTTTGACAAAGTGCTGCTTACGGAAGTTCTCGAACATCTTAGCGACGACCATCGTGGTCTGTGCGAGATTTATCGTATCCTGAAGCCTGGTGGAATTCTGGCGCTCTCTGTTCCTCATGCGCAATTCCCCTTTTGGTGGGATCCATTGAATACTGTCTGGACGCATATGGGTGGTAAGCCCATCCGCAAAGGCCCTATCGCAGGCATATGGTCGAATCATGAGCGATTATATGAGCCAAGTGACCTCGTTCAAAAAATTGTGGAAGCGGGGTTTAAAATTGACACTGTAGAAGAACAAACTCACTTCTCCTTTCCCTTTATTCACTTTATCGTTTATGGGATCGGTAAACCCTTGCTTGAAAAGAATTTATTGCCTTCGTCTTTGCGTGTAAGTGCAGACCGTTTTAGTGGAGAACAGAATACGGGTAGTATACTTAATCCGATCAATTTAGGTGTAAAAGTATTACAGTATTTTGATCAATGGAATGAAACGCCTGCCATAGAAAAGCAATTGACTTTTGTCAATATCCTGGTCAAAGCCCGTAAACCATGAAAGTAAGTAAACACCTACGAAGCATCATTCTGAATTATTCTAAATCTTTTTTGTTGCAGTATCATATTGCTATCGCGAGAAATTAACTGAACCACGAATGTTTCGCATTGCCCGCATACGAATCAGATGGATAAACAAGAACCAACCCAACGCAAAAGAAGTGTTACAGACACGACCTGCGCAGGCGGTGGTAAATCCATTACTCCACCGTCAATGGACACTTAATCCTCGGAATTGGCTTGTACGCGTAAGGTGGGTGGGATTTGCTTCAGCAGATAGCGCTTTACATACAGCACCAGCGTCCGCACCAACAGTTGAGAGAAGCACGATACCATCACCTGTCCGGCTATTGCAGACCTTCAACATGCCGAAAATGACGGTGCGCGTCAGCTGGGTGGGACTGGGTTCCATGAACCGCAGGAGTACCTGGATGCTGGGTTTGTTGGCAGTGTTGCTGGGAATCTTTGCCTTTACGCGGCTTGCCCATGGGAATGATGCGAATCGTGCTTTGGATACTGAAAAAGTTGTACCTCCAGGTCTGATTGCCGATGATATTAGTCTGGGGGACGAAACGATGCGAATGATCCATTCACCCCTTGATATAGGAACGTCAAAAGACGTCTTCGATAATGATATAGAAACGCTCATGCGCGGGCGGGAAGCCAATCCATTTGTAATTGATCTCCAATTTTCTCAACCGCAAACGATAAAAGGTTTGGTGATGGACTTTGGACGTATGGATTTTGTCTTGCGGGTACAGGTCTACGGTACAGATAGTACCAAGCCTATCCCCTATAAGGCCGAATATAGGCAGCAGCCCCCCATCCCGCACGTCGACATGAATTTTGATGGAGGACCTGAACAGGTAAGGCGAATCTACATCGAAATTGAACAACTCGACCCTCCCGATGAGGTACATATTCATGTACGTGAAATTGTGTTCAAAAATAACTAGGTGTTAAGTGATAGAAGAACAAAAGCAAAACCCGAACTTAAACCCACCGACTGAACTTTTGAGCGCCGTATACAGCACACCGAGCGCGGCCGATCAGAGTCCTCCCCATTCGGAAAATATAGAGACGGATCCTGATATCATTCCATCACTGCCAGAACTTACATCCGAAGTTCCTGCATCTGTCCCACCAGTGATAGCGACCTCATTAGCTTCATGGATTGAACGCTACTGGAAGCTTGTGCTCATTGCAATCCTGATATTGGCTGTTGCCTTACGCACGCGGGGACTAAATTGGGATGAAAGTCAGCATCTCCATCCCGACGAACGTTTCCTCACCATGGTTGAAAGTGCAATTAAGTTGCCCAACTCTTTGAGCCAATATTTCGATACTGCTCAATCGCCTCTCAACCCCTACAACAATAATTTCGGTTCATTCGTATATGGCACAGCTCCGCTCTTTCTTGTCCGCTTAGTTAGTCAGTTAATCGGCATGACTGACTATGGAAAGGTTTTTCTCCTCGGTCGAGTATTGTCAGCCCTTGCCGATATATTTGTCGTGATAATGACATTCGCGATAGGTAGGCGATTGTACGGTCTGCGCATTGGACTCCTGGCAGCACTCTTATATGCCACAGCTGTCTTTCCAATCCAACAATCGCACTTCTTCACCGTTGATACATTCACCAATGTTCCCTTGGTTCTTGCCTTCTGGTTCACCCTCGACATTGCGGATGGCAAGCGTGGGGCGTGGGCATTCGTCTTATCCGGTTCTTGTTTTGGCCTCATGCTGGCTTCTCGTATCAACCTAGTGCCATTCATCGGCATAATTGCACTTGCCTCACTCCTGAGACTTATAAAATCGCTGGAAGACGTTCAGCGTATGACTATTGAACTTGGTGGGTTGAACATAAAGAGAACCTTTGAGACAACGGAATCAGCCGTGTTGGATTCCGTCGATGTTGCTGGGACCACGCCGATGCGCACTTTTCGGATTGGTCCACTCCTCATTGAAATTGAGTACAAACCTGCTGTAACCACTGGATCGAGTTCAACGGCGGCTAGGTTGGAGCGCGGCCAACCAAAAGTTGGCGAATGGGTAAGTGTGCGACAAATCATCATCGGATTGGTACTGACAGTTGTTGCAGCCATCGTTGTCTTCCGTATTGCACAGCCATATGCCTTCGATGGGTTCTTTAAGCTGAATACAATATATGTCAACGATATAGCGAAAGTACAACGGCTTGTATCCGGACAAGATGACTACCCACCTGGGGATCAATGGACGAATCGCACACCCTATTGGTTCCCCTGGTACAACATCGTATTTTGGGGCTTAGGACCCGCGTTGGGTTTTACAGCCTGGCTAGGCATAGCAGTAGCGGCTATTCAGGTTTTACGCAATCGGAGATCGGAACATATATTAATCCTATTTTGGGTACTTGGAATGTTCCTTTATCAGGGGCAGCAATTCGTGATGACAATGCGTTATATGCTGCCCCTCTACCCGTTCCTAGCGATCTTTGCAGCCTTCTTTCTCTTTTCAGTATGGGACGGAACAAAAGCCCTAACAGAGAACGTCCGCACCGCACGGTTTACGACGAGTGCGAAAGTCTTCGCAGGAGCTTTGTTTGCCATCGTGATTGTTTCTACGTTGTTCTGGGCAATCGCCTTTGCGTCTATCTATACTCACACCAACACACGGGTTGCTGCGTCCCGCTGGATTTACACCAACGTTTCCGACAATGAGGTGATTGGCGACGAACACTGGGATGACAGCCTGCCGCTGCGCGTGGACGGGAAAGACTACTTCCGTGATCATCAAGGCGTCATGCTGGAATTATACGGAGAGGACACGCCTGAAAAACGGGAAAAGATGGTTGGATGGATGGATCAAGTTGACTATATTATTCTATCGTCCAACCGCCTGTATGGCTCGATCCCTCGTCTGCCCATGCGCTTTCCTTTGACAACGAAATATTATGAGTGGCTATTCAATGGACAACTCGGATTTGAACCAATCAAAGAGTTCACATCTTATCCTCAATTCTTAGGCATCACGATTTTTGATGATCATGCCGAAGAGGCCTTCACAGTTTATGACCATCCGAAAGTCATCATTTTCCGAAAAACTCCTTCATACTCACATGACAACATAGTCAAATTGTTCAACAGTGTTGATCTCACTGAGGTACTCCGTCTCAAACCACTTGATGCGACCGCCTCGCGCCAACAATTTCAAATGAGCCTTATTGAGTTAGCTGCGAATCGCGCGGGCGGAACATGGAGTGACCTTTTCAACTCCAATGACCTTGCAAATCGATTCCCCATTCTGATCTGGCTGGTGATGGTGTGGGGTATTGGTGTCTTAACGTTCCCATTCACATTTGTTGTCTTCCACACGTTTGCTGATCGTGGGTATGCCTTTGCCAAAGCTTTAGGCATTCTGTTCGTCGCATGGTTCGCATGGACTTTGAGCAGTTATCACATCTTGCCATTCGGTCGGCTTCCCATCCTAATTAGTTTTATCGTGATGGTTGCTTACGGCCTGCTCATCGGAAAACAACGCTGGCAGGAAATACGTGCGTATATTAAGGCGAACCTTACGCTGCTCCTCGTCGAAGAGCTCGTATTTTTCGTTTTCTTTGCCATTGACCTGGCTATCCGCTATCGGAACCCGGATCTATGGCATCCATGGCTTGGCGGTGAAAAGCCCATGGATTTTGCCTTTCTTAACGCCATCCTCAAGACAACTTATTTTCCTCCGTACAATCCATGGTTTGCCGGTAATTACATCAACTATTACTACTTTGGACAACTGATTAGCGCAACGCTCATCCGCTTTACCGGTATCATACCCGAAGTTGGATACAACCTGCTCGTACCGCTGTTCTTTGCATTAACGGCAAGCGGTGCATATGGCGTCGTATCCGATCTTGTCTTTTCCGGACGGCAACGGTTAAGATCTCAAGCTCAGGAATCGGTTGAGGAAACAGGCCGTTCGAGCATCCTCATTCCTAGCATTGCAGGTCTTTCTGCAGTCATCCTGGTTCTCATTATTGGCAACCTCGGAGAAATTAAGCTGGCCACCAAAGGATTGACGGAATTAGGCGGTGGCTCTGGCATCACAGGGGTTATGAGTGGATTGAACAAATGGCTCTTTGACGGGCAAATGATTCCAATCCGAATTGGAGATTGGTACTGGACGGCAACGCGTGTCATCCCGGACACTATCAACGAGTTCCCCTTCTTTACATTCACGTATGGTGACTTGCATGCACATTTAATAGCGATTCCTTATGCCCTCGTTGCGCTGGGGCTTGCAGCCCATATAATACTGAATCGTGGTAAGTTACAGTGGAGCGATTTGGGACTCATCGCTTTAGTTTTGGGAGCACTCCGCGCCATTAATACATGGGATTATCCAACGTATCTGGGCATTATCGGTGCCGCCATCATTTTAAAGCTCAGTATTGAATTGAGAGAACACAACGATCCAGAAACATTTCATTGGCACGACTGGTTCCAACAGTGGCTACAATTCATTGTTTTAGGCCTATTCCAAGTAGCCCTATTAATGATTCCAATGAATATACTTGGCATCCGGGTGACTCTTGAAGTGGCAATATACTTAATCCTTTTATTCTTCGGCGTGGTCATGGGGCTGAGTCAGGCCGGGAAATTTTGGAATCCATATTTATTTATCCGGAAATTTGGCTGGCAATTGCTCGTCATAATCACCTTATCAGTGCTATTCTTTCTCCCTTATATCCTCAACTATGCGACGGGGTATGTCAGCATTGAATTGTGGAAGGGAGCTCGGACAACATTGAGTGAGTACCTCACGGTCCATGGCATCTTTTTGTTTATCGCAGCTACATTCTTAATCGTAGTCATCCTCACGAATGTTCTGGAGCGCAGTGCGCCAGGACATTCAGAGCTTGAACTCACTGGTTGGCCGATCTATTTCGTGCCTCTGCTGGTTATTATTGATATTGTATTGATAGCATTGAAACTTCCAGTACTCGCACTCGTAGTCCCGCTTCTCGGTCTAGGAATATGGATTATCCTGCACCGTAGAACACCGATTGAGATAAGTTGGGTAACGGTGCTGATTATCGTGAGTGTATTGCTCACGCTGTTGGTAGAATTTGTTGTCTTAAAAGGGGATGTCGGGCGCACGAATACGGTCTTCAAGTTTTACTTGCAGGCCTGGGTGATGTTTGGTGTGGCAGGCGCAACGGGCCTAGG
>WNGB01011616.1_pt1 | contig 13533 bp, 10 predicted proteins | sample 5400681 | NCBI WGS metagenome assembly WNGB01 (sample SAMN13153367, study PRJNA577476) | soil metagenome | isolation source: 115 cm soil or saprolite under grassland replicate 2 | place: USA:California | collected 2016-06-15 | reverse complement strand
CGGCGGACCGTCTCCCACCATCCGAAATCGGGATCGGCGACCATCCGCGAGCCGCTCGACGAGTGGTCGAGGAGAGTATGGAGCGCGTTCGACACCGGCAGCACGAGAACTGATGCGAGAAGCAGCTGGATCAGCCATAGCGAGGCGGCGAGGTAGGGTCGCGAAAGTGAGACCTTCACGCCCCGCGCGAAGCAGCCGGCCGCCGAGACGTGGCCTCTCACCACGCGATCGTCAGCGAGTCGATCAGGTTCTGCATCCAGAAGACCGCGCGCGCTGTCCAGCGCGACGCGGCCCGCGGGTCCGGCTGCACCAGACGCCCGTTGTTGGTCCGGTCGACGTCTAAGAGGATCGTCTCGTTCGGGTCCACGATCGCTTCGAGGAGGCGGGGACCACGATCGACCCGGAAGCGCTTCCACCGCGCCTCGCCGTCCCAGGCCGACCGGTACACATGGCCGCCGTCGAACTTGAGAACGATGTCGACCGGCATCGCGACCTCTCCGCGGCGCGCGACCGTGACGACCGACTGCCAGCCCTTCGCCGCCGCGAGCTCGCGAGGGGGTTGCTCGACCAAACGGCCGTCCGACTCGAACAGGCCTTTCGGCGGACTGACTTTTTCCGACTTCGCCTCCTCGACGGCATAGTCGACCGAGCCGGAGGAGAAGAACGTGCGGTCGAAGAACCAGCGGTAGTCCCGGCCGGTCGCGTCGTGGACGGCCGCGATCCAGTCCGCCGTCGTCGGGTGCCGGAAGCGCCAGCGGTCCGCGTAGAGGCGCAGCGCGCGGTTCATCGTCGGAGTGCCCAGAAGCCGCTCGAGCGTCGCCATCACGAGCGCCGTCTTCGAATAGACGTGCGCGCCGTAGGCCGTCCGCGTCCGGAACTTCCACGCGGGAGACGCGAGGACGTCCTCCGTCGCGACTCCGAAGTAGCGCCGGTTCGTGTCGAGCGGCCGATGGATGGCGATGCCGATCGGAAACCGGAATCCGAAGGCGGTGAGTACCGGATGACTCGATCCGTAAGCGGCGCCGACGACGCGGTCCTCCATGTACTCGTTGAACCCCTCGTCGAGCCACGGTTCTTCGAACTCGTTCGATGCAAGCAGGCCGTAGAAGTACTGGTGCCCGAATTCGTGGATGGTCACCCCCTCGGGGCTCTGGACGCTCGCGGGGGCCATCCGATGCGTGCCGCCGGTGATGAACGTGGGGTATTCCATTCCTCCCGCGCCCCCTGCGCCCCACGGCGGATCGACGACCGTGAGCGTGTCGTACGGGTACGGGCCGAGCACCCGGCCGTAACCGGAGAGGGCGGTCTTCGTCGCCTGGAGGTATCGCCCCTGCTGGCTCGAGTGCTCGGGCTGGAGGAGGAGACGAATCTGTGTGTCGGCCACGCCGGGCTCGCGGAAAACGTCGTCCACGACGATGTAGTCCGGGTCCGCCGTCCAGGCGAAGTCGTGAACGCTCTCCTGCCGGAAACGATCGAGCACGCGGTCGCCGGGAAGGTTCCTCTCCTCGACCCGGACTCCCGTCGCGCCCACCTTGCCGCGATAGCGAGCCGGCACGTCGATCGAGACGTCGTAGTTGCCGAAGTCGGCGAAGAACTCGCTCGAGGCATGAAACTGGTGGCAGTTCCAACCTTTCTCCTGGAGAACCGCGATCTTCGGGAACCACTGGCCGACCAGGAAAAAGTCGCCTTTCCAGCCGGTGCGCGCGGAGACCCGCGGCAGCCGAGAGCGGAAGTCGATCGAGATCGAGACCGTCTCGCCATGAGCAACCGCCCGCGGGAGCTGGACCTCGGCGACCGTTCGGTCGTATGGATTGCCGTCGTCCGGCGAGATGTAAGAGAGCGCGGGCAGGAGATCGCTCCCGTCCGCCAGAGTCATTCGCGTAAGCTCGATCGAGCCCCACGACTCCGGCAGCCGGTTGCCGCGGTGCTCGCCGCCCGACTCCCGCCAGAACGTCGACAGCGTGTTGCGGAACGCGTTCAGGTAGAGGTGGAACTGCAGCGTCGGCGCCGGCTTCGCGGTGGTGTTCGTCCAGGTCAGAAGCTCCGTGCCTTCGACGATTTTCTTCTCGGTGTCGAGCCGGCACGAAATCTGGTACGACGCAATCGGTCGGGTCAGCGGCGCGGCGGTCAGGTGCGCTCGTGCGCCGAGGAGAGCGGCGAGCGCGTATCCGGCGAGAGCGAGAAGCGCGCTTCTCCCCTTTGCCCGAGGCATCTGCCAGACTGTAGCATGGGCGAGCGATGAGAAAAGCCGCTCTCGACGCGGGTTCCGACCCTCTCGAGCCCGCGCGGCGCGCGGAAGAATTGCGCGCCGAGATTCTCCGCCACGAGAGGCTCTACCACGTCGAGGCGCGGCCCGAGATCACCGACGCGGAGTTCGACCGGCTGATGTCGGAGCTCGCCTCGATCGAGAGTCTCCATCCCGATCTCGCGACCGCTGACTCGCCGACGCGCCGCGTGGGCGGCGAGCCGGCGGAAGGATTCGCGACCGTCGAGCACGCCATCCCGATGCTCTCGCTCGAGAACGCTTACTCCTGGGAGGAGGCGGAGGCCTGGCGTGCCCGGCTCGTCCGCGTGCTGGGAGAGGAGCCGCCAGGCTACGTCGCGGAGCTCAAGATCGACGGCCTATCGATCTCGCTCCGCTACGAGGGAGGCGTGCTCGTGCGGGCCGCCACGCGCGGCGACGGCTTCCGCGGCGAGGACGTCACGGACAACGTCCGCACGATCCGTACGATTCCGTTGCGGGTCTCCGAATCCGGCCCCCTCGAAGTGCGTGGAGAAGTGTTCTATCCCCGGTCCGTGTTTCGGAAGCTGAACCGCGAGCGGGAGGCCGCGGGCCAGCCGGTGTTCGCCAACGCGCGCAATTCGGCGTCGGGAACGATCCGGCTCCTCGACTCGCGGGTCACGGCGAAGCGGGGGCTCGCCGCGTGGATGTACTCGATCGCCGAAAGCCGGAACCTGCCGGCGACACAGGCCGAAACCCTCGAGCGGATCCAAGAGCTCGGTCTTCCCGCTCATCCTTACTGGCAGCGCTGCGACACCTTCGAGGAAGTCCGGAGCTTCGTCGACCGGTGGGAGGAGGAGCGCGCGGATCTCGACTTCGAGACCGACGGCGTCGTGGTCAAGGTGGACGACCGCGGCCTCCAGGCGGAGCTCGGCTCGACCGCGAAGTCGCCGCGCTGGGCGCTCGCGTTCAAGTACCGGGCGGAAGAGGCGACGACGGTCGTCCGCCGGATTTCGGTCCAGGTCGGACGGACCGGAACGCTGACCCCCGTCGCTCACTTCGACCCGATCGTTCTCGCCGGCACGACGGTGAAGCGCGCGACTCTGCACAACTACGAGGACCTCGCGCGGAAGGACGTGCGGGTGGGGGACACGGTCGTCGTCGAAAAGGGGGGCGACGTGATCCCGAAGGTCGTCCGGGTCGTGCGGGAGATGCGTCCGCCGGACAGCATCCCCTTCGCGATGCCGACATTCTGTCCGGTCTGCGGCGATCCGGTCGTTCGGGAGGAGGGCGAGGTCGCCACGCGGTGCGTCAATCCCGGCTGTCCCGCGATGGTGCGCGAGGCGCTGCGGCACTTCTGCTCGCGGCGGGCCATGAGGATCGAGGGGCTCGGGGAGAAGCTGGTCGATCAGCTGGTGCGCGAGAGTCTTCTCTCCGACGTCGCTTCGATCTACGCTCTCGCGGCCGACGACCTTTCCCGCCTCGAGCGTTGGGGCGAAAAGTCCGCCGCGAATCTCCTCGAAGAGATCGAGCGCAGCAAGGAAAACGACCTCTCGCGGCTCCTCTTCGCGCTGGGTATCCGGCACGTCGGGGAGAAGGCGGCAGCGACACTCGCGAGCCGCTTCGGCTCGCTGGACGCGCTCGCGGCGGCGAGCGAGGAGGAGCTTCAGAGCGTCGACGAGGTCGGTCCGAACACCGCCTCTGCGATCGCCGCCTGGTTCTCGCATTCTCGCCATCGCGAGCTCGTCGAGAAGCTCCGGAGCCGGGGGGTCAACTTCTTTTCGAGACGGGGCCGGCCGCCGTCGGACGGTCCGCTCGCCGGGAAGACCGTCGTTCTCACAGGAGTGCTGCCCGGCGTGACCCGGGAGGAGGCGGCGCGTCGGCTCGAGGCGGCGGGAGCGAAGATCTCCGGTTCCGTGTCGAAGAAGACGGACTACGTCCTCGCCGGAGAGGCCGCCGGCTCGAAGTTCGAAAAGGCGAGGGCGCTCGGTGTTTCGACCGTCACGTGGGACGAGATGCTCGCGATCCTCGAAGGAGGAACCTAGCCGTGGAAATTCCCGCGCGGGTCGTCGTCTACTCCCCGATCCTCGAGCTCAAGAACAGGCCGGCGACCCTTGTCGCGATCTCGCCGCACGGCTATTACGAGGTGCGCCTCGAGATCGGCGAGCGCAACCACACGGCGCTCCTTCCGATCTCGGGGACCGGCCTCATTTTTCAGGAGCCCAACGTGACCGGGGAGCCGATTCCCGAAATCGAGAGGTAGCGCCGGAGCCGGACCTCAGTGGCCCGCGACGGGAAACGAGTCGCGGGCGGCCACCTCGAGCTCGTCCGCGATCGACTTGACCTCCTTCTCGTCCTCCCCCTCGACGAGGATGCGCAAGAGCGGCTCCGTTCCCGAGTAACGCAGAAACACGCGGCCCCGGTCACCGAAGCGCTCCTTCGCCCGCGCGACCGCCCGCGAGAGCTCGGAGGAGCCTTCGAGCGGCTCGCGGTGCGAAACGCGCACGTTGCGCAGCGCCTGGGGGCTCTTCTCGAGTGTCGCGAGCTGCGAGAGAGGCCGGGCGGCGTCCGAGAGAATCGAAGCCAGGACGAGTGCCGTCTGGATGCCGTCCCCTGCGGGAGAGAGCGGAGCAAAAAGGATGTGACCGGAAGTCTCCCCGCCGAGGTCCGCCCCGGTTTCCTCCATGAGCGCCGCGACGTTGCGGTCGCCGACTGCCGCGCGATGAAACGGGACGCCTTCGCGGGCGAGCGCCCGCTCGAGGCCGAAGTTCGACATCACCGTCCCCACGACGCCCCCTCCGGCGAGCCGGCCCTCTTTCTTCCAGCGCCGCGCGACGATCCAGAGGACGTCGTCGCCGTCCAAGAGCCGGCCGCTTTCGTCGGCGAAGATCGCGCGGTCCGCGTCGCCGTCGAGCGCGACCCCCATGTCGGCTCCGACGCCGCGGGTCTCGCGGGCCATTCCGTCGGGGTGCATCGCCCCGCACTCTTCGTTGATGTTTCTTCCGTCGGGGTGGTCCGCCATCGGCGTGACCCGGCAGCCGGCGCGCGAGAGAGCTTCCGGCCCGAGGCGGTACGCTGCGCCGTTTCCGGCGTCGAGGAGGACCGCGATTTCGCGTGGGCAGTTGGGCAACCGTGAGAGGAGCCGTTCGAGGTAGATCTCGGCGAGCGAGGGATCCACGGGCCGGGGCGGCAAAGATCCCCTCTCACTCGGGCCCTCTCCCGGCGAGAGAGGCGGAAGAGCCAGGAGCCTCTCTTCGAGCGCTTCCTCTTTCTCATCCGGCCACTTGCGCCCGTCACGCCCGAACACCTTCACGCCGTTGTCCTCGAATGGGTTGTGCGACGCCGAAACGGACATTCCCGCGCCGGCTCGGAGGGCGAGGGTGAGCTCGGCGACGGCGGGAGTCGGAACGACGCCGGCGGACGCCACCGCACAGCCCGAATCCTCCAAACCCGACGCCAGCTCCGCCGCCATCGCCGGCGTCGACTCGCGCGTGTCGCCTCCGAGGACGACGGAGTCCCCCCCGTCCCGGCGCACGCTCGCACCGACCTCCCGTCCGACCGTCCGGAGCGAGCGCGGATCGAGAGGGAAGACTCCCGCGCGACCCCGCAATCCGTCGGTCCCGAAGAGCTTCAACGCGCGACGGCGCCTGCGGTCTCGGTGGGGGTCTTCGCCGGAGCCGGGCCGATCCGCACGGTCACGTTGACGACCTGTCCCTGGCGCACCCGCACGCCCGGCGCGTCCGGCAGAACCGTCGTCGTGGCCGAAAAAGTCGCGGCGCGGTTCGCGAGAGAGACCGGCTCGGTTCCGATGCCCGTCATCTTTCCGAGCGCGGTCGCGGGCCCCATCACGCGCGCGATTCTCGGTTCCACGCTGACGTCCACGACCTGCGAGCCCGCGGCGACCTCGCCGGAGAGGGCGGGCACGATCGGGAGCAGCTTTTCGGCCACGTTGTCCAGCACGACGCGCACTTCGCCGGGGGAGAGGGCGATGACTTCCACTTCCGGCGGGACGTTGATGTCCTCGGGGGCGAGCCGGTAGACCTTTTCTCCCGGTGTGGCGTTTAAGAGGTCGATCACGGCCTCGAGCTTCTCGGGCTCTAACCCTCGAAGCGCCGTGAAGGGTCCGCGGACCCGGACATCGACCGCGCCCGGGAGCGGCGAGGCGACGATCGTCCGGGCCGGGATATTCACGAGCGAAAGCGGGATCCGGTAGCTGCGCTCGGAGATCCGCTCCCGCCTTTCGCCGGAGAGGGCGAACCACACGGCGAGCGCGATGGCGAGCGCGAGGATCTTCGGCCCCAGGTTTCGAAAGAAGAACCGCCGGCGAGCCACTTTTTCCCTCCTCCTAGGCGCTCGCGGCGAAGTCGCGGTACAGGAGATCTCGAAGCGACTTTCCGTCGAGGTCCTCGATCAACTGGCCGTCGCGGGCGAGCGAGATCGTGCCGCGCTCTTCGGACACGACGATCGCGAGCGCATCGGTCTCCTCGGTCACGCCGATTGCCGCGCGGTGGCGGGTCCCGAACCGTTTCGAGAGCCCTTCCTTGAGCGACAGCGGGAGAAAACAGGCCGCAGCGGCAACCCGCTCGCGCGAAATGATGACGGCGCCGTCGTGGAGCGGCGTACCGGGAGCGAAGAGGTTGACCAGCAGGTCGTACGAGATCGCCGCGTCGACCGGCACGCCGTTCTCGATGTAGGTCTTCAGACCTTCGCGCCTCTCCAGCACGATCAGCGCGCCGATCCGGCGGGTCGACAGCGAGGTCGCCGCAAGCACGAGGTCGGAGACGGTCTCCTCGGCGCGGTAGCCGGAGAAGAGAGAGAAGAACGGCGTCCGCCCGAAGGCCGCGAGCGCTCGCCGGAGTTCGGACGCGAAGAGGACGATGATCGCAAACGGCAGGTAAAAGATGAGCGCCGTGAGAACGGTTCGCAGCGCCACCAGTTTCAGCACAACGGAAATCCAGTAGACGACGAGCACCGCGATCAGGCCAAACACCATTTGTACGGCGCGCGTTCCGCGGATCAGCCGCAGGAGAAAGTAGACGACGAGGGCGACGATGACGATGTCGACCGCGTCGCGCCAGGTGAAGGAGAAATGGGAGAGCGAGCCGAAGCGCGCCGAGAGGGAGTCGATCACCGCACCGCCGCCCCGGCCGGCTGGCCCACGGTCGGGCTTTCGATCGCATCGAGCAGCTTCAGGAATCGGACGGATTCCGCCACGTCATGGACTCGCACAACGGCTGCTCCGGCCGCGCGCGCAGCGCCGAGCGCCGCGAGCGAACCGGGCAGCCGATCCCGCACCGGGGCGTCGTCGGGGACTCCGGAAAAACGCCGGACGAATGCCTTCCGGGAGGCGCCGGCGGCGACAGGGAAGCCGAGCGAGCGGAACGCGGCGAGGTATCGAAGGAGGACGAGGTTGCCCTCGAGGCTCTTTCCGAAGCCCAGGCCGGGATCGACCGCGATCCGGTCTGCCGCCACGCCTGCCTCGATCGCCTTCGAGGCGGCGCTCGCGAGCTCCGAGGCGACGTCGGCAACGGGATGCGTGTAGGAGGTGTCGGCCTGCATCGTCGAGGGATCGGTCCCCCTCATGTGCATGAGCAGGACTGCGGCATCCTCCTCGAGGAGGACGGGCAGCATCTCCGGATCGTAGCGAAGAGCAGAAACGTCGTTGACCAGGTCTGCGCCCGCCGCGAGGGCGGCGCGCGCCACCGCGGCCTTGCGCGTGTCGATCGAGACGGGGCAATCGGACGCCCGGCGAATTCCTTCGACGACCGGAACGACTCGCGCGATCTCTTCCTCGGCCGGGACGGTCGCCGCCGGTCCGTAGGCGGGCGGCCGCGTGGATTCGCCGCCGATGTCCACAAGAGCGGCGCCCTCTTCGAACATCTCGAGCGCCCGCTCGACCGCCCGCCCTTCGTCGAAGTACAGCCCGCCGTCGGAGAAGGAGTCCGGGGTCACGTTCACGACGCCCATCACGGCCGGGCTCGAGAACAGATCGAGCCGCCGTCCGCGCGCGAGAGAGAGGAAGGTCCGGGGACGTTCCGCGCGCGCGAACGCCTGAAGAGCGCGCTCGCGCAGGCTCGCGGGAAGCGCCTTCAGGCTCTCGGCGCGCCGGGCACGCGAGAGGACGATGGGAGGGGAGGAGGAGCCCTCGAAGCGAAGGACGTCGACCGGGAACTCGGAGGGGGGAAGAGTCGCCGAACGAAAACCGTCCCAGGCAGCGATTTCGCGAAGCGACTCAGAGCTGGAGGCTGGAAAGACGAGATCGGCCGACACCACGCCGAGAGTCTAGAACGATCTCCTGCTCTACCCCTCGTCCGCTGAGGGTCCGTAAATGGGCGGCAACGGGAGGTCGTTCAATCTCAGGTAGACCGAGAGCTGGCCGCGGTGATGGATCAGGTGATTCAGAAAGACGCGGCGCAGCAGACTCGCTTTCGACATCTGAAAGTCGGCCGTTCCACCCCGCGTGAGTGTGAAGCGCTCGCGCAGGTCCTCGTCGGATTTACGCGCGATCGAGGCGCGGCTCGTGGCGACGTTCTCGTCGAATCGGGCGACGAGCTGGCCGACCGACTGGTAGTCCGGGAACCGGCGCGTACCGACCTCGAAGGTGCCCTCGTCGATGGCCACGCCCCATCGGGCGAGCTCCGCGACGTGGCCGGCGAGATCCTTGAAGGTCATGGATTTCGGATGGGGCCGCCAGTCGAGGCGGTCCGACGGCACGCGCTCGAGCAAGCTCCGCGTCGTCGCCATCTCGCCATCGAATTCGCGGAGGAAGATCTCCGCGATCGTCATGGGATCAACGCGGAATTCCCTCGAAACGGGAGGCATCGAGGTCGATTCCTGGAAGGAGCGTTGAGCCCAGCTCAAGCCGGTTCGGGCACTAGAGGACCGACGTCGTCGGCGACTTCGGGAGCTCCGGGCGGCGTCACGATCGGGGGTCGCGGCGGACCGGACTTGCGCAGTTTGGAGATGTCGGCCCCCGTCTCCTCGGCGATGATCTGAAGGACTTCCTCGCCGTCCAAGACCTCCTTCTCGAGGAGGGTCCGGGCGAGCCGGTGCATGACCTTCTCGTGATCGGTGACGATCTTCTCCGCCCGCTGGTAAGCCTCCGTCACGATCTTCTTGACCTGCGCGTCGATCTGGTTCGCAGTCGACTCCGAATAGTCCTGGGTGCGCCCGAAATCCCGCCCGAGGAAGATCTCGCCCTCCGGCTTCCCGAAAGTCAGGGGACCCAACTCGCTCATGCCCCATTCGCAGACCATCTTCCGGGCGAGATCGGTCGCCTTCTCGATGTCGTTTCCCGCTCCGGTCGTCATGTGGCCGAGGAACCGCTCTTCGGAGATCCGGCCGCCCATCATGACCGTGATCGTCGCCTCGAGGTACTCCTTCGTGTGCGAGTACTTGTCCTCGATCGGGAGCTGCATCGTCACTCCGAGCGCCCGACCGCGCGGAATGATCGTGACCTTGTGGATCGGATCGGCGTCCGGAAGCATCGCCGCGACGAGAGCGTGGCCGCCCTCGTGGTAAGCGGTGTTCTTTTTTTCCTCTTCGGTCATGATCATCGATTTGCGCTCGGGACCCATCATCACCTTGTCCTTCGCGTACTCGAAATCGATCATCTCGACTTTTTTCTTGTTGAACCGCGCCGCGTTCAGAGCCGCCTCGTTGACGAGGTTCGCGAGGTCGGCGCCGGAAAAACCCGGTGTGCCGCGCGCGATGATCGCGAGGTCAACGTTTTCCGAGAGCGGGGTCGAGCGTGTATGGACTTTCAGAATCTGCTCTCGGCCGCGGAGGTCCGGCCGGTCCACCACGACGCGGCGGTCGAAACGGCCGGGTCGGAGCAGCGCGGGGTCGAGAACGTCCGGACGGTTGGTCGCCGCGACCAGGATGACCCCCTCGTTCGTGTCGAAGCCGTCCATCTCGACGAGGAGAGCGTTCAGCGTTTGCTCGCGCTCGTCGTGGCCACCGCCGAGCCCCGCGCCGCGGTGCCGGCCGACGGCGTCGATCTCGTCGATGAAGATGATGCAGGGCGCGTTCTTCTTTCCCTGCTCGAAGAGATCGCGGACGCGGGAAGCGCCGACGCCGACGAACATCTCGACGAAATCGGAGCCGGAGATCGTGAAGAAAGGAACGTTCGCCTCGCCGGCGACCGAGCGCGCGAGAAGAGTCTTACCGGTTCCGGGAGGCCCCATCAGCAGCACGCCCTTGGGAATCTTGCCGCCGAGCTTCTGAAATCTCTGGGGGTCCTTCAGGAACTCGATGATCTCCTGGAGCTCGACCTTCGCCTCTTCGACCCCGGCGACGTCCTTGAACGTGACCTTCTTCTGGGTCGGCGTCAGGAGCTTGGCGCGCGACTTGCCGAAAGAGAGAGCCTTGTTTCCGCCCGCCTGCATCTGGCGCATGATCACGAACCAGATCGCGACCAGCAAGATGAGCGGTCCGTACATCACGAGCGCCGAGACGAACGAGGAATCCTTCAGCGGCTGAATCTCGATCTCGACGCCGCGCGCGCGGAGGTCCTTGACGAGATCCGGGTAGTTGGCGGCGTACGTCTTGAAGAGCGGCTCCCGGCGTCCCGCCGAGGCAGCGTAGGTGCCGCGGATCTCCTCCCCCCGGATCGTGACTTTCTGGATGTGCCCCTGCGCGACCTGATCCAGGAACTGGGAAAACGTGATCTCCTCGACCGCGGTCGCGCCGGTCTTGAAGACGTTCCACGCCAGGATGATCAGGACCAGGATGACCATCCACAGCAGAAGGTTCTTGATGGTGGCGTTCAACCGAGTGACTCCCTTCGATCGCCCACAATAACGGACACCGCGACTCGATTATTGCCCTTTTTGCGCCCGCAGGCCTCGGATGCGCGCCGAACTTCGAATCGCTCTCCGCGCCGGCGGAAACGGATGAGCCGTCCCGCCTCGAAACGGAAATCGGCACCGCCCGCGAGAAGTCGAACGATCTGCTCGCGTTCCCTGCCGGTCAACGGAGATCTTCCGGTCTCGGCGAAGGGAACCGCGCACTCGAAGATCGCGCGCCGCCGGAGCTCGGCCATCGATCGCTCGAGGAGCCTTGCATCGGCGATGACGACGTTCCTGCCGATCACGATCGCGGGCCGGATCGTCTCCTCGAAGTCGCAGTCGAGCCGTTCGCGGCGGCGAGCGAGCCGTTCGACGCGGCGCGCGATGGCCTCGCGCTCTCCCTCTCCCAACGTCGTGAGCACGTTCCGCCGAAGCCGATTCCGGTCAAGACGGAGATCTCCGTTCGAGGCGTCTCGCCGGAACGAGAGACCGCGCGTAGCGAGAAACTGCAGGATTTGCGCCTTCGAGACTGCGAACATCGGCCGGACGACCCCGTCCGCCCGGCTCTCGCGCGGACCCGCGAGGCTCGCGAGGCCGCCCTTGCGCTCGCGCGCCAGGAGATAGGACTCGATCCGGTCTTCCCGCTGATGCGCGGTGGCGATCCGCGAAGCTCCCACCTCGCGCGCCATCTCGAGGAGTGCTTCGTAGCGGACGCGCCGCGCGCCCGCTTCCGGAGAGAGGCCGAGCCGCCGCGACTCCATACGTGCATCCCGCCGGCGCGAGAGGAAAGGAAGGCCGAGCCGCCGGGCATGTCGGGGCGAGCTCCGCGGCGCCGTAGAGGAGCGCCATGGAGTCGGCGCCGCCGGAGACGGCGAGGAGAATCGGAGCGCCGCGGGTCATCAACCCCGTCTCGACGGCCCGGATCAGCGCTTCGCGGACGGCGTCCATTCCTAATGGTACGACGCGAACGCCGGTGTTGGGTTCAGAGCAGAGCGGCCGATTGAAGGATGAAATCCACGTCCTCGGACTGATATCCGCCCGCTGTGTGGAGCGCAGCGCAGGCGCCCCCGATGAGTACCGCCCGAATTCCCGCCTTTTCCAGGGCTTCCGGCACAGCGAGCGCCACGGTCTGGATGGATTTTGCGGCGAGCTTCAGAGGCGCTTCCGAGACTTTCTCGGCCTCAGGCGAAGTCGTCCGACGCGTTCCCGGAGCTCGTCTTCAGGTTCCGTGAGCCGCTCGAGATACCGCCGCAGCTCGGCGTAGGCGAAGTAACGGGGCGCGAGGCGGAACAGCCGCGTGCGGCCCTGCGTTCGTCCTGCGATGAGACCGTCCGATTCCAGACTTATCAAGGCCTTCTGAACGCCGGAGAGAGGGCGCTGCAAAATCCGAGCGATCTCCCGCCCATAGCTCTCCTCCAGCAACCGGAGAGTCAGGAGCGTCTCGGTTCTCGTGCGGCCTCCGAAAGGCGATGACTGGCCGACCACTATAAGTGGCCACGTGACCACCAAAAATGGTCTTTGTCAAGCGCGGCGGTGGCGGTGAAGGGATTTGAACCCCGGACCCTTATTCGCGTCGGCCCGGACGCAGCCGGTCTTGGCGGGAGAGGCCGCCGGGGAGCTCGACAATCAAGTGATAGGCTCTCCTCACGCAGTCCTCTCGCTTTCGGCCTCCGAGGATGAGGAAACATCCGCTCGGAGCCATCTGGCTTCAGCGTGACCCCAAGAATCCTCCCGGACGCCTCAACCTGCGGACCGGCCTCAGGGAAGGCATAATCGCGGCAGCTCTCCTCGCTGCCGTCTTCCGAGGCGAAGCGTCCGCCGGCGTCAATACATGGACGACAAACGGGCCGGAAGGAGGATGGATCATTTCCATAGCCATCGACCCCCAGACGCCGGCTACGCTCTACGCCGGAACGGTCAGCCGGGGAGTCTTCAAGAGCGCAAACGGCGGAGGCATCTGGAGCCCGATCAACGCCGGTCTGACCAGCAACGAGGTCAACGCCCTGGCCATCGATCCGTCAGCGGAGGCCACGCTTTATGTCGGGACGTTTCCCGCCACCTCCAGCGATCCCGGCGGCGTCTTCAAGAGCACGAACGGCGGCGCAAGCTGGACCGCGGTCAACGCCGGCCTGGCCGATACCTCGACCGGGGCCTATGTTTCTTCCCTGGCAATCGACCTTTCGGCGCCGGCGACACTCTACGCTGGCACGATCAACCAAGGCGTCTTCAAGACGAGCAACGGCGGCACAAGCTGGAGCGCCGCCAACACCGGCATGCCAGCCAACGCCTTTGTCCGAAGCCTGGCCATTGATCATTCAACGCCGGCCACGATCTATGCGGGAACCGACGACGCCGGCGTTTACAAAACTACGGACGGCGGGGCGAGCTGGACCGCCGCCAACGCGGGGCTGCCGACGGGTACTTTCGTCTACGCCCTCGCTATTGACCCCTCAACACCGGCTACGCTCTATGCGGGAACGGATGGCGGCGTATTCAAGAGCATCAACGGCGGGGCGAGCTGGA
>WNGB01026017.1_pt1 | contig 13534 bp, 12 predicted proteins | sample 5400681 | NCBI WGS metagenome assembly WNGB01 (sample SAMN13153367, study PRJNA577476) | soil metagenome | isolation source: 115 cm soil or saprolite under grassland replicate 2 | place: USA:California | collected 2016-06-15 | reverse complement strand
CGAGGAGGCGAGGCAGCGTGAACTGATCCTCGGCGCGGTCGGGCCGTCGGGCCCCGGCGCCATGCTGCCGGCGGCGCTCAATCAGCTCGCCGGCACCAGGATCAACATCGTGAAGGGCTACAAGTCCGCCGCCGAGATGGGGCTGGCGATCGAGCGCGGCGAGATCCACGGCTCGGGCTCCGCCTCGTTCGAATACGTCAATGGCAAGGGCTGGCTCGACAAGAAGCTCGCGCGGCTGTTCTACACGATCGGGCTTGCGCGCAGCGCCAAGGCGCCCGATGCGCCGACCGTGGTCGAGCTCGCGTCGGACACGCGCGGCAAGAACATCATGCGGCTCGCCGCCAGCGCCTCCGAGATCGGCCGCTCGGTCCTGGCGCCGCCCGGCCTCGCCCCCGATCGCGCCGCGGCCTTGCGCGAGGCCTTCGCCCAGATGGTGAAGGACCCGGACTTCATCGCCGAGTCGAACCGGCGCGGGCTCGACGTCGAGCCGCTGCCGCCCGACGCCATCTTGAAGATCGTGGCGGATGACTTGAGTATGCCGGCCGACGTGGTCGAAGGGCTGCGCGCCATCATGGAGCACGAGAAATGAGCGATCGTTCGAAGGAACGCACGGTGGTGTCCGACGAGCTGGCGCAGAAGTTCAAGACCGAGAAGGACACGCCCTATCTGCGCTTCGTGCGCAGCGAAGGCCTCGACCTCATCAGCGCACATTACGTGCGCAACCTGCGCACGGTCGAGCTCAAGCCCTGGGCGCGCCGCGGCGGCCGCGGCGTCTATCTCAACCACGACGCCTCGCGCACCTCGAACGACTGCTACATCTGCGAGATCCCGCCGGCCGGCAAGCTCAACCCGCAGCGCCAGCTGTTCGAGGAGATGGTGTTCATCCTCGACGGGCGCGGCTCGACCACGGTGTGGAACGACGCCGGTGCGCGCGTGACGTTCGAGTGGAAGGCGGGCGCGATCTTCGGCATTCCGCTCAACTGCTGGCACCAGCACTTCAACGGCTCGGGGCAGGCGCCCGCGCGCTACGTGGCGGTGACCAACGCGCCGGTGGCGATCAACCTCTACGAGGACATCGACTTCATCTTCGGCCACGGCCGCGACTTCAAGGGCCGCTTCAACGGCGAGCCCGATTATTTCGCGGCCGGCAAGGAGGTCAGCGGATGGACGCTGACCACCAATTTCATTCCCGATGCGCTCATTCTGCCGCTGCCGATCGCCGAGGAGCGCGGCGCCGGCGGCGGCCATATCCGCTTCAATCTCGCGCGCTCATCGCTGCAGGCCCATATCTCGCAGTTCCCGGTCGCGACCTACAAGAAGGCCCACGCGCACGGACCCGGCGCCCACGTGATCATTCTCAGCGGCGCGGGCTACACGCTGATGTGGCCGAACAGCTGGGACGATCCGATTCGCTACGACTGGGAGCCCGGCACGCTCATTGTTCCTCCCAATGCCGTCTATCATCAGCATTTCAACACCGGGGCGACGCCGGCGCGCTATCTGGCCTTCCGGCATTCCGGCTCGCCACGCAACTCGCAGGGCGTGCTGCTCTGCTTCATGAGCAGGCGGCTCGGCGGCGACCAGCTCGACTACGCGGATGAGACGCCGCGGGTGCGGCAGCTGTTCGCCGACGAGCTGGCGCGGCACGGCGTGACGCCGCGGATGGAAGAGTCGTACCGCAAGGAATTGGAAACGCTGCCGCCGAAGTAAGCGTGATGCGCCTGCGGAACTTGGCCAAGCGCACCATCGACGACCGTCATCCTGAGGTGCGAGCACCGCAGGCAAGTTTACGCAGCCTGCGCAAGCTTGGCTGCGTGCGAGCCTCGAAGGATGCGGGCCCGGCTCGCGTCAAGATACGGGCCGTCGTCCTTCGAGGCCCTCGCTGCGCTCGGGCACCTCAGGATGACGGTCATCATTCCGCGTTGGGGGCTAGTTCCGCCCCGCCTTCAGCGCGTCCTTGAGCAGCGCGATCGTCTCCGGCGACTGGTTGAGCGCCTCCTTGACCATCGCCAGCACCGCGTCGCCATAGGCCGGATTGATCGGAAGCCCGAGCTTCTCGGTCTTGGCGAGCAGCTCCTTGTCCTCCATCGCCTTGCGGTACGCGTCGCGCAGCGCCGCCATCCGGTCGGCCGGAATCCCGGGCGGGCCGGCGGTCAGACGCGATACGTCGCATTGCGTCTGGATCAGCGCGATCAGCGATCGCGGGCCCGGATCGCTGACGAACGACATGAGCTGCGGCACGTCGGTCGCATTGCCGCCAATCTGCGCGATGTAGCGCGCGATGCCGTTGGCCACGAACGGGTCCCAGGTCGAGCGCGCCGAGATGGTGCCGACCACCTCGCCGCGCCGCATCGCCAGCATGTCGTCATTGCCGTTGTACCCGGTGAGGATCTTGATCGGCAGCTTCAGCACCGAGGTCAGCATCACGGTCTCGACATAGGCGGCGCTGCCGATGCCCGCGGCCGCGAAGGTCACCGGCTGCTTCTGGGCGACCAGGTCCTGGTAGGTCCGGATCGGCGACTGCACCGCGATCGCCATCACGCGCGGGTCGTAGGCGGCCTTGCCGACCCACGACATCTTCTCGAGATCGAAGCGCGCCGCCTCGTGGCGGATCAGCTGGTTGTAGATCAGCCCGGTGTTGAAGGTGCCGATGGTCAGACCGTCCGGCCGCGACGCATAGATCGCGTTGGTGCCGATCATGTGCCCGGCGCCCGGCATGTTCTTCACGATGAAGGTCGAGCCCGGCAGGTAGTGCTGCATGTATTCGGCGACCAGGCGGCCATAGGTGTCGTAGCCGCCGCCGGGCGAGGTCGCCACGATATAGGTGACGGTCTTGCCCTTGAAGAAGTCGGCGCCGTTCTGGCCGAGCGCGGGCGACACAACAAGCGTTGCAGCCAGCACGGCCGCAGCCGCCGAACAGCGCCGCCACCGAAGATCACGCATCGCAATCTCCCACCGCTCTCTCCACGTCATGCGCGGGCTTGACCCGCGCATCCATTGCTTTTCGCAAGAAGATGCATTGCACCGAACTCGGGCTTGCCCGAGGACGTACCTTAAGACATCTCCGCCTTCCCTGCTGCGGAACCATCCGTTCGGATAGAGCGTAATTCCCCCGCGGCGCGAACTCAAGGAATGCCCTATTGGTCGACCCAGTCGAGCCCATAGGTGACGATGAAGCCGCGGTGCACCTGCACCTTCAGCCCGCGCTCGAACACCAGATAAAGCGCGATCGAGGCGCCGATCCCGAGCAAGAGCGAAGTCATCCAGCTCGATTTCGCCTGGAACCGCAGGAACGTGACCAGGAACACCGGGATCGCGATCCAGAACCCGAACAGCAGGATGCCGGCGATGAAGCCGAGGAAATAGCCCCACAGCACGAGCTCGCGGCGCACCGTCTCCTCGTGCGAGAGCTTTGGCGCAGCCGCGCCCGGCAGGGCCTCGTGGGCGACCTCGAAGTCCACTTGGCGGCCGACCATCTGCGACACCTTCTCCTGTGCCTTCTCGAAGTCGCTGCGGATGTCGACCGCTTCCGCCGCCGCGCGGCGGCGGTCGCGCGCGTCGAGCACGAGCTGGATGAGGCAGAGCAGGATCGGCGGAATGCCGACCACAAAGGGCATAAAGCGCGCTTCCGCCGGATAGCGGGTCGCGACGCCGACCAGCACCAGGAAGATTCCCAGCATCACCAGCGTCATGGCCGAGTTCGAATATTTCCCCAGCAGCGGCTTCATTGCACGATCCTCAGTCCTTCGAGCGCCTTGGACGGGCGGATGTTGCGGTAGACCGCATAGCCGATGGTCACCGTGATGAGCGCGACCAGGACCAGCGACAGCGGCCGCAGGAAGAACTGCAGCCCCCACAGCTCCATCGCCTTGTGCAGCGATTCCTCGGCGATCTTGCCGAGCACGAGCCCGATCACGAACGGCGCACGCGGCCAGCCGGCGCGCAGGAGGCCGTAGCCGATCGCGCTCAGGCCCACGAGGATGAGGAGGTTCTCCCACTGGCCTTCGTTGATGTAGGCGCCGAGCGCCACCACCACGATGATGAACGGCACCAGCATGGCGCCGTTCACGAAGGTGAGCATCGCGGCCCAGCGGCAGATGAACAGCAGGAACGTGATGGCGATCAGGTTGCCGACCACCAGCGCCCAGATCAGCGTCCAGACCAGCGGCAGTTGATCGGTCACCATCTTCGGCCCGGGCTGGATGCCGAGGATCAGGAACGCGCCCAGCAGCACCGCCATGCCGCCGCTCGCCGGCACGCCGAAGAACAGCGTCGGCAGCAGCGCACCGCCCTCGCGCGCATTGCTGCCGGTCTCGGGCGCAATCACGCCTTCGACCGCGCCCTTGCCGAACCGCTCCGGGGTCTTCGAGGTCTGCACCGCGTGGCCGTAGCAGAACCAGGCGGCGGCCGAGCTGCCGAGCCCGGGGATCATGCCGATGACCGCGCCGATGATCGAGGTGCGGAACGCGAGCCACCAGTGGCGCGGCACTTCCAGCACGCCGTCGAACAGCTGCCGGTAGGAGATGCGCGCGCTCTCCTTCGACACCGCCGAGATCGAGCCGCCCTGCACGCCGAGCGCGATCATCTCCGGCACCGCGAACAGCGCGAGCACCGCCGTCACCAGCGACAACCCGTCCCACAGGAAGAGGTAGTTGCCGGCATAGCGCGGCGTGCCGGTATAGGGGTCCATGCCGACGGTCGCCAGGATCAGGCCGTAGAAGCCGACGATCAGGCCGCGGAAGATGTTGTTGCCGCCGGCGATGAAGGCGATGAAGGTGATGCCGAGCAGCGCCAGCAGGAAGAACTCGGCCGGGCTGAACGCCAGCACCACCGGCTCGAGGATCGGGATCATGACGGCGAACACGCCGGCGCCCACGATGCCGCCGAAGCCCGACGCCGTGATGCTGGCGCCGAGCGCGCGCCCGGCCTCGCCCTTCTTGGCCATCGGGTAGCCGTCGATGGTGGTGGCGGCGTCGTCGCCGTCGCCCGGCACCCCGAACATGATGCTCGAAATCTGCCCGCTGGTGCCGTTGACGGCGTGCATGGTGAGCAGGAACACCGCGCCCGGGATCATCTGCATCCCGAACACGAACGGGATGGCGAGCGCGATCGACAGCCGCCCGCCGATCCCGGGCGTGACCCCGACGATCAGCCCGAGCAGCACGGCAATGAGCATCAGCCCCATGGTCTGGGGCGACGTCAGCATCGCCCACAGCGAGCTGAACATGATTTCAAGCATGGCGTGGCGGACCCCTGGACGGCGTCCCTCACGCTACGCCAATCCTTGGCCGCGAGGGAAGGCCGGCCGGCGGGGCGACGGGGGCCGGGGCGTTCACGGGCGGTGAAACCGCGTCGTTTTCCCTTCCCAATGGCGGGGGCGGTTGCTACAAGACCGGCGCGCGTGGGCAGCCGCGCATCAGGATTATCGCGGGGTGGAGCAGCCCGGTAGCTCGTCAGGCTCATAACCTGAAGGTCGTAGGTTCAAATCCTACCCCCGCAACCACCCCTCCCAGAGGTGGAACAGATGAGGAGGCCCGGTCTTGCGCCGGGCCTCAAGCGTTTCGGCGAATGATGTCACCGCGAATGGGCGCGGGACCCGGAGCCCCGGATCACGCACTGCATCACATGCCCGTGATTTTCGCAGGCCGTCCGTACAAAAGACGCGCGCCGATGCGTAGTGCTCAGTGATATGATGCTGCGCAAGCGATGGAGCGGACGATGGCCCAATCATCCTCAAGGCGCGCGACCCAGTTCATCAATATCGGACACTTCGTCGCCATGGCGGCGATCGTGGTGGCGATCGGAGCGGCGTTGTGGGCCCCCCGGTCCTCGGCCGGGGCCGCGCGCGAAATCCCGGCGCCGGTGCTCGACGCGACGCGGTCGGACGGGGCGACCACCGAGGTGGCGGTCCTCGCCGGCGGCTGCTTCTGGGGCGTCCAGGGCGTGTTCCAGCATGTCAAAGGCGTCGGCAACGCGGTGTCGGGCTATGCCGGCGGCGAGGAGAAGACGGCGCGCTACGATGTCGTGAGCCGGGGGATGACCGGGCACGCGGAAGCGGTTCAGGTCACCTTCGACCCGCGCCAGATCAGCTATGGGCGCATCCTGCAGATTTTCTTTTCGGTCGCCCACGACCCGACGCAGCTCAATCGCCAGGGACCGGACATCGGCACCCAGTATCGTTCGGCGATTTTCCCGAGCGATCCAGCACAGGCGAAGGTCGCCGAGACCTATATCGGCCAGCTCAACCAGGCCCGCGCTTTTCCGGCCGCGATCGTCACCAAGCTCGAGCCCGATCGAAAATTCTACGCGGCCGAGGCCTATCATCAGGATTTCATGACCCGGAATCCGACCTATCCGTACATCGTCGTCCACGATCTGCCCAAGGTCGAAGACTTGAAGCGGATCTTCCCGGACCTCTACCGCAAGGAGCCTGTGCTGGTGGCGCAGGCCGGCCGATCGAACTGACCGCGTGCGGACGACCCACGCGCCAACTCTCCCCATCGCTAAACAACCGGGGTCGGACCGCCGCGCCGGTATTCGCCTTGCCCGGGACCGCCGCCGGCGACCGCCAGGCGCTGGCACGCCGTCTGGAACAGCGCCGCGTCGAGCGGGCCCTTCCTGGCGTAGGCGACATTGGCGGCAAGGTGCGCCTCGTCGGTCGTGGCAACCAGCGCGACGTCGACATCGTCGTTCGCCATCGCAAAGCGGATCATGAACTCGATCCGCGACCTGCCTCCCAAGAGCTCGTCGAGCTTGGCCCGTTGCCAGAGCGCCTGCACCTCCCCGTCGGCGGTTCCGATCGGGCGTGTGGCCCAGCCCTTGCCGGGGGCGCCGCGTCCCGTGACTCCGCGCGCCACCACCGCCTTGCCGGAACGCCGCAGCGCCGCGATGACGTCTTCGTTCTGCCGCTGCAGCGCCGAGTACGGCACCTGGATCACGCTGAAATAATCCACGTCGACGAACTCGGCCAGCAGCGGGAGCCGCGACGAGATGCCGAGGTGGCGCACCTTGCCCTGCCTTTGCAGCTTGAGCAGGCCGTCGATCACGCCGCCCTCTTCGAGCTCCTTCCGCGTCGGGTTGCCATGGACCTGGACCACATCGAGATAGCTGGTCTTGAGCCGGCGCAGACTCTGCTCCTGGCAGGCGCACTTCGACGCCAGGATGACGTCGGCGCGACGGTGCGCCAGCGCCTTGCCGATCAGGCGTTCGCTCAGTCCGTAGTCGATGGAGGTGTCGATGTAGTTGATCCCGAGGTCGACCACGCGGTTGATGAAGGCGATGGCGTCGCGCTCGTCGATCGCGCGGGCCCGCGGTGCACCCGCCAGTTCCATGGCGCCGTAGCCGAGCCGGCTGACCACAAGGTCCCCGATGCGCCGCGCCCCGCCGGCGAGTTTCGTCTCATTGCCCATGCCAAGTCTCCCGTTGTCCCACACAGGGATCACACATCGTGCGCGAATGATATCCTCGAAGGCGTGGGAGATCGCCCGCACGAGGTCGGCACCTCCTTGCGCTGAACACGTTGACTTCCGTGCATAAGAGGAATTCGACTCGATCTCCCAACGCGCGCAACCCGCGATCGTCCCGATGAACCCACCGCTTTGTCCGATCACCAGCGCGCCCGCGGTCCGGCACATCCAGTGGGTGCCGGCGCGGTTCCTCGTCAGCCGGTGGCGGCGCGAGATGGACGTCGACGCCGGAGCGAGCTTCGGCGGACACGAGCGTTTCGGGCTCTGGGTGTCGCCCACCGGCCTGCATTTCTTCGATCCGATGATCGAGGGCGACCGCTCCTTCTATGCCCAGTTCTACACCCGCGCGCTGCGGCGGGGGCTGTGGGCGCGTGACTGCATCCGGCGCGACTTCGAGTTCGCGGCGCGCAGCATCGCGCCGGGCGCGCGCGTGCTCGAGATCGGCTGCGGCTTCGCCGAGTTCCGCCGTCTGATCCCGAAGACGATCTACACCGGGCTCGATGTGCATTTCGCCGCCGGCGGCGTCGCGGATGTGCGCAAAGAGACGCTGCGCGAGCATCTCGACGGGCACGCTGGCAGCTATGACGCGGTCTGCGCGTTCCAGATGCTCGAACGCGTGGCGTCGCCGGGCGAAGCTTTCGCCGACATGGTGCGCGCGGTCCGGCCCGGCGGGCTCCTGGTCGTCGGCGTCGCGCATGTGCCGTCAGCGCTCACGCGCATCCCCAACAACCTGTTGAACGCGCCGCCGCTCCGCCTGAGCTGGTGGACGCGCGCCGCGCTGACCGCATTGGCGGAACGCCACGGCGCGACCGCGATGCGCATCGACAACGTGCCATGGGGCAATTGCGACGCGCTGTTCTACTGGATGGAGCGGGCATCGCCGATCCGCTGCACCGACGTGCACTACCGCGACGCGCTGTCGTGGCGTGCCGCCGCGCTTGCGGGACGTGTCGGCGGCCGGTTGATGCGGGCGTGGCGCAAGACACCGCCGATGGCAGACGAAGGCGTCGGCCTGCTCATGGTGGCGCGGCGGGGACGTTGACTGCGACGGCGCGCGAATGGGCAAATAGCGAGTAGCGAGTAGCGAGTAGCGAGTAGCGAGTAGTGCCGCTGGCACCACTATTCGCTATTCACTATTCGCCATTCGCTCACCGTCATCGCGGCCGAAAGATTTCCATGAAGATCGCGTTCCACTTCTTCTGCTCGTCGGCCGAGAATACGGCGGGGAGCACCTTCTTCTCGTGCAGCACCTTCATCACGCCCGGCGGGTTGGTCTCGACGTCGAGCCGCGTCGGCAGCCGGCCGAACTTGGTCAGGAACGTTTGCGCCTGCTGGCTCATCACGAAGTTCGCCGCGAGCAGCGCGGTCTTGGGATGCGGCGCCTGCGAGTTGATGCCGACCGAGCCGAAGATGAGCGCGACCGGATCGAGCGCCCAGTAGTCGCTCGGCGCGCCGGCAAGCTTCACGTTCAGCGTCAGGTTGGTGTAGTTGTTGAGCGCCACCGCGTATTCGCCGGCGCCGACCGAGCGGGCGAGCAGCAGGTGCCCTTCGGTGAGCACGGGCTTCAGCGTCGCCGCCATGTCCTGCGCGAGCTTGCGCGCTTTTTGCTCGCCAAAGTGCGCAAAGAGCGCGCTCAGCCATTCGGTGTCGCTCTTGTCGATCGCGACCTTGCCGGCCCACTCCTTGTGCGTGAGAAAGTCCTCGTAGGTCTTAGGCAGGTCCTCTTTCTTCACGAGATTGGTGTTGTAGGCCGGCGTATTGTAGTTCGAGTACACGCCATACCAGCGCTTGTTGGGGCCGTGCGCCTGCGGGATCAGGTCCTTCACCTGCGGGGTCTCGAATTGCAGCAGCACCTCGTCGGGCAGCCGGTTGACCGGCGTGGTGACGACCAGGTCCCAGGTGCGCTGGCGGGCGCGGTGTTCGATCAGGATGCGCGAGAACAGCGCCGTGTCGGAGGCGCGCACGTACACGACTGATGCCGGTCGCTTCCTCGAACATCTTGTAATAGGGCAGGGCCTCCTGCTCGTTCATCGATCCGTAGATCGTCGTGGTGTCGCCTTCGGCCTTGGCGGCGGCGAGCAAGTCGGGCGATGCCCAAGTCTGCGCGGCGGCAGGCGCCGCGATGCAAAGGCCGAGTAGGCCTGCAAAGGCCGCGCCGGTCAGCGATGTTCCATGGTGCAGCACGTGCGTCTCCCTCGGTGGCGCTTGTTTGATTTGGTCCCGAGAAAATAGTCGATTACCGCCGTCCGCGCGAGCGGGTTGATGTCGCATGACGGACGGGTGCGGGTCAAAGCTCCAGCCTTTCGGAGTCGCGCATGGCGTTCCAGAAGTGGAGGATATCAACCGAACGCGCGTCTTCGTCGACGGTATAGATGATCCAATACTGGGTGCGACGACCGACACGAAACAAATAGGCGCGGTAAGGAGCGCCAGTAAAAGCGAAGTAACTCCAGGTCAATGGGGTTTCTCCGAGATTGACCGAAAGGATGCGATCGAGCCGCTCGATCTGTTCAACGGCGAAGTCTTCGCTGTAGTCGCGAAGATAGGCGGCGAATTCGTCGATTTCACGCAGTGCGACTGGATCGATGCGCACGCGGAATGGCATCGAGTGCTATCGCTTGCCGGCGCGGTAGATGCGCAAGAGGCGGTCCTTGAAGGTCTTGGAGTCGTAGTCGACGCCCTTGCCGGCCTTGATGCGCGCCTCGGCCTGTTTCAGGGACTGCAACAACCGTTCGCGCTCCTTCGGCGATAGGACCGGGATTTCTTCCATCGTGGTCACCGGCACCATGGTGGTGCGGCGGCGCTTGGCCTTGGTGGCGGGTTTGGTTGCCATGATCACAATATAGCACGCGGAACAGTGAATCGCATCCGGGATCGCGGATTGGCCAAGCCTGCCCCGATCCATCTCGCTGCCCTTTACACGTTCGGCCGCGCGTTCGACTTCGGCCAGCGCTTGCGGCTGTGCTTGAGCCCGAGGCCGGCGAGCATCGCCGCCATCCGGATCGGCGCGCCGATCCCTTCGACCACCGGTACGCCCAGCTCCTTGCTCACCCAGTCCGGCTTCATATGCACCGGGCATTGGGTAATGCCGTGCACGATGATGACGTCGGCGCCGTCCTCCTCGATCAGCGAGCGGCCGGCGGCGAGAAAATTCTTGATCATCGTATCCTTGTTGTTCCCGATGTCCTTGAGCTTGAAGCCCGACGCGCGCCGGCCCGCGATCCACGATTCCATGCCGTAGTAGCGGGTCTGCGTGATCTGCCGCGGGATGACGGTGTCGTGATAGCAGATGATGCCGAAGCGGTCGCCAAGCTGCGCCGCGATGTGGAACATGGCCTCGCACGGTCCGATGATCGGGATGTCGACCAGCGAGCGCCCGCCGTCGACGCCGAGGTCGAGCGTGCCGAGCGGCACCGCCGCGTCGTAGCCTTCGCGCTCGGCCTCCAGATAGGCGGCGTGGAAATAGGGCGCCACCAGCTGGATCTCGGCCGGGCTCAAACCGCCGAACGGCGAGGGCTTGACCGACAGGATACCGACTTCGACCTCTGAGGACGAATAGCTCTTCGCCACCTCCTCGCGCAGACGGCGCTCTTCGGGCGGGTAGTCACCGATGATGAAGGCCACGCGGATCATTTTGTTTCCCCAACTGACTCTCTCTGATGTGTCGCTCGCGTTTGATTGCCTACGTGTCCGCGGACTCGGTCTGCTCCCTCCCCCGTTTACGGGGGAGGGGTGGGGAGGGGGTGAGCTTGCACGAATCTTTGTGCCCGCCCCCCCCTCCCTAACCCTCCCCCGCAAGCGGGGGAGGGGACGCACCGCCTTTGCCGCTTGACCGCAGCCATCCGCATCACAGCTTCCGCGCCGGCGTCATGCCGAGCAGCGATTGCCCGAACGCCTCGAAGTTCGCAAAGTGTCCCTGGCTCTGCTGGGTCACCGTGTGGAGGTCGCGGAAGCGCCGCTCGAACGGGTTCCGCTCGAAGATCGCGGTCGCGCCGGCGGCGTGATAGGCGAAATCCGCCACTTCGCGCGCCGCGTGGATCGCATAGCAGGTCACGCCGCGGGCGGCGACGCGGTGCTGCTGCGTGAGGTTCTCGCCCCGCGCCGCGTGCTCGTAGAAATCGCGGTAGCTGGCGAGCACATAGGCGCGCGCGGCCTGCAGCTTGGCCTCCGAGAGCCCGACCTGCGCCTGCACCACGGCGTTGTCGCGCAGCAGCACCGAGGTCTGGTAGGCGGTCTTCTCCTTGGCCAGCCGGATAAAGTCGTCGAGCATCGTGCGCGCGATGCCGAGCGCCACCGCACAGAAGCCGATGCCGAACATGTTGAAGATCGAGAACCGGTAGAGCGGCCCGCGCTCGCGCCGGTCGGCGTCGGATTCGCGGGTGAATGAATAGGCCTCCGGCACGAACAGGTCCTTGACCTCGTAGTCGTCGCTGCCGGTGCCGCGCAGGCCCATCACCTGCCAGACGTCGATCATGCTGGCGCTCGCCTTCGGAAACAGCATGGTGCGCTGTTCGAGCGGCTTGCCGTCCCGCCCGAGCCGCGGGGCGGCCGTCCGCCTCGCAGACCGTGGAATGGCCGCCGAGCCAGTGCGAATGCTTGCTGCCGCTCGCGAACATCCAGTGCCCGGTCACCCGGTAGCCGCCGTCGACCGTGATCGCTTTGGCACCGGCCGAGGGCGCGCCGGTCGCAACCACCGCGCGCGGATCGCCGAACAGTTCGTGCGCCACCCGCGGCTCCAGATACGCCGCCGCCATCGAAACGCCGGAGCCTTGGCTCACGCACCAGGCGACGCTCGCGTCGGCCATCGCGATCTGTTCCATCACCTGGAAGAAGGTCGCGGGCTCGACCTCCTCGCCGTCGCAGGAGCGCGGCAGCAGCATGCGGAACAGCCGCGCATCGTGCAGTGCCGCCAGCACTGGCGCGGGAATTTCGCGCTCCTGTTCGATCTGGTCGGCCGCCTCCGCGATCAGCGATGCGAGCGCGCGCGCCCGCCCGACCAGCTCGGCCCCCCGATCCGAAACGCGATTCAACATGGCAACGCCTGCAGTTCGGTTCGCCCCGCCCGAGCCGCGAACTCGGTTACCCTCTCCCCTTGCGGGAGAGGGTGGCGAAGTCGAGCGGAGCGAGACTGAGCCGGGTGAGGGGTTCGCCAGAGTCATACGAAGATGACCCCTCACCCGCCCTCGCTTCGCTCGGGCACCCTCTCCCGCAAGGGGAGAGGGTAAGTGCCCGCGGCACGCGCGGTGACCATAGCCGAAGGGGCGGGCGCTTGTCTCCGGCCGGACTTTCGTCGCACTCTATATCTGCTGACCCTACCTTCCCCCGCAATGCTCCTGGAGCAGCGTATGGCCGAACTCGTCGCCGGCATCGGCGTTCCCCACTCGCCCCATTATCCCGCGCAGATCGCCAAGGACGCCGATCACGACACCGCGCGGCTCTTTCGCGAGGTCAAGGCGCATCTCGATGCCGCCAAGCCGGAGGCGATCATCGTGATCGCCAACGACCACTTCAACACGTTCTTCCTCAACAACTTCCCGACCTTCGCGATCGGCGTCGCGGAAACGAGCTTCGGCCCCAACGACCAGACCAAGATGCCGCGCTACGATTTCAAGGTCCATTTCCCGCTCGCCGAGCACCTGCGGCGCTCCAGCATCGCCGACGGCTTCGACCTGTCGGTCACTCAGGAGTTCGGTGTCGACCACGCCATGCTGGTCCCGCTGCACTATCTCACCGACGGCATCACGGCGCCGGTGGTGCCGATCTGGGTCAATGCCTTCGTGAAGCCTTTACCGACCGCGAAGCGCTGCTACGCGCTCGGCCGCGCGGTGCGCAGCGCGATCGAGAGTTTTCCGCAGAAGCTGCGGGTCGCGGTGATCGGCACCGGCAGCTTCTCGCTCGAGATCGGCGGGCCGAAGATCGATCCGGGCAAGCGCAACGCCGTGCCCGATCTCGAATGGTCGAAGCACATCCACCGGCGGCTCAAGGACGCAAAGGTCGACGAGCTGATCGCGGAATCGACGCCCGAGCGCATGTGGAAGGCCGGCAATATCGGTGGCGAGCTCCTCAAT
>WNGB01019588.1_pt1 | contig 13535 bp, 7 predicted proteins | sample 5400681 | NCBI WGS metagenome assembly WNGB01 (sample SAMN13153367, study PRJNA577476) | soil metagenome | isolation source: 115 cm soil or saprolite under grassland replicate 2 | place: USA:California | collected 2016-06-15 | reverse complement strand
TCGCGGTCTCTGTCTCCTTCGTCGTCATCGTCGTCTTCGATGGCGCGAACGAAGGCGCTGCGCACTGGCGCAGGCATCCGCGAATCGGCGCCGCGCACAGACTTCCAGATGATCTCGTTGAATTCGACGTCGGGCGCGGCGTCTTCCTTGCTGAAATCTAGTTGCGCGGAGCGCTGCGAGCCGGGGGCGTTCTCCGGATTCTTCTCGGCCAGGTCGACGCGCGCCTCCAGATGTTTGAACGGCGTCAGGTCGGCCTTGTTCGTGAAGGAGTTGTACATCGGCGTGGCTGCGGCGTGAATCAGCTCCATCGTGCGCAGCATTCCGGAAGTCGTGTACATCGTCGAATCGACGTAACGCCGCTTGGTGTAAGGGCTGGCGACGAAGGCGATCGAGCGGTGGGCGTCGACGTGGTCAGGGCCGTTCTGCGCGTCGTCTTCGATGATGAAGATCGCCGTCTCTTTCCAGTACCGCTCGCTGAGAGAGACGGCTTCGACAAGGCGTCCGACCGCCAGGTCGTTTTCGGCCACGTGCGCGCGGGGCGTCGGCGCTCCGGGGCGCGTGCCCTGAGTGTGATTCCCGCCGATACGCACGATCTGAAATTGAGGCAGTTGGCCGTTCTTCTCGTACTCACTGAACTCTTCGATCCAGGCGTCAATGCGCTTGTTGTCGGGGACGTTCAAATCCCAAGAGGGAAAGGTCGCGCTGAAATGGCCCTCGAGCGCTTTTTCGTTAGTGTAGTTCTCGCGCTTCGGCGGGGCGCCCGGATCGGCGCCTGTCTCGCCGCCGCCGGCGGGTTTGCCTTCGCGCGACGCGACGAACTCGCCGTAGCTGCGGTAAGTGACTCCGGCGCGCGCGCAGTAATCCCAGATGTAGCCTCCCGTCGGCCGCGCGATCTTCTTACTCCCTTCGTAATCGTAGGTGCGTCCGCGATTGGAGTAGTTCGTCGGCCAGGTCTTCTCGGTGTAATCGGTGGCGTAGGCCGCCATCGACCAGTTGTGGCCGTCGGCCGAGACCTCGGCGTCGACATAGAAGTTGTCGAGCAATATGAATTCGCGCGCCAGCGCATGCTGATTCGGCGTCACTTCTTCGCCGAACAGGCATAGGCTCGGATCGCCGTTGCCTTCTTTCACATCGCCCAGCACCTGATCGTAAGTGCGATTCTCCTTGATCACGTAGATCAAGTGTTTGATCGGAGAGGGGGCGCCGACGCGAAACGGGATCGCGGTCTTCTCTTTAGGCGCGCGCGCGGCTTTCAACATCTCGTCGGTGTAAGGCGAATTGGCGTAGACGCGGCGCGTGAGTTGGGCGAGTTTCGCCTTCGCCGGCAGGTTGATCAGCGAGACCGCGCCTTTTAGCATGCTGCCGATGTATTGCGGCGTACGCCCTTTATACGGGCTTGGGCCTTGCGGATTGGCCGCCGAAGCCACGCCTTTGCCGTTGGCGACGAAGATTCGTTTGCCGTCCTTACTCACTCTCACCGAGGTCGGATACCAGCCGGTCGGGATGAAGCCTTCGACTTCACTATTGCCGCGTTTGGCCACGTCGACGACGGCGACGTCGTTGTTGTCGGCGTTCGCTATGTAGAGCGTCTTTTCGTCGGGCGAGAGCGCGACGGCGTTGGGCGTGCTGCCGATCGGCGACTTCGGATGGAGCGCGGTCGAGATCGCTTCGATCTCTTTCATCTGCTCGGTCGAGACTACCGAGACCGTGTTGCTGTTGGCGTTGGCGACGTAAAGGATACGGCCGTCGCGCGTCAGCTCAAGATCGTTCGGATGGTCGCCGACCGGAATGTTGTTGATTACCTGATTGCCGGCGGTATCGATCACGGCGACGCTTCGGCTACCCCAGTTACTTACATAAACGCGTTTGCCGTCGCTCGAGGCCTCGCAATCGTAGGGGTATTCGCCGACCGCGATCTTGGCGCCGACCTGCCGGGTCGCCAGGTCGACGACGGCGACTTTGTGCGTCAGGTTTTCGGCCACGTATAAGCGCTTGCCGTCCGGCGTCACGGCGATGCCGGCGGGGAAGGCGAATTCGCCGAGGCCCTGGCGGCGGGCTGGAATCAGCTCCATCGTGCGCAGCATTCCGGAAGTCGTGTACATCGTCGAATCGACGTAACGCCGCTTGGTGTAAGGGCTGGCGACGAAGGCGATCGAGCGGTGGGCGTCGACGTGGTCAGGGCCGTTCTGCGCGTCGTCGTCTGCGCGCTCTCCCCCCGGCGCAGGTCAATCACGTTGATCGTTTGGTCGCCATTGCCGTTGGTCGTCACGAGCAGGTAGTGGCCGTCATTGCTCAAGACCATATTGAGCGGCAGATCGCTCGTGGAAACCTGTGCGCCTTCGGGCGTCAGCGTCCAGCCGTTCGGCAGCAGCGTGCCTGCGGCGGTCTTGCCTGGGACCTTGCGCGGCGGGCTTTTCGCTTTCGATTGCGCCGCCGCGGAATTGAATTGAACCGGAAGGAGCAGTGAAAGACAGATCAGACGGACGACAGTTTTCGAGAATCGAGCGAACATGTCTCCTCCTTAAGGCTTGACGCGTTATGATGAAAATGTGACCGGGCGGAATATACCTATTAGGACGCTGGTACAGTACCGCGCGCGTAGAGTGGGACAGACTTTAGTCTGTCCGCCCTCAATTCACACTACGGACAGACTAAAGTCTGTCCCACTCTACGCGCGCGGTACTGTACCTGCCTCACGTGTTCTGATTCAGTCAATCGGCAATGCGTAACGCGTAATGGAAAATGATCAACGCCCTATCGAAACAAGCGCGGGCGCGGCGGCCTCTTCCTCGTGATCCGAGACCGCCAGATCGAGTTCGGCCGCGACGTCGCCGACGGCTTCCGACAGTGATTTGAAATCGAAGAGGTTGTGGTCGAGCAGATGCGTGTTCACGACGTTGCCCATCGCCGCGAGCATGGACTGGCGGATGTGCGGAATCTCTTTCTGCAATTCGTCAATCAGCCGCTTGACGCGTTTGCGCTTCAAATTCTCCTGCGAGCCGCAGAGGGTGCAGGGAATGATCGGGAAATCCTGCATCGCGGCGTATTCGGCGATCTGTTTCTCCCAGATGTAGGCCATCGGGCGGATCACGGTGTTGCGCCCGTCGTCCGAACGCAGCACCGGCGGCATGGCCTTCATCGTGCCGATGTAAAACAGGTTGAGAAAGAAGGTTTGCAGAATGTCGTCGGCGTGGTGTCCCAGCGCGATCTTCGCGCAGCCTTCCTCGACCGCCACGTTGTAGAGAATGCCGCGCCGCATGCGTGAACAGACTGAACAATAAGTCTTCGGCGCCAGTCGCTTGACTACCGAATACGTGTCCTGCTCGGCGATGCGATAAGGGACGCCGATGCTCGAAAGATATTCGGGCAGCACGTGCTCGGGGAAATCGGGTTGTTTCTGATCCAGGTTGACCGCCAATAGGTCGAATTTGACCGGCGCGCGGCGTCTTATCTCCATCAGCAGTCGCAGCAGCGTGTAACTGTCTTTGCCGCCGCTCAGGCAGACCATAACGCGGTCGCCCTCGCTAATCATTCCGAAATCTTTGATCGCCTCGCCCACTCGGCGAAGCAATATTTTTTGCAATTGTTCGTTTCTATCTATCAATGTTTCGCTCCAATGCGTCCGCGTTGAGAGGGAAGATTAGGGCAGTCGCCTGCGCGCGTCAAATCCGAAAATGATCGAATCCGCGAATTGACAGAGGCTTAACCTCGCCCCCGCGCCGGAGCAGGAGACGGGGCCGAGTCTGATCCGCCGGGACGATTTCGCCGATGCGCGAGAGTCTGAGACCGCAACAGGCGGCGATCTCGAACAATTCCGCCTCATCATCGCCGCTTGCGGCGAGCAGCAGTTCGAAATCTTCTCCACCCCGAACCGCGAACTCGAACGCCGCTTCAGTCTCTTTCGAGATCAGGCCGACTTCATTCGCCACGGGCACGGAATCGAAATCGACAATCGCCGCTGCGGCGCTCTCTTCGCAAATTCGCGCGAGGTCTTGAGCCAGACCGTCGCTCACGTCGATCATCGAATGGGCCAAACCTCGCTCGCCGACCCGACGGCCGAACGCGACGCGGGGCGCAGGCTTCAAATGCGCGCGCAGGGCCGATTGCGTCAGGCCCCCATCGCCCTCGTTCACGCGCGCGCCGTCGAGTAACAACTTCAGCCCGGCGGCCGACGCGCCGACCGAGCCTGTCAGGTAGATAGCGTCTCCGACCTTCGCCCCGCCGCGACGAACGGCCCCTCCGGCCCGGCAATGTCCGATCAAAACCGAATCAATAGACAACCGATCCGGCGTTGACGAGAGGTCGCCGCCGATCAAGGTTACTGAGTGTTCTTCGGCCAGCGCGAAATAGCCCGCGAAAAACCCCTCCCAGAAAACGTCGGCTTTAAGATTTGAGATTTGAGATTGTCTCGGAATGCCGAGCGTGAGCAGTGAGAACGCCGGCGCGCCGCCCATCGCCGCAATGTCGCTCAAACTCACGGCAAGGGCTTTATGCCCCAGAAAGCGTGGCGGAGCGTATTCGAGCTTGAAGTCAATCTCTTCAACCAGCAGGTCAACTGTGACGAGAGTTTCGCGCCCTTCCCGCTCGCGCAAGATGGCGGCGTCGTCGCCGATCCCTAGGACCAGGTCTTGCGCGCGCGCTTCCGCCGCCTGATCGCGAATGCGTTTTATGAAGTCGAACTCGCTTTGCATTTATCGGGCCGAACCTGGACGCTTACCGGGCCATTTATCGGGCCATTTAACCACCGGATGATAGTACTTCTCGATCAGCAGATCCAATGCCTCTCGAATGTCATCGTTCATTGTTCATTTGTCATTGGCCCGGAAATCGCCCAATGAACACAGCAGCGGGAAACATTTCACTCGCCGGTTCTTTGCATGCAATGCCTAATACTAATTTTGCCCTACTTGTCTTTTTTGCTTCCTCAATTTTTGGTCGATTGCGCCGCTGCCGTAGCGCCGCGCACGACGCCGTGCCCGGCCTGGCCCGATTTCATCACGCTCTCGGCGATGCGTTTGATGTCGGCCTTTTTGACCGCGCGGATCAGGTCGGGTTGAGCTTCGACGTCGGCGGGCTTGCGTCCGAAGATGACGGCTCGCGCGTATTCGAGCGTCCTCGCGTTGTGATCCTGCAGCGCGATGGCGTAGCGTCCTATCTCGGCGTTGCGGCCCTGTTCGAATTCGTCGTCGGAAGGTTGCGCGCGGGTGAGTCCCTCAAGAGCGGTTTCGAGCGCCGCGCGCGCGCGTTGTTCGTTTTCGGGCAGCGTCGCCATCTGAGCCAGGAAGACGCCCGACGCCAGGCGCTGGTCGGAGATCAGGAAGACGCCGTCGGTCAGGCTCTGTTTGTCGCGCAGCTCTTCGATCAATTTTCCCGAAGACGCTATAGTCCCAAGCATGGCCAGCGCCAACATGTCGTTCTGCTTCTCCGGCGTCACTGCGGGCGAGCGGAAACCTGTCGCCAGGGTCGAGGACTGGCGCGACCGCCGTTCAATCTTGTCGTCGGGCGTCGCGTAAGAGTTAGGCAGATTGGCTTTAATGGTCTTGTCGATTTCGTTGCGCTTCAACCCTTCGGAGAAGATTCTGGAGACGAGCGACGACCCGTCGGTGTCGCCGACGATGATGACGAGCGGAAACTGTCTCTTGACCGTTTTCGCGTGCCAGGCTTCCAACTTCTCTTCATTGGCCCCCTTCACGGCCTCGGGCAGCCCGAATCGCGGCAACCCGTAAGGGTGACCCGGATAGAGCGAATCCCACATCAACTCGATCGAATATTGACGGCCGTCGTCGCGCAGCCGCGCCTGATCCGCGATCACGGCCTCGCGCTCGCGCGCGACCTCGGTTTTATCGAAGAATGGGTTTTCGATCACGTCCAGCAACAGCTTGACAGCGTTCTCGGCGTTGCGCGACAACACGTCGAGCGTGAAGCCGAAGAAGTCCGGCTCGTTGACGATCTGAATCTTTCCGCCGTAACTCTCAAGCTCGTGCGCGATCAGGTCGAATTTGCGCGTCGTCGTGCTCTTCATCATCGAGCGCAGCATCAACTCCGTTATCCCGCTCGTGGCCTTGTCTTCGATCAGGCGCCCGCCCTGAAAATAAACGCCGACCGAAATCTTCGGATACGCCTTGTCCTCGCGCACGTAGGCGCGCGGACCGCGCAGCACCGAAAAATCCCTGATCGGCAAAGGCACGCTGGCAATGATCACGTTCTGCCCCTCGCTGGCCTGCCCGCGCTCTTCGCCCTGCTGGAAGGCTTTCAAGGCGACCGCCGGTTTGACCTCTTCGGGCCTGACCGGCTGCGCCGCCCTCGGTTCGAAGGTCAGCATCAGTTCGGCGAATTTTTCAGGCGTGAACGCGCGAGAGATGGCCTTCGCCGACTCGTATTCGTGGACCGAAGTGTTGGCCAGCGTCAGGTATTTCGCCGCCGCCTGCTGAATTTCCTGCGCGGTGACGGCGCGGATTTGCTTGAGGATTTTGTCGAACAATTTGTGGTCGCCGGATCGAATCTGATAGCGCGCCAGCGTCGCGGCCTCGGCTTCGTAGCGCGAGACGGTGTCGAGATAATCCTTTTCCAGCATCACGCGGGCGCGCTCCAATTCGGCCTCGCCGACCATCTCGCGGCGGAACCGCTCGATCTCGCGGAAAAATTCGGCTTCGGCGCGATCGATCCGGCTCGGATCGACGCGCATCCGCGTGACGAACATCCCGGCGCCGGGCAGCGACAGTTGATTCGCCTCGATCTCAAAAACCACCCCGGCCTTATCGCGCGAAGACTGCCCCTCGCGCATCCCCTGCCACAAACGCGACCCCTGCCCCAATCCCAGAACCGCGGCTATCAGTTGCAGCGTCGCCGCCTCTTTATCGGCCTTGAGCGCGGGAGTGTGATATCCGATCGTCACCACGCTCTCGCCCATGTCGGCGCGCGAATTGCCGTAACGCAACCTGTCCTGCGGCGGTTCTTCGAGGATCGAGGATCGAGGATCGAGGATCGAGGATCGAGGATTCTCTGGTTGCGGACCGGGACTCTGGGATTGCGGACTGCGATCCTCGACCCTCGATCCTCGATCCTCGATCCTCGATCCTCGACCGGATGCGGCGGCGGTTGTTTTGGTCGCGCCTGGCGCTGACGCAGGCTGTTGCGCAGGCTGTTGCGCAGGCTGTTGCGCAGGCTGTTGCGCAGGCTGTTGAGCCGACTGTTGAGCCGACTGTTGAGATTGATTAACTGTGGCTTTTTTGAAATCGCCGAAATTTACTTGAATCTGACCGAGCGCCTTTAGCGAGAAGATGTCGCCGACGATTGTTACCACGGTGTTGGCCGGGTGGTAAAAGTTCTGATAAAAGGCCATCGCCTGATCGCGCGTCGCCCGCGATGGAAAAGCGTCGGAGACGGCAGAGCCGCGCTTCAGACGATTAGCCGTGAAGGCCGTCGCGAATAGCTTCTCAATCGCCACTCTGTCTGCCTCGTCCTGCTCCCGCCTGCTTTCGAGCAACGCCAATTGCGCTGCCCCCTTCACGTCATCAGGTTTGAAGGCCGGATTCTGGATCAGGTCGGCGAGCAATTCGACCATCGCCTGATAACTTTCGGAAGGCGCGATCAGGCTGTACGAAGTCAGGTCGTAGCCGATTTCGGAACTCAAAATTCCGCCGAGCCTGGCCACGTCGCGATCCACCGCCGCGCCCGGACGTTTGGCCGTGCCTTTCAAAACCATATACCGGGTCAGTCTGGACATCCCGACCAGATCATCAGGGTCGTTTATCAACCCCGCATTGACGCTGACATTCACGGCCACCAGCGGAGATGAATGGCGTTCGCGTATGATCACGGTCAACCCGTTTTTCAATTTGTATCGCGAAATCGCGACGTCGGGGTCTTGAGCCACCAACTTGCCGCCTTCGGGCACGCCGATCACGCCGGTCGCCGGCATATTCGGTTTCGGCGTGGGTTTCGGCGCGGGCTGAGAGGGCTGTCGCCCGCGCCCGCTTTGCGCCAGCGCGATCGCCGAAATCAAAGAGAACAGCGCAATAGTTGAAACAATTGTCTTACCGCATCGATGCATCTTTTCTTCCCCTCAAGGTTCATCACGGTACCGCGCGGATTCGCGCCAACTCAAGAAATGTCGGTTAATGACAAGGCGCGTCGGGGCGCTTACTTATGCGCGCGCCGTAGTGTTCAGACTTTAGCACGAAACAGTACCGCGCGCGTAAGCAAGCGGCCGCGCACGGGGGCGACCGCTTGCTTACGCGCGCGGTACTGTTCCAGCGCGGTATCGTGCCGTGTCCCAATTTTTTGAAACGATTTAGACTTTAGCACGAACAGCGCCGCGCGCGTAGAGTGGGACAGACTTTAGTTTGTCCGTAGTGTGAAGTGAGGGCGGACAGACTAAAGTCTGTCCCACTCTGCGCGCGGTACCGTATCTTCACGTGAGTTCGCTCTCAGCCTTTGAACGCGCGCCGTCCCGGATGTTGCCGGCGTCGGCTGTGAATCCGTAAATCTTTGTCTGACCAGAAAACTGAATCTCTGGCGCGCGAAATGCCTGTAAATCCGAGTTTTACGACTTTGCAACTTAATTCACTTTGTCTATAATCCTGCGCTTGTCGTTAAGACAAAATTCCAAACTGAATAAGGAAGCGCCAGCATATGCTATTAATTACATTGAGCATCAGCCTCATCATGTTGCTCTATATGAAGAGACACACTTTTTCTTCAATCACCCGTTTTCGCCGCGTCGCGACGACGGTCGCGGCAGGTTTGGCCCTCGTCACTGTCAGTGCCGCGTCGGCATTGGCTCAGCAGCCGCAGGGCGAGGGCGCCCAGCACAGAGGCGGCGAATCCAGCCTGATATTGCCCGATCTCTCGAAGGTCTCTTTCATGGGCGTTGACGGCCACTCGCTGCTTTTGATCGGCCTGCTCGTTTCCTTCCTGGGAATGGTCTTCGGGTTGGTCATTTACATGCAGTTGAAGAAATTGCCCGTCCACCGGTCGATGCTCGAAATCTCCGAGATGATCTATGAAACCTGCAAGACCTACCTCATTACGCAGGGGAAGTTCATTCTTATTCTGTGGGGGTTCATCGCCACGATCATCGTTCTTTACTTCGGCGTGCTCGCGCCGGTTCCGGGCAAACCGCTCGCGGTCACGCTGCCGATCATCTTGCTCTTCAGCCTGGTCGGCATCGTGGGCAGTTACGGCGTGGCGTGGTTCGGCATTCGCGTCAACACCTTCGCCAACTCGCGCACGGCGTTCGCGTCGCTCGAAGGGCGACCTTACCCAATCTATAAGATTCCGCTCAAGGCGGGGATGAGCATCGGGATGCTGCTGATCTCGGTCGAACTGCTGATCATGCTCTTCATCCTGCTCTACGTGCCGGGCGATTACGCAGGGCCGTGCTTCATCGGCTTCGCGATCGGCGAATCGCTGGGCGCGGCGGCGCTGCGCATCGCGGGCGGCATCTTTACCAAGATCGCCGACATCGGCTCCGACCTGATGAAGATCGTCTTCAAGATCAAAGAAGACGACGCGCGCAATCCGGGCGTCATCGCCGATTGCACGGGCGACAACGCAGGCGATTCGGTAGGGCCGAGCGCGGACGGATTTGAGACCTACGGCGTAACCGGCGTGGCGCTGATCTCGTTCATACTGTTGGCCATCAATGCGCAATCGGCAGGCCCGAACTTCCAGGTGATCCAGATCCAATTGCTGGTCTGGATCTTCGTCATGCGCATCATGATGGTCGTCGCTTCGGCGGGTTCTTACTTCATCAACGAAGGCCTCGCCAAAGCGCGTTACAGCCGCGCCAGCGAGATGAATTTCGAGCGGCCGCTGACCAACCTGGTCATCATTACTTCGGCGGTCTCGATCATTCTGACCTTCATCGTCTCCTATCTGATGATCCCAGTGCTCAAGGACCGAAATGGCAACGAAAACACCGACCTGTGGTGGCAGCTTTCGATCATCATCTCGTGCGGCACGGCGGCGGGGGCGATCATTCCCGAGCTGGTCAAAGTCTTCACCTCGACCGAATCGCGCCACGTCGCCGAGGTAGTCACCTCGTCGCGCGAAGGCGGACCGTCGCTCAACATCCTGTCAGGGCTGGTCGCCGGCAACTTCTCCGCCTTCTGGCTGGGCATCAGCATCACCGCGCTGATGGGCGTCGCATATCTCTTCAGCGGTAGTCTGGGCGGGCTGATGGTGGCGCCGGCCGTGTTCGCGTTCGGTCTGGTGGCGTTCGGCTTCCTGGGTATGGGGCCGGTGACCATCGCGGTGGACTCATACGGCCCGGTGACCGACAACGCGCAGTCGGTTTATGAACTGTCGCTGATCGAGCAGGTCCCGAACGTCGAGAACCAGGTGAGGAACGAGTTCGGCATTACGGCCAATTTCGACCGCGCCAAACACCTGCTGGAAGAGAACGACGGCGCGGGGAACACGTTCAAGGCGACGGCCAAGCCCGTATTGATCGGCACGGCGGTGGTGGGCGCGACGACGCTGATCTTCTCGATCATTATGCTGCTGACGAGCGGGCTAAGCGATCAGACCGCTTGATCGCGGGCGGCGCTGTGATCTACTGGTTCACCGGCGCGTCAACGCAGGCCGTGACCACGGGCGCATACCGCGCGGTCCAGTTCATCAAGGCCAACATCAAGCTCGAAGGCGTCGCGAAGGCCTCAGTCGAGGACAGCAAGAAGGTGGTGGAGATCTGCACGCAGTACGCGCAGAAGGGAATGTTCAACATCTTCCTGACGGTCTTCTTCGCCTCGCTCGGTTTCGCCTTCGTCGAGCCGTTCTTCTTCATCGGATACCTGATTTCGATCGCCATCTTCGGCCTCTATCAGGCGATCTTCATGGCCAACGCCGGCGGCGCCTGGGACAACGCCAAGAAGGTCGTCGAGGTCGAGCTGAAGGCCAAAGGCTCCGAACTGCACGACGCCACGGTGGTCGGCGACACCGTAGGCGATCCGTTCAAAGACACCTCCTCGGTGGCCATGAACCCGGTCATCAAGTTCACGACGCTCTTCGGATTGCTGGCGGTGGAACTGGCCGTGAGCCTGACGCTACAGCAGGGGAACGCGACGCTCAGCCACACGCTGGCCGCAATCTTCCTGGCCATCGCCTTCTTCTTCGTCTACCGGTCGTTTTACGGGATGAGAATCGGGGCGCAGAAATAAGGCCGATTCGTCAACGGCTGAATAGAAACGCGAGAGGCAGTGATTAGCCGCGTATCACTGCCTCTTTTCATTGTCGTTGAACTGCGGCGGCAGTATCATTAGCGATCGAAAGCGGAAGCCTTTAAGAAGAAGTTGGAAGAAAATCCCGAATAGCAGACCTGGAGAGCAGCCTTACGTGAACACTTGTTGGCTCGCAACCGGAAAGCAGCCTGACATATGACAGTCGAAGAAATTCTGAAAGCCCTTTCTCACAAAGACAACATTTTCCCGCGCGAGGCGTTGGAGCAAGCCACTGCCCAAAAAGACGAGATCACGCCGCACCTGTTGAAAATCCTCGAAAGAGTCGCGGACGACCTCGACGGAGCCCTCGATCAGGAAGACTCGGCGTATCTTTACGCGCTCTATTTACTGGCGCAGTTCCGCGAGACGCGGGCCTATCCGCTGGTCGTCCGCATCGCCTCGCTTCCGCCCGAGACTGTCGACGAGCTGCTCGGTGATACGATCACCGAAGGGCTGCCTAAAATCCTGGCGTCGGTGTGCGGCGGCGACACGAGCCTTATTACGCGATTGGCGGAGAACGTCGAGGTGGAAAAGTTCACGCGAGGTTCGGCGCTCTCCGCGTTGCTCGCCCTCGTGCTCAGCGGCGACAGAACGCGTGACGAGGTGATGATTTATTACTCCCGCCTGTTCGACGCGGCGCTGAAGGAAGAGCCTTCCGAAGAGGGGGAAACTGTTTTGACCGCACTCGTCCACTGCGCGACCGAACTTTGCCCGGAAGAGCTTTACGACAGAATAAAAGCGGCCTTTGAAAGCGAGCTGATAGATGAGTTCATAATTGATCTCGAAGAGGTCGACGAAAAGATGGCGGAGGGCAAAGAGGCCGTCCTGCCGCGCCTTCGCGAAGACCGGCATTACAGACTGGTGGAAAGCGCGATCAAGGAAATGGAATGGTGGGCCTGGTACCGCGAATCCGACGATGAAGAGGATGAAGAGGATGAATTCCGCGAACTGAGCGTCGAAGAGATGATGGAAATTTTCTCTTACGATGATCAGGTGTTCCCGCGCCATGCGCTGCGTCAGGCCGTCGAAAAGAAGGATGAGATAACTCCGCACTTGCTTAAGGCTCTGGAAAGAGCGGTAGACGACCCCGAAGACGTTCTGGAAGCGGGAGACGATTCCTACATCTACGCCATGTTTTTGCTCGCCCAATTCCGCGAAAAACGCGCGTACCCGTTGATCATCAAACTCGCCTCGCATCCGCCGGAGCTGGTAGACGATCTGCTCGGGGACATTCCCACCGAAGATTTAGCTAACGTTCTCGCTTCCGTCTCGACGGGCGACATGGGCCTGATCGCCGAGCTTGCCGAGAACAGAGAGGCCGAAGAGTTCGCGCGCGCCGCCGCGATCAGGTCGTGGCTGGCGCTCGTGGTTTCGGGCGACAGGTCGCGTGAAGAGGCGATGGCTTATTACAAGGGCCTCTTTGAGGGAGGATTGGAGGACAGAAACGAGGTGGTCTGGAGCGAGTTGGTGGACGCCGCCAACGACCTCTTTCCCGAAGAGGTCTACGACCATATCAAGAAGGCCTACGATGACGGGCTGGTTGATGAGTATGTCGTTCACCCGGATTGGGTTGATGAGCAAATGGTGACCGGCAAAGACGCCGTCCTGGCCGATCTTCTGGAGTGGAATCACCTGGTCGAGGACGTGACCGTGGAGATGGGCGCGTGGTTTGAAAATCGTGAGCATGGCGGCGAATGGGATGAGGACGAAGATTGGTTTGAGGAGGGTGAATGGGATGAAGACGACGAAGAAGATGAATGGGACGCCGGTCGCCGCAGGCTCTCAGCTTTGAACGGGAATAACTTCGCGCCGACCGACCCTTACAGGGCGCCGGATAAGGTCGGGCGCAACGATCCTTGTCCATGCGGCAGCGGCAAGAAATACAAGAGATGTTGCGGGGCGTGATCCATCAGTAGTTTCGACTTTCTGACCTTCAAATCAAATGCCTTTCCCTGATACTTCACGACTCGAACTTCCAATCCTGCAAGAACTCAAAGCCACCGGAGGCGGCGATCAATTGCGCTACCTTTACGAGCGGTTGCCGCGCTACTTCCCGCAACTCACCCGCCAAGATTTGGAGGATCGCGCCGAGAGTGGCCGCAGCCGATGGGCGCGCGTCGTGCAGCGCGCCGGACGTCAGCTCGAAGTGAAGGGCGAATTGCGGCGCGAGAAGGATCAGTGGAAGATCACCGCGAGAGGGCTGAAGCGCGTCGAGGCCGAAGCGATGGCGCTCGACGCGCCCGCCGCCCCCGTCGAGCGCAAAGAAAAAACGCTCACTCACAAGGAGGCCCAGGCGATGCTGGTCGAGATCGG